>ERZ780207.2478-NODE-2478-length-13272-cov-2.718771_pt1 | contig 13272 bp, 8 predicted proteins | sample MGYA00510977_ERZ780207 | MGnify/ENA primary metagenome ERZ780207 (study PRJEB29588, sample SAMEA2151383) | human gut metagenome | biome: human gut; feature: human-associated habitat; material: faeces | place: Denmark | collected 2008/2010 ... | reverse complement strand
TAATATATACTTATTTGTCAGTCTTATGTAAAGTAAATAGTTTTTTCCGCAGGAGATTCCGGACATTCATTGAAATCAAGGATAATTTCTACTATAATGAATCATACTGTCAGAAGGTTTATTACCTCTATCCGTTGACTAGTAATACCTATTTTTAATGAAGGAGATTTATCATGCAAACAAATACACGATCCGCCATAGATGCGCTCTCCGTACTGTCTCAGAGTGCCCATTCCCCGTTCCACTGCTGTAAATACTGCGAGGACACGCTCAAGAAAGCCGGCTTTCTTGCACTTCCCAAAAATGAGCCGATTTCCCTTACACCCGGTGGAAAATATTATATCGATCTTTACGACGCAACCTGCATTGCCTTTACGGTCGGCAAGAAAGTCTCTGCAGGCAAAAAGCTGCCAAAGCTGCGTATGATCACAGCGCATACAGACTGGCCTTCTTTTCTGATAAAACCACAGCCTGAGCTGACACAGGGAAGCTATGGCAAACTCAATATCGAGCCGTATGGCGGCGCTGTATATACAAGCTGGCTGGACAGACCGCTCGGCATTGCAGGCAAAGTCTGTACAAAAGGAAAAGACGCTTTCCATCCGGTCACGCATCTGATCGACTCCAAGAAGCCGGTTGCTGTCATTCCGGGACTTGCCATCCATATGAATCCGGAGATCAACAAGGGCATACAGCTTAATCCGCAGCTCCAGCTTCTGCCGCTTGTAGCGCGCCTTGGAGAAGATGAAAAATCCGATTATTTCCTGCACTATCTGGAACTGCTCACAGGCTGCAAGGCAGAAGACATTCTGGACTATGAGCTATTTTTATACAATGCGGATCCCGGTGCAGAAGTCGGGCTGAACGGCGAATTTTTCTCTTGCCCGCGCATCGATAATTATTCCAGTGTACAGGCTGCTTTATCCGCCCTTCTGCATGCTGATACCAAAGAAGATCATATTTGCATTTCCGCCTTTTATCACAATGAGGAGATCGGCAGTGCTACCAAGCAGGGCGCAGGCTCTGTCATGACAATGGATCTGTTAAAGCGCATCTTTGCTGCGCTCGGTTTTTCGGAGGAAATGCTTTCCTGCACGATCGCAGAGGGGCTCTGTCTTTCTCTGGATGTTGCCCATGGCTTACATCCGAATTATCCGGATAAAAATGATCCGACCTGCCAGATCTGTCTCGGCGACGGTGTTGCACTGAAATTATCCGCCAGACAGTCTTATGCAACGGATTCTTCCTATGTCAGTGTGATCGAAGGCATCTGCAGACAGCACAACATTCCATACAAGAAATTTGTGAACCGCTCCGATCAGAGAGGCGGCTCCACACTTGGCAGCATTACATCCGCCAAGCTGGCAATCCCGTGTGTTGATGCAGGCGTTCCGATTCTTTCCATGCATTCCGCCAGAGAACTCATGGCATGCACTGACCAGGAAGCCTTATGTGCGCTTGCTGCGCAGATGTTCCGTGGCTGACCCTGAAAGGAGCCATGCGGTAAATACGCAATACAATATGAGACATTATAGTACAATCTGCACCATTTCTAAATTAAAAAATTAAGCAAATATAAAAAATTTATAAAGAATTAAGATTTTATTTATCAGATAACGTCGACATGATTTTATTCATATGATAAGCTATAGGAAAACATTCTTATAAGGGAGGAAATTCACATGGACAATTATTATTCTGCTGTAGGGGCAGGCATTGGTACTGCTTACTATCTTTTCATACTGGTATTTTACATTGCATGTGTGATCGGTATGTGGAAGATGTTTGAGAAAGCCGGCAAACCGGGCTGGGCAAGCCTGATTCCGTTTTACAACCTCTACTGCGTGTACGACATCGGCTGGGGCACAGGCTGGTTATTCTTACTGACCTTTGTTCCTTGTGTTGGCTTCATCTTTGATATCATGCTTTCTTTCAAGATGGCAAAAGCTTACGGACAGGGCACAGGCTTCGGCTTCGGTATTCTTTTCCTGAAACCGATCTTCTACATGATCCTTGGTTTCGGCGATTCCGAATACATCGGTCCACAGTAAACTACCGCTTATTCAGATCTTAATAATTCTAACAGACGGGCAGCTGCCATACTTTTTGGCAGCTGCTTATTTGTTACTACACACATATGCCGCTTGGGCAGCATCTGGTGGAAACGGAGCGCAAACAGCCTTCCTTCTTCCAGATAGGGCTGCGCAAAATCGCGCATCACACATCCAATCCCCAGATTTCTCAAAGCAAACTGCACGATCATATCAGACGTTGCAAGTTCAAATTCAGGATTTAAGGATACACCGTGTTTTTCCAGCACCTGATCGACATATTTTCTTGTACTTGTATTTTTTTCCAGAAAAATAACCGGATAATCGGGCAGCTCATGCAGATCAACCATATGATTTTTCAACTGGGTATAGCGGTGCGCCGCCACAAAGATATCCTCCACCTCACGCACGACCTGGATGTCCATTGTCTCATCTTCTGCAAAGGGCTCCGTTACAACACCGAAATCAATCTTACCTTCTTTCAGATACATCAATGTCTCGGGGGTCGGGCCGTTCGTGACATGTACTTTGATCGCCGGGTATTTCTGGTGAAACAGATCCAGATACGGAAGCAGGTAAAACTGCAGTGTCATATCGGAAGCACCGATCCGGATCTCACCCGATTCCAGATTTTTCAGTTTGGAAAGCACCTGTTCCCCCTGCTGCATTTCTTCATATCCCTGTTTGATATAGGAAAACAGTATTTCTCCCTCCGGGGTCAGGCGGATCCCTCTGGCACATCTGACGATCAGCTTTGTATCCAGTGCTTTTTCAAGCTGGCGCATTGACTGGCTGACCGCCGGCTGTGAGATCATCAGTCTTTCCGCCGCAAGTGTCATGCTCTGACAGACCGCTACATAATAAAACACTTTATAATATTCCAGATTTGTCGTCATCATCTTTCTCTCCATATATCTTTTGCCAGCATTTCAGGCAGTTTTCTATTTTCTTAATATAATTCATATTTTTTTAAAAATTAAAACACAAATTGAACACACTTTCCAAATATACTAACAGCATCAGAGATGAAGAAAACCCCTCAACCCTCTCATCTTTGATAAGTGTTTCAACTCTTTATATTTTTTCATGAATCCCTCATAAGAAAAAAGGAAGCGGTTTCCACCCCTCAGGAAACCGCTTTCTTTTTGTCTTTCGTACTTTATACGTTGATCTCTGCTTTTACGCCAAGCAGAGCTTCATTTTCTTTCAGTACCGGCCTGAGTACCTGCTCGATAAACTTGGTTACCTGGATCGGTGCTCTGCCTACATATCTTGCAGGCTCCATGCTGCTTTGCAGATCTTCCAGTGTCATCGGGAAGCTGTCATCCGCAGCGATCAGTTCAAGCAGATTGTTGTCCCTGCCTTCCTGCTTTACATTCTTTCCTGCTTCCATGGAAAGCTGACGGATCTTCTCATGCAGCTCCTGTCTGTTGCCGCCCATCTTGACTGCATCCATCATGATATTTTCTGTTGCCATGAACGGAAGCTCTGCCATCAGATGCTTTGTGATAACTTTGTCGTAAACAACCAGACCGTCTACTACGTTCAGGCAGAGATCTAAAATACCGTCGATCGCCAGAAACGCTTCCGGAATGGAAAGACGCTTATTTGCAGAATCATCCAGTGTACGTTCAAACCACTGTGTTGCGGAAGTGATCGCCGGATTTAAAGCATCGATCATCACATAACGGGATAAGGACGCGATACGCTCACTTCTCATCGGATTTCTCTTATATGCCATTGCAGAGGAACCGATCTGATTCTTTTCAAAAGGCTCTTCCACTTCTTTTAAGTGCTGCAGCAGACGGATATCGTTGCTCATCTTATGTGCGGATGCTGCGATACCTGCCAGTACATTGCAGACTCTTGTATCTACTTTACGGGAATAGGTCTGTCCTGATACCGGATAGCATTCCTTGAAGCCCATTTTCGCTGCGATCATCGGATCGATCTTGTCGATCGTTTCCTGATCGCCGTTAAACAGTTCCTGGAAGGATGCCTGTGTACCTGTCGTGCCTTTTGATCCAAGCAGCTTTAAGGTAGAAGCCACATAATCCAGATCGGAAAGATCCATGACAAATTCCTGCGCCCAGAGTGTGGCACGTTTACCGACTGTTGTAGGCTGTGCAGGCTGGAAATGGGTAAATGCCAGTGTCGGGAGTTCTTTATATTTATCCGCAAATTTTGCAAGCTCATCGATCACATTGACCAGCTTCTTCTTGACAAGCTGCAGCGCCTCTGCCATGACAATGATATCGGTATTGTCACCGACATAGCAGGATGTTGCGCCAAGATGGATGATACCTGCTGCCTTCGGGCACTGCTGTCCGTATGCGTATACATGGCTCATTACATCATGTCTGACCTGTTTTTCACGTTCCTTTGCCACATCGTAATTGATGTCGTCCAGATGCTCCTTCAGCTCATCGATCTGCTCCTGTGTGATGACCGGTTTGCCATCCTGGGACAATCCCAGCTCCATCTCTGTCTCTGCAAGTGCAACCCAGAGTCTTCTCCATGTTCTGAATTTCTTATCAGGCGAAAAAATATACTGCATCTCCTTGCTGGCATAACGCTCTGAAAGCGGGCTTACATATCTGTCATTACTCATCTCTTTCTCCTCATCTTTACTCATCAAATTCTCCGCGGATATCATCCTGCGGTGGTTCCATTGGGTATTTCCCGGTAAAGCAGCCGGTGCAGATCTCTCTGCCGCCTACGATGTCGGGCAGTCTGTCCAAAGACAGATAGGCAAGGGAATCCGCTCCGATAATCTGCCTGATCTCTTCCACAGATCTGTTATAGGCAATGAGCTGTTCTCTCGCCGGTACATCGGTTCCGAAATAACACGGCCATAAAAACGGCGGTGAGGAAATCCTGACATGCACCTCTTTCGCACCTGCATCACGCAGCAGCTTTACAATACGGTCGGAAGTTGTTCCGCGGACGATCGAATCATCGATCATGATAACACGTTTGCCATCAACAACCTCTCTGATCGGATTCAGCTTGATCTGTACACTGCTTTCCCTGTTTTTCTGCTTTGGCTTGATAAAGGTTCTTCCGACATAGGAATTCTTTACAAAAGCAGTATTATACGGAATACCTGACTGCATGGCATATCCCATTGCAGCACAGTTACCGGATTCCGGTACACCTGTTACAATGTCTGCTTCCACCGGACTATCCATTGCCCGATATTTACCTGCCATAATGCGGGAATGATAGACGCTGCAGCCATCGATCAGGCTGTCCGGTCTTGCGAAATAAATGTATTCAAAAACACATCTTGCATGCTGCTCTTTTAAAATGCAGCAGCTCTTGTCGGATTCAATGCCCTTTTCCGGTGAGATCGTTACAATTTCGCCGGGTTCCACATCCCGGATAAATTCTGCACCGATCGTATCAAGGGCACATGTCTCAGATGCCAGTACATAAGCATTATCACGTTTTCCGATACAAAGCGGACGGAATCCGAACGGATCTCTCGCACCGATCAGCTTACGCGGGCTCATAACGATCAAAGAGTACGCACCCTTCAGCTTCTTCATGGCACGTCCGACTGCCTCTTCTACTGTTTTGGAATTCAGACGCTCTCTGGCGATCAGATAGGCAATGACCTCTGAATCGATCGTTGTCTGGAAAATGGCTCCTGTATATTCGAGCTCTTTGTGCAGCTGGGGTGTATTGATCAGATTACCGTTGTGCGCCAGTCCCAGTGTTCCTTTGACATAATTCAGGACAAGTGGCTGCGCGTTTTCGCGGGTTGAACTGCCGGCGGTCGAATATCTGACATGTCCGACACCGATGTCTCCCTTTAATTTCTCCAGCACTTCCGGGGTAAAGGCTTCATTTAAAAGCCCCATATCCTTATGACTGGAAACCTTTCCTTTTGGGCCGTTTGTTTCACTGACAGCAATGCCACAGCTTTCCTGTCCTCTGTGCTGCAGTGCAAACAATCCGTAGTAGATACTTGTTGCGACATCGCCACCTGAAAAATCATACATGCCGAATACGCCGCATTCTTCCTTTAAGTGTTCTAATTCTGCCATTGTTTTCTCCACTTTCTTAAAAGATTGTTGTCTAGTGTATCTCTTACCTTCCCTAATTGTATATAAACAAAAAATATTATAATCGTTTCCGCTGCAAAGTGCAATCAGCTATCCTACAAATTTGCCGATAAAGTCCCTGACTCTTTCATTTTCGGAATGGAAGATCTCATCCGGTGTCCCCTCCTGTACACAGACACCGTTTTCCATAAAGATGATACGATCGGAAAGCTCTCTTGCAAACTGCATTTCATGTGTCACGATGATCATTGTCATCTTTTCTTTTGCCAGTTCTTTGATGACCTTTAAAACTTCCCCTGTCAGCTCCGGATCCAGCGCCCTTGTCGGTTCATCGAAAAACAGGATCTTCGGCTGCAGCGCCAGTGCTCTTGCGATCGATACACGCTGCTGCTGTCCGCCGGAAAGCTGATACGGATAAGCATTTTCCTTTTCGGAAAGTCCAAGCTGCTCCATCAGCTTACGCGCACGCTTCTTTGCTTCTTCCTTTGGCACCTTATCTACACTGACAGGTGCATCCATGATATTTTTCAAAACGCTGTAATGCGGAAACAGATTGAAATTCTGGAATACAAGCCCGAAATAATGATGAATCTGTTTCAGTTTTTCTTTGGATGCATAAACACATCTGCCGTTTTCACTTTTTGCCGCGTACTCTCCCAGATAGGAAAGCTCGCCGTCATCCATCTGCTCGAGCATCGTCAGGCAGCGCAGGATCGTTGATTTTCCGCTGCCGGAAGGACCGATAATGGAAACAACTTCTCCTTCCTTTACAGAAAGAGAGAAGTCCTTGATGACTTCCAGTTCATCAAAGGATTTTTTTAAATGCTTCAGTTCCAATAAAATCATATCTTTCTCCTATCTGTAATAAGCCATTTTCTTTTCCAGTGTTTCCATGACAAATGCAACAAGCAGGTTAAAAAGATAATAAAACACACCTGCTGCCATCAACGGTACGATCGTTGTCTGTGCTGCTGCCACCTGTTTTGCCAGTGTGAACATTTCCGTCACGGCAAGTACAAATGCAAGGGAGGTATCCTTGACCAGTGTAATGACCTCGTTTGTCACAGCGGGCAGGATCCGCTTGATGACCTGCGGCAGAATGATCTTAAAGAAAGTCTGTCCCTTGCTGTAGCCGAGGATCTTGGCAGCCTCATACTGTCCTACCGGGATGGACTGGATACCGGAACGGTAGATCTCCGCAAAATAAGCTGCATAATTTAATACAAATCCGATGATGACCGCGATCATACGATATCCTGATGAAATGCGGATGCGGAATATGTAATACGGAGCAAAATAAACTACAATAAGCTGCAGCATAAGCGGCGTTCCGCGCATGATGGAAATATAGATTTTTGTGATTGTCCGAAGCAGACCGTTTTTTGACATGCGTCCAAAAGAAATAACCAGTCCGAGCGGAAGCGAAAATAACAGTGTCAGGAAAAAAATCTCTCCTGTTACAAGCATCCCCGTAGCTAATTGCCCAAGCATTGTTCCAAAACTCATAAAACTCTCCTTATGTAAAACCTTGATATTTTATCGTAGTAGCACTTTACCATAGTAAATCAAGCACGGTGTAATGGTACCATTCCTGCCATACTCTGTCAATCTGCTTTTCTCAGCTTTCTGCTTTTTCTTCATAGGCAGAAACCATTTTCAGAATCTGTGCTGCATATTTCGGATACTCCGTTACCAGCTTTTTGATCTGCTCCTGTGCTTTTTCCGCGTTGTCGGTATTGAATTCCATCTGCTTTCTGAGCTGCTGTCTGCGCAGGATCATAGCATGCCTTACCTCGACCATTTCTTTGGGATCTAAGATCGCACCGGTCTGGTGCAGCCAGATCATCGGATCATGCAGACGATATTTTTTCAGGATACGGATCAGATCCTCCTGTCCGAAGGACAGCTCCTGCATCGTCTGTTCCAGCTTTTTCCGTTCCACCTGCTCCGCCTGGTAAGCCTCCAGCAGACTTTTCAGCTCCTCCCCGGAGGAAATACCGAATTTCAGATAATAATAATCCAGCAGATTTGTATTATTGACATACCGGATCTTCACACGGTTCTGCAAAAGGATCACTCTGTTCAGACTGCCTGAAGACAATCTGTCCTCCTGTGCTGCATCCATATATTTCATATACATTGCCACCAGTGCGATCGCACAGACTGCTGCCGTCAGAATATAGCCCATCTGTGTCTGCATTTCAAAGGCAAACTGCATGATCAAAAGGATCACGATACAGAAAAAGACCGCCGCTGTCGTGATAACCGCCATGCCCCGCAGGTTTTCCATTGCCGTCTTTGCTTCCTGCCTTCTGAACAGACATGCCTGCTTTTCATTTTCCAGTCTGCTCAGATCGTTTCGGATTGCTTCCTGATACTGTTCCGCTTCCTGCAGGCGCGTCAGGCTGTCATGTGCATCCTCAGACAGACGCTCCATTTTTGCATAATCTGCATCGGACATATGTCTTTTCTTTTTTTCATACCGGCTCTTGTCCTCTTCCAACAGATGCACTGCCTTTGCACAGTCTTCCAGCTTCTCCCTGTCTTCACCGGAAATATAATCGATCAGTTCCATGTCCTTCAGATACAGATCGACCATGGCGTATTCGGCTTCACACTCGCTGATCTGCTTCTGCGCATCAGCGATCTGTGTCAGCAGACTTTCCACATAGCCTGTCCGCTGCTGTTCATCCTCCAGATCCGTTTCATGTTCCGTAAGTCCATATGCTGCTCCGTCTGCTTCATCCGGCAGTTCTTCTTTTTTCTTTTTTCTGCGTCTAAACAATCTGTTCCAAAACTTCATTGCTTACTCCCTTATACAGATTCCGGCTGTTCCATCATGACACGATATGTTTCCCGGAGACTGTCCATATCAGGCAGCCCTTCCATCTGCTTCAATGTATCTTCCGCTGTCTGCAACGCACTTTCATATTCCTGTTCTACAGTCAGCGCACTTTCATAATATGCTTCATGCTCCGTAATAAAGCGGACAAATTCTTCCTTTGTCATCTGCATTCTTCTGCAAAGCAAATAGAGATGAAGCGCTTCTTTTCTGCCAAGCCGGTAGCTTTCCATAAACTGCGCTTCCGCAAGCCCGTATTCAAAAAGCTGTGCCATACATTTTCCGATCTGTTCAAGCAATACCGCCTTGTTTTCCTGCTCCGTCTCTTCCCGCAAAAGTTCCCGATACAGCGTGATCGCCTGCATATATGCCTTTTGTAAGTACAGACCGTCTGCCTGCTTCTGCTTTCTCTTAAGCGGTGTCAATGTCTCGTTTTTCGTCAGTGTTTCCATCAGCTCCGTCATTTTATCAGCAGAAACATAGGCCGCTTCTTCCAATATCATCCGGCAGAAGGTATGCAGACTCCCCTGAAAATGCAACAGCTGTCTTAAGCTTCCTGCCAGATCAAAAAGTTCCATCTGTTCCACTGCATCTGCCAGATCTTCCCGCATAAACCTCTGATCCAGCATGTCCGCATGTACCGTAATATAATAACACAACTCTTCCATAGAAAAAATATCTGTATGCATGGCGACCTGATATGGCTTTTGCAGCCTCTGTCCTATGCAGACATAACATGCATTTTCCTGCTCATCAGCATCTGGCAGCTCTGCCAGACGGATTGCTTTTGTAAACGGTTCCCTGACAGGTACAAAGAAACTGCCAAATCCATGATCCAGCACCGTAAGCTCCAAGGTTTCCTTATCCTGCATGGAAAAAGCAAGCTCCAGAAGGCAGCTTCGATATGGTCTTTTGAGTCCGTCCAGACCGATCACGATCTCTTTTTTCCCTCCACGGATCGGTACAACCTGCAGCCGGATCTCATCTGTATCTTCTATATAAAAAGCGAGACTGCCTGCCGCCTCATACCAGTTTGTCCCCGCATCCAAAAGCGGGCAGTAGATCTCCTCCGTTTTGTCATACAGCCTGATCCCTACATTATACTGCAGCATATCCTTGCCCAGATACAGGAAATCTTCCGATGCTTCTCCCTTCCAGATCCGTTCCGCTGCTGCAAAACAGGCACCCTTTCCAAACAGGTTGTCTCCCGCAAACACCTTACGGTTTCTGCAGATCACCTTGAGCGTTTCCTGATACCAGTCTCCGTGAAATCCATCGCCGATCAGATACAAACTTGTTACGATCCTGCCCGCCGTATAGTCCTGCATATATTCCGCCAGTTCCTGATCCAGTTTTGCAAGTTCTCTGTCATGCTCCATGATGGATGCATAATGTTTCTTTTTATAAAGATCCGTTTCTGTCGTCTCTATACTCACGACAACAGGTCTTGTTTTATGGTTCATTTCCACACGGTATATCACGAGCTGCTCCGAAGTCAGATCCAGAACCTGTGTCTCATATCCCATAAGCCTTCTGGGCTGATGCACCAGATAAGAAAAGATACTTTCCTCATGGCTTTGGAAGGAAATATCCTCTACCGGCAGATTTTTTACGATTTCCTGCAATTTACCATAATGTACCCCCGGATCGATCCGTCCGGTCAGTACAAGTGCCCGGACCGTTATCTCCTCGCCCAGCTGTTCCCTGACTTTTCTGACAAACGCTGTATATGTGTGCCCCAAAAAAAGGCTGCAAAGATCTGTCAGCTGATATTCACTGTCGGAAAGCCTGATCGTATCCGCATGAAGCATCCGGGAAAAAAGATGCTCTGCAAGCGCCCCTTCTCCAGCCAGCGCACGCTTTACCGCTTCCTTTCCTTCGTACCACTGGTTCACGCCTTCCCGTCTGCAAAGTGCTGTCTCAACCTGTGTGACACCGGGGAAATCAGGCATGACCGGTTCTTTTCCCTCCTCCGCATAGGAAAACTGCACATAATATTCATTGATATCACAGCCTATTACAAGTTCCATTTTGTTCCTTCTCTTTCTATCTGAATAGCTGCCCTGCTACAAGATCCTGTCTGATGTACTCCCGTTCAAAATCATTTTTTGTCCGTTCATCTCCCATGGAAGCACTCAGGAACAGATCATTTAACAGCTCATATCTGCTCTCTCCCGTTTCCGGTGCTGCTTCATTATTTTCCAGGCAACCACTCTCCGTCAGCTGCCAGGTGCTGTCTTTTTCTTCTGTCACATAATACTGCAGCTTTTCTCCAAAAAACAGGACAAAACGTTTCACATAATAGCCCTCACACACTTCCGAAAGCATTTTGATCTCGTACCGGTCCCCGCCACCGTCTCCCAGATAGTGCAGGCTTACTTTAGTACCGGGTTCCGTCCGGTATTCCATGCACACCAGATTCGCATACAGATGAAGCTGCGGGATAAAACCGGAAAAGCTTCGGAAAAACGGTAAATACCCTCTTCTTTCCATGACCTGTTCTACCAGATCGCGGATCAGTTCTTCCTGTTTTTTTGTATATGTGGTCTCTTCCTTTGCCATATACTGCAAATAAGCAATCTTAGAAAGAAGACTGCACTGCTCTTCTGCCAGATACTGCTCCAGCACTGTGAATACTTCTGCCTGCGCCGGATGCTGTTTTACAAAATATTGGTATACTATATAATCCGTATATTGATGGGCAATCCCGCTGTTTTTGCGATACTTTACATAGTAAGCATATGCTTCCTTTTGTCCGCCGCCGATTCCCTGTGTAAATATTGCTGCGAGCAGGATCCGTTCGGAAAGCTGCAGCACATCTGTGTCAAACCGGAGGGCGGCCTGCATGATCTCCTGCATCTGTCTGCTGCCGCCTTCATAATAACGACAGATATAAGCCAGCATCTCCTGTGTATATTTCCCTTTCCGGAAAGTATAAAGTGCCAGCGCCAGCCAGCTTGCATCATAACTGTCATCTTTCTGTAAATGCCTTGTGATAAACTTTGCAAGCAGCTTTGGGGACACACCTTCAAATCCATAGGTAAGAAGTGCTTTTTCTACCTGTTCATCCATTTCACAATACAACATATATTGCAGGATCTGTGCCCGCTGCTGCAGACTGACAGTTGTCAGATCGCAGCTCTGTAACAGTGCTTTCAGTTTTTCCTGCTCATCCTGTCTGTAATAGATCTCCATCAGTTTTTCCGCAAGCTGTTTCCGATATGCCGGCTCAATCTCGTCCGATGCGATCAGACGGCTGTAGATCATGACAGTCTGTTTCTCGTCATGCTTCTCACCGGCTTCCAGTGATTCTGCATATAACATCAATGGTGCGGCAGACACTTCTGCCTCCTGGCGCATAAAGATACGTTCCGCATTCATCAGCTTTTTATCTTCGTACAGACTGCTGTCCTGATAACGGTTTCCGTTTTCATCCTCTAAAAAAATCTCATAAGCATCCGTATAACAGGATACATAAGCGATCCCCTTTACAAGCGGTATCTGCTCTTCCTGCTTGAGCTTATCCTGTACACGGATCACACGACAGACATTCTCTGCTTTTGTGCTGATCCGATGGGTAAATGCCACCTGCAAAAGTGCCTTTTTCGCCGCCTGCAGCTTTTGCGGATCCTGAAATACATACCGGTAAATAGTTGCCAATGGCTCACTGATGTTTTCCTTTTCCAGTTGTTCCCATGCAAAGCTTTCGATCTGCGGCTCATAATGCGGCATCAGATCCTGAAGCTGTTTCTGATTTTTTAGGATCAGGGCAAAAAGGGCTGCCTTCCGTTCCTCCGGCAGATCACACTGGAATGCAAAATATAAGAGAACATTTTTAGGCGGCAGCTGACCCGGCTCCGTTGCCATCATATAGTATTCGTATAAAGAAGTGATACGAAGATCCTTCTCCAGTGCACATGCATACCACTTGCCAAATCCTTTTGTTTTTCCGCTGCGGATCAGCAAGGTACACATTGCTTTCAGTGTATCTTCTCTCTCGTACAGTCGGTAGCTTTTGGCCAACAGACAGTAAAGCGGTCTGTCCATTTCTTTTCTGCGCATTGCCAGATATGCTGTCCTTTCTGCAAGTGACTCCGTATAAACACCGTATTTGATCGCAAACCAAAGAATATGTATTTCAAAAGATTCCAGTTTCATCAGGCAGGAAGGACTTTTCTCCACCAGTGAAAACGCAGTCTGCAAAAGCACCGGGCTGTCCGCTCCCCTATAAAAATGCGCTTCCAGTACAGAAAAGACGTCTCTGCTTTCCGCATCCGGCTGGATCCTGCTATACAGACAGGCAGGCAGG
>ERZ780207.2467-NODE-2467-length-13314-cov-3.161475_pt1 | contig 13314 bp, 7 predicted proteins | sample MGYA00510977_ERZ780207 | MGnify/ENA primary metagenome ERZ780207 (study PRJEB29588, sample SAMEA2151383) | human gut metagenome | biome: human gut; feature: human-associated habitat; material: faeces | place: Denmark | collected 2008/2010 ... | reverse complement strand
AAGCCTTTGCTGTCTTGGCAGATAGCCATTACTGTGTTTTGTGACAGATTCGAGTGTATATTATAATGCTTGAAATGATAGTTAACGTTTTGTGAAACTATATTTTCAATATTTGCAAGAAGAAAGCATAAAAAGAGACTGAGATATTTCATAGTTATAGCTTTGGAACAAATATATTGACTTATATTCTGCAAAAATATGTTTTTTTTGATTCATTTGATGTGTTTGGTTGCAGAATTAACATTTCTTGTTTGATTTCATGGCACGTAAAAATGCTGAGTAAAAAATGTATTTGGATACGACCATGTAGAGTCATACGGTATAGATTGCATTAACGGGCAATGAAAAGAAGTAAGAGTTCACAAATCTTCGAAAGATGGACTTAGTGAACTCTTGTTTTTTAGACTCGGATTGAGAAAAACAGAAAGGGGGAGATTTTTCAGATCCCGCATTAATCTTTTGCATTTTGTCTCACCAACCGGCATCCGAACACACCTCCTGCCGTCTGTCGGGGATTTGCCTGGAAGCGAATCTTGATTTTATCCTTATTTTCCAACAAATCGGCTGGTATCGGATACTCCACTTCGTAGACTTCATTCTTGCCGGTATCGTTCAAAGTCACCTCGGCTATGGCAGTTCCGTCCACTTCGATGCGGAAGGAACGGTTTCCTCCGTCGCGCCCCCAGTAACGGGCCAGCAGAGACAAGTCGGTGCGTTGCTGTGTAGACATTTCAAATTCAAAATATCCTCCGTCAACAGCATCACGCCAGCTGTAAGTATTCAGCATTCCGGCATTCGTCTTTTCGCCTACAAGGCGGTGGTCTCTTTCCGACTGCATTTCAAATCTGATTTCATCCACCATCCGGCTTCTGATTTCCTTTTCCCGTTTCTTCCGTTCTTCGTATTTCACCTTCTCTGCTTTCCATCTGGCAGGTGTGAAGAAGTTCATGTAAAGGGCATAATCTTCATCGTTCACCGAGAATAAAGGACGCAGATTCAGTCGGCAGTTGTCCGACAGACGGTCCGAAACAAATTCCAGTCTGCTCAGATCGGCCTTATCCATCAACTGCATATAGTCGGTTGAACGGTCGGCCACGATGACAGGATCGGAATCAAGCGGATCACGGTCTTTCGCCAGTACGTTGGCCAGCAACACCGGACCGTACATAAACACCCGGCATTCTTCCTTATCAGGAGCGGGCACTGTCTCCAATTTCATAGGCAAACGTACATCGACCACATCGCCGGCTTTCCACTTGCGGTCCAGTACGACATATCCTTTTTCCTCTTTCAGATCTGAAAGGCGTTCACCGTTGACTTCCACTTCCAACGGGGCAGCCAGCCAGGAGGGTTTCCGTATATACAGGCTGAAGCGCTTCTTACGTCCTTCGGCAATGCGCAGCTGCGTACGGTCGGTAAAGGGGAAGGAAGTATGCTGCTCAATCCGTACGTTTTCGTCTTCCCAATCCAGGGTTGAGGGAATGAACAGATTGACATACAGTTTCTTGCCCGTATGGTTATAGATAGCTTCCCCGTACTTCACATGATTCTCCAGACCGGTACCTACACAGCACCAGAAAGCATCAAAAGGCGAAGAGAATGCCTTGTGACCGCCGTTCAGATGGTTCAGATAGTAGACCACCATACCTGTTTTGGAATGTTGGGAAGCCAGAATATGATTGTACAACGCCCGCTCGTAATAGTCCATGTAGCGGGAATCGGCCGTAAAGGCAAACAGCTTCTTCGAAAGCTTCAGCATGTTATACGTGTTGCACGTCTCGGTAGAATTGGAACTCAAGTGCTCCGATATTTCGTCGACCGGCGTAAAACGTTCGAAATTACTGTTACCGCCATTGGCATACGAATGATGCTCTACGACTGTGTGCCAGAAGTAGTCGGCAATATCGTACAGACTGTCGGAAGCCGTTACCCACGAACCGGTGGCACAGCCGATGATTTTAGGAATAATGGTATTGGCGTGCATCCCGTTCAGACGGTCCTGACGGGCAGCCAGCGGATCGAGCACAGCCTTGTGATAAAAGCGGCCGGCAAGTTTCAGGTAGCGTTCGTCGCCAGTCAGCGTATACAGCACATACATGCTGTCGTTCATACCGCCAAACTCGCATTGCAACATCTGCTGGAACTGCTCGTCGGTCAAGCGGTCGGAAAGGTTCACCATCCAGTCGGCCAGCTTGCAGACTACGTCGAGTGCCTGTTTGTTGCCCGTATGCAGATAAGCATCCATCAGTCCGGCAAACAGCTTGTGCTGTGTGTAAAGCGGTACCCATCCGCCGTTCAGGTCGAAACCGGACGAATAGAGTTTGCCTTCGGATATTTCCGTAAAAATACGCTCCTGCTCGGGAATACCACCTACATAGCCGGTCATGACACCCGTGTAGTGCGCCTGACACTTGGCCAGTTCGCTTACAGTATAGTCTACGATTTCCTTGAAGCGTACGTCCTGCGTGGCTGCATACTGCATGGAACAGGCCGAAAGGTAATGTCCCAGCGTATGTCCGGAAACATTTTCACTTTCCCAGCCTCCATAAATTTCGCCCTTGACGGGTAGTCCGGCAAACTTATGGAAACGATGCAGGAAACGGTCGGGCTTCAGGTCGAGCAGCCACTTGGCATCCAGCATCATGGCGTTGCGAAACACGCCGTCGGTCAGGGCAACGTCTTTCAGCGGAAAATCATAAAGTGCAACCTCGCCCCGGGGCGTTGCAGCAAACTTCTGCCCTTCCGCTACGGAATAGAACGACTGGGCACACACGTGGCCTGCAGCCGCACAACAAAGAGCGATAATGAGTTTTTTCATGATATTTCTAATGTATAGGATTATTTTATTCTGTCAGTAAAAAGATAGAAGCGGATATGCACACACGATTGTTAGCGCTTCTCCCCCTTCCGGACTGAGCGGACCGAATCGGCAGCTCCCATCAGTTTCTGGTTTGCGTCGATGATGCTTTTCACCTGTTCCGGATAATAGCTCATGCGCACCCTCCACAACAGTTCGTTGAGCGACACCGGACGAATACCGTCGTCGAGCAATTCTTCGGTTGCCACAATGGGGCTGACACCCACCGCACTCTCTCCGCTCACCTTGCTTGTCTGCCCAAAGTCGGACCAGGCATGAACAATCGTCCACGAATAACGGTCTTCTGCTACAGACAGTTTTTCGTCACGGTTGATCAGCGATGAAACATATTCGGGAGTGCCGCAAGCCGGACGGGCAGGATTCACTTCGTTCCACAACGAGAAAGTAGCCGTAAGAAGCGGAATCTGCATTCCCTTTTTGTTCTGGAACCAGAATACTTTCTTTCCCAGTTCGTAAGGGAAATACTGGATGGCTATCATACCGGTTATATCGGTCATTTCTTCGGCATAGATCTGGAAAGCCTCCTGTGCCTCGGGGCTTTGTACGTTCTCGCAAATGGCGCCATACACCTTAACACCGGTTTTTTGCAGGAAACTGTTCACTCTGCGGGCAAAGCGTCGCAACAGTTCTTTACGGTTTTTACGCTTCACTGCAAAAAGGTCCGGATACTGGTAGCCTCCACCGTATTCGATAAAGGTGCCGTTGCCTTTTCTGGCCACCATCTCGTTCCAGCTGACAGGCGAAATCACCGACAGGTTGGCCGGGCAGAGGGTCCAGTTCATTCCCTGGTCCGCAGCCTGCGGATGTCCCAGGTAGTGAGGATTGTCGATGAAGTTGCCCATGGTCCATTGCATGTTGTCGCCGTCGCTCATCACAAAGGCATGTACATACGACGAATCGGCAAAGTTGATTTGTTCCGGCTCTACCTCAGTGACCTTGCGCAACGGAATGCGGGGAGCAGCCGCCGAAATAAGAGGCAAGTTCATGCACCAGTTGGAGGCTGTATTGAAGTGTCCCCACTCCGTCACCAGCTTGGTGAACTTGAATTCGTCACCACATCCCCATCCCACGATGGGCGAAAGCGGTTTTACCCACTCCAGTATCTCGTTGGCTGTCTCTATTTCGTCGGCATACAGCATCAGGCGGTGGGCAATGGCATAGTCGCGCATATTCGACACGGCGGGATGAATGCTCAGTGCCGAGGTGTTGTTCAGCAGCCGGCGGTTCTTTCTGAAGCATTCGATCGTAGTCTCGCCCCGTGCGTCTTTCAGTTTCACCAACCCGTGAGCCAGGGCTTCCTGCTCCAGCGAAACGTCGATAAGGACTCCCGACAGCAGCGAAGCGTATACCGTTGCCACGTTGCTGGAGTAATTTTCTATCTTGGTACCGTTACCCTTGTCTGCCTCGTACAGCACGTAGCCTTTCACCACGCCTTCTTTCTTCAGATAGTCCACCAGCTCCCAAGTGTCCATCGGAAAAATTTCACGGATGTCCAGTGCCTCCAGACTTTCCCTGAACAATCTGCGATAGGCTTCGTTACCGGTTTCCATCCACCCCATCCGGTCGAAGCGTTCCTCGTTGACAGCCTTGGCTGCCAGGCCCGAAAGCGATTCCAACAACATCCGTTCCGCACTGTTGGCAGGATTTTTACACACTATCAACTTTTCGGGTGCTTTCTGTTCCGGCCACCCGTAACGGTCGTCACCTCCTGCCGCCGCCCTGCACAAGGTAGCAGAAAACAGCAGGCAAAACAACAAGATCACATTTCTTTTCATCATTATTATGTCGGTATTATTATTTAATTGAAAAAAGATACTTCAGTAACAGTCTCCCGGATTCACAGTCCTGTTCATCGGTCAGCACCATCCGGAACATATATTTATATTTATCTGGTCATTTGTTTTATCAGCTCAATTTCTTTTGCATCGTAAGGCGTAAAGTCGCCCTTATAGATGTCATGCTGCCACACACCCTTATAAGGCAGATGCTCCGGTCGGTGTCCCCAGCAAAGATGTGTCTGTGTCTTTCCGTTAACCAGCCCCCACATCATACAGCCGACATGATTTTCTTTGAACATCGGAAGGATATCCGGAATGGTGGACTGCGCAACACGATTCATCCATTCTGTACAAATCACCGGACGGCCCAAGGCCAGATGTTTCCGCATCACTTTTTCCGTTTCTTCTTTCGATGCATAGCAATGGAAAGTGATGATATCCGAGTTGGCAGAAAGAAAATCATCCAGCTCTTTCACTCCGTTCCACATGCCCGAAGTTATGGGTTGCGACGGATTCACCTCGCGTGCCCAGGCAAACACTTTACGCAGCAGAGGCCAACTCCGTTCGGGCATAGTAGTATTGGTAGGCTCATTATACAAGTCCCACATGAAAATACGGTTATCGTCTTTGAAACGGGTCATGACGTCTTTCACATACTTCTCCAGTTTGACGTGCGTACGTTCGTCTATCACCATTGAGTAACCCGGAGAAGGGGACCACGCCCATGCATACCAGCCTTCCAATGGTTCCGGCTGCTTCCCGACAACGGGGTCGGTATTAGCACCGAACGCACAGTCATCAAAGAAGATAGGCATCACCTTAACGCCATACTTGTCGCATATACCCAAAAAGGTATCGAATGTACGCAGGAAATAAGCAGGGTCATCCTCGTATACCACATATTGCATGACCACACGCGCACAGTTCATACCTAACTTTTTCATCAGCTTCATTTCGCGGTCGATCACATCCGGAGAGAAACTAGTCTTATCCCACATGGCCGTATAGTTAATCGCATTGGCCGGAATATAATTCACACCGCAATACCAAGGATGTTGTTTTCCCCACTGGTTGGCTTTTTCTACACTCCATACCCGGCCTTGTGCCAGTACGGAAAAAACGGTCAGAAACGACACGTACAAACTAAATACAAATCGCTGCATACACATAAAAAACTAGATCACAAGTTTTACATCGTCCCAGAAAATCTTTTTTCTACAAAAGAAACCCCACAGCCTTAACCCGGCGATTAAAAAGGGGTTAATTAACCCGACTTTTTTATTAACCCGCCCCAGAAAGCCTCCAAAGGGCATATGGCTCATGTAAAAAGCTACAGCGAGCGGCTGGAGGCAACGGCTTTTTTGCGTACATTTGCACACGAATCCTTCCCCTGCTCCGCAACTTCCATGGCGGAGACAAAGTATGTGCAGCGACATTTTTTCAATCATATATAAACTTAACGGAAAATGAAAAGAAAACCTGTATTCTTTGCATGTCTGATGCTGGCGGCATCGCTGTCTGCACAGCAGGGGAACGTCACAAGCGGCAACCCCGTATTTCCGGGCTGGTATGCCGACCCGGAAGGCATCGTCTTCGATGATACCTATTGGATATATCCCACCGTCTCCATGCTGCATGGCGAGGACACGCTGACCTACCGGAAAGAGGCCAGACGGAAAACCCGTGCCATCAATCCCGACTACAACCAGCAGACTCACCTCGACGCATTCTCGTCCAAGGACCTTGTGCACTGGACCAAGCATCCGAGTGTGCTTTCCATCGAAAACGTCAAGTGGGTGGAGTATGCCATGTGGGCACCTTCCATCATCCGGGCCAACGGAAAGTACTACCTCTTCTTCGGAGGCAACGACATCCAGAGCGACAACGAGTACGGAGGCATCGGTGTGGCTGTGGCCGACCGTCCCGAAGGACCGTTCAAGGACGCACTGGGGAATCCGCTCATCTCGAAGTTCGTCAACGGGGCACAGCCCATCGACCAGTTCGTATTCCGCGACGACGACGGACAGTATTACATGTACTACGGCGGGTGGCGCCACTGCAATGTCGTCCGGCTGAAGGATGACCTGCTGAGCCTGAAACCCTTCGACAACGGAGAATACTATCGCGAGGTGACTCCCGAAAACTACGTGGAAGGCCCCTTCATGATGAAACGGAACGGAAAATACTACTTCATGTGGTCGGAAGGCGGATGGGGTGGTCCGGACTACAGCGTGGCCTATGCCATCGCAGACTCGCCGTTCGGGCCCTTCAAGCGCGTCGGGAAGATCCTGCAGCAGGATCCCGGGGTGGCCACCGGCGCCGGACACCACTCGGTGATCCGCATCCCGGGCAAGGACGAGTGGTACATCGTCTACCACCGCTTCAAGTTCCCCGACGGCCTCAAGACGATAACGTGTCTGAGCAATAAGGCCCGCATAGTGTTCAAAGGCCTCGACGACTCAGAGAAGATAAAGGGCCTGTCGAGCTTCAAGCGCGTATTCCTCGATGAGTGGTCTGAGTTCGACGAGGGCGACCACAAGCAGATAAGACTGCGTCTGCGCGGCATGGAGGGCCAGCAGATCATCTACGCTTTCAACCCCATCAAGGAGACGCACTTCATCAAGCGCAAGGTGTTCGATACTCAGAAGTGGCACGACATCCCCATGTCGGTCACCATCTGCGGCGAGGAAGTGCCGGCAGAGCTCACTCAGGTAAAGTCGATAAAGATGAACGAGCCGCGCGTTATGATACACAAGCGCACGGGCGAAGTTATCGAGCACTCGCCCGATACCGTCGTTATTCAGACAACCTACCTGAATAACTTTTGGGTTGTCGGCTCGCCCGATGGCAAATATGGCTACTACGACGAGCAATGTATCGCCACGTTCGACTTCGACAAAGAGCACGACCCCGACTATTACAACGTCTACGCCCTGGGGGAGTGGGGTGTCATCCGTTCGGGTTCCGAGTTCTTCGGGTCGTTCAACAGAGGCAAGCACGTCGACGCCGTCAGCTACGACCCCGCGCTGCCCGTTCATCTGAGCATCGACTCGAACGTGCTGCCCTACATATCCGTCACCCTCTGGCAGATTGCCATCGACGGCGACCGCCACGACATACGCCAGATTGGCGAGATATGCGCGGGCAGTCCCGACAACACCGTGCGCAAGGCCGCCCGCCTCGCCGCCGCCCGTCTGCATGAACTGGGAGCCGACAAGATTATTCTCCACGGCGACGCCTCGACAAGAGCGGCCAACAATATCGACGACGAGAAGCGCTCGTTTCACGACCTGTTTATCGACACGCTACAGAAGGAGGGCATAGAGGTCGAAGACAAGGTCAGCAACCGCAACCCGAGCGTGGCCATGACGGGCGAGTTCATCAACGCCATCTACGAGGGGATTCTGCCCGAGTTGAGCATCACTATCGACGAGAACTGCCACACGTCGATAGAGGACTACCTGAGCGTTCAGAAAGATGCCAACGGCGCCATCCTCAAGACGAAGGTCAAGAACAAAATCACCATGCAGACCTACGAGGAGCACGGCCACATCTCGGACTGCAAGCGCTACCTCGTCGCCGACGTCCTGCATGAGCAGTTCTATGAGTTCTCGAACCGACGCAAGCGCAACGCCTACGCCCGCAACGGCGCGATTCATTTCTACAACCCCGCGACAGCCTACAGCTACAGCCGCGATGTTGTCTACGCCATGCCCAACATCGGCGGCAAGTTCGCGATGGTTCACGGCAAGCTGTGCGGCGACAAGTGGCACATCGTTGACGCCGTGCTGCGTGAGACCTCGTCGACCGACGAGATAAAACAGACGCTCATCGGCGCGGGGAGCCCTCAGACGATAATAGAGTGCGCCCCCGCCTATTTCCGCTTCGTCAGGGAACTGCGCAAGGAACTGACGGGCGTGCGCGCCCTCGAAGAGGCCGGCGACCTCGACAGGCGCATAGCGGCGACGGTGGACTTCGTGAAGAATCATATCCTCTTCAACGAGCGCGAGTTCAGCGAGGGCGTCTGCTATCCCGCTTTCATGGCGGGGTTGCTCGACTACAGCAAAGGCAGCGAGAACCGCGAGGCGAGCGCCGTTCTGAGCGGCTTCATTCAGTTCGTTGTTAAGTTCGGTTTTTCCGACGAAACGGGCGTAACAGGCGAGCCTACAGATAGTTAAGCCCGTTTTTCGGGCTCTGCCAAATTTCAGTTTTTTGGCCGTTTGGCTCAACGGGGGTAGTTAGTGCGTTTCTTTGCGTCAAAAGAAACCGCATGAGATTCCTACAAGGTATATTCAGCAAAAAAGAAAAGGCTGAGGCCCTGACTGTCAGAGAGGATATAGTGCCTCAGACTGACAGCCGGGGTAACGTCACGCCCTATATCGTCGACGCCTGGAGGTATCAGCAGATTCTCTCTAAGCTCGACGGGCTTGTGCGCCCCTCTGTCGTCGGCAACAACTTCATAGAGCTGTTCAAGACGGTGCCCGAGGTGTTCTGGCCTATAGACTTCATTGCCAAGCGCATCTCTGAGGCGCACTTCGACATCAAGCGCACCAAAGACGACAGCATCGTCTGGTGTAACCGCCTCGGTGCCGACGCCATCCTCAAGCAGCCCAATCCCGTGATGACGTGGCGCGAACTCGTCTACTCCCATTTCGTCTACAAGCTCGCCGACGGCAACGCCTACTTCCGCGCCGCCATGCCCGACACCATCACGCCCGACGCCATCAAATTTCAGTGGTGCTCGTGCTATTGGTCGCTGCCCGCTCCGTTGGTCAGCGTGATGCCTCAGAGCTATAGCTACGGCGTGCCCGTGTTCGGCGTGGCCACTGCCGACGACCTCATCAAAGGCTATCAGCTCGCTCTGGGCGACAACGCCGTGAACCTCATCCCGACTTATCAGATATGGCACGACCGCGACGGCGTCCCCGAGCTCACCAACGGCTACAACTACATGAAGGCGCCTAGCCGCCTGCTGTCGGTGAAGAAGGCCATCGCCAATCTCATCGCCGTCTATGAGGCCCGAAACGTCATCTACATCAAGCGCGGTGCCCTGGGATTCATCGTAGCGCAGAAAGCTGACCAGACGGGCACGATAGCGCTTGAGCCCGGCGAGAAGAGAGAGCTGCGCAAGGAGGTCGACAACAACTACGGCGTCGGCAGCGGTCAGTCGCCGTTCGCCATCACCGACGTGCCTATCAACTTCATCCGCACGAATCTGTCTATCGCCGAGCTGCAACCCTTTGATGAGACACTGGAGGACGCCGTGAAGATAGCGGGAGTGTTCGGCATCCCGTCGGTACTTGTGCCGCGTAAGGACCAATCGACATTCAGCAATCAGGACGCCGCCGAGAAGAGCGTCTACACGTCTGTCATCATCCCCGCCGCCAAGCGTTTCTGCGAGGCTCTGACGACATTCCTCGGGCTTGAGAAGAAAGGGCTCTACCTCGACTGCGACTTCTCCGACGTGGCCTGTCTACAGGTCGGCCTCAAAGAGGGCGAGGAGGTGAAGAAGCTCGTCAACGAGCGCTGTCTCTCTCAGTTCAACAACGGCCTAATAAGCATCAACGACTGGCGCGCGCAAATCCATGAGAGCGCTCTCGACGGCGACATCTTCAACAAGGTCAAGTTCGAGATGACCCCTGAAGAGATAGCCATCGTCGACAGAGTCATCAAGTCTCAGGCCGCGCCGATACAGATAAACACGGGCCGCCCCGCCGACAATCAGCAAAACAGCCAACAGAGCGGCCAACAGCCCGACGACAACAACGAATCCAATCAACCCAATAATCAACCCAAATAACCCTCGAAAGGAGAAAGTAATGAATGACCAGATGATTAATCTTCAGTACGAGACAAAAGCACTGGACGTCACTGAGAAAGGTATCGTCACCGTAGCGGTGAACGGTATAGGCATCGAGGACTCACAGCACGACATCTCGATGCCGGGGTCGTTCGCGGATACACTCCGCGACGACATCACTAAAATGCGGTGGTATCTGAACCACGACACGCGTCAGCTGTTGGGCGTGCCTCTGTCAGGCGAAGAGAAGGAGGGCAACCTCATCATGACAGGGCAGATGAACCTCAACAAGCAAATCTGCCGCGACGTGTTTGAGGACTACAAACTCTTCCATGAGGCGGGCCGCACGCTCGAACACTCTATCGGCGTGAAAGCCCTCGCCCGCGACCCCGAAGACCGCCGTAAGGTTCTGAAATGGCGTATGCTCGAATACTCGACGCTGACAGGATGGGGCGCCAACCCCCAGACGTTCCTCGTCGGGCTTAAGAGCGGCACTGCCGACCAGCTCAGAGATGCCGTCGAACTTATCCGCATGGCTTTCAAGCAGCACGGATATTCCGACGAGCGACTTAAAAACTACGATATGGAACTCAACCTGCTACTCAAATCACTAAGCGGCGGCGTTGTGGTGTCCTGCCCCTGTTGCGGCTATCAGTTCGACTACGACAGCGTCCCCGAGCACACATTCTCAGAACAGGTGCGTGAGGCCGCCGGCGACTGGCTGAGCTGGACAGCCCGCGACATGGCGCGTCAGGAGATGGAGAAACTTGCCCCTGAAATCAGGGAGCAGGTAGTCTCTATCATCGACTCGCTCAAAGGCACCAAGGAGACCCTGACAGAGAAGAGCATCACCGACTCTCTGGCCTACGTCCGCTGCCCGCACTGCTACTCGCGCGTCTACCGCGCCAACACCATCCTCGTCAGCGACAGCGACGAGCAGAAAGAAAAGAAGCCCGAAGAGGAAAAGCCGGCGCAGCAGCCCGGCAAGCCTCAGGAGGGCGCCGACACCGACGAGGGCAAGAAGCCCGAAGAGGAGGAGAAAGAGCCTAAGAAGAAGTCGGCCGATGTGCCGTCGTCGTCGTTCTGGGCCTCTCTGTCGGCCGCGACAAAGAAATAATCATAAACCAATTAATCCATAGTGTTATGCCTAAACTGACAACCAAAGAAGTTCAGGAGATTGTAGGCGCCAAAACCGCCGGCCTCCCCGATGAGCAGAAACAGTTCATCAACAATCTTATCGGTGCTTTCACCGACGCCATCAACAAGTCCGTCGACGGTGTTATCGACAACACCGCCCTGGAGAAAGCCCTGAGCACTCCCGACGGCGTCACCCTCGAAGCTCTCTCGAAAGAGAACCAGGAGCTCGTCAAGCAGGTCAAGGCCCTTTCCGAGTCTCTCGACAAGATGAAGAAACGCGGCATCGGCCTCGACTTCGTCAGCAAGTTCAACGAGCGCTTCGATGAGATGTATGACTCGCCGAAGTTCCAGGACTTCATCAACGACCGCGAGAAAACATCCGGCGCTTTCTCGTTCAAAGATGTTTCGATGACCGGCAACTACACCGGCACCGCTCTCATCTCTCAGCAGAGCGACCGCGTAGTGACCCAGGCCGCCGACAAGAAGCTGCACATCCGCGACTTCGCCACCTGTCTGCCCGGTGACCCCGAGTTCCCCATCTTCGGGTTCCAGCAGATCTACGACGTTGACCGCAACGCCCGCTATGTCTCTGAGAACGGCATGCTGCCCGAATCGAGCATCAAGGTCAAGGAAGAGACCTCTCAGGTCAGCCGCGTCGGACATCACTTCAAGCTGTCGAAGCGTGCTCTGAAATGCCGCACCTATCTGCGCGGTTTCGTCATGAACTGCCTCATCTCGGGTGTGCGTGACGCTGAGCACTTCGCCATCCTCTTCGGCGACGGCTCCGGCGACAACCTCAAGGGTATCACCCGCTACTCGGGCGTCAAGTCTGTCGAAAGCATTATCAGCACCTCAGTGTTCACCGTCGCTGCCGGTGGTGTCGAAGCTATCGAGAAAGCCGACAACGGCCTCATCGTGGAGCTCAAGGCCCCCAACGACCTGCTCATCGAGGGTCTGAAAGTGACCGGCGCTGCAGCTGTCACCAACACCTCGCTCAACGCCACCTATGACGTTATCAAGGTCAACGACCGCCGCATCTTCCTCGAAGGCGCTACCCTCGCATCGGGTAACACCAAAGATCTTCTGGCCACCGACATCTCGAAGCTGACCCTGACGTTCAAGAACGGCGCCGCCAACAGCATCGAATCGCCCAACAGCATCGACGCTCTGGAAACCGCCATCTCGGTGATGACCTACGCACAGTTCGCCCCGACCGTCCTTGTGCTGAACCCCATCACCATCAACGCCATCCGCTGCGAGAAGGCCACCGACGGCAACCGCCTCGACGTTGTCAAGGACATCAACGGCAACCCCGTCATCGGCGGTCTGCGTGTCGTTCCTTTCACCGGCATCCCCGTCGGCAAGTATTTCCTTGGCGATATGCAGCGCGGCGCTCAGATCATCGACTACACCCCGCTGACCGTTGAGTGGGCCGATGACGTGAACACCAAACTCAAGAACCAAATCGTTCTCATGGCTCAGGCCGAAGAGATTGTTCCCGTGTTCTGCCCCTGGGCATTTGCCTACGGCTCTATCAGCGCTCTTAAGACCGCCATCAAGAAATCCAACTCTTAATGGACCGCGTCTATTATATCCTCTCAGGCGAGCCTAAGGAAGTGGCGAAAGTCCTGCAAGAGAGCCGAATCCGTGTTGACAGAGGCGTGATAACATTCACGCCCTGTCAGCCGGGCACGGTCACCGACAGCAAGGCCGTCCCCGCC
>ERZ780207.2465-NODE-2465-length-13327-cov-5.820976_pt1 | contig 13327 bp, 11 predicted proteins | sample MGYA00510977_ERZ780207 | MGnify/ENA primary metagenome ERZ780207 (study PRJEB29588, sample SAMEA2151383) | human gut metagenome | biome: human gut; feature: human-associated habitat; material: faeces | place: Denmark | collected 2008/2010 ... | reverse complement strand
CGCGTTTGAGCGGTTCGGAGCCGGTTTCCTGCGTCGTCAGGCGGCTTTGCGGAAATAATTCAGTTCTGCTCTGTACTGCCGGAACCGGAACCGTCGAGTTCCGCATCCAGAACTTCCCGGAACAGCGCCATCTGCTGCCTGGTGTAAGTTCTTTTTTTGCTTGTCTGCGTCATGATAAGCCCGTTTTCCACGGTCCGTTTCAGTTCCTGCAACCCGTTTTCCAACGCTTTGCGGAGCTGCTGCGGGATCGTTTTCCGATTCAGCATCCGGTTCAGAATGCGCAGAAAATAACGGATGATGTCCTCGTTCTGATAGAGTCGCTGGTAATGATAGCGGCAGTTCCGGATGGCGGATTGCCACCAGTACAGAGTTCCCGGCGGGGCAGGATACCGCTCCTGATGAAGGTGGAGCAGCGTTGCCATCTGCATAATGCAGTCGCGGCGGAGACGCAGCGGGAGGTCCTGATCAAGCAGAATGCCGATAAAACCGCGTTCGGATACAATGAAACTCAGTCCCTGGTCGATCTGTTCCGGGGTATAGATGAGATATGCCAGTTCCGGACGGGCAAAAAGAGTGGAAAGGTGCTGCAGCATGACTGCGGAATCGAAGTCGTACAGCACACAATCCGCCATGTACCAGGGATGTGCCGGATCAACCGGATGATTGAAAACGAAGTTCATCCAGTCCGCGAATGAATAGTCGGATAAATCAACCATAACGCCGTCCCCTCTGTTTGTGTTACAGACCGGACGCAGCCGTTTCTTTCAGGCGGCTGCGCGGTCCCGGCGGTCAGCACCCCATCAGCAGGGTCATGATCGCTTTCTGGACGTGCAGACGGTTCTCCGCTTCGTCAAAGATCTCGTCCGCGTGCTGCTCGAACAGGGCGGTGGAGATCTCCTCGCCCCGGTGGGCGGGCAGACAGTGCAGCACCAGCGCGTCCGGCTTGGCGTTTTCCAGCAGACGGCCGGTGAGCTGGAAGCCCACAAAATCCCGCAGACGCTGCTCGCTCTCGGCGGTGCCGGGGGCGGTGGTGTTCCACGCGGCGGTGGCCACGATGTCCGCATCCCGCACGCCCTCGGCAGGGTCGGTGGTCAGGTGGAAGGCATTGCCGTATTTGTGGGCAAATATCAGCACATCCGCTGCCGGGCGGTAGCCCGGAGGACAGACGCAGGATACCTGCATCCCCGCCAAAAGGCCGCCCACGATCAAACTGTTTGCCATGTTGCTGCCGTCGCCCACAAAGCAGAGCTTCAGCCCTGCCAGCGTGCCCCGGCGCTCCCGGATGGTCATCAGGTCAGCCAGCACCTGACAGGGGTGTGCGTAGTCGGTCAGGCCGTTGATCACCGGAATGCCGGAAAGCTCGGCCAGCTCCTCCAAGTCCCGCTGGCGGTAGGTGCGCCAGACGGCGCAGTCGTAGTAGCGCCCCAGCACCCGGGCGGTGTCCCGCAAAGGCTCGCCCCGCCCGGCCTGCAGCTCGGCGGTGTTCATATAGTTGCCAAGACCACCCATCTGGTACACGCCCACCTCAAAGCTGGTGCGGGTGCGGGTGGACGCTTTGGAAAACAGGAGCGCCACGCTTTTGCCCGCCAGCAGCGGGGCGGTGCGGCCCGCCTTGCAGTCCGCTTTCAGCTGGTCTGCCACATCCAGAATGTGGGTCAGCTCGGCGGGGGAAAGGTCGCTCATTTTCAGCAGATTTTTCATGCCTGCTCCTTCGGAGCCGTCGGCTCCATCGTGCCCAGCACCTCGGCCAGCACCTCCAGCGCCATGTCTACTTCGTGCTCGGAGACGGTCAGCGGCGGCAGCAGACGCAGCCGGGTCTTTGCGGTAAGCACCAGCAGGCCCTTTTCGCGGCAGGCAGCCAGCACATCCGCAGCCTGCACATCAAAGAATTCGATACCCACCATCAGGCCGATGCCGGAAATGTTCTTGACGTGGGGCAGCTTTGCCAGGCCGGTGCGCAGCTGTACGGCGCGCTCGCTGACCTGCGCAAGGAAGCTCTGGTCCAGACGGTCCACCACCACGTTGGCACCGGCGCAGACCACCGGGTTGCCGCCAAAGGTAGAGCCGTGGGTGCCGGGGCCCATGCCCTCGGCTACTTTTTCATTCATCAGCACCGCGCCGATGGGCAAGCCGCCGCCCAGCCCCTTGGCAAGGGTGACGATGTCCGGCTTGAGGTTATAGTGCTCGCAGCACAGGAAGGTGCCGGTGCGGCCTACGCCGGTCTGCACCTCGTCCACGATGAGCACAAGGTCTTTTTCGTCGCACAAAGCGCGCACGGCCTGCACATAGTCCGGGTCCAGCGCCATCACGCCGCCCTCGCCCTGAATCAGTTCCATCATCACGGCGCAGGTGTGGCGGTCCACCAGTTCCCGCAGCGCTTCGATATCCCCCGCCGGGACGTACTGGAAGCCCTCGTTGAAGGGGCCGAAGTAGTTGTGGAACACCTCCTGCCCGGTGGCGGTCAGAGTGGCAAGGGTGCGGCCATGGAAGCTGTTGACCAGCGTGATGACGTTGTAGCGGTCCTTGCCGTAATGGTCTACGCTGTACTTGCGGGCGGCCTTGATCGCGCCCTCGTTGGCCTCGGCACCGGAGTTGCCGAAGAAAACCTTGCTCATGCCGGTGCGCTTGCACAGCTTTTTGGCAAGCTTGCCGCAGGGTGCAGTGTAGTACAGGTTAGAGGTGTGCTGCAATTTGTGTGCCTGCTGGGACACAGCTTCTGCCCATGCAAGGTCGCAGTAGCCAAGGCTGTTCACCCCGATGCCGCTGGTGAAGTCCAGATACTTCTGTCCCTCCGGGCCCTCGGCGTACAGCCCGTGCCCCTTTTCCAGCACGATGGGGCTGCGGTTATAGGTGTGCAGGACGTACTCGTTGTCCCTCTTGATGACTTTTTCAGAATCCATAGGTGTACCTCCTGTGAATAGAAGTTCCGCGCATGCGCCGCTCCCCCGGAGGGAGCGTTTTTTCTATTATAATACTGCTTTTTCGCTTGCGCAATCTTTTTATTCGCGGTGGCTGCGACGGTAGAAGCGGGTACCGGAGCCGCGGTCGGAGAACAGTTCCAGCAGGATGGAGTGCGGCACGCGGCCATCAATGATGACCGCCTCGTGCACGCCCTGATAGATGGCATCCGCCATGCCGCCGATCTTGGGGATCATGCCACCCGCAATGATGCCGGCGGACTTGTAGCCCTCGATCTCGGTCACCTCCACCTCGGGGATGAGGGTGGTCTCGTCCTCCTTATCCCGCAGCAGGCCTGCGATATCGGTCATGGACACCAGCTTTTCGGCCTTGAGGGCAATGGCGATCTGGGCCGCGGCGGTGTCCGCGTTGACGTTGTACGCCTGCCCAAGGTCGTCCATACCCACGGTGGCGATGACCGGGATAAAGCCGCCGTCCAGCAGACTTTCGATCAGGGTTGCGTCCACATGGACGATCTCGCCCACATGACCCAGCTGCGGGTCCAGCTCGGTGCAGCGGAGCATCTGTCCGTCCATGCCGCACAGACCCACGCCGCGCCCGCGCAGCTTTGCCACAAGGTCCTTGTTCACCTTACCGGCCAGCACCTGCTGCACGATCTCCATGGTGGCATCGTCCGTCACCCGCAGACCGTTTGCAAAGTGGCTTTCCACGCCCACCTTCTTGAGCATCTCGTTGATGGCAGGCCCGCCGCCGTGCACCAGTACCACCCGCACGCCCAGCAGCGTCAGGGTAACAAGGTCGTTCATCACGGCGTTTTTCAGCGTCTCGTTGATCATGGCGTTGCCGCCGTACTTGATGACCATGGTTCTGCCATGGTACTTCTGGATATAAGGGGTGGCCTCCGAAAAAAGCCGCGCCATTTCTTCGTTTTTCATCTGTTCCGCGCTCCTGTCAGGTTCTGTAATCGCCGTTGATCTTCACATAGTCGTAGGTCAGGTCACAGCCCCACGCCTTGGCGCTTGCCTCACCGGTGCCCATATCCACCTTGACCAGAATATCGTGCTCTGCCAGCACCTTGGCAGCTTCATCCTCGCTGTACGGATGGTAGGCTGCGTTCTCGCACACATACACCTCGCCCGCCTTGCTGGAAAGCCAGACGCAGACCTTGTCAATGGAGAAATCGCCGGGGGTGTAGCCGATGGCGCACAGGATGCGTCCCCAGTTGGCATCGCGGCCAAAGACCGCTGCCTTGAACAGGTTGGAGCAGACCACGCTGCGGCTGACGGCGCGGGCGGTTTTCAGGTCGGGCGCATGGGTCACCTCACAGGTGATCAGGTGGGTGGCACCCTCGCCGTCTCCGGCGTGCTCGGCGCACATATGCTCTGCAATGGCGGTCAGCGCTGCCACAAAGGCGGCGTAATCCGCGTTCTCCTCGCAGATCTCCGGGTTGCCCGCCAGACCGGACGCCATGATGATGAGGGTATCGTTGGTGGAGGTATCCAGATCCACGCTCATCTGGTTATAGGTGCCGGGCACAACGGTCTTGAGTGCCTTTTCCAGCAGCGCGGGCGAGACGGCGGCATCGGTGGTGTAGAACGCCAGCATGGTGGCCATGTTGGGGGCGATCATGCCGCTGCCCTTGCCGATGGCACCCACGGTGCACACCTTGCCGCCCAGCTCGAACTGGATGGCGTATTCTTTTTTATGGGTGTCGGTGGTCATGATGGCGGTGGCAGCGTCCGTGCTGCCCTGCGCGGTGGCAGCCAGCTTTTCCGCTGCCGCCGGGATGCCCCGGGCAAAGGGGTCGATGACCATGGGCTGACCGATGACGCCGGTGGAGGCGGGCAGAACGTCCTTTTCGTCAATGTTCAGCGCCTTGCCTACCAGTGTGCAGCACTCCTCTGCCAGCGCCACGCCGTTGGCGGCGCAGGTGTTGGCGTTGCCGCTGTTTACCACAATGGCCTGTGCATAGCCATCGGCCAGATGGGCGCGGTCCACCTTGATGGGCGCACCGCAGACCTTGTTGGTGGTGTACACGCCCGCAGCAGCGCAGCGCACCTCGGCCTTGATGAGCGCCAGATCGTATTTTTCGCTGTGATTTGCCCGGATGCCGCAATGGACACCGGCGGCAGCAAAACCCTTGGGCGCGCAGATGCCGCCCGCAACTTCCTTATACTGCATAACGATTTTCCTTTCCCACAAAGAAAAACAAGTTTATTCCAAGCCCTTGGTCTCTTCCAGACCCAGCATCAGGTTCATGCACTGGACGGCGGCACCGGAGGAGCCTTTGCCCAGATTATCAAACAGCGAGACCAGCATCATCTGGTCTCCGGCGGCGTTCACGGTCAGGTACAGTTCCATGCGGTCGGTGCCCGCCATGGCGTTGGAGTACAGGCCGTTTTCCGGCAGCGGCTCGTTCAGGCCGTGCACCTTCACGGTGGCGGCGTCCTTGTAGTAATCCGCAAGGGCGGCAGCCACGGCCTCGGCGGTAGTGCCCGCAAGGCCAAGATCCAGCGGCACCAGCACCTGCATCCCGCAGTAGTAGTCGCACACCACCGGCACGAACATCGGCGTGTGCGCAAGGCCGCTGATCTTCTGCATCTCCGGCAGGTGCTTGTGGCCAAGGCTCAGGCCGTAGCTCTTGGGCGCATCCAGCTTGCTGTGCGCCGGGCGGTCGGGGCTTTCGTAGTCCGCGATCATCTTTTTGCCGCCGCCGGAGTAGCCGGAGATGCCGGTGCAGCTGAAGGGGTAGCTTTGCGGCACCAGCCCCAGCTCCACCAGCGGGCGGGCGATGCTGATAAAGCCGCTGGCATAGCAGCCGGGCACTGCCACGCGGTAAGAGTTCTGAATTTTTTCCTTCTGTCCCTTCAGCTCCGGGAAGCCGTAGTCCCATGCGGCGTCGGTGCGGAAGGCGGTGGAGGTGTCCAGCACCTTCACGTCCGGGCGCAGCAGGGGCATGACTTCTTTAGAAGCTGCATCCGGCAGGCAGAGGAAGGCAAGGTCGGCAGAATTGATGACCTTTGCCCGCTCGTGCACGTCCTTGCGCCCTTCGGCAGAGATGGACAGCAGCTCGATCTCCGGGCGCTCGGCCAGACGGTCGGCGATGCGCAGGCCGGTGGTGCCGGAAGAGCCATCAATAAATACCTTTACCTTCATGCGTTCTCCTCCTCCCATGCGTCCAGCCGCGCCGTTGCCAGCGCGATCTGCTTTTCTACGCTGGCGGCGCTGGGGCCGCCGTAGCTGGTGCGTCCCTCGCAGCAGTGCACAAGGTCGATGGCATCATAGATATCGGCCTCAAACAGCGGGCTGTAGCTCTGGAACTGGGTCAGGGTCAGCTCTTCCAGTGTTTTGTCGGCGGCAATGCAGTCCGACACCATGCAGCCGGTCAGCTTGTAGGCATCCCGGAAAGGCATCCCCTTCTTGGTCAGATAGTCGGCGCAGTCGGTGGCGTTGATAAAGCCCTTTGCGGCGGCGCGGCGCATATTGGCGGGCAGAGTCTTCATGGTGTCCAGCATGGGGGTGATGGTCTTGAGGCAGAGTTCCAAGGTGTCCACTGCATCAAAGATGGCTTCCTTGTCCTCCTGCATATCCTTGTTGTAGGCCAGCGGCAGACCCTTCATCATCACCAGCAGGGTGTTCAGGTCGCCGTACACCCGGCCGGTCTTGCCGCGGATCAGCTCCGTGACATCCGGGTTCTTCTTCTGGGGCATAATAGACGAGCCGGTGGTAAAGGCATCGTCCAGCTCAATGAACTTGAACTCCCAGCTGCACCACAGGATGATCTCCTCCGAAAGACGGGACAGGTGCATCATGCAGATGGAAATGGCGCTTGCCAGCTCGATGCAGAAATCACGGTCGGACACGCCGTCCAGACTGTTGGCGCAGGGGGCGGCGAAGCCCAGCTTTTCGGCGGTGAAATCCCGGTCCAGCGGGTAGGTGGTGCCTGCCAGTGCACCCGAGCCCAGCGGACACTGGCTGTCCATGCGGGCGGTGGCGTCCGCAAAGCGGTCAAGGTCGCGCAGCAGCATGGAAGCATAGGCCATCAGCGCGTGTCCAAAGGTAATGGGCTGGGCGCGCTGCAGGTGGGTGTAGCCGGGCATGACGGAGGCGGTGTTCTCCGCCGCCTTTTTGCACAGCACCCGCACCAGCTCCACGATATAGGCCTGCAAAGTCTTGCTGTAATCCCGCAAAGTCAGGCGGATATCCAGCGCCACCTGATCGTTGCGGCTGCGGCCGGTGTGCAGCCGCTTGCCCGCATCCCCGATACGGGCGGTCAGGGTCTGCTCCACAAAGGTGTGCACGTCCTCGGCGGCGGGGTCGATGGTCAGCGCACCGCTGGACAGGTCGTCCGCGATGGAAGCCAGCCCGCTGAGGATATCCGCACAGTCCTGCTCCGAGATGATGCCCTGCCGTGCCAGCATGGCGGCATGGACGCCGCTGCCGCGCATATCCTGCGCGATCATCCGCTGGTCGAAGCGAATGGAGGAGTTGAAGTCGTTGACGCGGCTGTCCACCGCCTTGGAAAACCGACCCTTCCAGAGTTGTTCTGCCATAATATAAACTCCTTATAAAAACGGCAAAGCCGCCGCAGGGGAAAACGCTCCTGCGGCGGTGCCGCCGGCAACGATGCCGGTGTGAGAACCCGCGTGTGAAAGTGTGAAAACACACGCAGTCGAAAATGTTGCGATTACTTGACCTCCGGCCAGTTCTTGGACAGCTTTGCGCGCTCCTTAATGGACAGGCCGAACAGGTTGATGAAGCCGGTGGCATCGGACTGGTCGTAATCCTTATCGACGCCGAAGGAAGCGGTCTGCTCATCGTACAGGGTGAACGGAGAGGTGACGCCGGCGTTGATCATGTTGCCCTTGTAGAGCTTCAGCTTCACATCACCGGTCACAGTCTTCTCAAGGCTGTCGGCAAAGGCATCCAGTGCCTCGCGCAGCGGGGTGAACCACTGGCCGTTGTACACGATGTCGGCGTACTTCTGTGCCAGCTGTGCCTTGAAGTGAGCGCTCTCCTTATCCAGCGTGATGGTCTCCAGCACGTCGATGGCCTTGTACAGGATGGCGCCGCCGGGGGTCTCGTACACGCCGCGGCTCTTCATGCCCACCAGACGGTTCTCCACGATGTCCAGCAGACCGATGCCGTTTGCGCCGCCCAGCTTATTCAGGTACTCCACCAGCTCCACAGCGCCCATCTCCTTGCCGTCCACGGCGGTGGGGATGCCCTTTTCAAAGTGGATGGTCACATAGGTGGGAACATCGGGTGCCTGCTCGGGGCTGACACCCAGCTCCAGAAAGCCGGGCTTGTTGTACTGGGGCTCGTTGGCGGGGTTCTCCAGATCCAGACCCTCGTGGCTCAGATGCCACAGGTTCTTGTCCTTGGAGTAGTTGGTCTCGCGGTTGATCTTCAGGGGGATGTTGTGCGCCTCGGCGTAGTCGATCTCCTCGTCACGGCTCTCGATGTCCCACTCACGCCACGGAGCGATGATGGCCATATCCGGGCACAGTGCCTTGAGGGTCAGCTCAAAACGCACCTGATCGTTGCCCTTGCCGGTGCAGCCGTGGCAGATGGCATCTGCACCCTCCTTGATGGCGATATCAGCCAGTGCCTTGGCGATGCACGGACGTGCAAAGCTGGTGCCCAGCAGGTAGTCCTCGTACTTTGCGCCGAACTTCAGGGTGGGGAAGATGTAGTTCTCCACAAAGTCCTTCTTCAGGTCCAGCACATACAGCTTGGATGCGCCGGTAGCCTTGGCCTTTTCTTCCAGACCGTCCAGCTCGGTGCCCTGACCCACGTCACCGGAAACAGCAACGACCTCGCAGTTGTTGTAGTTTTCCTTCAGCCAGGGAATGATGATGGAGGTATCCAGACCGCCGGAGTAAGCCAGCACGACTTTTTTGATGTTTTCCTTTTTCATGATAAACGCGCTCCTTTTAATAAAAATACACTTTTGTTCTCTGATGCGCATTTCCCTTCGCATCCTCTGTCTTTCGTTTGCGGTTGATGCTTTTATTATACGCAGCGCGGGTTTTCCGTCAATGCTAAAAACTGCCAAACATAGCGCCTGTTTCGCTTTTCTTTTGGTTCAATCTGTATCTTTATGCAGATATTTTTAAATATATGCGTATTTTATGCAATTTGAGTGTATTTTTTCATGGAGTTTCGGGGGAGCTGTCGAGCGTATGCGAGACTGAGAGGGTTCGTCCCCCGCAAAACAAAACCACCGGAGCATCCGCAGACGCTCCGGTGGTTTAACTATAACTATTTAGTTCAGCTTCAAATCGCCCTCTTTGATCCAGCCCAGCTTGCGCTCCACCTCGCAGAACACTACGCTGAGCACGGCAGGCAGCACAAAGCACAGCAGCACCATGGCGGCCCAGTCCATGGGGGTGATGGCAGCCTTGGTACCGGCGGCAATGTCGCTGACCCAGCCGGTGTAAACGCCGATCTGACCCACCAGACCACAGGTGCCCATGCCGGAGGAGACCGCTGCGCCGTTCATCTCAAAGTGGAACAGGCAGGTAGCCAGCGGGCCGGTGATGGCACTGGCCAGCGTGGGGGCGATCCAGATGCGGGGGTTCTTGATGATGTTGCCCATCTGCAGCATACTGGTGCCCAGACCCTGACTGACAAGGCCGCCCACACCGTTTTCCCTGTAGCTCATCACGGCAAAGCCCACCATCTGGGCGCAGCAGCCCGCCACGGCAGCGCCGCCTGCAAGGCCGGTCAGACCCAGTGCGGCGCAGATGGCAGCGGAGGAGATGGGCAGGGTCAGCGCCACGCCCACGATGACCGACACCAGAATGCCCATGACCAGCGGAGCCTGCTCGGTGGCCCACATAATAAGCGTGCCCACCTGACTTGCGGCTGCACCGATGGGGGCGGCGATGAGCATGGAAAGCCCGACGCCCGCAAAGATAGTCACCAGCGGGGTAACAAGGATATCCACCTTGGTCTCCTTGCTCACAGCCTTGCCCAGCTCTGCCGCCACAATGGCAATGATGAGCACAGCCAGCGGGCCGCCTGCACCGCCCAGCGCATTGGCCGAGTAGCCCACGGTGATCAGGCTGAACAGCACCAGCGGCGGGCAATGCCGTGCCCAGCCGATAGCACAGGCCATGGCGGGGCCGCTCATGGCCGTAGCATAGCCGCCCAGATCCACCAGCAGTGCAAGACCGGTCTGCTGACCCACCGTTTTGATGATGGTGCCGATAAGCAGACTGGCGAACAGCCCCTGTGCCATTGCGCCCAGCGCATCAATGAGGTAACGCTGCGGAGAGATGACGATATCCTTCCGCACCAAAAATTCTTTCAGCTTCGACATAAAACTTGCCTTTCTATCCAAAACAGATCGTTAAGGTTACAAACGTATGTCCTGTATCATACCATACACCTGTCAAGACAGCAAGAGATTGCTGGAAAAAATGTGAAATTTCGGCTTTGTGCAATGTTCTGCCCTGCCGGAACGTATTCTATTTGGAACTTTTTCCGACACACTGCCCCGGTGGAGAATTTGTGTAGAAGCCCGCTGTGCCGTTGACGGCTCCCCGCGTGCGGGTGTATACTAGAGGAAGCGTAAAGTTATCATCCGCCGTCCTTTTTATCCTGAACCCATGGGCGGCGTGGAATAAAAGCGGGCCCGCCCCGGGCAAGGGGCAAAGGCCCGGTGCAGCACAGCGCTGCATCACCGGGAGATTCGGAGGCAGAGACGATAGATGAAAAAAAGATTTGACCGATCCGGCACAGCCCGCCGCAAGGCGGTGACAGCCATTGCAGCGCTGACCATGGCGCTGGTTCTGGCTGTGGGCGGCGCAGGGGCAGCGACCCTGCTGTCTGCACAGCCGGAAACTTTGACCGTGGGCGCGGTCGTGCCCCACATCACCGCCGAAGCACCGCAGCAGACTGCTCCGGCTGACCCTGCCCCGGCAGCGGAGAGCACGGCGACTGCCCCGGAGCAGACAGCGGAAAGCACCGCGCAGCCGCAGCAGGCCGAGTCTGTCCCGGAACAAGCAGAAAAACCGGAAACTGCCGAAGCAGAACCGGTTGAACCGGAAGAAGCTGCCGCAGCACCGGAAACGCCGGAAACGCCGGCACAGCCCGCTGAGGATACCGCGCTGGAGGAGGAGAACTCCCCTGCCATGCTGCTGGAAGAGACCCCGGAGCTGGCCGCACAGGACCCGCAGGCTCCCGCAGCGGACGGCACCGCCCAGAACGACACCACCGCCCAGCACACCCCGGAGGGCAGCGTACTGCTGACCCCGGAGCAGATCCAGCAGGCGCTGGATTCCGGCGCGCTGGAGGATGCCGAGGCGCAGTGCATCGACCTGACCGATGAAAACGGCTTTTTCCGGTGGCTGTTCAACTGGCTGTTCGGCAGCAAGGATAAGGAAGAGGAACCGGCTCCGGCCTACTCCGGCTGGCGCACCGAGAACGGCAAGACCTACTACTATGCGCAGGACACCAACAAAAAAGTCACCGGCCTGCGCTCCATTGACGGCAAGCTGTATTATTTCGACGCCAACGGCGTTAAACAGGACAACGTGACCTTTGGCATCGACGTGTCCAAGTATCAGTCCGGGCTGGACTGGAACAAGATCAAAAAGTCCGGCGTGAGCTTCGTCATCATCCGCATCGGCTACCGGGGCTACGGCGCTGCGGGAAACCTGGTCAAGGACCCCATGTTCGAGGAGCACTTTACCAACGCCCGCAATGCGGGGCTGAAGGTGGGCGTGTATTTCTTTACGCAGGCCGTGAACGAGGCCGAGGCGCAGGAGGAGGCCGATGGCTGCAACTGGGCTTTGAATGGCCGGATGCTGGACTACCCCATCTTCTATGACACCGAGGCCTCCACCGCCCCGCGCGGCACCGGCCGCGCCGACGGTCTGGGTGTTGAGGACCGCACCAAATGTGCCATCGCCTTCTGCGAGCGGGTGAAGGAGCTGGGCTACAAGCCCGGCGTGTACGCTTCCACCACATGGTACCGCAAGCGGGTGGATTACAACACCCTGCGCAGCCGCTACACCATCTGGAACGCCCACTACGGCGTCTCTTCCAGCCCCATCGGCTGCGATATGTGGCAGGGCACCAGAACAGCCCACATCAACGGCTACAGCGGCGAGCTGGACGCCAATATCAGCTATATCGGGTAAAAGAGACTAAACACCCCCGGTCAGCGGCGCAAGCCCTGACCGGGGGTGTTTTTATCATACTGTCCTGTTTTTGTGCATAAGCTGGTGGCAGAGTATGCAAGCGCAAATGGCGGGGAGGCATGGGGATATGTTTGTGGTAACACTGAGCAAGACGAGCCTGAAAAAACTGGGAGCAGGGGCGGCATGCTGCGCGCTGGTGGTGTTCAGCGCCATGCTGGGGCGGTTCATCAGTACCCGGACGGTGGCGGTGGCTGCCCCGGTGAACCGTATCGAGAGTGCGCAGGACATCCAGACATGGTTCACCGGCTACGGGCTGGAGGTGGACGGCGCGTCCATTACGGCGGATAAGGTCAAAATTCCCCGCAAGTGGGACGACAGTTTTTCCGCCTTCAACGGGGTGGTGCAGCAGAGCGGTATGGACCTGGCCCGCTACAAGGGCAAGACGGTGGAGAAGTGGACAGCGCTCATCCCGGCGGCCAGCCGGGGCGATGTGAGCAGCTACGGCGTGCTGCTGGTCTACAAGAAAAAGGCCGTGGGTGCGTATCTGTTGGAAAAGCCCTCCGGCACCGTCACCGGGCTGAAAGACGCCCAGACCGCGATGGCCCTGCAGGAGGCCGAACAGGTGTCCGGCGAGGACTTCAGCGGGGACTGGGGCGAACGGCACGAGGATGAACTGACCGACGGGCAGGCCCAGCAGACCTCGGGCGAAGATTTCAGCGGCGACTGGGGAGAGCGCCATGATGAGGAGCTGGGCGCGGCCGGGCAGAGCCAGCAGACCAGCGGGGAGCCGGACTCCGTGGTGCCCGAGGAGGCGCAGTACACCGACCTGCCCCTGGATGCTGAGGGGTATCCTGTCGAATGAATCCGGTGGAAAAATGGGGGCAAAACTTCTGTTCAATAGCACCAAAATTTCTGGCTAAAAATCAGCAATATGAAATGATGAAAAAATAACGAAGCGGGTTTATAATAATAGTAGCATCCCGCAGCAAAATCGGCTGCGTCCGGAGTGGCAGGACCGTCCGGATCTGAAACGGGATGAAGTAAGGAGAAAATGATTATGAAGGAATTCCAGTATACTGTTAAGGATGCATGCGGCATCCACGCTCGTCCGGCCGGTCTGCTCGTGAAGGTGGCCAAGGGCTTTGCCAGCACCGCTACCCTGGAAAAGGACGGCAAGAGCTGCGACCTGCGCAAACTGATGGCTCTGATGGGCATGGGGGTCAAGCAGGGCGACACCGTGACCGTGAAGGTGGAGG
>ERZ780207.2464-NODE-2464-length-13328-cov-3.655240_pt1 | contig 13328 bp, 9 predicted proteins | sample MGYA00510977_ERZ780207 | MGnify/ENA primary metagenome ERZ780207 (study PRJEB29588, sample SAMEA2151383) | human gut metagenome | biome: human gut; feature: human-associated habitat; material: faeces | place: Denmark | collected 2008/2010 ... | reverse complement strand
AAACAAGTCCGACACCATTGCCTGTCGGGGCGAGATTGAGGGAATATTGTGAATTGGCGTAGTTGCTGTTGTAGGCATTCGCGGCACGGCGCATACGGTTCTGGCCGACGATGTAGAGCGGGATGCCGGCTCCCAGAAGACAAACTCCGGTTGTGGTCATAAGAGCTCCACTTGTTGTCGCCAATATACCCAGAACGTCAGTTCCGTAATACTCGCCATCGTTTCTTATTGCTGTGTTAGCCATTGAGATTGCTCCTATGGTGAGTGCCAATATGCCGACTCCGGTTGTCACCGAACCTCCGATGATGAGTCCCTTTCCGGTCCTGCGCATTCTCTGCCCGCCGATAGCCGAATTGTAGATGTAGGCTGGGAACAATGCCGCCATATCCTGAGCCGAAAGCACTCTGCCGCCCAACATCAGATAGCCCTGGTCGTAAACCACTTCGTTGCCGTGCCTTATGCCGGTGCTATTGTTTGCCGCGCTTCCTGTGGCATCAATTGTCTGAGTCTCATTAACATACTGCGCAGAGGCAGTCACGGAGAAAACCATTCCGAGAATCATCGTGAGAACCACGATTGCGATTTTTTTCATATAGTTCAGTCGTTTTTTTTGTTTAACTTTCCACTGCGCATCGCAGAATCATGCGAAATTAGTGAAAATTTTCGAAAAGAATGTCAAATCCTGCCGCCAAATTGCGGAAAAAGGCTAATTTTGTCCGTCAAACCCAAATTTGTCGAAAAATGAAGAAAGTCTATTTTGCCGGTTCCATCCGGGGAGGAAGGGAAGATGCCGGATTATACCGCCGCCTTATACAATACATCCAAAAGGATAACATCGTCCTCACAGAACACATCGGCGACCTTTCGCTAAGCAAAACCGAATCCTTGGGCGACAGTGCCATCTACGAACAGGACACCGCCTGGCTTCGCGAATCCGACCTCGTAATCGCCGAATGTTCAACACCTTCGCTCGGAGTAGGCTACGAACTCGCATACGCCGAAGCCCACGGCATTCCGGTCCACATCTTCTACAACCATTCCCGCACACAGCTCTCAGCGATGCTAAAAGGCGACAGCTATTTCCAAATCCACCCCTACACCCGGGAAGAAGAAATCTACTCCCTCCTCGACACTATCTTTCACCCCTGAGACCTTCAATTTACTTGGCGAAAAACACATTTTTGAGCCAGTATTCGTACACCGGGTCTTCGAATGAGTATATTTTACCAAAATCATCAAGTATGTCCATAGAAACCAAAGCTTTCCGAGCACGAGAGATTTCGGTGGTGGATTTCAGACCATAACGCGACATCGTCTCTCTTGACGACAGCGATCTCTCCTTATTTACCATCGCGTGTAGTAGGTTTTGTTGCGGAATCGTCAGCGTCAGCGTCAAGGCGCGATTCAGTTCTCCAAGTTGTCGAAGTAAATCTTCAAATGCTTCGAGGATGATTTCGCAGCTGCAAGGAGAGTCAATCGTGTGAAACCAAACAAGTTGGGATAATTGTTGGACATAATATGGATTATTGTCGACGAGTGATACAATTTCCTTGCATTGTTCCCTATTTATAGTTTTTCCGGTTTTGGTGAACTCCCTGATAATAAAATCCGGCCAAAAGGCCTCATCAATTTTCTCAAGAAAATAAACTGCCCCAAATTTATAGAATGGCATCGATGATTTGCCGAAAACTTCCATCATCATATGTCTCCTACTTCCAAAAAGACAATAGGACACATTTTGTTGGAGTTGCCATTTTGCTCGTAAATTCGCCTGAAAAGCACGTGGATTATTGAATTCTCCAATTTGTTGAAATTCATCGATGCAGATAACGATTTTTATTCCCCTATCTTTGGCAATTTTTTCCGGTAATTCAAGAATTTCGTCTGAGCTCATTTGAGGCTCTTTAATCTGAAATTGTATAGACATAGGGGCAGCGGCTTCACCAAAGCTTATTCCCGAAATGATTGCTGATGCATATTTCTTGATGAAAGAAAGGATGTTGTCTGCAGTGCCTGCAGTCTGCCGCAAAATCTCGGTCGCAAATTTTTCATAAAACTCTTTTTCTGTCCTGACATTGAAGATGTCAATAAAAACAATTTTCAATTTCGGGTCTTCTGCCGTGGCTTTCCCGGCCGCCTTGTGGACCAAAGAAGTCTTGCCCCAACGTCTTGGCGAAATCAGAATTGTGTTTGTGAGACTCTTGAAGTTTTCCGCCAATCGTTCCGTATCATTTTCTCTGTCAATGAAGTTGTGGCCTTCTGCCACTCGTCCAAAAATAAATGGAGCTGCCATAATGTTACAAATTTTGATACAAAAATAAGAACATTTTTTGATGTATCAAAATTTGTAACATCGATTCTTCAATTCCTCTTCGATGAGCGGGATGAGTTCTTCGTCGGCGGGCAGCCAAGCAACCGAGCGGAGCAAATCGGCTGTGAGCCATCGGGCTGCCTCGTGTTCCCGAAGGTGAAGGTCGCCCCTGACGATAGAGCATACGAAGCAATCCATTGAAAGATGGAAAGTGGGGTAGTCCCATTCGACAGTCGTAAGCAAGCGTCCCACAGCCACTTCAGTCTCCAGCTCCTCCATAATCTCCCGCCTGAGCGCAGCCTCGGGGCTTTCCCCCGCCTCAATCTTCCCGCCAGGAAACTCCCACCCGTCCTTAAACTCCCCATAACCTCTCTGAGTGGCAAAAACCTTCCCGTCCTCAATTATAATCGCTGCAACTACTCTGATTGTTTTCATATTTCAAAAATGTTTTCCTTTTTCAATCCGCAAAGTTAGCTATTTACTCGCAAGCCGATGTGATATAATCATACAAATTAGGCTCCACGGGTGTCAAAAGCCGATATCCGATTTCGACAGCCGAGGCATCTGTGTTCGGCATCGTAAATGTCTTCAGGACAGCATTTTCCGGATGAATCACTCTTCCGAGGTAGTAAAACTCTTTGGATTCCTTGTCGTCTTTATTCTTTCTCACGAACAGTTCCATTGTCACATTCCTTTCTTCGGAATGTATTGCCGTGTCGACATCTTTTGAAGAAATTGTCCTATTGCTTTTGGAAATTGCAATCAAATTCGAGCGATCCACAAAGCGGTCTTCATATTTTGTGGTGTCGCTTATATCTTCACTTTTGCTGTAATTTATGAATATTGGATACGTCTTAGTTGTCTCATCATATTTGTAACCTCCGATATTGAGCGAAACTTCATTCTTTTCCCAACACAACAGACGGCACACATCTTCATAGGTATATTTATTTCCGACAGAAAATGCACTTCCATATTCACGTTTACTGTAAAACTGCTTGTGTCGCGACAAGCCGAAATCTACAATATCTTGCAGTTCATCTCGAAAATCCGGATTCGCAATAGCTGCTTTGAACGCTTCGGACGCTTGATATGTTCCGCATTTGTTACATTCAATGAGTGCGAGACCTGCGTAATTCTTTTTTGCAGCTCCAATCGCATAGAAAGAAGCGTTCATAGTGTTTATGACGTTGGTTTCTATAATTCCCCCGCATAGGATATTATACTTTTCGAGCATCTTATCTCTCCATTGCGGGATTATATCACAATTATTTGTGTCAGAAAGAATTATAGAAATCATTTCCAACTCGTGAGGGCGTTTGCCTGATGCGAATTTCTCGGAAATGAAATTCAATAGCTGTTTCTCTTTTTCAGAAAAGGTCTCATCAAGATTGTCGTAAGAAACGAGGAAATTATGATAGGATTTTTTGCACGCAATGATTCTCAGCGGGTCCAGTTCTCCATATTTATCAAAATCTGTCAATTTCGGTCGCCGCCCAAGTTTCATTTTCACATTCTGATACTCTTCCCTAAGTGACTTCAAATTGTTCATTTGGGCTTTGTCAATTGACTGGAAGATTCGTTTTTTGGCAATCTCGTCAAAATAGATGGACGAAACTCCTTTTATGACAGCATCACCAGACATCAAATGGCGCCGGATGTTGTCTTTATTTCCTGTCCTATCTCCGGAAAGCGCAACCGGAATAAGATAATTGCTTTCATAGTTGCCGATAAAATCGAGAATGACGACAAATTCTTTGCCCTCAGCTTTTCGCAGACCACGGCCCAACTGCTGTACAAAAATGATTGCAGACTCTGTCGGGCGAAGCATAATGACTTGATTAATCTCCGGAATATCAACACCTTCATTGAAAATATCGACAGTGAGGATGTAGTCTAAACGATTAGGGTCATTCTCTTCTGCAATTAGCCTTGAAACCGCATTTTCTCGTGCCTGCTGAGAATCGTCACCGGAGAGAAAAATCGTTTTGAGGCCTCTTTGATTAAACTTTTCCGACAAAGCTGCCCCTTCTCTTTTGTTACTGCAAAAAATCAATCCTTTAACTCTGCTGCCGCTATATCCGTAATAATTTGCGGTTGAAACGATCTTCTCCACCCGCTCATCGGAGGTTAACAGACGAAACTTTTCCCAATCTTCAGTCACGCCGTCAATCGAAAGGTCGGTGATGCCAAAATAGTGGAACGGGCAAAGCAATTCATTTTCGAGTGCTGTTTGGAGGCGTATTTCGCAAGCAATGTTGTGGTCGAACTGTTCATAGATGTCAAAACCGTCGCCTCGCTCCGGAGATGCCGACATTCCGAGGAGAAACTCCGGCTTGAAATATGAAATTATACGCTGATAACCGCTGGAGCCGGTCCTGTGGCATTCGTCAAGAATAATCATTGAGAAGTGGGTAGGAGTGAACAATTCCTCTCTTAAGTCGTCCTTTGACATCATCTGCATCGTTGAGAATACGAGGTCTGCCTTCCGCAATGCTTCCCTGTTGCAGTTTGTACCCGACAAGAGCTCCATATTATATCCTTGGCCAAGAACTTTGCTGTAGCTCTTAAGTGCTTGTTTGTTAATTTGTTCCCTGTGAGATAAGAACAGAACTTTTCGTTTGTGAAGGAGGTTTTCTGCGAGGAGTTTTCTCAGTGCAAATGCCGAAGCAAATGTTTTGCCTGTTCCGGTTGCAGAAATCAGCAAAGCGCGTTTTTGCCCGTCACGGACAAGTCTCTCGACATTCATACAGAATTCTGCCTGCATCGTGTTTGGTTCAATGATACGGGCTTTTTCAAGGTCAAGCGAATTGAACAGTTTTTTCAGTTGCTCTCTTTCGTTTGTCTTTTCCCTGAATTCCTGTTGATACTCGTCGCGACACTCGCTATAACTGACCGAACTGTTCCAGATGTTCTCAAACTCAGCCTCAACATCCTTTGCGAACTGCCCCTCAGACTTAGAGACCATCATAGTGTTCCATTCGTGGTTTTTGGAGATTGCCGCTTGCGTGAGGTTAGAACTGCCGATGAGAATCTTGAGGTCTCCGTTGTTGTGGAAAAGATAGCCTTTGGTGTGGAATCCGATGCCGGAATCGCCTGTGCGGTACATTCGGACGTCAAGGTTCGACAGTGAGTTCAATTTGTCGAGAGCTTTCGGGTCGCTGAACATCAGATAATCTGTAGTGAGAATGCGGCCGGGGACTCCCTTTGACTCCAATTCTTTTAGGAAACCGAGAAAAGGGGCAATTCCGCCGGATGTGATGAACGCGACGGACATAAACATAGATGAGCAGTCTTTCAGTTCGTTTTCAATGACCGACTTGACTGTAGTTCCGTTGGAGTTGGAGACAAATCGGGGAGTGAAATCCGGTTCTGCCTCAGTCTCTGAATCAACGAAAGCCTGCCGATAGCCGTCGACAAGTCGAGATGTGTTATATGTGTCAGGTCTTTCCATTTAAATTATATAGCGACATTTCGTCACATTTTTCTTTTTCTATATGTTTTTTCTTTTTTCTTCAATCATCTTTGGCAAATTCGCCGGAAAAATCACCGGTCTTCGGCAATTTGTCACATAGGATTATGGTTTACGGATACATCAGAGTCAGCAGTAATAAACAGACGGTTGAAAATCAGAGGTTTGAAATATCGGCCTTCTGCAAGGGGGCGTCTCTTTCTGTTGACGGCTGGATTGAGGAAACCATCAGCGGGACGAAAAACTACGACAAAAGAAGACTCGGTAAACTCCTCAAAAGGGTGAAGAGGGAAGACCTTATCATCTGCGCCGAACTCTCGCGTTTGGGAAGAAATCTCTTTATGATTATGGAGATTTTGAACATCTGTATGAGCAAGGGATGTCGTGTCTGGACAATCAAGGAGGGTTATCGTTTGGGTGATGACATCCCCAGCAAAGTTCTTGCATTCGCATTTGGTCTGTCAGCGGAAATTGAACGCAAACTGATATCACAGAGGACAAAAGAAGCACTTGCCCGCAAACGCGCAGAAGGTGTTGTGCTCGGCCGTCCCAAGGGAAAACCGAATGCCCCTCATAAACACAAGCTCTATCCCCAACGCTCTCTTGTCAAAGAACTTCTGAACTCCGGAGTATCCAAATACGAAATCTCCCGCATCTGCAAAGTTGACCGTAAAACCCTCTACCGCTTCATCAACTCCGGAATAATGGATATTCAGGAGCCTTAGCCTCGTTGACTATTTAGGGTCGATTTATCGCCCCACATTTCAGAGCATAATCAATGAAATGACTGGTTATACAAGCAATTAGCGAAGCCCACTCAGTAATGCTTAAGCATTTTTTCTTTCGGCTTTGACGATAATTTCGTATATTTGCGCTTTTGTAAGCAAGATTAGTTTTATGAATAAGAAACAGTTGACATTTATCGACCTATTTGCTGGTGCAGGAGGACTTTCCGAAGGCTTCATCAAGGCCGGATATACTCCGCTTGCTCATGTTGAAATGAAAAAAGACGCCTGCGACACCTTACGAACAAGGGCTGCCTTTCATTATCTCGAACAGCAGAATCGCTTGGATGTCTATGAAGACTACTTGCTCAATAAGAAGGAGCGCACGGATGGGAAAGCCTTATGGAGCCAAGTGCCAAAAGTGATTACTGATAAAGTGATTCAGGCAGCCATAGGAGAAGATACGATGGCGGAAATACTGTCAAGAATTGATAGCCTGAAAGGACGCCACAATGTTGATATTATCATAGGCGGGCCACCCTGCCAGGCCTATTCGGTTGCTGGACGGGCAAGAATGGGAGAAAAAGTCAGTGATGATCCACGAAATTACCTTTATCTATTCTATCTTCAGTTCATCGAGCATTACAAGCCTCAGATGTTTGTATTTGAGAATGTCCTTGGAATAAAAACGGCAAAAGAAGGTGGACCGTTTCGCGACCTACTCGCAAAAGCAAAGTCAATAGGATATGATATTGAATATCATGAGCAAGTAGCATCAGATTACGATGTTCTCCAGCATAGGCATAGAATGATTATTGTCGGCTGGAAGCGTAGCGAAAATGGAGAGGAACGTAACTATAGCTATCCACAGCTCAATCCGCACCCTACGAAATTTGAAATAAGAAAAGACCTATTATCAGACTTACCGGAAAGAAAGGCCGGCGAAGGGAAATTGTGCGAGGCCGTACATTACACCAAGCCGGCGGCAGAAATGGAGTATCTCACTCGAACAGGGATTCGCGGTCCATTGAACTTCACGACTCAACACATTGCAAGAAATAACAATGAGAACGATAGAGAAATATATAAGATTGCTGTAGAGAAACTGAAAAAAGGCGAACGCCTTAATTATGCGAAATTGCCGCCAAGGCTTCAGCACCATAAGAACAAGCAAACATTTCTCAATAGGTTCTGTGTTGTCAATCCTGACGGATGTTGCCACACAGTAGTCGCGCACATAGCGATGGATGGGCACTATTTCATCTATCCGACTGAAACCCCGACAATAGAGAACTCTCGATCAATCACTGTCCGTGAAGCCGCACGAATACAATCATTTCCTGACGACTATTTCTTTGAAGGCAGCCGTACATCTGCCTTCATGCAGATTGGCAACGCCGTCCCAGTGATGCTGGCCTATAACATTGCAATGGCTCTAAGAAAACAGCTCGAACAAAAATAAATATACGCTTCCTATGAATTACGATAAATATCAGAAAGCCTCAGCCGAGCCAGTCGCGTCCTCAATGATAGAGACATTCCGTGCGATAGGCTATAGTTTAGAAAGCGCCGTGGCTGACATTATAGACAATTCTATATCTGCAAACGCGAAGAACATCTGGATAAACAGATATTGGAGAGGCGGAGAATCTGTCATCACAATCAAGGACGACGGATGCGGGATGTCCGACACTGAAATAATCAACGCAATGCGCCCCGGGTCTCAGAACCCGCTTGAGTCACGTTCGGAAAATGACTTGGGACGCTTTGGCTTAGGGTTGAAAACAGCATCTTTTTCACAATGCCGAAAGCTAACAGTCCTAAGCAAGAAAACAGGTCATGACGCTTCTTTCTGGAGTTGGGATCTTGATTATGTCGCAGATACGAGCAAATGGGAACTGATTAAATGGATGCCGGAGTCATTCTCAAACGCGCTTGATGACGTTCAGTCAGGTACTATAATAATCTGGAGCTCACCCGACAGAATTGTCTCCCAGGCAACATCTGAAAACGACGAAAGGGCTAAAATGAAGTTCTCAAAATCAATGGATAGGGTTCGTGAACATCTTGCTCTCACGTTTCACAGATTCATTGAAGATAATGTTTTTAACCTCTATTGGGCAAATCATAAAGTCGAAGCATGGAATCCGTTCTGTGCAAATGAAGACAAGACTCAAACACAACCGTCAGAATCACTTTATGGAGGTGCGACCGTTCAGGGATTTGTACTCCCACATCAGAAGAACTTTTCTTCCGAAGATGCATACAGAAATGCGGCGGGAATGAATGGCTGGGCAAGTCATCAAGGATTCTATGTCTATAGGGGGAAACGGCTCCTGATAGGAGGTGATTGGCTTGGACTGTTTAGAAAAGAGGAACCGTATAAATTGGTAAGGATAAAGATTGATTTACCCAATACACTTGACGCGGAATGGCAGATTGACATAAAGAAATCGCGGGCATTTCCACCCGCAGGCTGTAGAGAGCAGCTTGAAGCCTATGCAAAAGTATCACGCAATATCGGTGCTGAAGTATTCCGCCATAGAGGAAAGATTCTGAAGCAACGCGCGGGAAGCTCGTTCCAGCCATTGTGGCTTTAAAAGAAAAAGGACAGCAAAAGGTCATTTGTCATAAACAGAGATAATGAAATTGTGAGGACTGTCAGGAATATGGCAAAAGAGGATCCGGAGCAAGCGATTGAGACATTACTGCGATATATCGAGGAAGCCGTTCCTGCTCCGGCTATATTCATGAAAGAGGTTGGAGAAGAACAGCCTAAACAACCGTTTGAAGGCATTGACACCAAGATGATAGGCGATGTCATGAAGCAGATTTTCAACAACAAGCTCGCGGAAGGGATGTCCAGAGAGCAGGCAAGGAATCACCTCAAGGGCATCGAACCGTTCAACAACTTTGAATCACTGATTGAAACACTATAATAACATGGAACAAAACTTTTCTCAAGCATATTCAATTGCCGTTGAACTCATTGGTCACAAACCATGCGCCACTGACGAGGAAATAAATTCTGCGGTATCCAAAATATCAATGATACTGCCTAATACGGACGAAGACGCACTACGAGCCAAACTCCTCTCCAACTACACGACATCAGTGGACGATTATCAGATTCTTGAAGGCAAGGAACGCCGCACGCCATGGCTAAAGCAGTTCAAATCTGATCGGGCGAAGGATTATTGGGCATTTTGGGATCGGTACATTGAGTACCTGAGAAAAGACAAGGAATTTCCTGCCACAGCAATCGCACAAACAGAGAAACTTACTGACGACATCCTTGACCGGCTGTTCAATCCGCAAATGGGAAAAGTGAAAATTGCCAAGAAAGGTCTTGTGGTAGGTCAGGTTCAGTCCGGAAAGACAGCCAATTACACTGGCCTTATATGCAAGGCCGCGGATGCCGGATTCAATATAATAATTGTCCTTGCCGGAATACACAATAATCTCAGAAGCCAGACACAGACCCGTCTTGACGAAGGCTTCCTCGGATTTGACACACAGTTTCAGAGAGTAGCGAACAGCGGGCGACACAACGAATTCGGCGCAGGGAAATATGGGAAGGAGAATAGCGCAATAGCTAACTCAATAACAACAAGCGAGGAAAGGGGGGATTTCACGAAGAAAGGAGCTGATTCTCTCGGAATAAATTTTCATACACCGACACCGCTGCTTCTCGTGGTAAAGAAAAACGCCTCAATTTTGAAACGTGTACTCACTTGGCTGAATTCTGTCAGGCCTGGCGAACTGATTGATGAAAAGTCCCTTCTCGTAGTAGATGATGAGGCGGACAATGCTTCAATCAATACCAACAAAAAGGACGAGGAACCGACTGCAATAAACGGACTGATAAGAAACATACTTGCAAAATTCTCCAAGTCGGCTTATGTGGGCTATACGGCAACACCATTTGCTAACATTTTCATTCCGTTGTCAATGGACAAGGACAAGCTGGACGATTTGTTTCCTAGTGATTTCATCATCAACATACCTGCCCCAAGCAACTATATCGGGCCTGAAAGGGTCTTCGGAACTTCAGCTATCCCAGAAGATAAAGACATTTCTGACAACAAGGAGAATGACTTGCTGCCGATTGTAAACACAATTACCGATTATGAGGCATTCGTTCCTACAGGGCACAAGAAAGACGGAAAAAAGCCGACATTAAACGATATTCCGGAATCACTGAAAACTGCCATAAAGTGTTTCATTGTGACCTGCGCTGTCAGAATTGCGCGAGGGCAGGAAAAAAAGCACAATTCAATGCTTATTCATGTCACGAGATATCAGATCTGGCAGAATGCGATAAAAGATGTCGTCGAGGAATTGTTCAATTATTACAAGGCGGAGATTGAGGCTGAAGACAGCGGCATTCTGGAGGAGTTCCGAAAAATCTTTGAAGAAGACAGCAACAATTACAACTCATACAAGACTGTTACTCGCAAAATCTTGAACTCCCCGTTGAAAGACATTGACAATAGGATAATGGAACATTCCTGGGACGAGATTTGCCCGCTGCTGCACAATGCCGTTCAGAAGATTGTAGTCAAATCTATCAATGGGAATTCATCAGACAGCCTTACATACTACGAACATGAGGAGAACGGGATATCTGTAATAGCAATAGGAGGAGATAAACTTTCAAGAGGACTCACACTTGAAGGCCTTTCTGTCAGCTATTTTCTACGTGCATCAAAGATGTATGACACTCTGATGCAGATGGGGCGATGGTTTGGCTATAGGCCAGGATATGTTGACCTATGCCGTCTGTTCACAAGTCCGGAGCTTAATGACTGGTTCAGGCACATCACCTTGGCAAGCGAAGAACTGCGTGCCGAATTTAACTATCTATATGAATCCGGCGAGACACCTGAAAAGTATGCGCTGAAAGTCAGGACACATCCGGGATGCCTTCAGATTACCTCACTGTCAAAGAGAAGATATACGAGAGAGGTTCAGGTTACATGGGCAGGGCGACTTGTCGAGACTTATCAGTTGCCGAAAGCGACGGGTGAGTGCAGGTCCAATCTGATTGCAACAGAAAATCTGATTTGCGGTCTGGGTGCTTCGACAAGACCTGATGGGCGTTCCGAATGCTACCTCTGGAAATCTGTTGCACCGGATACGGTGAAGGAGTATCTGTCGCAATTCAAAGTGGGTAAGAATCTGGTCAAGGTTAATCTTGAGCTTATTTGCGATTATATCAGCGAACTAAATCGGTATGGTGAACTCACGGAATGGAACATCGCCCTGATGTCAAGAAAATCATGTAGGGACAAGTCTTTATATAAGTTCAGAAACGGTCTGGAGGTTAATAATTTCTATCGCAACGGAGCGGACGAGACATCAGAAGATACCTATTTCATTAGAAAGAACCACATCGTCGGTAACCAGCAAGATGAATTTATTGATCTGGAACCGGAGCTATTGCAAAAAGCCTTTGACAAGACTTTGGAAATTAAAAAAGAATACGGACAGAAATGGGAATTTGACTTTCCTGCGCCGGAAATTGTCAGGAATGAATTTCGGCCAAAAACTACCCCGTTACTAATGATTTACCCGTTGGATGCCTATGGTGCTGATCAACGAAACAGCCACACGGACGACCCGATTATTGGTCTTGTGTTGTCGTTTCCAAGCAGCGGACATGCTGAAAAGGGGATAACATATACCGTCAATCAAATTGGCGAATACGCCGAGGATGAGGAAAACTTTGACACTGAAAACGATAACATATATAAAGATGAATAGCCATTTGTCTGATTTATGGGAAATGCTCGAACAACAGGGGCATCACGGACTTGTAAAACGCCTTTACGGTAGTTCCTGCTCGCTTCCGATTTTTGCAACATACAACAGCGATGACGGCAATTGCGGAATTGGCTTTTCTTTCAGCAATGAAATCCGCATCAATGTAGAGCAGTTCAAAAACCTGAAAGAAATGAAAGTAACCGTACACAATGATTCAAGCTATGCAAATCATAAGCTGCTTATAATACAGTTACTTGTTTCCGAGAATAAGGATACTTTCGCACATCTTTGCGAGAATCTGATTTTTGGAATAAAAAGCATCACGTCCGAAAAAGGACAAGCGATAGCAATAATAAACCGTCTTTCAAAATGGCGTAGTCTCTTTGACAACTCTAGGACTGGATTTCTATCAAAAGAAGAACAGCAAGGTCTTTATGGAGAACTTGTGTTCCTCATGAAATTTCTTGAGAATTGTCCTTACGAACAAGAAGTGATATTGAATTATTGGGTCGGAACAAGTTCGGCGATACGGGACTTTCAAGGAAAAGGATGGGCTGTTGAAGTCAAGACGACATCAGGAAACAATGCCAGCATAGTCAAAATAAATGGAGAGCGTCAGCTTGACGAGACTCTTGTTCCGAGTGTTTTTCTTTACCACTATGCAGTAGAGACCTCCGAGGGTAATGGTGAAACGCTCCCTCAAAAAATAGACGTTATTAGGGAATATCTTAAAGACAATTGGTTGGCGCTTTCAATCTTCAATGAGAAGATTGCTCTTTCCGGTTTCCGGGATGATATGGCGACCTTCTATCTGAATAGATGTTATAAAATTCGTGAAGAAGCCGCTTATCGCATCTGTGGCATGTTCCCGAGGATAAAGGAGAATGAACTTCGTAATGGCGTCTGCAATGTCAAATATGAAATATCATTGGCCATGTGTGATGAATATATGATTCCCGAAAGTGAACTCTTTAAAGCAATCGGACATGAAGAATAATAGGCTCACCTGCAAAGTTCCGTGTTTAAGTTATCCAAAGATCTTATAGATTCTATA
>ERZ780207.2462-NODE-2462-length-13332-cov-4.502448_pt1 | contig 13332 bp, 14 predicted proteins | sample MGYA00510977_ERZ780207 | MGnify/ENA primary metagenome ERZ780207 (study PRJEB29588, sample SAMEA2151383) | human gut metagenome | biome: human gut; feature: human-associated habitat; material: faeces | place: Denmark | collected 2008/2010 ... | reverse complement strand
ACCTTGTCAGTTGCTGACGGTGATAATGTCTGTTGAAGACGGTGCAAAATTACGAAATGGCACAACCGAATGCAAGTCTATTCATAACCGTTTACAATCCGTTTACAATCCATTCATAATCCGTTCATAAAATGCGGCGTAACGCATGTAATTCCCCGCGGAGAGTTACTCGTGTTGTTTACCCTTCGGCAAGCCGTTTTGTGTCCCGCATGGTTCCACCCTTCCATGTCTTCCAACACGTTTTCTACGGATTTTCACTTCAAAATTTGCCGTTGTCATAAAAATCCCATACCTTTGTAAAAAATCAAAGTTATGCGAAATTCAGAAGAACGATATATCAGTTTGCTGACCGATTTCGGGTTCAAGCGTGTCTTCGGCACAGTTCTCAACAAGGACTTGCTCATCGACTTTCTCAACTCCCTCTTTGATGGCGAGCAGGTCGTAAAGGACGTGACGTTTCTCAACAGCGAACACGTCGGGGATGTCCGCTCTGAACGCAAGGCAATTTTCGATGTCTATTGTGAGAACGAGCAAGGCGAGAAGTTTATCGTCGAGATGCAGAATGCCTATCAAACTTTTTTTAAAGACCGTTCTCTCTACTACGCAACCTTCCCAATCCGCGAGCAAGCCGAGAAGGGTGACGTTTGGAACTATCAGCTCAAACACGTCTATGTGGTGGCCCTGCTCAACTATGAGATGAGCGATCCAGCCTTTTCTACTGAAAGTATCAACCACGACATCGGCCTACTTGACAAGCAGACTCATCGTGTGTTCAATGATAAATTGACTTTCAAGTACGTTGAGATTTCGAAATTCAACAAAAGTTTAGAGGAGCTTGAGACCAACTATGACAAATGGCTCTATGTCCTTCGCAACCTCTCCCGCCTTGATAGCCAGCCAGACTATTTGCGCAATGAGATATTCAACCGCCTGTTCTCCGAAGCCGAGATAGCCCAATTCTCCAAAGTCGAGCTCCGCGAATATGAGGATAGTCTCAAAGCCTATCGCGATATTAAGAACTCATTGGATACTGCAAAAGCCGAAGGTCGTGCTGAAGGTCTTGTTGAAGGTCGTGCTGAAGGTCGTGCTGAAGGTCGTTCAGAAACTCTTGTTGAGGTCGCCAAAAACCTCTTGTCAATTGGTACACCCATTGATAGTATCATGAAAGCGACGGGCATGACCGAGGAAGAAATCAAATGTTTGATGTAGCATCTCTTCCCAGTACCAATAGGAAACATATCCCCATTCGAGTGGCGGCATAGCGCAGAGCGATACTGCGATGGGGAACAATGTCGTATTACCGTCCGAATGACGGAGAAGTATTAACGACAGATTAACGTCCGATTAACGGCGATTAATGTGACAAATGCTGGCGGCTTGCTCGCCGAAAATCTAGCCTTCATGTATTCTCTATATGAAAGCTGCAAGATGAACAATTTGAATTTTGGTAGGTGCATAGAGGATATCCTTACCCGCATGAAGGATGGGGATAAGGGCTATCGGGCTATGCTTCCATGTTTCTATGTCGAGAGAACAAGTGAGGTGATGGGGTGCGCTTAGGTTCCCCTTCGTCCTAAAAACGATAGTATTTTTTTTTAAACATATATGCGTAACTTCTTGAAAAATAGCGGGGACGCTGTATTGGTGATATACTGAGTACCAACATACAAAGGATTATGCCATAAATAGAGCATAAACAATATAATATATGAATATTACGATATTAAGAGAAAAGGAGTTGCAAAATGGTAAGAAATGGTATCTTGCAGTTTGTAATCTGTTAGAATATATGGAGTCTCTTAAAGACGAGTTCTTTAATTATGATATTCAGCGGCGAATAGTTAAGAATTCATATCTGGATAAACTGTGGACAACTATATCTTCCGGAGATCCTTTGCCGTCGATTACATTGACAGCCAATGTTAGCGAAGATGTTAAAAAAGGTATTGATAATTCACGTGTTGATGAATTTGAGATACTGGATGGGTTGCAGAGATCATTCAGATTGTGGGCAATTAAATATTTGGATGATTTATTAAAACGCTTGAACACACAAGAAGATGTTAGCGTTTTGATAAAGGCAATGAGAGAAGACGAAAATGGAAAGCGTTTGTTAGACTCCAAGGTCATAAACCGTTCTATACTTAGGAAACTTTTGAATGATGACAAGATAAACATTGAAAATCTAATGAATTGTTATGCTCAGCAGGATATTGTTCTTAATATATGGTCCGGACTAAACGATGAGGAAATAATAAACAAGATGCTCACGTTGAATGCAGGTCAACGTTCAGTTTCGTCAACTCATCAATTTGAACTAATGTTTCTTCACTATTTCAAGAAACTTGAAGTTCCCAAAGGCGTTCAAATAATCAGAGAACGTGACGATGAATACTTTTTGGTAAAGAAGAAAGAACGCAAGTGTGGACAGTTTCTTATGAGTTCTATCATTATTGCTATTCAGAGTCTTATTGAACGGAAGCCTGTCAGAATACAAACGGTAAATGCTTTACGCATAAATGATAGTGTTGTAGAAGAATCATCCGCTTCTTTCTTTACAAAAGACAATTTGGAAACATTTATAAATCTATTATTGGAACTTGATAAAAAATTCGATAATGACCAAATTGGTTCATGGATAATGAAAGACACTACATTGAGTGGCTTATTTGCTGCTATTGGTGCTGTCTATGATCAAAAAAGGACTTGTAATGTACCTTCGATGTTGGATTTTATTCGTAAAAAAATAACGGTTCTCAATGATGAGAATATAAATTATAATAAGTTTCAAGGTGCATACAACAATCTGTCAAGCGTTACGGTCAATATTGGCAACGCTGTACGAAAGGCTGTATATATTTATTTCAAGAATTTATTCCTTAATAAACCAATGTCTTGGCAAGAGGCATTCAATAGAAATGAGAATGAAGAGAAGTGAGATATACAAAGCCATATTAGAAGATGCATTCAAAAGAATGCATGATGAAAAACTCATAGATGATGATGCATATGATGATGCAATTGATTATATTTCATCAGGTGAGTTTGGTAATATAGAGTGTGAATCTCTTCATGCTAACTATAAACCCATTGTAAAAGCCATAATTGGTTGGGATGGAAGTAATGATAAAGAAATAAATGTTGGAGATAAAGTTTATTATGAGATAGCGGCAGGTGAACAGTTAGACTATTATAGAGAAATCTCAGTATACTCTGAAAGTTCCAAATATGCATTGATATCAGTAGCTAATCTATATGATGATGTTCAGGCAAATAAAGTAAATTCTTTTCTGCTAAATGTAGAATTCATTTGGTCTGCCATTAGTGGAGATAATGATGCCATGAAAGAGTTTTGGGATAGATGTAGTGAAAAGCAAGAAAACTCTTTTTACATTATAACGGATGAAAATCTATCTTCTAATGAGGAAATATGGAATGCTTACAGTTATGGTTATATGTTGTATGCCAATTCTAGGGAATATGAGAGAGACTCACAATTGAATTATCATAAAGAAAACAAGTTTGCAGGAACAATACCTTATATTAAGGAAAATATGTATAGTCAATATTATGAACTGTTTGATTTGATTAGTGAGAGTCATTATTGTGATGATGTTTTAAGACGGTATCTTAATATGTATCAGATAATAGAGAATATGTGTTACCGTCGACACCTAGCTAAAATATCACGTGGCTCTAAACGTGGTTTTGTACGTCACTCTATAGCTATTGCAAGTAGGGCTAATAAAAATGAAACAGATGAAATCGTAAAGGGAATAATGGAGCTATTTCCTGGTATAAAGGATGTAATTGCCGTATCAGATATAAGACCTTATGACCCCTTTTTAGAAAGGGAATACGGTATAGCTAATGGTGGTCATGGTGACAAAAAAGTTGCCAAAATCATATACAACCTCCGAAATAGTATAGTGCATAATAAAAGCACAGAGTTGCATTTCTCTTATGGTAATTTTGAAGAATATAAAGACGTTATAGAGCTTATATATTTACTTATAGAAAAGCTTGAACCAAAGATAATTAATATTATAAATGACCCAAACAACACTATATTAGAATATGATGGCAAGAAGATGGACTTGTATTAAATCTGTTTATAATGCCGAGAGTGAATAATGTATGCGATGAAGGACGGGTTGTTTTTAGAAAAATACTATTATGTCAGATAAAGAATTTTTAGAGCGAATGCTCTCAATGCTCCCAGAAGAGTTTCAAGACATTTACGATGATACGATTCCAGAAGCAAAGGAGGTTCGCAAGAAGATGGGGAAGAAAACTTCTTCTGCACCATCTTATTCCTGCGCCATGCCAATGCTTGATGATATACGTAGTCTCGACTACAAAGACCAAGCCAAGGTATGCAAGGCATTTCATCAGTACTTGACAAAGAGACCACTTGCTGCTACCGTCTTCACACGTCGTTTCGAGGAAACCTACTCTCATATCAATATGAAAAACCTGGATGCCACCGTTGAGTGGATTCGTTATACTGTCAATGATATGGATAACGCCATTTCAGAAATAGATTATGACGACCCTATGCTCTTCTTTGAGATTGCTAACACCTTGGGCAAAGTTATCGCTAAGAATAGTAAGCAGTAAGCACTCAAATTAGGGCTCAATTTTGAAAGGTATAACTTTGCTGCCAAATTAAAAAATTGATTTATGTACAGCAGCGAAGATTTGGAACATTTTCGATTAATTATGAGCATTGCAAGCTTGCTTGAGCTTTGCCATAGTGAGAAAATGTATGTAGTATTCCTGCCTTCAGGGTCTTTACAGAAATGGATTGTGTCTGCAAAGTATTAACGACCGATTAATGTTCGATTAACTGCGATTAATGTGCACACCCTTGGCAGCTTGCCTGCCAACCATATCCTCAACGTCTCTCGGCCCTGTGCTGAGACATCGTATTATACGTGTAACCCCTATAAACATAAACAGAAAACATGGTAAAGTATAACATAAATCTCGGGGGCAAAACCGTCCTCGTGACGGGCGCTGCCGGCTTTATCGGTAGCAACCTCGTCAAGCGACTCTTCCGCGATGTCAAGAACATCAAGGTAATTGGAATCGATTCAATTACAGACTACTACGATGTCAACATCAAGTATGAGCGTCTGAAAGAAATCGAAGCCTTGCATGGCAACTGGACTTTTGTTCATGCCTCCATCGCTGACAAAGACGCAGTGGAGAAAATCTTCACGGAAAACAAGATTGCCGTTGTCGTGAACCTTGCCGCTCAGGCAGGAGTCCGCTACAGCATCACCAATCCCGATGCTTACATTCAGAGCAACCTTATCGGCTTCTATAATATCCTGGAGGCCTGCCGTTACCACGAGGTCGAGCATTTGGTCTATGCCTCTTCCTCCTCGGTCTATGGCAGCAACAAGAAGGTTCCGTACTCCACCGATGACAAGGTGGACAACCCCGTATCCCTCTATGCCGCCACGAAGAAGAGCAACGAACTGATGGCGCACGCCTATAGCAAACTCTATAACATCCCGTCAACGGGCCTCCGCTTCTTTACCGTCTATGGTCCTGCTGGACGTCCCGACATGGCCTACTTTGGTTTCACCAACAAACTGGTCAAGGGCGAGACCATCAAGATTTTTAACTACGGCAACTGCAAGCGCGATTTTACTTATGTCGATGACATTGTGGAAGGAGTGGTCCGCATTATGCAGCATGCCCCCGAGAAGCAGAATGGCGAGGACGGTCTTCCCATTCCGCCCTACAAGGTGTATAACATCGGCAACAACTCCCCCGAGAATCTCCTCGACTTCGTCACCATTCTCCAAGAAGAGCTTGTACGTGCAGGAGTATTGCCTAAGGACTACGACTTTGAGGCCCATAAGGAGCTCGTCCCGATGCAGCCTGGAGATGTCCCCGTCACTTATGCTGACACTACACCTCTGGAGCAGGACTTTGGCTTCAAGCCGAATACTAGTCTGAGGGAAGGATTGAGACGCTTTGCTGAATGGTACGCAAAGTATTACGACACAGAAAAGAAATAAACAAAGAATATTATGAGCATTTTTGCAGGAAAAACTCTAATGATAACCGGTGGAACAGGATCCTTCGGTAACGCAGTGTTGAACCGCTTCCTCCGTACGGATATCGGAGAAATCCGCATCTTCTCCCGCGATGAGAAGAAGCAGGATGATATGCGTCACGAGTACCAGGTGAAATACCCTGACGTGGCAAACAAGATCAAGTTTTTTATCGGAGACGTACGCAACTTGCAGTCGTGCCGCAACGCCATGCCTGGTGTGGATTACATCTTCCATGCCGCAGCATTGAAGCAGGTCCCGAGCTGTGAGTTCTTCCCGATGGAGGCCGTCAAGACCAATGTCATCGGCACGGACAATGTCCTGACTGCTGCTATTGAGGCAGGCGTAGGTGCCGTCATCTGCCTCTCCACCGACAAGGCCGCCTATCCCATCAACGCCATGGGTATCACCAAGGCCGTGGAGGAGAAGATCGCCGTCGCCAAGAGTCGCTACTCAGGCAATACCAAGATCTGCTGTACCCGCTACGGCAACGTGATGTGCTCCCGTGGTTCTGTTATTCCCCTGTGGATTGATCAGATTCGTAATGGCAATCCCATCACGCTGACCGAGCCCAAGATGACCCGCTTCATCATGTCGCTGGAGGAGGCCGTCGATCTCGTCCTCTTCGCTTTCGAGCATGGCCACAACGGTGACATCCTCGTGCAGAAAGCCCCCGCTTGCACCATCCAAACCCAGGCCGAGGCCGTTTGTGAGCTCTTCGGAGGCAAGAAGGAGGACATCAAAGTGATCGGCATCCGCCACGGAGAGAAGATGTATGAGACATTGCTTACTAAGGAGGAGTGCGCCAAGGCCGAGGATATGGGCAACTTCTACCGTGTACCCGCTGACAACCGCGGTCTGAACTACGATAAGTTCTTCAAGGAGGGCGACACGAAGCGTTCTGAGATAGAGGAGTTCAACTCCGACAACACCTACCGCCTGAACCTTGAGGAAACCAAGGCCAAGATCGCCTCCTTGGAGTATATTCAGAAAGAACTGAAAGGCGAGGGCAACTTCGTGCAGTAATCTTTCGAACACAGACTTCAAAAGTTTTACGAACACAGATATAACGGATCTAACAGATATTTCTAAATCCGTGTAATCCGTGCAATCCGTGTTCGCTAATAGAACAGTGGTGTGCAATCTGTGTTCAAAAAATAAACGACATGCGTATATTAGTAACTGGTGCCAAAGGCTTCGTCGGCAAGAACCTTTGCGCCCAACTCAATAACATCAAAGACGGCAAGGCCCGTTGCTACGGCGACTTGACGATCGAGGAAGTCTTCGAGTACGATCTCGATTCCACCCCCGAGCAACTCGACACATGGTGCAAGAAGTGCGACTTCGTGTTCAATCTCGCTGGCGTAAACCGCCCCAAGGACAATGACGAGTTCATGAAGGCTAACTTCGGCTTCGCCTCCACCTTGCTTGACACACTGAAGGCCCATAAGAATACTTGCCCCGTGATGCTCTCCAGCTCTCAGCAAGCGTCCTTGAGAGGCCGTTTCGGTAATAGCGAGTACGGTCGCAGCAAGAAAGCTGGCGAGGACCTGTTCTTGGAGTATGGTAAGGAGACGGGATCCAAAGTTCTGGTCTATCGTTTCCCCAACCTCTATGGCAAATGGTGCAGACCTAATTATAATAGTGCCGTAGCCACCTTCTGCAACAACATCGCCAATGACCTCCCCATCACGGTCAACGACCCAAGTGTAGAACTTGAACTGCTCTACATCGATGACCTTGTAGAAGAGATGATCCGCGCCTTGAAGGGCAAGGAGCACCATTGCGAGTTTGACGGCCTGGAAGTTATTCCCATGAATGGTGATACCACAGGTAGCACGGATAATGAAAAATCTGTTCAATCTGTGAAATCTGTGTTCGAAAAAGTAGGCCGCTACTGCTATTGCCCCGTCACCCACAAGGCGACCCTCGGCGAGATCGTGGACCTGCTCCATCAGTTTGCCGATATGCCCAAGACCTTGATGATTCCCGAGATCCCCGCCGACTCCTTTGCCAAGCGCCTGTACAGCACCTTCCTGTCATACCTTCCCAAGGAAAAGGCCATCTTCGACTTGAAGATGAACGTCGATGCCCGCGGTTCGTTCACCGAATTGGTTCACACCCTCAACTGCGGACAGGTAAGCATCAACATCTCTAAGCCAGGTATCACCAAGGGAGAGCATTGGCATCACACCAAATGGGAACAGTTCATCGTCGTTTCGGGCCACGGCCTCATCCAGCTCCGCAAGGAAGGCACCGACGAAGTCCTCAACTACGAGGTGAGTGGTGACAAAATCCAGTCCGTCATCATGCTCCCCGGCTACACCCACAACATCATCAACCTCTCCGACACCGAAGACCTCGTCACCGTCATGTACTGCAACGAGATATTCGATCCGAACAGGCCCGATACCTACTTTGACAAAGTCGAAAAATAACGAACACAGATTACACGGATTAAACGGATTTTTAATGCCACGAGTAAACTTGTAATCATAGATACATAAGTGACATGTTGTATAATAAGGAACAGAGCTACGCAATAAATGGTGCAGCTATGCATGTTTACAATGTTTTGGGTCCTGGATTTCTTGAAGCAGTATATCAGGAGGCTCTCGAATTGGAATTTAGAAAGCGCGGAATTCCTTACGAAAGAGAAAAGGAGTTGAAAATATACTATGAAGGAAGGGAATTGCATCAAACTTATAGGGCGGACTTTGTTTGTTATGGCAACGTTATGGTAGAGTTGAAAGCGGTTGCTCATTTAGATGATGCACATAGAAGTCAAATCTACAATTATCTAAAAGCAACTGGTCATAAACTTGGATTACTGTTTAATTTCGGACATTATGATGGATTAGAATGGGAGCGTAAGCTCTATTAATCCGTTTTATCCGAAAAATCCGTGTTCGTAAAAAATAAAATATATGTTTTGAATTCCCCAAGGAATTAAGAAGTATAAATCTGTATTATCTGTTCAATCCGTGTTCGAAAAAAATACAATTCATGTTTTATGGAAAAGCAACCAAAATTCGATTATTCAGATATTAAGTTTAAAGACAACGGCAAATTAAAGTTGATCATCGTTGTTGGCACGCGCCCCGAGATCATCCGTCTCGCCGCCGTCATCAACAAATGCCGCCAGTACTTCGACGTGATTCTCGCCCACACGGGCCAGAACTACGATTACAACCTCAACGGTATCTTCTTCAAGGACCTGAAGCTCGCAGAGCCCGAGGTCTATATGGATGCTGTCGGTGACGACCTTGGCGCTACCTGCGGCAATATCATCAACTGTTCCTACAAACTCTTCGCCCAGACCAAGCCTGACGGCGTACTGGTCCTTGGCGACACCAATAGCTGCCTCAGCGTCATCGGAGCAAAGCGACTCCATATCCCAATTTTCCACATGGAGGCCGGCAACCGCTGCAAGGACGAGTGCCTGCCCGAGGAGACCAACCGCCGTATCGTAGACATCATCAGTGATGTTAACATGGCCTACTCTGAGCACGCAAGAAGATACCTCGCCGACTGCGGCCTGCCCAAGGAGCGCACCTATGTCACAGGGTCCCCCATGGCGGAAGTCCTCCACAACAACCTCGCCGATATCGAGGCCAGCGACGTGCACCAACGCCTTGGCCTGGAAAAAGGTAAGTACATTCTCCTGTCTGCCCATCGCGAGGAAAATATCGACACGGAGAAAAACTTCCTCTCCCTCTTCACTGCTATCAACAAGATGGCGGAGAAGTACGACATGCCCATCCTCTACAGTTGCCATCCCCGTTCCCGCAATCGTCTTGCCGCCTCAGGCTTCCAGCTTGACCCTCGTGTCATCCAGCATGAGCCCCTCGGCTTCCACGACTACAACTGCCTTCAGATGAACGCCTTCGCTGTCGTCAGCGATAGCGGAACCCTTCCCGAAGAATCCTCCTTCTTCACCAGCATCGACCATCCCTTCCCCGCCATTTGCATCCGCACCTCTACCGAGCGTCCCGAAGCTATCGACAAGGGTGACTTCATCATTGCTGGTATCGACGAGAAGTCCTTGCTGCAAGCCGTTGACACCGCCGTCGAGCTCTGCCGTGACGGTCAGCATGGCATTCCAGTGCCTGATTATGTTGACGAAAATGTCTCAACCAAGGTTGTGAAGATTGTGCAGTCATACGTTGGAATCGTCAATAAGATGGTGTGGCGTAAGTTTTAATGTGCGTCAATAGGCGTTAAACAATAGATACTATAGCATACTCCGTAATGATAGAAGAGACTTTCTCATCTGTTTTTGCTGTTTTTGATTACCTCAAAAACAAAGGTTGGGGAGGATTATATCATACTAATCCTTGTTTTGAGGTTATGCAGTTGGCAGAAAATCAGCTTGTTGCTTGCCCAATGCCAATGAACCCTTTGTACAGAGGACAAAGTGCTATTTATACTCCTTGTAAACCATCTTTGTATCGTGGAGAATGGACAATGGAACACTCCTTTGAACGGCTGATTCAGATGAGTGATTTTAAGGCTATTTTGCAAGAGAATCCGCAGATAAAAGACTTGGAGCGAGCTGGATTGTTGGTTAATTTCGAAGCGTTGGCACAACATTACGGAATTGCTACTAATATGATGGACATGACGAATAGTCCATTGGTTGCGGCTTTCTTTGCGACTACGGGGTATGATGCTGTTTCTGATAGTTATTATCCAATTCTGCATACTGTGTCGAAAGGTGTTATCTATTTCTCTCCAACTGGAGATATGTTAAACATCTCTAAGAAACATAGGATATGGCCTATAGGACAAGAAGCGCTGAGACGACCTGGTGAGCAACGAGCTTACGCTATGGTTATGGAGCAGCATTCAGATTTCAATATAGCACATTTCACTTTTTGGCATAATCCAGAGAGCTCGTTACGTATATGGGAAATTACGAAAGGGGGACAAATGCTTTTCCCATTCGATCCTATGGCGGAAAAAGTTCGTGTAATGAAGAAATATAAGATATATAGTTTGAACGGATTAAAAAAGGCTTATGAATTAAACAAGGAGTTTGCAGATACTTTAGAAAATGCTCGACAGCGGATGGAGAATACTGGATGTACGTTTGTCAATCATTTGCCATTTGCATATACAAAGGATGAAATCCATTATATAACCAGTTTGTACCACAAAATGTATCCTGGTAGTTTTAATGAAGGCAATATACAAGGGTAAGTCCATTAAGGGGGGCATCAAAGATTTGTAAGGCATCGGTCTATGCCTTGCCGGATGTCCTTTTATATTGCAATGCTTGTATGATGGAGATCTCGAACTTTCGAACAACATCTGGAAACCCAGGATAGAAGAATGTATTGTAAGTGGTCGGTGAAAGTCGTATAGTGCATTTAGTAAAAAGGTTTCGAACTATGTGTCATGAATTTAAATTATTCAGATTATGGTACAAGGCAAGAAAGCATTCAACAAGAGCAAGCCAAAACTAGCTGACTTTATGATCGGTCACTGTGAGGCGAAAAAGAACCTTAGTCAGTAATGGTAGAACATATGTATGTAATCGGTAATGGATTTGATATCTTTTCAGGTCTAAATACTCGATATAGCGATTTTAGAAAATGGCTGAAGTTTAATTATGCTTTTATCTATGAGGTATTAGAGTCAGCCTACGGTTTGCCCGATATTGAATGGTGGAACGATTTTGAAGTATCTTTGGGAAAGTTGGACATTCCCAAATACATTAAAAAAAATACTCCTCCAGCTAAGTCAATGGAAACTATATTGAAGGAAATTGAAGAAAAACGGGAAAAGGAAGATCGTTTTTCGCCATCGTTAATAGAAATGTCGCCTTGTGCTGATAGGCTCTCGGGGCTGTTCGATGTGGTTCATTATTGTATGAAACAATGGGTAAAATCCATGACTTCAATATGCAACCCCAAATATTTACAGTTGGAGAAAGACAACTCTATTTTTCTGAACTTCAATTATACTAGGACATTAGAAATGTTGTATGAAATTCCTAAAAAACGAATTTTACATATTCATGGTTGTGCACAAAACTCTGAAGGCCTAATTTTCGGACACAATACTATTGCGGTAGGAGATGGTCGTACGTTTGATGAAGGAAAGGTATGTGAAGCTTTGGGGAGGTACCATAAAAACCCTTACGTGTATATATTCAAAAACTTGGAGTTCTTCGAACGCCTCATGGAAGTCAAGATAGTTCATATATATGGTCTTTCATTTTCACCTGTTGATATAGACTATCTGGATTGGATCTTTAAACAAACTTCTTCTGAGACAAAATGGGAAGTTAGTTGGTATTCCGCAGAAGACGCAAAACGCATTGACGATTTTGTTTTTGAACATTGGGTTTTGAAGAAAAGACTTAAGCGGATTCAGTTAACTCCGATACAGAAGAGCAGTAGTTCTTCAAGGCTTTCTCAAGGCCGTGAAATCTGCTAGCGTGTACTACGAGAACCTGTCTCCGATAGCAATTCTTTGGATTTAGTAAAACAAAGTGGAAATAAGGATGTTGTGACGTTTTTGAACGCTTACGGTATTTACAATGTGCCTATAGAAGAAGCTATGCCTTAAATAGAGCACTAATATTATATAAAATGAAGAAGTCGAATTATGCTTTTGTTTCTGCTCTATATGCGAGTAAAACAAAGGGGTTATACTCAGAATTGTATTTTCCTATTATCAAATATGCATTGGCGAAGATTTTTGCAGCGAAAATAGGGGGAAATGTGTATTGTACAGCCGACGAGGTTTCCGAGTTTATTGATGGTAAGTTTGGAGTCAAGATACCGACAATTGTTATAGCAAAGTCTATATGCAAGATTGGAAACAATCATAATTTTAGCCTCGTTGTTTATGAAAATGGAAACACCTTCCGAATAAATGCTGCATTTTACGACGAGGATGATATTGAACAAAAAGAACGTTTCTTCTCAGGTAAATTGGATGAAATAGAAAAAATGTATGAGGAATTTCTGACTCAACAAGGTTGCTCGGATGAGGGAGTAACGTTTGTTCAATTCATAGCCGACAATACCGACGACATTTTAGGGTATTTTGAGAATGAAAATAAGAGTTGTGTAAATGAAAAATATGCGGTATTAATATTTTTCTTGCAATATGTACACGATACGGACACTGACCTATATTCTGTAGTGCATCAGTTGTTTTGGAGTTCAATCGTTGTCGCTTTTCTCAAAAGTGACCCGTTGGCGGAATTAATTTAAGTTGATAAAAACGAGTAAAAAGTTGTACATAT
>ERZ780207.2458-NODE-2458-length-13352-cov-4.269835_pt1 | contig 13352 bp, 9 predicted proteins | sample MGYA00510977_ERZ780207 | MGnify/ENA primary metagenome ERZ780207 (study PRJEB29588, sample SAMEA2151383) | human gut metagenome | biome: human gut; feature: human-associated habitat; material: faeces | place: Denmark | collected 2008/2010 ... | reverse complement strand
GAAAGAGCTTGTCGAGAGTTTCTACAAAGACCTCGAATTCGGTACGGGCGGCCTGCGCGGCATCATGGGCGTGGGTTCCAACCGCATGAACGTCTATACGGTGGGCGCCGCCACGCAGGGTCTTTCGAACTACCTGAAGAAGAACTTCGCGGGCGAGCGGGTGCGTGTGGCCGTGGCCCACGACAGCCGCAACAATTCGCGCATGTTCGCCGAGCGTGTGGCCGATATTTTCGCCTCGAACGGGTTTCAGGTTTTTCTGTTCGACGCGCTCCGGCCGACGCCGGAATTGAGCTTCGCCATCCGCGAACTGAAGTGTCATTCGGGCGTGGTCGTCACGGCCTCGCACAACCCCAAGGAGTACAACGGTTACAAGGCCTACTGGACCGACGGGGCGCAGGTCACCGAGCCGCACGACAAGAACATTATCGCCGAGGTTGCGAAGATCACCGACGTGGATATGATCGAGACGGGCAAAAATCCCGAAAATATCACCATCCTCGACGAGAAGTTCGATGAAATCTATTTAAATAAGGTGCACGAACTCTCGCTTTCGCCCGAAAGCGTGAAGAAGCACCACGACATGAAGATCGTCTATTCGCCGATGCACGGTGCGGGCGTGCGGCTGGTTCCGGCGTCGCTGAAGAAATTCGGCTTCACGAACGTGATCATGGTGAAGGAGCAGGCTGTCATCGACGGCGACTTCCCCACCGTCGAGTCTCCCAACCCCGAGGAGCGCAAGACGATGGCGATGGCCATTGATCTGGCCGCGAAGGAGGGCGCCGACCTGGTTCTGGCCACCGACCCCGATTCGGACCGCATCGGCGTGGCGCTGCGCAACAAGAAGGGCGAATACGTGCTGCTGAACGGCAACCAGACCCTCGTGCTGCTATTGAGCTACCAGCTGACCCGCTGGGCCGAGCGCGGCGAGCTGGACGGCAACCAGTATGTCGTGAAGACCATCGTCACCTCGCAGATGGCCAACGCCGTGGCCGACTATTTCAAGGTGAAGTGCTACGACTGCCTCACGGGCTTCAAGTATATCGCCAAGATCATCCGCGAGAACGAGGGCAAAGCCAAGTACATCGGCGGCGGCGAAGAGTCGTTCGGTTACCTGGCGGGCGACTACGTGCGTGACAAGGACGCCGTGTCGGCCTGCTCGCTGGCCGCCGAGGCCGCCGCATGGGCGATGGATACGATGGGCCTGACGCTCTACGAGTGGTTGCAGGAACTCTACGTGAAATACGGTTTCTACCGCGAGGGCCTCGTTTCGGTGGTCCGCAAGGGCAAGGAGGGCGCCGAGCTGATCCAGAAGATGATGGTCGACTTCCGCGCCAATCCGCCCAAGGCGATCCTCGGTTCCGAGGTGGTGAAGATCAACGATTTCCAGACGCTCGAAACGCTCGATGTGAAGACCGGCGCGAAGACCGCCATCGAGCAGGACCGCAGCAACGTGCTGCAATGGTTCACCGCCGACGGCACGGCCGTTTCGGTGCGTCCCTCGGGCACGGAGCCTAAAATCAAGTTCTACTTCGGCGTGAAGGCGCCGCTGGCTTCGGTCGCCGATTTCGACAAGACGCTGGCTGAACTCGACGCCAAGATCGAAGGCATCAAGAAAGACCTCAAGCTGGAGTAGCCCCCTGCTTTCGGGGCGGTTCCGTCCCGCCGATACCTCCGAACGATCTCGTTCGGAGGTATTTTTTTGTTCCGGGGCGTTCCGGGCGTTTGCACGGCCCCGAAAAGGGCTGGCTCCGCGGGCATGAAATCGCCTTTGCTCTATATTCTCGAAGTGCTCTTTTGTAGCGGACTGCTCCTGGCGTTCTACCGCCTGCTGTTGGTCCGCAAGGTTTCATTCAGGGCCTGCCGCCGCTATCTGGTCGCTGCCGTATTTCTCTCGGCGGTCATCCCGGCGCTCGACATTCCGCTCTACCCTGCCCGGACGGTGGTCTATCCGCTGCCGCTGATTGCCGCGCCCCCGGCTGAAAATTTCGTGCAGACGACCGGGGAGCTTCCCGTTGCCGTTCCGGTCGTCCCATCCGGCTGGCGGCGCATATTGCGCCCGGTGGCTGTGGGAGGCTATCTGACGGCGGTGTTTCTGTCGCTTGGGTTTCTTGCGGTCCGCATGGTCGGAATTCGCCGTCTGCGGCGACGGTCGCGTCTGACCGATTGCGGGGCGTACACCCTTGCCGAGCATCCGCAGATCGCCACTCCCTTTTCGTTCCTGCGCACGGTTTTCCTGGGCGGAGGATACGAAGGTCGCCGGCGCATGATCGTTCTCTGCCATGAAGCGGGGCATGTCCGTCACCGCCATTCGGCGGAACGCATCGCCGTCGAGCTGGTCCGCAGTCTCTTTTGGTTCAATCCGTTCGTCTGGATTGCCGGGCGGTGGTTGCAGGAGGTGCACGAATGGGAGGCCGACCGCGACGTGCTCGACGCCGGTTACGACCTTACCGAATACAGAACGGTTATTTTTCACCAACTCTTCGGCCATAATCCGGATATAGCCTGCGGGTTGAATCATTCATTCACCAAAAAACGATTTGCCATGATGACCCAATTCAGAAAACGCCGTTTCGCCTTGCTGCGGCTCGGTGCCGCCATTCCCGTGGTGGCAGCAATGATGATGCTTTGCAGTTTTACCGTCAAAACTCCTCTTCCGGCAGCCGGGGATCCGGACCGGCCGACCGTTACGGTACATATTTCCTCCGGCGGAAAGATTCTAATCAACGGCCGTCCTGTGACGGTCGGGGATCTAGAGCGGCTGATCGCCGCCGAACGCGAAAAACTCTCCGAAGCCGACCGTGCGCAGATGGAGGTGGTTCTGCGGGCCGACAAAGATGCTCCTATGGCCGATCTGGCCGACGCGATGGACGCGTCGCGCCGTGCGCATGCCTTTCGTCTCAAACTGACTGCGGAAGCTTCCGATCCCGGCATCGTGCGGATGCTTCCGCCCGATCCCCTGCGCCTGCCTGCCGACAGCGCGGATTATGCTTTGCCCGCGACGAACCGCAACGACAGGTAATTGCCCGCGCCGTGCCGTTGAAACTGACCGAACCGAGACGCTGATCCCCCACTGATGCCATAGCGGGAAATGCCCCATACGACGGCTTTGGCCGTCGTACGGGGCGTTTTTACGGCTTCGGGCCGGGGCTTTGCCGCGGTCGGCGGCGTTTTATAACTTGGGGTTGCCGCGGTGACGCTCCTTGTCGCGGGCGGTCTTTTTGGCGAAATTGGCCTCGACGGCCGCCGTGAGGTCCACGCCCGTCTGGTTGGCCAGGCACACCAGCACCCACAGCACGTCGGCCATTTCGTCGGCGAGGTTCTCCTTTTCGCCCGCCTTGAACGACTGGTCGCCGTATTTGCGGGCCATCACGCGGGCCAACTCCCCCACCTCTTCGGTCAGGCAGGCCATGTTGGTCAGTTCCGAGAAGTAGCGCACGCCGTATTCCCGGATCCAGGCGTCTACGCGCTCCTGCAATTCCTTGATTTCCATCTTATTTTACTCTTATCAGATTCAGTCCGTCGCGCAGCGGGACGATGACGTTCTCCACCCGTGCGTCTTCGACGACCATGCGGTTGAATTCGAGGAGCGCCTGCGTGTGGCGGTCGTTGTGCGCCACGGGCTGCACGACCTTCCCCGACCAGAGGATGTTGTCGGCGATCAGCACCGATCCGCTGTGAACAAGCGCCTTACTGCCGTCGTCGCCCATCAGCATCCGGTAATAGGCCGGATATTCGCGTTTGTCGCCGTCGATGAACACGAGGTCGAATTCGCCGCCCAGTTTCGGGGCGATGTCGAGCGCCGAGCCGATATGCAGACGGATTTTGCCGCCGTGGGGGCTGCGGTCGAAATACGATCGGATGAACTCTTCCAGCTCGTCGTCCACCTCGACGGTGTGCAGTTCGGCCCCTTCCTCCAGCCCCGCGGCCATCGAGAGCGCCGAGTAACCCGTGAAGGTCCCGATTTCGAGCGCCCGCCGGGGCCGCAGCATCCGTACGAGCATCTCCAGCAGACGGCCCTGAATGTGCCCCGAGATCATTCGCGGCGCCACGGCCCGTAGGTTGGTCTCGCGGTCGAGTTCGTGCAGCAGTTCCTCCTCGGGTTCCGAAAAATCGTGGACGTATTTTTCGAGAGCGTCCATCTATTCCTGATAAAATCCGTGTTTGTTGAAGGCGTACGATGCGGCGATTTGCTCCGGCGTGTCGGCTTCGAGCGCGAGCAGGCATTCGCGCGTGAATTCCAGATACCCCGAGCCGTTGGCCGTCACGACATTGCCGTCGCGCACGGCCTGCCGCTCCTGGTAGAGTTTCTCGCCCGTGTAGTTCGCGCCGCCCCATTCGCGAAGCATTTCGAGGCCGTTTCCGGTGTGCCTTACGCCGTTCAGGAATCCGTGGGCCGCGAGGAACGATGCGGCGTTGCAGATCGCACCGACGAGAATCCCGTGCGACAGGGCCTCCCTTACCAGCGGGACGATCCGTTCGGTTTCGGGCGTCGCCCAGCTCATACCGCCGACGAGGATCAGCCCGGCGCAGTCGTCCGGCAGCGTCTCCGTATCGCAGTCGGGGGTGAGGGTCATGCCGCCGATCGAGCGTACGGGAACTCCCCCGGGCGTCGCATACCGCACGGCGTGGCGTCCCGGGCGTCCCGGCATAATGCCGCCGCGAAGCGCTGGGGCGAGGAATGCCGACTCCCAGTCGGCGAATTGGTCGAGTAATACGAACAATACGGTTTTCATCTTATTTGTAGATTAATCGTGACATATCCGAAAAAACCTCCTCGGCCACCTCCGTGAGCTGCCGGGCCGTCAGGGCGCGGACCTTGGCGTAGACCTGCTCCATGGTGTCGATGCCGTCGTGGACGAGCAGGCTTTTGCCCGCCCCGAGCATGTAGCTTTCGTTGCTCTCGCTCGATATGGCCAGCTGGGCGATGAACTGTTTTTTGGCCATCGACAGCTGGCGCGTCGTCAGCGGCACGGTGCGCAGTTTGTGCAACTGTCCTTCGATCAGCTCGATGCACTGCTCCGCGTTGCTGTGGTCCGAACTGAAATAGATGGCCACGATGCCCGTGTCGCCGTAGGGCGTGTAGCTGGCTTCGATGTTGTACGAAAGTCCGTTCTTCTCGCGCACCACGACGTTGAGCAGCGAGTTGGCGCACGGACCTCCGAGAATGTTCGTCACGAGGGCCAGCGGCAGACGGTCCTCGTCGCCGATGGCGCAGGCGCGGTTGCCGATGATGCAGTGCGTCTGGTGCGTATGTTTGGTAACGATTCGGGAGAACGGTTCGACGGCGGCGGGTTGCCGGCGCGAGAAATCCCGTGCGGAACTTTTGATGTCGTTCAGGTAGCGGGCGACGGTCGTTTCGACGCTCTTGGCCGAGAGGTTCCCGATCGACGAGAAAACCATCTGGTCGGTGGTGTGCGTGCGTGCGACGAACTCCCGGATCGACTCTCCGCTGAAGCGTGCCAGGCTCGATTTCCGGCCTAAAATATTGTGTCCCAGCTCCGACCCGGCGAAAAGCATCTCTTCGAACGTATCGTAGATCATGTCGGCCGGAGAGTCCTTGTAGGTATTGATTTCGTCGTAGATGATCTCCTTCTCTTTTTCCAGTTCCCGGTCGGGAAAAGTCGAATGGAAGGCGACGTCGGCGATCAGCTCCACAGCCTTCGAAAAGTCGCTTCGCAGGGTCGTGGCGTGGATCGTCGTATCCTCCTTGGTGGTGAAGGCGTTGAGTTCGCCGCCGAGGTTTTCGAGCCGGCAGTTCACCTGGTAAGCCTTGCGGTGCTCCGTGCCTTTGAACAGGGCGTGTTCGGTGAAATGGGCCAGTCCGAATTGATTCTTCAGCTCGTCGCGGCTTCCGGCGTTTACCAGCAGGGCGCAGTGCGTGACGTTGCCTTTGATCCGACGGTGAATGCCCCGGATGCCGTTGGGAAGCGTATAGGTAGTAAATTCCATCGTTGTCTTATTCGTTTTTCTCGCGGAGCGCCAGGTAGCGGCCCGTGTAACTCTCCTTGCATCCGGCCAGCCCGTCCGGAGTGCCTTCGAAGACGATGCTGCCGCCCCGGTCGCCCGCTTCGGGGCCGAGATCCACGACCCAGTCGGCGCACTTGATAACGTCCATGTTGTGTTCGACGATCACGATCGTATGACCCCGGGCGATCAGGGCGTTGAAGGCGTCGAGCAGCTTGTTGATGTCGTGGAAATGGAGACCCGTCGTAGGCTCGTCGAAGATGAACATCACGTTGCCTTCGGTGCTCTCCTTCGACAGGAACGAAGCGAGCTTTACGCGCTGGCTCTCGCCGCCCGAGAGCGTCGAGGAGGACTGTCCGAGTCTGATATACCCCAGCCCGACCTCCTGCAGGGGGCGGAGCCGTTCGATGATCCGTTTGCAGGTGGCGTTTTTCTTATCATCGCCGAAGAAGGCGATCGCGTCGTCCACCGTCATCTCCAGTATGTCGTAGATCGATTTCTCGCGGTAGCGGACTTCGAGAATTTCATCCTTGAAGCGCTTGCCGCCGCAGGCTTCGCACACCAGCTCCACGTCGGCCATGAATTGCATGCCGACCTTGATGAATCCCTCGCCCTGACACTCCTCGCAACGGCCGCCGGCGATGTTGAACGAGAAGTGCGAGGGGTTGAATCCCGACCGCTGGGCGTAGGGCTGGTCGGCGTAGAGTTTGCGGATCTCGTCGTAGGCCTTGATGTAGGTCACGGGGTTCGACCGCGAGGATTTGCCGATCGGGTTCTGATCGACCATTTCGACCGAACGAAGCGTCGAAAGGTCGCCTTCGATGGCGTCGAAATCGCCCGGTTTGAGCCCCGTATCGAACAGCAGGCGCCGCAATGCGGGATAGAGGATGCCTTTGGCCAGCGACGATTTGCCGCTGCCGCTCACGCCCGTGATGCAGGTCATCACCCCGAGCGGAATCCGCACGTCGATATTCTTCAGGTTGTTCTGCCGGGCACCTTTCACGGTGATCCACGCTGCCGGGCTTCGCCGCGAGGTGGGCACCGCGATTTTGCAGCGTCCCGTAAGGTAGTCGGCCGTCAGGCTTTTTTTTTCTTTCAATAAGGCTTTCAGCGGTCCGCTGAAGACGACCTCTCCGCCGTTGTAGCCCGCCTCCGGGCCGATATCGACGATCCAGTCGGCAGCACGGATCACCTCCTCTTCGTGTTCGACGACGATCACCGTGTTGCCGATGTCACGCAGTTGTTCGAGCACACCGACCAGACGGTTCGTGTCGCGCGGGTGCAGGCCGATCGACGGCTCGTCGAGAATATAGAGCGAACCCACGAGGTTGCTGCCCAGCGAGGTCGAAAGATTGATGCGCTGGCTTTCGCCGCCTGAAAGCGTCGAGGAGAGGCGGTCGAGGGTCAGGTAGCCCAGCCCCACGTCCATGAGGTATTGCAGGCGGTTGCGTATCTCGGTGAGGATGCGGGCGGCGGTTTTCGTGTCGTGAGCGTCCAGCTCGAGCGAGGCGAAGAAATCGGCGAGCGTCTCCACCGGCATCACGACCAGGTCGGCGATGGTTTTGCCGCCGATTTTGACGTAAAGGGCCTCTTTGCGCAGGCGCGAGCCGCCGCAGTCGGGACAGACGGTTTTGCCCGTGTAGCGGGCTTTCATCACCCGGAACTGGATCTTGCGCCGCTCGCTGTCGATGTAGGCGAAGAAGTCGTTCAAGCCGTGAAAATACTCGTTGCCGCACCACAGGAGCCGTTTCTGTTCGGCCGTAAGTTGGTAGAACGGCGTATGGATCGGAAAATCGAACTTATAGGCATTGGCTACGAGCTGGTCTTTCCACGCCCGCATGGTCTCTCCGCGCCAGCAGGCCACGGCGTCCTCGTAGATGGTTTTGCGTTTGTCGGGAATCACCAGGTCCTCGTCGATGCCGATGATCTTGCCGTAACCTTCGCACGTCGGGCAGGCGCCCAGCGGGTTGTTGAAGCTGAACAGATGTTCGGTCGGAGGCTCGAATTCGATGCCGTCGGCCTCGAAACGGGCCGAGAACTCTTTGACGCCTTCGGGCGTGACGATTCGGCAAACCCCGTTTCCATAGGAGAAAGCACGGGCTACGGAATCCCGCAGGCGGGTCGGCAGGTCGCCGTCCTGCGAAACTTTGGCACGATCGACTACGATCGAGATATCTTCGGCACGGGTGTTTTCGTCCACGCGGGGCAGGAAATCCTCGATCGGCAGAGTCTCTCCCGCCGCATGTACACGCAGGATGCCTTCGCCCAGCACCAGGGTCAGTTTTTCGATGACGCCCTGCCCTTCGCGCAGTTGCAGCGGCGCTGCGACGGCCACGCGGCTGCCTTCGGGCAGGGAGAGGATATATTGCGCCACGTCGTCCTCGGTGTAGCACTTGACCTCCTGTCCCGATACGGGCGAGAAGGTGTGTCCGATACGGGCGTAGAGAAGTTTAAGGTAGTCGTACAGTTCGGTCGTGGTGCCGACCGTCGAACGCGGATTGCGGGTATTGACCTTCTGTTCGATGGCGATGGCCGGAGCGATACCCGTAATGACATCCACATCGGGCTTGTTGATCTTGCCCAGGAATTGTCGGGCATAGGCCGAGAGGCTCTCCACGTAGCGGCGCTGCCCTTCGGCGAAGATCGTGTCGAAGGCGAGGGTCGATTTGCCGGAACCCGAAAGTCCCGTGATGACGACCAGTCGGTTGTGCGGAATTTCGACCTCGATGTTTTTGAGGTTGTGCACCCGTGCACCTTTTATATAAATGGACTTTTGTTCTTTTGTCATGTTTTTTTACGTGGATCCGGTCCCTGCGCCGTGCGTGTTCCGGGCCGGACCGATATTATTTCATTTCGAGGGTCACGCCCCCGATCTTTTCCAGTTTGCCGATCATACCTCCTGCGAGACTTTGCCGGATCGCCAGTGTCATCCGGCAGAGGTTGTCGAACTGCTGCGTCAGCACCCGGGGCTGTTCTTCCTTGACCACGCGCATCACGTCGTTCATCGCCAGGTACGAAAACTCCACCTCCACGACGGTATCGACCGTCCGCTCCACGATTTCGGCCGCTCGGATCGCTTCGGCCGCCGACTCCTTGTAGGCACCGATCAGGCCCGATACTCCGAGTTTCGTACCGCCGAAATAACGCACCACGACGATTAGGCAGTTGACCAGTTCGTTGGACAGAAGCTGACCGAGGATCGGCTTGCCCGCCGTGCCCGAAGGCTCTCCGTCGTCGTTGGCGCGGAACGTTTCGCCGTGCGGACCCAGCCGCCACGCGTAACAGTGGTGCGTCGCGTCGTAATATTTCTTGCGCAGCGCATCGAGCAGCGTGCGAATCTCCTCCTCGCTTTCGACCGGATAGGCATAAGCGAGGAACTTGCTGCTTTTCTCTTTGTAGATGGCTTCCGCAGGCCCGGCAAGCGTATGATAACTGTCCGAGGTCACGACTACCCTTGTTTTATTTGACTTTGGTGAACATCCTGTTCCAGCGGATGTTCGCGGGGAAGCTCTTTTCGGGATCCAGCGACAGCCAGATGAAGGAGGCTTTGCCGACGATGTGGTCTTCGGGAACGAATCCCCAGAAGCGGGAGTCCGCCGAATTGTGGCGGTTGTCGCCCATCATCCAGTAATAGTTCATCCGGAAAGTATAGGTGTCGGTCTGTTCGCCGTTGATGAAGATCTTCCCTTCTTCGTCCACACGCAGGTCGTTGCCTTCGTACGTTTCGATAATCCGCCGGTACAGGGGCAGGTTGTCGGCCGTCAGCGCAACGGCCGTTCCCGCTTGGGGAATCCAGATCGGGCCATAGTTGTCCTGATTCCACGCATAGCGGCGATCCTGCGGAAAGACATCGAAATTGGGACTGCGGGCGATGTATTTCTGTACGGAAGCGACGTTGTCCAGCTTCTCCAGTTCTGCGGCGTTTTCGTCGGTGAGCGCCATGTAGTAGAGCGTGCCCTTGTTGCTCCATTCGGTGATACCCAGATTGTCGAGTGCGTATTGGGTGATCGGCGAGGTGGTTTCCACCAGATACATGAACTGTTTTCCGGCGACGGGCTCCTGCGGCTTCCCATTGACGTAAACCGCCGTTTCCTCGATTCGTATCGAATCCCCCGGGAGGCCGATGCAGCGTTTGATGTAGTTTTCACGCTTGTCCACCGGGCGCGTGATGACCGTGTATTCCTGCATCAGCCGTTCGCGGCCGGCCTGATGTCCGAAAGTTTGCTGATATTGCCGCAGTACGTCGTAGTACGAAACGTCCTGTCGTTCGAGCAGCACCGTATCGCCTGCCGGAAAGTTGAATACCACTACGTCGTTGCGCTCGATTCGGCCCAGTCCCTTGAGGCGGTGATAAGGCCATTTGACGCTTTCGGAGAACGATTTTTTGGTTTTCGAAAAAGGCATCGTATGGTGTACGAACGGAAATGCCACCGGGGTATTGGGCATCTGGGGACCGTAGGCTACCTTGCTGACGTAGAGATAGTCCCCGACCAGCAGCGATTTCTCCATCGACGACGAGGGAATCACGTACATCTGAAAGAAGAAGATGTGTACCAGCGACGCTACAACGGTGGCGAAAATGATCGCATTCACCCATTCGTAAACGGCTTTGTAACTTTTGCTTTTCTTGCACATCTCGGCGTTGTGCCGCCAGACGTACTTGTAGAAATAACGCGTGATATAAAGGTCGAAGATGACGATTTCGCCCAGCAGCAGCCACCAGTTGCCCGTCCAGAGGACGAACCAGAGGATGTATAAAATACTTGCCAGGGTGAATCCCACCCATTTGTTGCGGAAGAAAGCTTTGATTTTTCCCATGTTCTGTATCGTTTATTTCAGCAGGTCGTCCATCGTATAGACACCCTTTTTGCCGCAGAGGAACTCCGCAGCGACGACGGCGCCCAGAGCCAGTGTCCGGCGGTTTTTGATCGTATGTTTGAGTTCGATCCGGTCGTCGTCCGATTCGTAAGTTACCGTGTGTGTACCCGGAACCGCTCCTTCGCGCAGGGAGGTGACGACGATTTGCGAAAGATCGTCGCTGGGTTCATTCACCCAGCCCGTCTTCCGCCCGATTTCGCTGATGATCCCTTCTGCCAGCGTGATGGCCGTGCCGCTCGGAGCATCCTTTTTCTGTGTGTGGTGAATCTCTTCGATCCGTACGTCGTAGGCGTCGAAGCGCTCCATCATCCGGGCCAGCCTGCGGTTGAGGCGGAACATCAGGTTGACGCCCAGGCAGTAGTTCGAGGCGTAGAAGAGCGCACCGCCTTTTTCCCGGCAATAGCTGCGCAACTCCTCCAGACGATTTGTCCAGCCCGTCGTGCCGCTGACGACCGGAATCCCTGCGTCGATGCACGCCCGGATGTTGCCGTAGGCCGCGTCGGGGGTCGTGAACTCCAGTGCTACGTCGATGCCGGCCAGGTGTGCGGCATCCAGTTCCGATGCGTTCGCCTCGTCGATGACGGCGCCGATACGGTGTCCCCTTTCGAGGAGTATTTTTTCGATTTCACGGCCCATTTTGCCGTGTCCGATGATCGCTGCTTTCATTGGCTGAAGGGGATTTTACGGTATATTATCGCAAATATAGCTATTCGCCGCCGAAATAAAAAATAGTTTCAAGTTTATATGGTTTGTTGGCACGAATTGAAAATAAAGTGTTAATTTTGTCGAATTAAATTCGCGACGGATCGAAACTTAAACGTCAAAAACAATTATAAATTATAAGTATTATGGCAAATAATCAGAAAATGCGTACGGAGAGCGACCTGCTCGGCAGCGTAGAGTTGCCTGCCGACGTACTTTACGGTGTCCAGACCCTGCGGGGTATCGAGAACTTTCGAATCAGCAAATTCCATTTGAACGAGTATCCCCTCTTCATCAAGGGACTCGCCATTACCAAGCTGGGAGCTGCGGAAGCCAATCACAAGCTGGGGCTGCTCACCGACGAGAAGTTCAATGCGATCGCACAGGCCTGCCGCGAGATCATGGACGGCAAGCACCACGACGCATTCCCCGTGGATATGATCCAGGGCGGTGCCGGTACGACGACCAACATGAACGCCAACGAAGTGATCGCCAACCGCGCGTTGGAGATCATGGGCCATCAGTACGGCGAATACCAGTACTGCTCGCCCAACGACGACGTGAACTGTGCGCAATCGACCAACGACGCCTACCCGACGGCTATTCACCTGGGTATGTACGCTACGCATCTGAAGCTGGTCGAGCACCTGAAGCAACTGATCGAATCCTTCGAAAAGAAGGCTGCGGAGTTCGCCGATGTCCTCAAGATGGGCCGCACGCAGCTCGAAGACGCCGTGCCGATGACTTTGGGCCAGACTTTCCACGGTTTCGCCAGCATCCTGCGCGATGAGATCGTTCACCTGAACGAAGCTGCCGAGGATTTCCTGACGATCAATATGGGTGCTACGGCGATCGGTACGGGTATCTGCGCCGAGCCGGGCTATGCCGAGCTGTGCACCGAGAACATCGCTCGGATCACCGGCTGGAAGATCCGTTTGACGGGCGACTTGGTAGGCGCTACGTCCGATACTTCGTGCCTGGTCGGTTACGCTTCCGCCATGAAGCGTGTCGCCGTGAAGATGAACAAAATCTGCAACGACCTGCGCCTGCTGGCTTCGGGCCCCCGCTGCGGTCTGGCCGAGTTCAACCTGCCGGCCCGTCAGCCGGGATCGTCGATCATGCCGGGTAAGGTGAACCCCGTGATCCCCGAGGTAATGAACCAGATCGCCTACAAGGTGATCGGCAACGAGCTGTGCGTTACGATGAGCGGCGAGGCGGCCCAGATGGAGCTCAACGCCATGGAGCCGGTGATGGCCCAGTGCGATTTCGAGTCCGCCGAGTTGCTGATGAACGGCTTCGATACGCTCCGCACGCTCTGCGTGGACGGCATCACGGCCAACCGCGAGCGCTGTGCCGATTACGTGAAGAACAGTATCGGCGTGGTGACGGCTCTCAACCCGATCATCGGTTACAAGAATTCGACCAAGATCGCTAAGGAGGCTCTCGCTACGGGCCGCGGCGTCTATGATCTGGTGCTCGAGCACGGTATTCTCTCGAAGGAGGAGCTTGACACGATTCTCAAGCCCGAGAATATGATTCGTCCGGTGAAACTGAACATCAAGCCGCGCAAATAATCGCGGGATAGTATAGATGCGGGGTCGAAATCCTATCGGGTTTCGACCTCGTTTTTTATGGAGCGGAGTTGGCGTTCCGGATTTTATTATCTTTGACATAGTCTTAAATAGGTTGCGTCTCGGAAAACTGGGAACAAGTGCCCGTTTTCTGTCGGCTTTCACTATCTTTGCGGAAGATGGGAGGCGGTTCGGCAATCTTTGCGTGCAAGCCCGCACGATTGCTCTCACCTTTCA
>ERZ780207.2457-NODE-2457-length-13362-cov-2.741339_pt1 | contig 13362 bp, 10 predicted proteins | sample MGYA00510977_ERZ780207 | MGnify/ENA primary metagenome ERZ780207 (study PRJEB29588, sample SAMEA2151383) | human gut metagenome | biome: human gut; feature: human-associated habitat; material: faeces | place: Denmark | collected 2008/2010 ... | reverse complement strand
TTGCGTCACAACCGGGGTGACAGGATTCGAACCTGCGCCCCCCTGATCCCAAATCAGGTACACTAGCCAAACTGTGCCACACCCCGAAAAGTTTTAAGTCATTTCCGTGACGCAAGTAAGAGTATATTATACTCGGCTCAAAATGTCAACACTTTTTTTCGATTTTTTTTAATTTTTTTCATCTTTTTTTTCAAGAAAGCTTCGAAAGCCCTTTTCTACCTGCTTTCGCGGCAACATAACACGATGTCCGCATCCCATACATTCCATTTTTATGTCCATACCAACCCGCACCAGCTTCCAGCGATTTTCTCCACATGGATGCTGTTTTTTCATTTTGATCACATCACCAACATGAAGTTCCATCCTTATTTCCCCGCTTTCTTATTTTATTTCCTGTAAGGATTTTCTCTCATCATAACATTTCTACTATATTTTTGTAAATATCTGTATAAACAGTTCTTTTTCCACACAAGGAAAAAACTACTTGCATAAATCCCGAAAAGGATGTATATTATACTTCATAAAGTAGTTTTCAATACTATGTGTATTGTATTTGTAAACCATTTTTCATTACATGGATAATTTAATAGAACGGAGGGATATTATGACTACACTTACAAATTCACAATCCTATCCGGGATCAACGGCTATTTCACAATCTCCGGCTGTATCCCATACAACATTCCGCTTAAAGGACCCAGCCAGCGCTATCACCCATTTTATTGGAATGGTCGCCGCTGTCTCTGCAGCACCATTTTTATTAGAGAGGGCTGCACAGACCGGTCATATCAAAAGTATTGTTTCCAGTCTCTTATTTATTATCAGCATGATTCTGCTTTACGGTGCCAGTACCTTCTACCATGCTGTCATAACTAACGACAGAGCAACACTTCTGCTGAAAAAGCTGGATCATATCATGATCTACTTTTTGATCGCCGGAAGCTACACTCCGGTCTGTATGCTAGTTCTGCCATCGTCTATCGGTACACCTTTATGTCTGATCGTCTGGGGACTTGCTCTGGCCGGTTTATTCCTTACGGCGGTCTGGGTTGATTCTCCAAAATGGCTCAACTCCACCATTTACATCGCTATGGGGTGGCTGTGTATTTTTGCAATCCGCAGTATTTATCACTACATGTCCCCTCAGGCATTCTTCTGGCTGTTTGCAGGAGGCGTTATTTATACGATCGGCGGTGTGATCTATGCCTTAAAACTTCCTGTATTTAACCGGCTGCATCCGGGCTTTGGCGGCCATGAGATCTTTCACCTCTTTGTTATGGGGGGCAGTCTCTGTCACTTTATTATGGTGTACAGCTATCTGTTAAAATAACGACCGATATTTTCTAAGAGCATAAATAAGGGCAAAACCAGCGTTTTGCCCTCCAAGAATTGCTTCGCAATTCTCGTTGGCTTCCCTCTACGCTACGAGCATTTTCCTATACACTAAAAAAGGGCAAAACCAGCGTTTTGCCCAGCGATTCTGCCATTTCCCGGCTTGCCTTCACTACTTCATCTCTACCAGCTGGATATCCTGCATCCAGTCATAATACGGACTGATATCCTGTGCAATCGTCTCCAGATTCACTCTTGCCGTACTGAATACGGTCAGATTACGTTCCTGGTATACCGGAACTTCTACCGCCCAGTCAAGGATTTTATCATAACTCTGCGCATAGAGAGAGATGCTTTTTTTCAGCTTTACCGCTTTCATACTATCCTCAATATAATCATCCAGATCACTGTCCTGAATCCGGAAATAATTCCGGCTTCCTGCCGTTTTATCCTTTTGTAGGCGGCTGTGATACATTGCATACATATCTCCATTAACTGACGTCTCTGCCTTGCCACACCAGATCTGTGCCGTTCCCTGCTGCAAATGCTTTTCAAGCTTCTTCTGACTGCAGCCTTCTTTCAGCTCCAGCTTTAAGCCAATCTGTTTAAACAGCTTCTGGGCATTTCTGGCAATCGTAAGCATACCCTGCTGCTGTGCATCACTTGGAATGTAAATAATATATTTCTTTCGTGTATTTTCCGGAATCTCTGTTATTACGCCCTTTTTAACCTTAAATCCAGCCTTTTTCAAATATCCCAAAGCTACTTTACATGCCGCCTGAGCACGCTCTTCTACGCTCATATTGCTATTATAGACCACATTACCATCCACATCTTTGTTATATGCCTGCTCATACTCTTCATCCTCTGCCTGTGGCACAGACCAGGATATCTGGGACGCAGGATAGTCAATTACTGCGGCTCCCTTCTGGCTCAGCTCTACCATATTGCTTCTGTTACAGCTAAATAAAACCGCAAAGGCTTTTCGCATATTTTTTGAACGTGTACTGTCCGCTTTTCCGTCCACGCACACTTTCTCTGCATTCATACCAATATAATGATAATAATCTCCATCCCACAGCTTACCGCCATATACCCGTCCTGTGAGCTTACCGCTGGAATTCTCCTCTGTGATGATATCTATAATACTGTTGGATGCACTCATATCCACGACATCGAAATCGCCATTGGTCAATGCCTCCAGCTTCTGCACGTCAGATGATCCCGCTACCTCCTTCAACTGGACAAATGCCGTTTCCGGACATCCACGGTAATACTTCTCATTGGCCTCGTAATATACAATGCCCTTTTCATATTTAATATACTGATACGGTCCTGCACCAAACGGTGCATTTTTCTTTTTGACCAGGCTGGAAATATCTCCCTTTTTAAATCCAAAGCTTCCTGCCAGCACATTAAATTCTTTCTTGTTTCCATAAAACTGCAGGGAACAGACCGGAATATTTAACGCCGTAAGGGCATCGCGGTCATATCCCCTGACCGTCACCTTCACTTTATAATCTGTCACCTTTTCAATCCCATCGATATCCAGAGCACTTTTTCCCTTGTCCTTTCCGGAAGTACCGCGGTATTTTTCCAGACCAATAATCGGAAGCTGTCCAAAGGTCTCCGCCCCCTGATAGCTGCTATCTGCAAACGCATACATAGAAAAGACCACATCATCCACTGTCACCGGAGATCCGTCGCTAAAGGTCAGATCCTTCCTCAATGTAATGATATAAGATGTGGTATCTTCATCGTGATCACGACGAATCTTTATATTGGCAGGACCCTCATAATAAAAAGTCTCTCCATGAAAACGACGTTTCTCTCCTTGAATCGCATGCTTTACCACAGCCCCTTCCCTGTCAAAAGTCAAAAGATGGAGCTGCGTCAGATTGACCGCTTTTTGATCTGCTTTATTTTTATCTGAAAATGGATTGAATTGCTTCTCGAAGGCATCACATGCCACCACAAGAGGCACATCCGACTTATCCTTTCCCTTGCCTCCTGCCTCAACCTTTGGCAGTTCTGTTACCTTTTCTGACGACACATCTTCCGTCGCTGCCGGCTCCTTCTTTTTATCTTTTTTATTCCCAGAACATCCCACTCCACTGACGGAAACACAGAATATCAGCGCAAGCGCCAGTCCTTTCTTCCATAAATGATGCATAGTTACCTCCTCAATCATATACTATTCTTTTTTAGCATACCACACAAACAATTTTTGGGCAACCCAAAAGGGCTGCCCGACAGTTTCCTGTCAGACAGCCCCATATACAATGAGAAAGAGAGGATCATTGTACTATCAGGTCCTGCCGGATATTACTATCCGGGGCATAGAGGGCATCAGCCCTTTACGCTTCCCAATGCAACACCCTGTACAATATGTTTTGAAAGTATCAGATAAACAAGGATAACCGGGAATATAGAAAACGCGATCATCATGTAAACCTGACCCATATCAAACTTCAAAAAGTCTGCACTACGTAAGTTGGCAATCAATACCGGAAGTGTCTTTTTCTTGTCATCCGTTAAGATCAAGGATGGAATGAAGTAGTTGTTCCAGCTTGTTACAAATGAGAAGATTGCCTGTACTGCAATTGCCGGCTTCATAATTGGAAGGATCATCTGATTGAAGGTACGGAACTCGCCGGCACCATCAATACGGGATGCTTCAATAATCTCAATCGGCAGTGATGATTCCATATACTGCTTCATGTAGAAATATGTTACCGGTGAAGCCACAGCCGGTACTATCAATGGAATAAAACTGTTCATCAAGTTCATCTTCATGATCAGCTGCAGGAAACCAAGAGCGGTAACCTGAGTCGGGATCATCATGATCATCAGGATGAAAGTATGCATAACTTTTTTCAATTTAAAGGTATACACATGAAGTGCATATGCCGTCATTGTTGAAAAATATGTTGTTAATACAGCACTCAGTGCAGCAATGATAACGCTGTTGATCAAACCGTTCCAAACCGGCTGAGAACCATTGATAATCGTATTGTAAAAGTTCTTAGCAAAGTTTGTACCCGGAAGTGCATGGAAACCTAACTGAATCTCACTATGTGTTCTGGTAGCATTTACGAAAAGTACATAAAACCAGAACAAACATAAAATCGTGATAATGATCAGAAAGATGTATGCAATCGCGCGACGTGCATGAATGCCAAATCCCTCTTTTGTAATCTCATCACTTGGTGTTCTTGAATTCGCCATCGTTAATCCTCCTTTTTCTGTGCAAATGCCTTAAACACGATCAAGCTCAGGATACCCGTGATAATAAACATTACAACGGACAATGCGCCACCCATACCGTAGTTCTTACTAAACAGGTGCTTGTTCAAGTACATGATCAGTGTCATTGTGGTCTGAGTCGGCTGACCAGTTCCGTTTGTTAAGATCTGTGGAACATCGAACATCTGCAAACCACCAATCAAGGAAGTAACTAAAACGTAAACCATAATCGGTCTTAACAGCGGCATAGTAATCTGCCAGAATACCTGTGTGGATGTTGCTCCATCCACCTCGGCAGCCTCAAACAGTGATGGATCAATACCCATCATACCTGCCATCAACAGGATCGTTGTATTACCAAACCACATCAGGAAGTTCATGAAAGCAACCAAACCTCTTGCACTCCATTTATTTGATAAGAAGTGGAATGGCTCTTTCAGCAAGCCAGCGCCTGTCAGCATAGCATTTACAGGGCCTGTATCTGCAAATAATGCGAAGAACAGCATTGCAAATGCGGATGCCATGATCAGGTTTGGCAGATAAATGACTGTCTTGAAGAAACGGGAGCCTTTAATATTCAGTCTCATATCGGAGAACCATGCTCCCAAGATCAATGATACGATAATCTGTGGAACAAATCCAAGTACCCACATAATTAAGGTATTTCTTAAATACAACCAGAAGTATCCTCCGGCAAACAATTCCTTGTAGTTATCCATCCCTACGAAGTTCGGTCCGACCTGAATCAAACCGGAACGATAGTTTTCATAAAAACTGTTATAGACGGTACTAATCAAAGGAATCAGCTGGAAAATAACATACACAACAACAAACGGAATCAGGAAAATGTAACCCCATTTATTGTGTTTTTCAACTTTTCCTCGTCTCTTTGGAGATGTGCTCATTTCTTTTTCTCTCCTTTTTTAGGTATAAAATGTGCCTGCCTACGTCCGTAAGCAGGCACATCCAGATTCATGTTACATTTTATACGCCCGAGCTATTAGTGTGTAAGGTCAGGGTACTTAGTCTCAACTGACTGATAGAACTGCTCCAGAGCTGCATCATAATCAGCGTTGCCATCGAAGTAATCCTTCATAGCCTTCTGGAACTCCTCGTTACATCCCTGATCATAAGATGACAGGTTGCTGAGGTCGATGCTCTCAATACCGTCACAGAAGATTGGAAGTGGATTCTGTCCTCCAAGGATTGTGTTCTTGAAGCTCTTATCCTTAGAAAGAGTATCCATTGCAGACTTGTTGTTTGCGAAATCGTTATCTTTCTTAACGATGTCTGTCATGATTGACTCATCTGTTGTCATCTTCTCGATGATATCCTTTACAAGAGAAGAGTTATCTGTGCCGTTTGCACCACAGATCCAAGTACCGCCCCAATAGAAACTCTGAGGTCCCTTACAGAGAGCCCATCCGCCATCGATACCAACAGAGCCCTTCTTATCAGCGCTCATTGAGAAGTTGAAGAACCAAGCTGGTCCAAAGTAAGCAAATACGTTACCACTCTTCATGAAGCCCTTGCTCCAGTCAGAAGACCAAAGATCATATGTAGCTGTCTCTTTGTTATCAACCATTTCCTTGGACATATCAACCCAAGTCTTGATGTTCTCATCAATGTTGATCTTGCCATCCTCTACCCACTTAGATGTTACGTTGTTAGAGAATACACGGTATGCATCGTTTACAGATGCTGTTGCAAGATATCCTTTATCTTTCAGCTTAGCAGCTGCCTCTTTGAAAGCATCCCAGTCAGAGAAGATTTCCTGAATCTTATCAGGCTCATCTGTTCCGAATACCTTCTTTGCGATGTCACGACGGTAGATCATACCAGCCGGGCAAGCCTGCCATGAAGATCCTTTAAGCTTTCCTTCAGCATCTCTTACGATATCCTGTGTGTACTTGTACTGGTTTGAAAGTGAATCCTCAGAAACACCAAGATCGTTTACAACGTCTACTGTGTAATCTGAGTTTACATACTTCAGTGCGTAATCAGCCTCAACAAGGAACATATCAACCTTATCATCAGCCTTAGCGTCTGCCTGGTTCAGAAGTGCCTGATCCAAAGCGTCCTGATAAGCGTTACCCTCGTTAGCAACCATTGTCCACTTAACCTCTACATCGCCGATCTTACCTTTCCACTTACCAGTCTTCTTATATCCTGGATAGTGATCCTCGATACGGCTCTTGAACTCATCGTTCCAACAACGAATGTTAAGAACTTTACCACCGTCAGAAACCTGAGCTGTAGATTTCTTCTCGGATGTTGCGCTTGAAGCACCACTTGTTGCATTATTGTCTGTTCCCTTCTTGTTTGTGTCGTCTGCAGAACCGCCGCAGCCTGTTAACATTGTTGCAGCCATTGCTGTACACAGAAGTACACTTAATACTTTCTTTCTCATAAAAAGCCTCCTCTAAATTAAATTGTTTGCTTTATATTTATGCTGCACCCACAGCAGAAATATCATGGTATCACCATTCTTAAAATGTAACCATCCTTACGAAAATGATTACGTTGTTTAGAAACGTTCCCTCAACTTTTTCCGTAAGACCACTATAACACATGTCAGCAAATTATACAAGTATTTTTTTGATTTTTTTATTTTTGTTGTCATATTTGACTACATTTTGTGATGAGAATGTGTCCTAACCCACATAATGTGGGGATTTTCGGTAAAATGTCATAAAAAACCACTTACATTAAACATTTTCGTTCGGCACAACTTATATATTCAGAAATTCAAAGGGATTCTGCGGATCACTTCTTAAAAATGCAGTAAACAGATATGCTGCCCGGAGGGATACAAGCTCCTCCCGCAGTATTCTTCGTATTTCCTGCTTATCCGCCAGGATCACCTGAATGTCTTCTGTTGCCTCCGGGGCTCTCCTGTCCATATCCCCATCCGCATATCCAAATACCGTCACATCACATTCATCTGACATTCCCTGGCTCTGTATAAAAGGACGAAGAAGTGACGGATCATAGTCCTGATAGGGAGTAAAAATAAATCCTGTCTCCTCTTTCAGTTCACGGGCTGCTGCTTCCATGGGATCTTCTCCCGGATCTACAAGTCCTGCCGGCACCTCATACATATAATCGTTGACCGGATAACGAAACTGGCGCAGGATCACCAGCTTTTCCGGATCGTGGCGGTAAACCGGATAGATCACCACTCCGTCCGCCCGAAGCCTGCCGGTCTCATACATCAGATCCCCCGGCTCTCTTCTTGTTGCAACATAATATGGGAAGTGGACACCGTCCCTCCGGACGGCATCCACTTCATACATGTTGAGAAATTTATTATCTGTCTGGCGTTTCAGGCCATTTCCATGCGCTCTTCCCTGCATATTTTCTGTCCCTTCCAAATCATTTCTCTTTCCTGTCGCTTATCTGTTACAGGCAATAAATATCTATGACACCAAATGTAATCAGTTTGTTACCGGTGTTATAGCCAAAGCCACACTCCACACTGAAGTCAAGAGGTTCTCCATTCTCGTCCTGATCCATCGTCATATATTTATAAATGATCGAGGTCGCTTCTGTGTTGTTCTTTGTGGTATCAATCGCATAGACTACAAAGCTGAAGGCATCTTCACAGCTGTCCCCTACAAATTCTGTCGCTCTGTAGTAGTCTCCATAATATTCTTTAAAACGGTCTTTCCAGGTCGTTCCGTCTGCGCTGCTCTGCTGGGTCTTTCCGGCAGCCGCCATCTCTGCCGCCTGAACCTGGGCGATACCGACAGCACTTGGACCCATTGCCGCTTTTCCCTTAAATACACGGAACGCACTGACGAAATCACTCATTTCCGAACGCATGGTATCCGCCACTTCCTGGCTGTACTGACAATTTTTGGGAATGATCAGATTATCCAGCTTGGAATTCAGGCTCTTATCAAAAATCTGGACACCATATACGCCACCGCCGCCCTGATGATCCACAAAGGCATTGACAAACGCACTTCCCTTTTCATAACTGTATCCGGCTTCGTAATCAAAACGGCTCATGCTGGCAAATCCATTACCGGTGAGTGTATCTGCGGAATCCCCGGAGGAAACCAGATCTGCATAACGGAAATATGCAGAAATTGTTGACATTTCCACTACCTTATCATCCCGAAACTGCATTTCAAAATAATTGGTATAATCTCCAGATGGGTTGTAAATATAAGACTCATTTCCCTGCGGAGAAGTGCCGGTGCTGTCCGGTCCCGCTCCCATTGCGGTCTGTACCTCTGCCTTTGTCATTCCTAAGGTAATGTTAAACTTTCCTACAGCCAGTGTATTCTCTGCTGCCGTGGATGGCTTTACCCGCTGGGAGGTTGTGGTGGCAGGCTTGTTGCTGGCTCCCGGCTTATTGGATGGCTTGGCACTTGCTCCCGGCTTTGCCGATGGTTTTGCGCTGGAGCCCGGTGCCGCAGAAGCATCCGGTGCCCCTGATTCCACGATACTTTCACCCCTGCCCTTTACCGTCACCTTGCAGACATATTTTTTTCCACCGCATTTGGCGGTAATTTTGGCAGTTCCCTTCTTTTTGCCTTTTACAACTCCCCTGGCAGTAACGGATGCAATCTTCTTTTTGGAGGATTTCCATTTCACCTTCTTTTTGGTGTTCTTTAACTTCAGCTTCACCTTTTGTCCAACCTTCATGGTCACCTTCTTTTTGTTAATCTTCACCTTTCCTTTGGCGCTGGCACCTCCCGGAAGGACTGCCGTTGTAATGACAAGTGCTGCTGCCGTAATGACAGCAAGTCCTTTTCTCCAATTTTTCTTCATGATAATCACCCTTTCCTTTCTACTACAATCTGAATATCTCCTGTTGTCTTTTTCTGCAAAATCGGAGGCAGAATCTGCTGCCTCCGAATATACTGTTTATTTTGCTATGTGCGTCAGTCACGGATAATGTCCGCAAATTTGCCGCCTGTGACTTTACACAGATCCTCCGGTTTCAGAATGATCTGCTCTCCAAGCCGCCCTCCGCTGACGATCATCTCCGGCAGTCCGGCCGCACTTTCGTGGATCACCGTTGGAAACTGCTTTTTCATACCGATAGGGGTACAGCCTCCCCGAATATAACCGGTCACCTTGTTAATATCCTTGACCGGCAGCATTTCCACGCTTTTTTCTCCGACGGCCTTCGCTGCTTTTTTCATATCCACTTCTTTGTCTACCGGAAGAGCAAACACATAATATTGTCTGCTTTTTCCTATCATAACTAAAGTCTTGAAGGACATATCATAGCTTTGTCCCAGCTGATCGGCAATCGTCACTCCGTCAATGAATTCCCCACATTCGTAGGTGTTTAGCTGATACGGAATTTTCTGCCGGTCTAAAATACGCATTGCATTTGTTTTGGTTTCTTTTCCCATAGATGCCTCCTGATCATGTCAATATTTTTATTTACAATGGCTCATAAAAATCAAATGTAGAGAATGTCAGTTTATTTCCAGACGTTGTGTTGGCAAAGCCACATTCAATATGCAGATCAAATACTTCCTGCGTATCCCCATTCTTATCCACACACTCTGTCATCAGAATGTATTGATAGAATTTCGTATCAGAACCCTGCTTTGCAATAGCGTAGGTCACTGCAGAAAATGCGTCCGGGCTTCCATAGGAAGTATATTCTGCTTTGCAGAGCAAGCCCATGCCATCATTGTAATTATCATTAAAACGGGTTTTCCAGGTTGTACTCCCCTCATCCATCGTATCGCTGTTATGCTCCGCCATATACTCACTATGCGACTGTGCAACGCCCTCCTCAGAAATAGACATCTCATATACACCATGGTACACACGATATGCGTTCAGATAATATGCTGACAGCTTTGCCTGATACTTATTCACACCGGAATTATAGGTACAGTTTTTCGGGTACAACAGTGTATCCAGTGATCCCAGACTTTTATCGAAGATCTGAACACCATAAACCTGCCCGCCTCTCTGGGAATCTACTACCACATCAATATATTCCTTGCCTGTGGACTTGCTATAAAGTGTATACTTGTAACGTCCACTTTGATCAGAGAAACCTTTGCTGCTTAATGCAGAGGTGGTATTTCCCGACTGTACATCATCTCCATAGCTAAAGCTGCCGATGGTTGACATTTCCACAACAACATTATTCTTAAACTGCACCTCAATCACTTTCTTAAAATCATCACCCGGATTAAATGTATATGATTCATAGCCCTGTGGTGATGTTCCAATCTGTGCTTTACTATAAACACTTGAGCCTACTACCTCTTGTACTTGTGCCTTTGTCAATCCCAGACTCAACTTATACTGCCCAACCGTCAATATCTTTCCCGGATATACAATTGGTTCAGCAGACGGCGATGCCGTCGGTTTTGTTACCGGATCCGTGGTCGGATTTGTTGCCGGGCTCGTACTTGGCGTTGTTACCGGAGCTGTGGTCGGTTTCGTGCTCGGACTCGTCGTTGGTGTCGCGGTCGGTTTTGTGCTTGGACTTGCCGTCGGTTTCGTGGTCGGCTTCGTGCTTGCGCTCGCTGTCGGCTTCGTGGTCGCACTTGCAGTTGGTTTTGTGGTCGGCTTCGTGCTTGCGCTCGCTATCGGTTTCGCACTTGGACTGGCAGATGGTGTACTCGTTGCCTTTTTGTTCCAGTTTGCGATGTATTTCTTATTTCCTGTGCTTCCCTTTGCAATGACCACATTTACCTGCGGCTCTGTGCCATTATTGCCAATCCAGCCGGAGAATGTATAACCATCCCGAACCGGAATCGGTAATGCAATATCCCCGCTCTCAATCGTATATGCACTCATTGGAGTCAGACCGCCCCAGCTTCCTCCGTCAAGATCATACTCAATCTTATATTCTGTGGTCTTCCAGACTGCCTGATAGCTCTTATCTCCTGTATTGCCCCGAGATATGGTAATGGAGGTCTGTGGTGTATTACCATTGTCTCCAGCCCAGCCCTCAAAGGTGTAGCCTTTTTTCACCGGGATCTTGTCGGAATAATAACCTGTCTCAATGGTGTATGTCTTATCCGGAAGCTGTCCCTGGACAAAAACGCCTCCATTCAGTTCATAATCAATAGAATACTGTGTTATTTCCCAGACCGCCTTCAACGTCATATCAGATGCCGGCATCTTCTCTCCGTCTACAACCGGAAGATCATTCTGCTTCAGCCAGCTTTTGCAGTGATATCCTGCTTTTAATATATCTGTCGGTGCCACAAGAGGCTGACCATACAGTATATTTTCCCGAATCGCGGTCTGCTGATCTTTGCTGCCACCGTTCAGCTCCCATGTCAGTGTATAGCTTTTTCTCTTATAGTAGAAACGGGCAACCGTGTTCTCTCCCTTTTTTACAGATACATCTTCATTTTTGGAATCATCAGGCTCAAAACCAGATTGGGGATAGTCAGACGCTCTCACAATAGCATCTGACAAAGCACTGATTCCTTCCTGTGTTCTGGTTGGTACTGCAGAATATGTGCCATCCAGATTCTCCAGATAATATTCTGCTGTATATACTGTGCTTGCCCCTGAATATACCCATTCGATCATCAGACTGGTTGTCTTTGTGACTTCCTGATCAAAATCATACAACTCCGGCTCAGTATCCAGTTCTTCATCCGCATACCAGTACCAGCCCTTGAAGGAATAATTATCTTTTCCCGGCGTAAAATCAGGTTCCGCAGCCTTTTGTCCCTTACGGACCACCTGCTTCTCCACGTTTCTCAGCAGAGAACCGCCCTCATCATTAAAGCTGACGGTGTAATAATCCACATATGCTTTCTTAAGATGCTTACCATCTACCGTTACATCCTCTCCGGTATCCTCTGTGGTCTCTCCATCGAAAACATAAATATCGTATGTACCTGCCTGAACTTCCATCCCATCTTCAAAGAAATCTTCTCCCTGCTTTCTGAGATAGTATGTATTGACCGGGCCGTCCCATGCGTTGACATCAACCGTTACTCCGTCCTTCCGGGTAATGATCTGTACCTCAGAGGTATATGGATTCGGTGTCTCTGTCGCCTCAACCGGTTCCGGTTCCTCCGTCTCCACAATAATCGGCTCTCTGGAAGCAGTAACCTCCGGTGTCCATGATGCGCCCGGTATAACAGTTGCTTCCGGACTGTCTGCCGGGTCTGTGCCGGCAGAAGCAGACGGCTTTACATCTGCACCGGATGTCGGATCAACATCTATGGAAGCGGACGGCTGCACATCGGAGCTGCCGGTTGGAGAAACGGACGCTCCCGGATTACCGGATGGGCCCGGCTTCTGGCTTGCTCCCGGACTTACCTTGGCTGATGTCTTTGGTGTGCCTGTTGCTGCCACACGGCTTGTCGGCAAAGGAGTCACCGGAACCGCAGACGAAACATCTGCCGAAGGCATACTGTCGATCGGATTTCTGACTGTAACGCGGCATTTGAGAACCTTACCGCCCACTTTTGCCTTGATCACGGTTTTTCCGGGATTTTGCGCCTTTACGATTCCCTTTTTATTGACAGTTGCAATTTTTTTCTTGCTGCTGGACCATTTGACCTTCTTTTTGCCCGCATTTTTTACCCGAAGCCGGATGGTTTTGCCGACCCGGAGCGTTGCTTTCTTACGATTAAGCTTCGGCTTCCTCGCCGCCGTTACCGATACCGGAATCTCCACACCGGTCACTACCATCGTAAATGCCATAGCCCAGGCTGCAGCTTTCAATACCTTTTTGTTTCTCCTCATTTTTACACCTCATTTTCTAATCAATCTCCCTCAACGAAAATCATTTCGTAACATTTTGCAGATAATAACATAATATAG
>ERZ780207.2449-NODE-2449-length-13389-cov-3.884881_pt1 | contig 13389 bp, 16 predicted proteins | sample MGYA00510977_ERZ780207 | MGnify/ENA primary metagenome ERZ780207 (study PRJEB29588, sample SAMEA2151383) | human gut metagenome | biome: human gut; feature: human-associated habitat; material: faeces | place: Denmark | collected 2008/2010 ... | reverse complement strand
AGAAGTATTAATCGCTTTTAAAACCTCTGTCATACAACCTTTTTTATCATCTGCATTTAATGCATTATAATCATCAATATTTATACCAACTGACTTTGCACCAGTATCTATAATGAAAAAATTAAAACCATATGACTTAGAAACTGAGCCATTAATAAGCGAAGCTTTCGCAGACACCTTTGTAAAATCATTCTGTCTTGTAAATGTTAAACTCGGATTTAATGCACTTACAAGCATACCCCCATTACAAAGAAAGGGTAGCACAAAGGCTACCCCAACTAAGATGAGAGCAATGAACTTGTTGTAGAGCCACTTTCGACTATTCGCAACAATCATTCATCTTCCCTCCATATTCAAATATTAAACGTTGTTTAGAAACCAAGGAAACCAGATACAAGGTCAAGAATCCAAGATACCAAAGTGTAAATCTGACCACTAATCAGGTACAACAGGCAGACACCCAGAACAATCAGCATGATAACACGCTTCTTGAAGTAGATACCAACAGCTACTTTGTTACCAGAGCCATCTTGACCGCTACCACCATTACCGCCTTCAGCCTGAGTAACAGCAGATACAGCCTCCCAAGAAATGAACTTCGGCTTGCCATCTTTACCGCCCTTATCATCTCCGCCAACCATCATGCGGAAAGCAGGAATACCGATATAGGACAGGTCAAGAACCATTGTAATACCTAAGAACGCCATAATCAAAATCGCACCTAAAGCAAGACAAGTACCAACTATGCCACTAAACGGCTCGTAAATACGGTTTGCAGTTGCATAGTCAGGCTTGGTATTCTGCAGGATAGTATTCATAAGCTGTGTACCAACTCCGTTACACTGCTGCAGGTTAGTCAGCCATGTTGTCTTGGTCTGATTTGTTATATTACTGTTTTCTTTAACAGCAGACTCCGCATAAGTGTTCATATCCGTAAGCAGATTTTCCTTACCCTTTGAGGTCAACTCGGTAAAATTACCGTTAACATAACCTTTTTCAACAAGCTCAGAATACTTATAAGAACCACCGCCCTCTTTAGGGTATGTCTTTTCCTGATTTTCACTCTGAGCAGTAATTCCACCGCCATTAGTTATATATGCTTCCATATACCCTGTCGGATCTGCCTTTGCATCAAGACCGTCTGCACTCGCCGACATAACAGGCATTACAAACATACAAACCAGTGTCAAAAGCATAATAAATACGCTCTTGAAAGTTCTCTTTTTCATGATTTTTCCTCCATTAAAATTTGATTGACAACTTATGTAATTGTCATCCGTACACTCGGCAGTATAACACAAACCGGTGCAACAAATCAAGGATTATAATGATAAAATTGCTAAATAATTGTTAACGATGGCCTTTTAGGAACTTTTTAGAGCTGCGCCATCTTGACGGCGGTGTCAAGGGCGATCTCCATCATCTGGGTGAAGGAGGTCTGGCGCTGCTCGGAGGAGAGGGCCTCGGCACGGTAGATATGATCGGAGATCGTGCAGATGCACAGAGCGCGCTTGTGGGCGTAGGCGGCGTTGGCGTAGAGCCCGGCGGCCTCCATCTCGACGGCGAGAGCGCCCATGCGCCGCCAGCCGTCAGCATTGTTCGTGCCCTCGGCGGCATAGAAGGTGTCGTTCGAGACGATGTTGCCGACCTTGATATCAACTCCGTGCTCGTGCGCGGCCTCGACGGCCTTGCTCAGAAGAGTATAGTCCGCGATGGGGGCGAAGGTGCCGGGGCAGTTGAACTGGTTTATATAGTTGGAGTTTGTGCATGCGCCCTGCGCGGCGACGATGTCCATGACCTTTATATCGTCCTGCAGAGCGCCGGCGGAGCCGATGCGGATGATGTTGTCGACATCATAGAAATTGAACAGCTCCCAGCTGTAGATACCGATGGCGGGGATGCCCATGCCGGAGGCCATGACCGTGACGGGGACGCCCTTCCATGTGCCGGTGTGCCCCTGCACACCGCGGACATTATTGACGAGCACGGGATCGGTAAGGAAGGTATCGGCGATGAACTTCGCGCGCAGCGGATCGCCGGGCATGAGGACGGTCTTTGCGATATGGCCTTTTTCGGACGCGATATGCGGGGTGGGAACAGACATAATATTACCTCCGTTAGAAAATCTCGTTTTGGCTTTGACACAATTATACAGTAAAAAATGCAAAAGTCAAATTGAAACGCGGAAAGATATATGCTATTATAAAGCAGATAAAGAAATACGGGGAGGGCTATGCCTGTGGATAAGGTTATGGTCATCGGTATCGCCGGGGGCACAGGAAGCGGAAAGACCACGATAACGAAGAAGCTGATCCAGCATTTCGGTGAGGATGTATCCGTCATCCATCACGACAACTACTACAAGGAGCACCATGACATGAGCTATGAGGAGCGCTCAAAGCTCAATTACGACCATCCGGATTCCTTCGACACGGATATGCTCGTCGAAGCGGTGAAGGAGCTCAAGCGCGGGCACAGCGTTGTCTGCCCGGTATATGACTACACGGTGCATGACCGCTCGGACAAGACCGTGACCGTGAACCCGGCGAAGGTCGTGATCGTCGAGGGCATACTCATTTTCTCCTGCAAGGAGCTGTGCCGGCAGATGGACATAAAGATATACGTCGACACCGACGCCGACGTGCGCATACTCAGGAGGATCATGCGCGATGTGCGCGACAGGGGACGCAGCCTTGACAGCGTCGTGAACCAGTATCTGAGCACGGTAAAGCCGATGCACGAGCAGTTTGTTGAGCCGAGCAAGCGCAACGCGGACATCATCATCCCCGAGGGCGGGCACAACCTTGTCGCGATGGAAATGGTGATGGAGCGCGTCAGGGCGCATCTTGAGCGCACCTGATAAAACACAAAACGGAGAAAATAATGGCAAAGCTGTATTTCAAATTCGGGGCGATGGGCTCGTCAAAGTCGGCTCAGGCGCTCATAACGAAGTTCAATTATGAAGAGCTCGGCATGTCGGTATGGCTCATAAAGCCGAGCATCGACACGCGCGACGGGGCGGACATAGTCCGCAGCCGCATAGGGCTTGAGGCACACGCGCAGATAATCACGCCGGAGCAGGACATTACCGAGGAGTACCACAAGGCGGGAAAACACGACGTGATAATTGCCGACGAGGCGCAGTTCCTCACCCCTGCGCAGATAGAGCAGCTGCGCGACCTTGTGGATGACGAGGATCTGCCGGTGCTGTGCTTCGGCCTGCGCACGGATTTCCAGACGCACATGTTCCCCGGCTCGCAGCGGCTCATGGAGCTGAGCGATTCGCTGACGGAGATAAAGACCGTCTGTGCCTGCGGGCGCAAGGCGACGGTCAACGCAAGGCTCGACGGGCAGGGCAGAGTCGTGACAACGGGGGATCAGGTTCTCCTCGGCGGAAACGACAGCTACATCGCCATGTGCCACAAGTGCTGGAAGCAGAGAATAAGAGAACAGAGGTAAGTTTTATCCCCCGGACAGTGTCCGGGGGATAGTGCTTTTACCAGTTGTCCCTGAGCTTCCAGAGGCCGCAGAGGGTGACGACGGCCGCGGCACACATGACGATGAACAGCCGGCCGGGGTCATGGCGGCCTGAGACAAGCAGGAGTACAGCGGCAGCAGCCGTGATGCTGAGTATACGCCTGATACGGATATCCATGAAAAATTCCTCATTCCAAGATAATTGATGCGTTACCAGTTTTTACCTTGGATGAGGAATTTATTCATGGATATATTCTTATTTTATCCTGTCGAAGCGGAGCACGACCTTGAACAGATCGCCGTCGACGGTGATGTCGAGCGCGCCCTTCTGGAGCTGCGCAAGGCTCTGGGCAATGCTCAGACCGAGGCCGCTGCCCTCGGTGTTGCGCGAGCTGTCGCCGCGGACGAAGCGCTCGGTAAGCTCGTCGCCGCTGATGTTCAGACGTGTGGCGGAGATGTTGCGGAAGGTGACGGTCGCCTTGAGCGCATCGGCGGTGAGGTCGAGGTACACGCGAGTCCCGCGCTGGGCGTATTTGCAGATGTTGTTCAGCAGGTTATCAAAGATGCGCCACATGTGCCGCCCGTCGGCCATGATTTTCACGGACTCCTCGGGCTTTGTGAGGATAAACTCCAGCCCCGCGGCGGAGAGCTTTTCGCTGTATTCGCCCGCCATCTGGTCGAGCAGGATGCCGAGCTCGCACTCGGTGAGGTTCACGCTCAGGCTGCCGCTCGACGCCTTGGACGCTTCAAGCAGATCGTCAATGAGCTTCTTGAGCTTTGCCGACTGCCGGTCGAGCACCTCGAGGTACTCGCGCATCTTTTCGTTCTCCGGCTGCTCCTTTTCGAGCAGGTCGACGTAGTTGATGATAGAGGTGAGAGGGGTCTTGATATCGTGCGAGACGTTGGTGATAAGCTCGGTGCGGAAGCGCTCGGACTTCATGCGCTCGCCCACGGCGCGGTTCATGCCGTCGGTGATGGAGTTGAGATCCTCGCCGTGCTCCTTGAACGGGCCGCGCAGCTTGGAGGTATCGACCTTGCAGTCAAGCTCGCCCTTGGCGATGCGCTGCCCGGCTTCGAGCAGCTGCTTCATCGACAGCAGCGCATACAGCGTAGCCAGCACCAGAACCGCGCGCTCGATGAACCAGCCGAAGAGCTGCTTTCCGGGACTTGTACCGGCGATGGCGATCCATAGAAACTCGACAAAGAGGATCGCCGCGATGATGAGCACTGCGCGGGGGAACATGGGGATGGCTTTCAGCCCGTCCTTGAAGGTATAGAATACCTTTTTTATTAAACGCAGGCACCACGCGACCACGCGGTAGATGATGCAGCTCTTTATCGTCGTGCCGAGCTTTATGCGCACGGCAAGGCTCATGCACCACAGCAGGCTTATCAGCGCCGCGATAACGCCGAGTGCGGCGATGAGGATAACGACGAGCATTGCGGTGTTGCTGTATGACACCTCTGCCATTGCGGCGATAAGGAAGATGCCGGCAAAGACGGTCAGCGCGGTGTAGAGATCAAAGGGGATCTTATCGATAAAGCTGGGGCGGATCTCGCCGGTCTCGCCGTGGTGCCCGGCGGCGGAGAGAAGGAACACAAAGACGAAGGCCTCAAGGATCAGGGAGACGACCAGCACGACGATGGAGACATAGCGCAGCTCGTAGGCGTAGGTGAAAAGCTCCTGATATTTATCGGCGTTGCCGCTGGCGACGCTGCCCGCGGTGTAGTACCCGGTGATGGCATAGACGCGGTAGTTATTATCGTCGATGGGCGCATCGTCGATGGTGGGCGTGATGTCCGTCCTGCTGCCGGACATGGGGCTTTCAGAGACGGCGGGCGTTACGACCGGATCGGGGTACACGACCGAATCGGGTGATACGCTCGGTCCGGGAGACGCAGACGGCGCGGGTGAAACGCTCGGTTCGGGCGTGACGTCGTCGGCATCATCCTGCGCGGAGAGGTCGTACCAGGCGGGGAGGTCAAAGAGCGATGTGTCCGTTGCCCAGACATAGTCGCGCTTGCCGAGTCCGTCAAAAACGACCTTATTTGTATAGCCGTCTCTTATTACAAAATAGAAGCCGTTCCTGCCGTTGAGCGCTTCGGGAGCTTCGCCGTTGCCCAGGGCGTACATGACGGCGTTCAGATTGTTGGAGTTATCGTATTTGAATTGATGCAGCAGGGTCTGATAATCGTAATTGTAGCCGTCGATGCTGTCGATATATGCGATGTCCAGCACGGACACGGCGAGGGACATCAGCAGCAGTACAAAGAGCGTCACGGCTATCAGCTTTGCCGCAAGGCTGCTTTTAAGTTTGTTCATGTCAGTTCACTCTTTCCATTTTATAGCCCTGCCCCCATACGGCCTTGATGTACCGCGGCTCGGCGGGGTTGATCTCAAGCTTTTCTCTGAGGTGGCGGATGTGTACGGCGACGGTGCTCTCGGCTCCGTAGGGTTCATCCTTCCAGACGCGCTTATAGATATCGCGCGGGTGAAAGACCTGACCGGGGTTTTCCATGAGGAGCCTGAGGATATCGTACTCGGTCGGCGTGAGGGCGGCGGGCTCGCCGTCCACGGTGACGGTCTTGCTGGAATCGTCCATGCTTATGCCGCCGACGGTGAGGCAGCTCTGCCGTATCTGCGCCGCGCCGGGCATCGTATAGCGCCGCAGCTGTGAGCGCACGCGCGCAAGCACCTCAAGGGGATTGAAGGGCTTGGTGATGTAATCGTCCGCGCCGACGTTCAGGCCGAGTATCTTGTCCGTGTCCTCACCCTTGGCCGTGAGCAGGATCACGGGGACGTTCGAGCGCTCGCGTATTTTCACCATGGCGCTGATGCCGTCCATGACCGGCATCATAATGTCCATGAGCACAAGGCTGATATCGCGGCTCTCCAGCAGCGCGAGCGCCTGCGCGCCGTCGTATGCGCACTCGACGGCGTAGCCCTCGCTCTCGAGATAAATTTTCAGCGCGGAGACGATATCCTTTTCGTCGTCGCAGACAAGCACAGTGTTCATGCACATCACCTCGTTCAGTATGCATATATCATAACCGATAAATTATTAAAAGCCAAGCGGCTAAGTTTTTAAGGTTTGCTTAAGAAACGGCATCGGGACAGGTATTTTAAATCCCTGTCCCGATGCACAGCCTGTCAAAGAAGTCTCGCTATCGTGCGAGCTTTTTGGTATAATGGGAAAAAAGAGGACAGGCGGGGAGAAGAATGGAACAGTGGCAACTGGATAACCGGCGAGACGTGGTAATGGTGGATATAGATCAGCTTGTACCAAAAGATCACCTGCTGAGGAAAATAGAAAAGGTGATGGACTATGACTGGCTGAGGAGCACCGTCAGAAATGACGGTGCTCCGATTTTTTGCTTTTATGGGGAAAGCTTAAATTATTTCCGCGCCGGTGGAGTCGACGGCGAGGTCGCGCACCTGCCAGTTGTGCGGAAGAGCGGCGACGGCGGCGGAGAGCTTTTCGGCAAAGGCAGCGTCGCGCGTCAGGCAGAGAAGGCTCGGCCCCGCGCCGCTGATGCAGAAAGCCTTGCAGCCTAAGCCTTCGGCAATGCGGCGGACATCGCCGCTGCCGGGAATGAGCGGGAAGCGGTAGGGCTGGTGCAGCTTATCCGACAGGCAGATGGAGATCATCTCCTCATCGCCGAGGGCGACAGCATGCGGCAGCATGGCGAGGTGCGAAAGATCGAAGACCGCGTCGGCAAAGGAAACGCTTGACGGCAGGGCGGCGCGGGCCTTATGGGTGCTGAGAGTATAATCCGGGGAGAGGACGACGAAATGCAGCGACTCGTGCACCGGATAATGGGCGGAATAGACCTTCCCGTCACGCGAGGTGGAGGCGACGAGGCCGCCGAAAAGCGCCGGGGCGAGGTTATCCGGGTGACCCTCGATGGGGGTGATGATCGATAAAAGCTCGGCCTTTGAAAGCTCCGCACCGGAGAGGGCGTTTGCCGCCATTGCACCGGCGGCGAGCATCGCGGCGGAGGAGCCGAGACCGCGGCAGACGGGGATATCGGCGCGGATGTCGATATGCACGGCGGGAGCCGGGCGGCCAAGGCGGGCATACACAGCATCAAAGCCCTGGCAGGCGAGATTATCGGGAGTCTGGAACTCCTCATCGCAGCCGGTGAAGGACAGACGGTCGGACAGGGTAAAGCTCAGGGTATTATAAAGGCTCAGCGCGCAGCCGAGAGTATCAAAGCCGCAGGCGAGATTCGCGGTGGTGGCGGGGACGCGGACGGTAACGCTGTTCATGTTTTTCCCTCCAGAAGATCAAGGACATAGCCGCGCATTTTACCGGGCTTTACACAGCCGGTGTGCAGCACGGGGCGCTCACGCAGGGAGCGGAGATTTGCGGGCATCGCAACGCCGGTGGCTTTTTCGAGTGCGGACATCATATCAAATTCATCCCCGTCGCACTTTGCGCCGATGGCGCTGAGCACGGCGGCGGGGAACTTGTAGGGCGACGCGGTGGAGAGCACCACGACCGGCGCGTGAGCGGGGTTCGCCGTCTTGTACTGCTGCGCGACGTTCCACGCCACGGCGGTGTGCGTGTCGCAGAGATAATGATGCTCCTGCCAGACCCTGCCGATGGTCTGCTTCGTCTCGGCGTCGCCGCAGCAGCCCGCCCAGAAACGGGACTGGATCTTCTCAAGAAGCTCGGCGGGGACGGTATAGAAGCCGTCAGTTTTGAGCTGCTGCATGAGGGACGCGACAAGCTCACAGTCGCCGCTCACAAGGTACAGCAGGCGCTCAAGGTTACTGGAAATGAGAATATCCATAGACGGGGAGAGGGTGCGGTAAAAGCTGCGGCGGCGGTCATAGGTGCCGGTGCGCAGAAAATCGGTGAGGACGTTGTTCTCATTCGAGGCGCATACAAGGCGGCCGATGGGAAGACCGAGCTCACCGGCGATGAAGCCGGCGAGGATATCACCGAAGTTGCCGGTGGGGACGGTGAAGTTCAGCTTCGCGCCGGGGGTCAGGCGGCCCTGTTTGACTAAATCGGCATAAGCGGAGAAATAATACACGACCTGAGGGACGAGCCGGCCGATGTTTATCGAGTTCGCGGAGGACAGACCACGGTCACGGACGGACTCAAAAATCTGCTTGACGCCGGATTGGGCATCGTCAAAGTTGCCGTCGACGGCGCAGACATGGACATTGCGTCCCTCCTGCGTCACCATCTGAGCTTTCTGGACGGGACTGACGCCGTCACGGGGATAGAACACGGCAATGTCGATACCGGGAACGTCCCGGAAACCCTCAAGGGCAGCTTTGCCGGTATCGCCGCTGGTGGCGGTGAGGATGGTTATCTTCTCAGCATCGCCGCACTTTTCCGCCGAAGCCTTCATCAGATAAGGCAGCAGGCAGAGGGCGACGTCCTTGAAAGCGGAGGTGGGGCCGCGGAACAGCTCAAGCACAGACATATCGCCGACTGCAACAGTAGGGGCAATTTCCGTCGAGGGGAACTTGCCGGTATAGGCACGGCGGACGAGATCGAGCATTTCCTCAGATGTGAAATCCGGAAGAAGCGCGGAGATTATCTCGGCGGCCATGTGATAGTAATCGAGCGTAATGAGGCGCTGCCAATCGAGCTTCGGGAGCTCTGCGGGGGAGAAGGTATAAAGTCCGCCGTCGGGGGCAAGGCCGTTGACGATGGCCTGAGCGGAGGACACGGCGGGTGATGCGCCGCGGGTGCTGATATATTTCATAGGAAAGGTCTCCTTCATTGAACGATATGGGCGGGGATAATATAGCGCGTCCGCGAGAAAAAGTCAAGTGTGTTTGAAACGCGGACGGAATCAAAACTTTATGTGCTGTTGGGCAGCAACTGTCCGGAGCCAATGGGCAAGGGCAGACTCGGAATAAAAACAGGGGACTTTGCCCTGCGGCGGATGGAGGACAACGTTCAGCGGTTCGCCGTCGGCCTGACGCTCCATGCGGGACAGGGGCAGATCGAGATAAAAATGCTCCTGCTTCAGATGGCGCAGCTCATGCTCAAGCGTCTCCTCACGCTGCTGCGGGGAGAGACGGGAATTTATATAGATATCGAAGCTGCCGTCATCATTCGGGACGCTGACACCCTCGACGGCGCGGGGCAGGGAGACAAGGCGGACATAGTATTCGAGCATAGTAAGCTTATTCTGACGCCCTTAGTGCTTCGATGATCTTTACGGCCTGACGGACATCGTCGGGCGTGGCGTCCTTGGCGAGCTTGAAGAGCAGGCGCATGTCTTCCCTGTCACGCAGGGCGGTGAGGAGCTGCTCAAGCTCATCATCGGAGGAGAGAGGGGAGATTTCGTCACTCTCATCGCAGAGGTACTGGGGGGTGGTATCGAGGATGGAGGCGAGGACGGACAGCTGCGCCGCGTTCGGCTGGGACTTATGCTGCTTCCAGTCCTGACAGAGAGTGGCGCTGCGGCCAAGGGACTGCGCGATGAATTTCTGCGTGATGCCCTTCGACCGGCGGAGGGAATCAAACCTTTCATAATTGAACAAAAGAATCACCCCATATATGTGCATAATGACAAATCGCAAAAAAGAGGGAGCAGACACTGGAAAATCTTAAAAACATGAGATATAATCCAAAGCGAATCAAATAAAAGAAAGATGTCTGGCCGCTGAAAGGACTGCTCATGGCTTTATTTTAATAGAAAGTGGAGGAGAAGTCAAGGGGTAATCTTATAAAAATAAGATTACGGAGGCAGGGTACGGGAGAAATCCACCTCATCAGTTGCCTGCGGCGACAGCTCAAGGGGAAGCCAAGGGAGCGGCGGCCGGGAGTGTTGGATGATCATAAAGGAGGGGGAGCGGTGACGCTGATAGCGGACGACCCTACCGTGCGGTGCATGGAACGCACGGGATATCCGCCGTGGATGATATACGGCGGGAAAAACGACGAGGAGGAGCAGGAAACAGAGCATGAGTAAATACCGAAAAGAATGCTGGACAGACGCGGATGTGCGCTGCCCGTTCTACATATCCGATGAGCGCAGCGCGAGGAGCATAACCTGCGAGGGCTGCATGGAGGAGACAAAAGCAACGATGAGCTTCAGGACTCTGGCGAACCGCGACGGGCACATGGGCAGGTTCTGCGTGGGCACATACGAGAGGTGCCCGGTATACAGGAGCGTTTACCAGAGCAAGTACGCGGACGGGGAAGCATGACGGATTGGGAGAAGATCAGGACGGGCTTTGTCAAGGATGGGCTGAGCTACAGGGCGCTTTCACGGGAGTTTGCGGCGCCGTACAGCACGATACAGAGACGCGGCATCAAGGAGGACTGGCCCGGGCAGCGGGAGGAGTACCTCGAAGAAAACGTCGGGGAAAAGATGAAGCAGGTGAAGACAAAGCTGCTGCGGAGGATCGAGAGGACGCTCGACGAGGACAGGGAGCTTGACAGCAAGGACTTCAAGGCGATGACGGGGGCGCTCAAGGAGCTGCGGGAGATACAGGACGAGGCTGAGACGGCGAGAGTGAACGAGCCTTTGACGGTGAGGTTCGTCGGGAAAGCGGAGGAGCTGAGCATGTGAGGAGAGATGAGGGAGAATGGCGGAGCTGAGGATACCGGAGCCGAGCGAGAAGCAGTGTCTGTTTATGGCAGATCGGCATAAATACATAGGCTACGGCGGGGCGCGAGGCGGCGGAAAGAGCTGGGCGGTGAGGGTCAAGGCGGTGCTGCTGTGCCTGCGGTACGCGGGGATAAAGGTAATGATAATAAGAAAGACTTACCCGGAATTGCAGGAAAACCACATCATACCGCTGTGCGAAATGCTCGGCTGCTACGCGGACGAGAGCGAGAGGATAGCAAGCTACAACGACGGGAAAAAGCACATCGTCTTCCCCAACGGCAGCAGGATACTGTTCCGCTACTGCGACAACGACAAGGATGCGCTGCGCTTTCAAGGGACGGAGGTGGACGTGCTGTTCGTGGACGAGGCGACACAGCAGAGCGAGGAGAAGATGGAGAAGCTGCGCGCCTGCGTGCGAGGGGTGAACGATTTTCCGAAGCGTGTCTACTACACCTGCAACCCCGGAGGAGAGGGGCACGCATGGGTCAAGAGACTGTTCATAGACAGGCGCTTCAAGGAGGGCGAGGAGCCGGAGGAGCACAGCTTCATACAGTCGCTGATAACGGACAACACGGCGCTGATGGAGGCATACCCGCAATACATAAAGCAGCTTGAGGCGCTGCCGCCGAAGCTCCGTGACGCGTGGCTCTACGGGAACTGGGAGATATTCGAGGGGCAGTTCTTCGAGGACTTCAGAACAGAGCCGGACATGAGAGCGGCGGAGGCGCACGGCGAGAGCCTGACGGCGGAGGAGCTGCGGGCGCAGCGGCGCTGGGTGCATGTGATAGAGCCGTTCGACCTGAACGCAGGCAGCTGCCGGGGCTGGCGGATAATGCGCTCATACGACTTCGGCTACGGTAAGCCCTTCTCCTGCGCATGGTGGGCGATCGACTACGACGGGGTGATATACCGCATACTTGAGCTTTACGGCTGCACGGGCACGCCGAACGAGGGCGTGCGGTGGACACCGGATCAGCAGTTTGCGGAGATCGCGCGGATAGAGCGGGAGCACCCGTGGCTGCGGGGGAAGAAGATAGAGGGCGTGGCCGACCCCGCGATATGGGACGCGAGCCGGGGAGAGAGCATTGCTGACACGGCGGCGCGCTACGGGCTGTACTTCACAAAGGGCGACAACGAGAGGATACCGGGGTGGATGCAGTGCCACTACAGGCTGCAGTTCGACGAGGAGGGCTACAGCAGGATGTACGTATTCTCAAACTGCGCGGCATTTATAAGGACGGTGCCGGGGATGATGTTCAGCAGGACGGCACCGGAGGATCTCGACACGGAGATGGAGGATCATGTCTGCGACGAGTGGAGATACATGTGCATGTCGCGCCCGGTGGCACCGCTGAGACCGGTGGAGAGGAGAGTAATGATGAATGATCCGCTGGGGAGATATTAAAAAACAGGAGAGAGCAATGGACGAAACAAAAATGACGGCGATGCCGGTGAACGCGCAGACGCTGACGGAGCTGACGCGCATCCTGCAGAAATACAAGGCGGGCAAGACGAGCATCGAGCGAAGGACTGTCGCGGCGGAGAACTGGTGGAAGCTGCGCAATCAGGCCGAGGAGAGAAAGAAAACAGAGGGCATAGGCGGGTTCCAGGCCGTGTCCGGCTGGCTGCACAACGTGATAGTTTCAAAGCACGCGGACGCAATAGAAGCCTTTCCCGAGCCGAGCATACTGCCGCGCGAGGAGGGCGACAAGGCCGAGGCCGGGATACTGTCAAAGATCATACCGGTGATACTGGAGCAGAACGAGTTTGAGAAAACCTACTCGGACTGCATGTGGCAGAAGCTCAAGACCGGGACGGGCGTATACAAAGTATACTGGGACGCGGACAAGCTCGGCGGGCTGGGAGATATCGCGATAGAGCGCGTCGACCTGCTGAACGTGTTCTGGGAGCCGGGTGTGCGCGACATTCAGGACAGCAGATATTTCTTCCACACGAGCCTTGAGGACAACGACGAGCTTGAGAGACAGTACCCGCAGCTTCAGGGGAGGCTGCGAGGAAACGCCTTCATGGCGACAAAGTTCGTGTACGATGACAGCGTGCCGACGGACGGGAAGAGCACGGTAATAGACGTCTACTACAAGAAATACTGCGGCGGGAAAAAGGTGCTGCACTACTGCAAATACGTCGGCGACACGCTGCTTTACTCGACGGAGAACACCGCGCAGAGCATGGCGGGCTCCGAGGAGATGGTGCAGGCGCTGCCGGGACTATACGAGCACGGGCTTTATCCCTTCGTGTTCGACAGCCTGTTCCCGGTGGAGGGCAGCCCCTGCGGCTACGGCTTCATCGACCCGTGCCGGAACA
>ERZ780207.2448-NODE-2448-length-13393-cov-2.662318_pt1 | contig 13393 bp, 9 predicted proteins | sample MGYA00510977_ERZ780207 | MGnify/ENA primary metagenome ERZ780207 (study PRJEB29588, sample SAMEA2151383) | human gut metagenome | biome: human gut; feature: human-associated habitat; material: faeces | place: Denmark | collected 2008/2010 ... | reverse complement strand
GCAGAGCCTTACGCATATTAGTTTTTATTTCCCCGGCATTAACATTTTTTGTCGAATGGGGTCTTATTTGCGGGCGCCATATTCCTGGTCGAGGTTGAAGATAGCTGTTGCGCCCATGCGTTTCAGGCGGTCAACGATGCCCGAAGCGGTGGCCTCTTCCTCAACCTGCTCGCGTACGAACTGCCACAGGAAGTCCTGAGCGGCGCGGTCGCGCTCTTCCTCAGCCAGGTCAAGCAGCGAGTTGATGAGTGCCGACACTTTACATTCGTGAGCATACACATTCTCAAAAGCTGCCAGAGGTGATTCCCAGGTCTGAGGCACTGCCTCTATCTTGCCAAGCACAGCCTTGCCGCCGCGTTTGATGATAAAATCTGCCATCTGATAGGCATGTTCGGTTTCCTCCTGACTCTGTTTCTTCATCCAGTTGGCAAAGCCTGAGAAGCCCTCGCCGTCGAAGAAGAACGACATGGAGAGATAAAGATTTGCCGACCACATCTCGGCTACTATCTGCTCATTGAGAGCATCCTGAAGTTTCTGCGATATCATAGTATTCAGTCTCTTTTTAATCTGCAAAGGTAATCAATTCCCGCCACCGATGCAAATTCCTCCCCAAAACTTATCCCCGGTTAAAAACCGACTCGCAGGGATATTCCTTCAGCCATCTTGTCAGACGCCGCCGGAGTGCCTTTCCCGGTTATCCAAACATCTTCCTAAGACGCTCTTTGGCTCCTGCATGACCCTGATCCGCAGCCTTTTTATACCATTTTGACGCCTCTATTACATCCTTCTTTACTCCGCTGCCAAGATAATAACAGACGCCAAGGTCGTATTGGGCTGATACATCCCCCTGCTCGGCCGCCTTTGTAAACCATTTCACGGCCTCTTCGTAATTCTGCTTCACCCCTTCGCCGTAATAATAACAATAGCCTAACTGCGACTGAGCCTTGGCATCTCCCTGCCCCGCAGCCTTCTTATACCATTTCAAAGCCTCGGCATAATCCTGTTTCACACCGTTGCCGTAATAATAACTTTGCCCTAAGTTAGCCTGTGCCACCGCATTGCCATTCTCCGCTGCCTTACGGTACCATTTCACAGCCTCTTTCTCATCCTTCTTAACCCCTATTCCTTTCTGATAAAAGACACCAAGATTCGTCTGTGCCGCGAAATCGCCCTGTTCTGCAGCCATTGCACACCATCTGGCCGACTCTTTGTCATTTTGCTTCACTCCCTGGCCTTTGGCATAACAGTATCCAAGGAAGCTTTGCGCATCGACATTCCCTTGCTCGGCGGCCTTACGGCACCATCTTGTAGCCTCGGCATAATTTTTCTTCAGCCCGCGACCCTTGTAATAGCAGCAACAAAGTTTATACTGAGCTTCCGCATGACCCTGTTCCGCCGCTTTCCGATACCACTTGGCGGCCTCTTTGTTATCCTGATTAACACCCTTGGCGTAATAATAGCAATATCCGAGCCTGTATTGCGCCTCTGCCACTCCCTGTTTGGCCAGATAAGCATAGATGCTCACCGCCTCGCCATATTGGGCTTTGTCAAACAACGCTTTGGCGCGCTCAAGGGTGTAAAGGCCCTTAATAACAGAGGGTTGCGGCGGCTGCTTCATCTTCTCGCCATAATCGGTTTTGCCATATTCAGGCTTTTTCTCTTCCTCCTCCTCGTCTTCAACATCTGAGGCCGTAAGTTCAATTTCCGCTATCTCCTTCCCTGTCCAGGCGCTCAGATTGGCTATGAACTTCTTGAGCTGTGCGGGGTCTGTGGAGTCTATGCAGTCAATATCGCCGAACTTGAAAAGAAACCAGCCCTTTAGTTTCGCCCCCTTAAGCAATAACGGCACAACCCTCTTGCCGGTGTTTTTGGCATAATTGACCTCCTTCTTTGTCCATCCGGAGGCCATGGCATTGTCTGATACCATAAAGAGCATCCTGTCCGAGTTGTCAATGGCGGCCACGATTTTATCCTCAAACTGGTCGCCGCTCTCTATGCCCGAAAAGTCGAACCAATAAGTCAAATCCGGAATCTTAGCCGTTATCTTTTCAATAATAGCTTCCACCTCCGCTCTGTCAAAGCGCGAATAACTTATGAAAATATCATATAGACAGGTTTTCTCCATATCGCCGGTCAGGGTTGCAGGTATCAGTAGCAAAAGTAGTGAAAAATTTCCGCACCTGCAACAACCCTATCTATCTGCCCGACTAAGGAAGGTCCATTAGCCAGTCGGTTGGCTGGGCATCGGGGGCATCGGCACCTTTCCGCTCGGGCTTTCCGGAACGGTGTCGCGGCGTTTCCACATTCCGCTGTGAAGGATCGTTCTCCTCAGGCTTCAGGTCAATGACAGTCGGCGGCGCGCCGAGGGTGTCGGGGTCAATGGACTCCATGAACTGAAGGCGTGTGTGCGCTTCGGCCAAGGCGTGACGCAGATGGGCAATGCGGCGCTCGTAAGCATCGCGCAGACGGTCTACCTTGTCGAGGCGTTCGGTAATCTCGCGCATGGCCTCCTCCGTCTCGGCGCGTTCGGCCTCAAGCTGTTGGCGCAGGTCCTCTTTGGCGGCTATAATGGCTTCCTCATGCTTCTCTGCCTGCTCCATGCGCTGCCTGTAGGCTTCAACCTTCCTCTCCGCCTCGGCCACAAGCCGCTCGGCCTCCTCCACTCGCTGTTGCAGCTGAGCCTGTGCCGCCTCAGCCTCGGCAAGCTGTGTCTGCAACTCACTCTCGCGGGCAAATGCCCTCAACGCCTTGCGCGGATGAAACAGCGGATAGAAGATATTCATGCCTTTGGAGCGCCAACCAACTCTAAACCGGGTCTAAGAACCACTCCCTGCGATTTGCGGCCGTTGATGGCTATGGCTAACGGCTCGTCAAAACGCACCATCCGCAGCGTCTCGCTCTCGTAGGCTGCCGGTGTCTCATCGAGCAGCTGCTGGTCGATGAAGCCCTCGCCGCGTTGCGCGTCGACGGTGAAATACCCCACTCCATAGCTTGTCAGGTTCTGGAAGAAATGGGTGCCTTGCGACGGCTCTATGCGGTATCCCGGCAGCGCCGTTTCCACAATCAGCCTCGCACCGGCAATCTGCGGCCACCTCACCGGCACGCCCAGAGCCGGGTCAGAGCTGCCCCAGCGTCCGGGTCCGATGAGGATGTAAGGCTCACCGGCCTCCGTTAGCTCTTTGTTCAGCTTCTCCAGTTCCAGCGCCGTGGCCGGATTGCGCAGCGAGTCGAAATTCTCGGGCCGCACATACACCACCGTGCGCACCCCGTCGGTGATGCCGTGGCCTAACGCCGAGCCCGACCGCAGCAACAGCTCGCTGTCGGGCATACGGGTCCAGGAATCGTCGAGCATCTCTTTCACATCCACTATGGGGCGGATTTGCAGCCAGAAGATATCCCCTTTATGCTCCTCGCTCATGGCCTTGGGGTTGAGCATCACGGCAAACTCAATCTCCACCGGCCTGCCCATGGCCTTCTGCCCCATATCGAGCATCAGGCGCACCGACTCGGCCAACGGGAAGACGCCGTGGCGCAGTATGTTGGCAAAGGTAACCACCTTACGTCCCGGACCGGCATCCGTGTCGCGCAACACGCCGTCGTTGGCGTCATACGTCGACAGGGTGAAGCGCAGCGCCCCGGTCTTGGCGGCGTCGCTAACGGCCACAGACCGTATGTTGAAGCCGTCGTCGGTCTTGAAGGCTTTGCTCTGTTCGGGGTCATCGGGCAGTGCGTAGAGCATGGTCTGAGTGTCGCGCAAGGCGGTCTGCAGCGTTGAGGTCTGAATGGCATTCCCCGGAGCAGCCGGCGAGAAACGGAGCGCTCTGCCGCCGTCGACGATATATTTGCCCAGTCCCACAGCCACCTCAGCAACGCCGTCGGCAGCTTTCTCCGCTCCAGCCGGATAATAGTTGATTGACCGTCCAACGCCCGAGAAGGTGGGGTAGTAAAAGCCGTCGTGGGTCTCCCCCACCACTTCCTGCAGAATCACGGCCATCTTCTCCTGGTCGATGAGGTTGCGAGTGGCGTTCATATAAGCCTTGCTGTCGGCGAAGAACACGGAGGCATACACGCCTTTCACGGCCTCTTCCACCAGGCGCATGGTGTCGGCCGGGTCGGGGCAGCGCGGCACCATATATGTGGAATAGACGCCTGCAAAGGGCTGGTAATGCGAGTCTTCGAGCAGCGACGAAGAACGGATGGCCAGCGGCCTGTCCATCACTTTGAGCAGCGCCTGCAGGTCGGCCTTCACCTCCTGCGGCAGCTCGGCCTGCAGAAAGGCCTCCAAAATCTCCTCGTCGGGCGCGTCAGACAGGGCTTTGGCATACAGTCCGTTGCTCTCCATGAACTCGTCGAAGACATCAGTGCAAAGCACCACAGTGCGCGGAATGGCTATCTGCACCCCGGCCGGGAAATCGCCCGCCGGACGGTGTTTGATGAAGGTGTCGATGAAGGCCAGGCCGCGCCCTTTGCCGCCCATGGAGCCTTGTCCTATGCGCGCAAAGTTGGAATAGCGGTCAAAGCGGTCGCGCTTGTAGATGGCCACCACACCCCGGTTTTTCATGCGCCGGTAAGCCACAATGGCGTCGAAGATGAGCTGACGCACCGCCGGTGTCTCGTCCATGGAGGTGAAATTGCGCTTCTCTATGGCGTCGGCAATGGGAAAGAGGGCGCGCGAGTTGAGCCAGCGGCTCACGGCGTTGGTGGAACAGAGCCTGAAGAGGGCTTCGGCGGGTATGTTGAAGATGTTTTTCTGCAGCTCGGCAAGATTGCGGATACGCATTATCTCCATCTGCGTGGCCGGGTCGTAGACAATGAAATCGCCGAAGCCGAAATTGCGGCGCAGAGCATCGCGCAAATCCTGCGGCATTGTCTTGCTCTCTTTGTCAATGAACATGGCACCTAAGGCGGCCGCCGGTGCCCGGTTCACATTCTCCGTGCTGTCTATGATAAGGGGCATGTAGGGATGCTCGGCGCGTATGTTGCGCGCCAGCTGCAGACCGGCGTCCTGGCACATCTGTCCGTTGAGCGGATAACGCACATCGGTGATTACGCCAAGCATATTCTTGCCGTAGCGGTAGAAGATTTGGCGGGCGGCGTCATAATCGCGAGCGAAGAGCACCTTTGGGCGGCCGCGCATGCGCAGCATCCGTTCGTGGTCGTTGAGGGCCTCCTCGCTGAAATTGCGGCTCTGGGTAAGCAGATAGCGGTAGAGGAGCGGCAGCATGGCCGAATAGAAGCGTGTGGTGTCTTCCACCATCATTATGCACTTCACGCCCACCTGCAGAATGTCGTTGGCGGCGTTGAGGCGGTCTTCTATCAGCTTGATGATGGCCAGGATGAGGTCTACGTTGCCGAGCCACGAGAACACGAAATCCACGCAGCTGAGGTCTTCGTTGGCCAGGCGGCGACTCACCTGGCGTGCAAAGGGCAGCAAAAGCACCGTAGGTATGCCGGGGGGCTGAAGCCGCAGCTGTGCCGTTTCCTGCAGCGTGGCGCCTATCTCCACTCCCGGCATCACTATAATAAGGTCAGGCCGCACATAGCGCATTCGCTCGCGGGCCTGACGGAAATCCGTTACCTTGATAAAGCGGGGGGCGCCGCTCAGGTTCAGGTCGGTATATTCTTTGTAAATCTGCTCTTCCACGCGCCCGTCTTCCTCCAGCATAAAGGTGTCGTAGGGCGAGGCTATGAGCAGCACATTGTGCACGCGCCGCTGCATAAGATTCTGAAACGCTGTTTCGTGCAGCGTCATCGGTTGCGGGCGCGAGGGGTCGTAATCCTTCATAGCAAAGAGGATAAAAAATAAAAACTGCGTCAGCCCCTTTCCGGGCCGACCTTATGGCCTTGTTCCCTGAAAACGCGGCGGCTGCGGGACTTGCGGTGCGCCGGTTGCTGTCAGTCTTTCTTCGCCAGATATTCGTCGAGAGCCGACGTCATGGAGGGGGCGGTGGCGCTCGGCGCTGCCAGGTCCACTGTCAGACCTACTGCCTCGGCTGCGTCGCAGGTATGTTTGCCGTAGCAGCCTATGCGGATGCCGTTTTTCTTCTGATCGAAGTCGGGGAAGTTCTTCAGCAGCGAGTCTATGCCCGCCGGCGAAAAGAACACCAGCATATTGTAGTCGAGATGCTCGTCGGGTCCGAAGTCATTGCTCACCGTGCGATACATTACCACCTTGGTGTAGTCAATGCCGGCCTGGTCCAGCACGTCGGTGTCGTGATTGTCCATGCGGTGAATATCGCTCACCGGCAGAAGGAATTTCTCCTTCTTGTTCTTTATTATGGCGGCCATCAGCTGCGGGTCGTTGAGTTTGCCCGACGTGCCGAAGAAGATTTTGCGCTTTCTGTAGACTATATATTTCTGCAGATAGAGAGCCAGCGATTCCGACGTGCAGAAATATTTGGTGTTGGTGGATATAGGCACCCTGGTCTCCTCACACAGACGGAAGTAATTGTCAACGGCGGTGCGCGCTGTCAGTATCACGGCGGTGTAGTCGGCCAGATTCACTTTGTTCTGCCTGAACTCCTTTGCTGTGAGACCCTCTACTTTTATAAACGGGCGGAAGAACACCTCCACGCCATGACGCGCCGCTATATCGAAATAGGGAGACTTGCCTGATGCCGGCTCAGGCTGGGAAATCAATATTTTCTTTACTTTCATCAACTTTACTACCAAATGGAAACCACTTTATCCCATCACGGCCAATAATTGTTTAACCCCAATGTAGACCAGCACCAATGGAACGATTTCCAGACTGCAAAGGTAATAAAAAAAGAGCATAATGGAGGAAAATCCGTGCAAGAAAATTCTTGCTCCCTTGAAAATGAACAGCATTTTGGCCACTAAGAAGACTCCTGCGGCCACCCATGCCACCTCCGGGGCTATGGGCGGGTCCACTACGGCGGCCAATGCAAGGGGTAAAAGCAAAATGCTAAGGAGACCCTGGGCGGCCGTGTGTCCGCGCACCCACAGGTGCATGGTGTCGGAATCGCTGAAAATCCAGCCGGTTACGCAGTAGGCAACCCATATAAACAGGCCATAGAGCAACGTTACGCCCATGGTAGCCAAAGCTGCGGGCAGCTCGGGCTGGGTGCCTGCCGTCAGAGCCAGGTAGAGAAGCAGTCCGCCGCTCAGCAGCGCCACCACGTTGAGCAGCAGCAGGAAGGAGCTTTCGCGCACGGTGTCGTCGAACACGTTGTGCCTCCGGCGCGTGTTAGTGGTCTCGCGCAGCAGCGAGGCGATGAACTTCGATGAGTTGCGGAACTTCAGGCCTATGGCCACCATGAGTATCAGCAGACCTATCATCAGCCACGAATCGCCGAAGCCTATAGCGTTGTCGCGCGGTTCCTGGCGGAAGAGGGGTTCGGCGCGGTCAAACACCATTGCCTCATGCACGTTCAGGGCCTTCAGGGAATCCGCGCGTGCCAGGGAGTCAGCCAATGTCACGCTGTCGGCAGGCAAATGCGCTGTCTGCCCGGAAGCCTGTGCAGCAGCCTGTTTAGCCGCCGGACGAGCCGCTTGCCGGGTTACGTGCTTCGGCGCCTGACGAGCTGACTGATGCGCTGACTGAGGCGCTGACTGATGAGGCGTGTGTAGGGTGTCTGCGGACATTGTATCGATTTGGTATCACTTTTTCAGCCATCCGGCCTGTCGGCACCATTCCACGGTCTGCCGCAGTCCCTGTTCCAGCGATGTCGGCGCAGTGAAGCCGAAATCGCGTTGTGCCGCCGTGGTGTCCACGCGCCAGTTGCGCTGTCGCATGATGTTATATTTGTCGCTGTTGAGCGTGGAAGGCTTGCCGCGTGCCGCACCGATTTTTTGCGCTATGGCGCTTACTATCTTCACGCCCCACAGCGGTACGGTGATGCTGCAAACGTGTTTCTTGCCCAACGCGCCGGCGGCCATGCGCCGATACTCTTTCTGTGTGTAGCAGCGCTCTTCGCTAAGCAGATATGTGCTGTTGGCGGGGGCTTTAAGCAGGGCTTCCAAAGCGGCCTGAGCCAAGTCGGGACCGTAGATGAAGGTGAGCAGCTGACGCCGGTAGCCGGCTCCGAAGCTGAAGCCTTTCTGCAGGCTCTCAAGCATCAGGAAGTAGTCGTGGTCGCGGGGTCCGTAGATGCCGGTGGGGCGGAAGATGATATACGGAACTCCGCTCATAATCACTTCCATCTCGGCCTTCAGCTTCGACGCGCCGTAACGGGTGTCGGGAATGGCCGGGCTCTCTTCGGTGAAGGGGGCATATCCTTTCTCGTCGCCTTTGCCAAGCACCGACAGCGAGCTCATATACAGAAATCTTTCGGGCACTTTGTCGACGGCTTTCAGGGCTTCGAAGAAGGAGCGCAGATACTGGTAGTTGATGCGGTTGAAATCCTCGAAACGGAGGGCTTTGGTGGCGCCAAGGTTGTAGATGATATAATCCCAGCCCCCTTCCGGACTGTTTTGCCGCAGTGTGTCGGCAAGTGTGTCGGGGTTGTCGAAGTCGAACACGGCAAAGCGCAGGCGCTCGTCGCGCAGATACTTCCTCGAGGTCGACTGCCGCACACCGGCCGTTACCTCCCAGCCGCGTTGCAGGGCTGCCTCGGCAAAATGGCTGCCCATGAATCCGCCGGCGCCCACAATCAGGACTTTCTTCTTCATATCATTCATAATACATCATCTCGCCTCTTTCACTCGTTCAGGAAGGCTCTTCTCAGCCCTTCTCGCCCCCTTTGGCGTGCTGAAGGCTATCGAGTCTGCCAAAGGTATAACCGTGGCTCAGAAGCCATTCTATGGCCTCGGGAAGCACCTTCAGCACACGCGGCTCGGCCTTCAGCGAGTCATGAAACACTATTATGGCTCCCGGTCGGGCATAGCGCCGCACGTTCTGCATCACCTGCTCGGCCGTTAGGCGCCGCGAATAGTCGCGCGTCACCAGGTCATACATCACCGGGGTGAAGACCTTGCGCATGGCGCGGGCCTGTCGCGGACGCATCCATCCGTGTGGCGGACGGAACAGTGGACTGCCGATGAGTTTGTGGGCCTCCATGATGTCGCGCAGATAACGCTTGGTGGTTACGTGCGCTCCCTGCAGATGATGGAAGGTGTGGTTACCAACGGCATGGCCGCGCCGCCGCACTTCCTCCAACAGCTCGGGATGTCGCCGCACGTTGTCGCCAACCATGAAGAAGGTGGCGTGCACGCCGTAACGGTCGAGGATGTCGAGCACCTTGGGCGTTACCTCCGGCACGGGGCCGTCGTCAAAGGTCAGATAAACCTCGCGCGGCGCGCTCCTTTTCCCTTTGGGCACCCGGAAGAGTGCTGTGGGGAAAAGGAGACGGAATATGCCGGGAGGGCGTTCTATCAGCATAGTTTAGATGCCGCGCGAACGCTTATATTGCATATAGAGGCGTTTCTGACGCTCCAGGTCAATATATTTCATCGAGGGTGCCTCCTGCAGGTCCTGAGGCGTGGCACCTACCACTGCGGGGTCTTCCACCAGCTGATAGAAGATGGTGTCGAGCTCGCGCAGCTCCTGAGGCTGGGCGGCATACTCGGCAGGCGACAGGTCTTTCAGCCCTTTTATGCGCGAGGCGTTAGCCTCAATCTGCATGGCGCCTTCGCTCATGTCGGGGTTCTCCAGGGTGGCACGCACCTGCTCATAGTTCTCGCGCAGCTGTTCCTCGTTGAGGCCGGCTACCACAGGATTCTGCTGTTTCAGTTCGTTGTAATTGCCGCCAAGCTGCTCAAAGAGTTCCACCATGCCCCAGTAGCGATGGGGTATCTGAGTCGATTCTATAGTCAGGGAAACGTTGCCGAAGTTGAGGCGAATGTTCTGCTCGTAAGCCACATACTGTGCGTAGGTCAGCACCATGCTGCGAGCCAGTTCCAGGCCGCGCTGAGCCAGCTGCTTGTCGCCGGTGGCCTTGCTCAGGTCCAGATAGAGGCGAGCCATGTCGGGTGCTATCTGCATGCCGTAGGGGCGCACGCGGTCCGACTGTTTGTCGGTGATGAGGTTCAGCAGCGTGGCCGATTTGCCGTACAGCTCTTTGGCTTTGGCGCTGTTGCCGCTTTCCTGCGCGGCTTTGCCCTCGCGATAATACTGGCGGGCGCCGAGCAGCATATATGTGCGCATGGTGGTAATCATGCGACCGGCGGTCTCGTCGAAATAGGGTATGCGGCCCGTGCTGTCGGCTCCGCCCCAGCGGAACTTGCCGGTAACGTTGTTGAAGAAGCGGTCGGCGCGCACGGTGTTGCCGCTGTTGCTCCAAGGCACAAGCTGCAGCATCAGGCCCGTGGAGCTCTGATACTTGTCAAGGCTCATGTAATAATCATCGCCCACCGTCGAGCACCAGTAGATAGGACGCTGCCAGCCTGTGGCGGCATTGGCGGCGATGATGTCGAGCATCAGCACATCACTCTGCAGCAACGCGCCTCGCGACTGATATGCCGGGGTCTGCGACAGGTCGATGTAGATGTCTTCTATCTTGGCGGTGTCGGCCGGCGACACATAACCCTGTTTCACCATAGCCTCGCGGTTTACGGGAATATAGACCACCGAAGTGGGTATGGTGGGATAGCCGTAGTCTTTGCGGCCGTAACCCTCGTATGCCTGCTTCAGGGCTTTGCCCAGCTCCATAGGCTTGGTCTCCCGGGTGTTGACAAGGAGTATCTCGAGGTTGTCGTAGGCTATGTCGCTCTGCTTGGCTATCATGGGCACGGGTGCCGACTCGTAAGCCTGCATGAAGAGCTGGTTGGCATACCAGTCGGAAGAGAGGTAAGAGAGGTTGATGATGCGCACGTCGGGGCGCACTCCCTCTACCTCCTGGGCATACCACAGCGGGAAGGTGTCGTTGTCGCCGTTGCAGAAGATGATGGCGTTCGGCTCGGTGCTTTCCAGATAGTTGATGGCGTAATCGCGCGCTGCATAGCGGCCCGAACGGTCGTGGTCATCCCACGTCTGACTCACCATCTGCAGCGGCACGCAGATGCCCAACAGGGCAGCCACCACGCCGCACCACAGTGAAACGGTGCTTCGTGCCGGTTCGTCGGCCTGAGCGGCGGTTGCCGTCTTGCCGTTCTTCTTGCGGCCCATATATCCGGCGCCCCAGAGCATCAGCTGCCACAGTGCCGCCACGCCCATGCCAATCCAGATGGCGTAGGCGTAGAAGCTGCCGGCAAAGGCGTAGTCACGCTCGCGAGGCTGATAAGGGGGCTGGTTGAGATAGAGGATGATGGCTATGCCGGTCATGAAGAAGAGGAAGAACACCACCCAGAACTGCTCTATGCCGCGTTTGCCGGAGAAGGCTTCCCACAGCAGACCGATAAGGCCGAGAAGCAGCGGCAGCATGTAGAATACGTTATGGCCTTTGTTGTTCTTGCCAAGGTCATCGGGCAGCAGGCTCTGGTCGCCCAGACGCGTGTTGTCTATGAACGGTATGCCCGAAATCCAGTTGCCCGCATCAAGCTCGCCGCCCAGATTCATCACGTCGTTCTGGCGACCGGCAAAGTTCCACATGAAGTAGCGCATATACATGTGGTTGAGCTGATAGCGCATGAAATATTCCAGGTTGTTGTACTGGGTGGGTCGGAACGCCGTCTTGGCCGGGAAGGAGTAGATGTTGTCGCCCACAGGCACCGGCTGGCCGTTCAGATCCAGCTCCGGCACTTCGTCGCCGTTGGGGTCAATGGCGTGAATCTCAACAGTGTTGTTGTAATCCTCCTTCGACTCTTTTATCGAGGGCGCCCATACCTCGTAGCCGCGCTGATGGCTCGGCATGGAGGAATACATGCGCGGGAAGAACATGCAAAGCTCCGGATTATATACGGGCTTGAAGGTGTGCTTCTTCACAATGTAACCGGCGCCTCCGCGCTCAGCTATCTTGTTGTTTGCTGCCTTATCACTCTCGTTGAGCGACGCGGCGGCGGGGGCTGCAGCACCCTCAACGGCTTTGCCTATCACAGCGTCGCCGTAGTCCGTAACCTGCGAATACTGTGGCTGCATCACCGTGGCGCCGCCGTAGTTCATGGAGTTCACACCGTTGTCTTTTTTCTGATACTCAGCCGTGTAAGCCGGTCCGTAGAGCAGCGGTGTCTCGCCGTATTGCTCGCGACTCAGATAAGAGGCCAGGTCGAAGACGTTGTCGGGCGAGTTCTGATTCATAGGGGTGTCGGCCGACGAGCGGATAAGTATCAGCGCATAGGAGGAATAACCCACAAATATCACGGCTATGGACCATGCAATGACGTTGAGCACGCGTACGGGCAAGCCGCGGCGGAACACGATGAACATCACGGCTGCTAACACTGCCAGCAGCAGGAACCATACCAGACCGCTGGAGGTGAAACACAGCATGCCCGAGAAGGCCACGGTGAGGATGAAGGAGATGCGTATGCCGTTGGCCGATTTCTGGCGGTAAAGCTCATACAGGCACCACAGGATGATGCCCACGGTGATGGCCGCGTAGATAATCACACCTACGTTGTAGCCGAAATGCAGGGTGTTGACGCAGAAGAGCTCGAACACCTGTGCCACTTTGATGAAGCCGGGCACAAGGCCGTAAAGCACCAATACTATGACGCCGAAGGAGATGCCCAGAGCCGCTAATGACTTCCACACGTTCATGTTGGGGAACTTGCGGTATGCAAACACCAGGGCGATGGCCGGGATGCACAGCAGGTTAAGCAGGTGGACAGCCACGCTGACGCCTATTATATATGCTATGAGAATGAGATAAGCGTCGGAATGGGGCTTGTCGGCTCTGTTTTCCCATTTGAGGATGAGCCAGAACACTAATGCCGTACAGAACGACGAAAAGGCGTAAACCTCAGCCTCCACAGCCGAGAACCAGAAGGTGTCAGACCAGGCGTAAGCCAAAGCGCCGACTACTCCGGAACCCATGATGGCCAGATAACGGCCCAGACCGATGTTGGCGTCGTTGCGGCGCACAATAAGGCGGCGCACAAGGTGGGTAATGGTCCAGAAGAGGAGCAGTATGGTAAGCGCCGACAGCAGACCGCTCATGGCATTCACCATCAGCGACACCGTTTGCGGCGACGAAGCAAAGTTGGCGAAGAAACGCGCCGTGAGCATAAAAATGGGGTTGCCCGGCGGGTGACCCACCTCAAGCTTGTCGGCCTGAATTATAAACTCGCCGCAGTCCCAGTAAGACGCGGTAGGCTCCAGAGTGAGCCAATAGGTGGCCAACGCAATGACAAACACCACCCATCCGGTGATGTTGTTGACCAGCTTGTATTGTTTCGTTATCATACGCAGGTTGTTACGGAATGAACAATGCCGAGGAAGCCCACTTCCTCCACAATTTGCAAAATTACTGATTTTTTCCGACACTGCCAAGCCGCCCCTCTTAATTACTGTTAAACCGCTGTTTTAGCCATGGCAGCTTTGGTAGCTAAGGTA
>ERZ780207.2446-NODE-2446-length-13400-cov-2.811390_pt1 | contig 13400 bp, 5 predicted proteins | sample MGYA00510977_ERZ780207 | MGnify/ENA primary metagenome ERZ780207 (study PRJEB29588, sample SAMEA2151383) | human gut metagenome | biome: human gut; feature: human-associated habitat; material: faeces | place: Denmark | collected 2008/2010 ... | reverse complement strand
AACCTCTACCGCATACAACGCCTGTGCTACAAGCATTTCCAATCCATTAACGCCAGTCATTCCAAGCTCTCTTGCCTGAGCAACTAACTTTGTCTCCAATGGATTATAAATGATATCCAAAACGGCATGACATTTTGTGAATGGTGTCAGATCCAGAGGGGAAGCGTCCATATTCGGATACATCCCGACGGGAGTGGTGTTGACGATTACATCCGCATCCGTATGGTGAGCCATACATTCCTCGTAAGTGATGGTGTCCGGAGTATCCCGGCGGGAAACAAGTCTGATCTCGGCGGCATCCAGATGCTTCAATACGGCGATAATGGCTTTGGCAGCACCTCCGTTACCAAGGACAAGGCATTTACAGCCTTTGATCCGGATGTTGTGTTTTTCGATCATATAAAGAAAACCGGAAAAGTCTGTATTATGTCCCTCCAGACGACCGTTCTTGTTCACGATCGTATTTACGGCACCGATGGAGGCCGCATTGTCATCCAGGCTGTCCAGATAAGGGATCACATCCTTCTTATAAGGGATCGTCACATTGATCGCTTTAAAATCGTGCTTTTTCATAAAATCATCGAAATCCTCCCGGCTTACGGGACAGAGATCGTAGGTGTAATCTGCAAGCTGTTCATGAATTTCCTTTGAATAGCTGTGTCCAAGTTTTTCTCCAAGTAATCCGTATTCCATAATTATCCTCCATACATAAAATGACAAATCTCATTTGTCATTATACGTTATTTCATTTTGAAAAACCAGTATGAAATGTGGTACAATGTACGTAGCTTGAGTAATATACAAAAGGAGATAACATATGAGATATCCTGATAGTTTACCTGCAGGTGGCACCATCGGCTGTATTGCTCCGTCCTTCGGCTGCAATATCGAGCCTTACCGGAGTGCCTTTGATAATGCATTAAAGACATGGCAGCAGATGGGATACCATACTGTGCTGGGACCAAACTGTTACGAGGGGAGTGGAATCGGTATCAGCAATACTCCGGAGAAATGCGGGGCAGAGGTGAATCATTTCTTTGCGGAGGAAAACTGTGACATTATTCTATCCTGTGGCGGCGGAGAATTGATGTGTGAGGTGGTTTCCTACATTGATTTTGAGCGGATCGCCAGAGCAAAAGCAAAATGGTATATGGGATTTTCGGATAATACCAATCTGACCTTCCTGCTGCCGACATTGTGTGATACCGCTGCAATTTACGGGCCATGTGCTCCGGCATTTGGAATGAGAGAATGGCATCCGGCGCTGAAGGATGCGTGGGGGCTGCTTTCCGGCAGGATAACGGAAGTGCATGGGTATCCCCTCTGGGAGAGGGAGTCCCTAAAGGATGAGGAGCATCCGCTGGAGCCGTACAATGTGACAGAAGAAAAGAAGCTGGTGATCTACGATGAAACCGGCAGGCGTATAGATGGGGAAAAAATGTCGTTTCGGGGACGTCTGATCGGCGGCTGTCTTGACTGCCTGAATACATTGGTGGGAACAAGATTTGACCGTGTTGCCGCATTTAATGAGCGGTATCAGGAGGATGGCATCATCTGGTTTATGGAGTCCTGTGACTTAAATCCGATGGGGATCCGAAGAGCTCTCTGGCAGTTAAAGGAAGCAGGATGGTTCCAGCATGTGAAGGGCTTCCTGATCGGCAGACCATTATGCTTTGGAGAAGAGTTTTTGGGACTGGATCAGTATGAAGCGGTATATGGAGTGCTGGGAGAGTACCATGTGCCGGTAGTCATGGATGTGGATCTTGGCCATCTGCCGCCATCTATGCCTGTGATCAGTGGCGGAATGGCTGAGGTGAGTCTGGACCTATCTGGGAACGGAACCGAGATCGGGATCAAATATTTATAAATATTTAATAGAATATATCTGTGTTGTATATTGACGCAGAATGAAAAGAGGAATATACTTCAAAATTGAATAGTTCAATTTTGAAGTATATTTGTTTTTGGAGGAATCAAATGAAGGATTATTTATGTGAAGCAGAGGATTTTCAACGTTATTTTGAGAAAGCCAGTGAGCAGGTCTGCCGGAAATACGGAATTACCGTGATCGGCTTGCAGATCCTGACGTTTCTGGGAGATAATCCGGAGCGGAATACAGCGAAGGATATCTGCCGCTGCCGTTTTATCAAAAACAGCATAGCATCGATGACCATTGATAAACTGGTGAACCGGGGATATATCGTCAGGGAAAGTGATGCGAAAGACCGACGGATTCAACGATTGAAACTTACCGGGGAGGCGGATCCTATCGTCAAAGACGGAAGAAAAATGCGGGAACAGTTTACAGAGCTGATCTTTGAGGATTTCAGCCGGGAGGAAATTGATCTGTTTTTGTCGATGATCGACAGGATCTGTGATTCTGTGAGGAGAAGAGTAGACAGCTACAATGACAACAAAAAAGAAGGAAAAGGAGAATAGTCATGCCCAAATTTAGTGTAAAAAGACCATATGTGATCCTGGTGGCGGTTATGATGGTGCTGGTGCTTGGTGGTGTCAGCTTCAGTAAAATGACCACAGACCTGCTGCCGAATATGAATATGCCATATATGATGGTGATCACTACATATCCGGGAGCATCACCGGAAAAGGTGGAGACGGAGCTTACAGATGTCATTGAAAATGGTGTAGGAACCGTAAACGGTGTTAAGGAAGTTACCAGCACATCAAGCGAAAACTACAGTATGGTAGTATTGGAGTTTGAAGATGACACGAATATGGACAGTGCTATGGTTAAGGTGACATCGGCAGTCAATCAGCTTGATCTGCCGGACAATGTGGATAATCCTATGGTTATGGAGCTTTCGGCTGATATGATGTCTACCATGATGGTCAGTGTGGATTATAAGGGCAAAAAGGGATATGAGCTGACACAATATGTGCAGGACAATATCATTCCGGAACTGGAACGTCAGGATGGCGTTGCAAGTGTCCAGGCATCCGGCCTGGTAGAGAAGTCCGTAGAGGTAAAGCTCAACCAGGACAAGATTGACGACATCAATGGAAAGATTCTGGAAAAGACCGACAGCTCCCTCAAGGATGCAAGAAAAAAGATCGACGATGCCCAAAAAAAGCTGGATGATGGCAAGAAAAAGCTGGAGGAGCAGAAGGAAAGCTTAAGTGAACAGCAGACGGATAAGAGCAATGAGCTGGCCAAATTCAGTAAAATGATGGATCAGGCAATGGCGAACAAGGAGGCATATTCTTCTCAGGTAACCAGTCTCAAAGCGAGCCAGACTGCATTAAATGCAGAGCTTGCCGCTTATAAGAAAAATAAGATCGAGGCATCCTACGATCAGATCAATGCTTCCTTTGCGGCATCCAGAAAGTCTCTGGAGTCCGGGGACGGCTACAAGGCAATCTACGATCAGGTATATCAGCAGGTTCTGATCGCGGCAGTGCAGAATGCCATGGATCAGAGCGGTACGAAAACTACCGTTACAGCAGACAACGTGAATCATTTGCTGAGTCAGATGGGGAACGCTGCGGATGAGATCAAAAAAGCGGCTGCCCAGACCGCAGAGACAACCACAAAGCAGCAGGCAGAGAAGCAGCTGGAGAGCATTCCGGCAGATGTGAAGGATGCCCTTGATCATCCGGATAAATTAACAGCAATGCAGGATATGATGAAACAGCAGGGGCAGGCAGATGCGGCAAAGAATCTGACCAAGAAGAATCTGCGGACCATGTATGACATTGTCAATACAAGGATTCCACAGATCAACACAGAGCTTGCCAATCTGAAGATCAAGATCAAGACTGCCGAGGCGGTTTTGGCACAGGTGGAGAAATCCATCAAGAAGGCAGAAGGGAAATATGAGCAGGTCGAGGCAGGAAAGATTACGGCAGCAGCGGCATTTGGCGCGGCTAATGCCCAGATCGCCTCTGCAGAGACTACACTGGATAACAGCAGCAAGGAGTTAGAGAAGGCGAGAAAGTCTTATGAGAAATCAAGAAAAGAAGCGTTAAAGAAGGCAAATCTGGACCAGCTTCTGACGCAGGATCAGTTATCCAATATCCTGACAGCAGAGAACTTCTCTATGCCGGCCGGTTATATCAGCGAGGATGGAACACAGTATCTGATCAAGGTTGGTGACGAGTATAATAATATCAAGGAGCTGAAAAATACACTTCTGACCAATATGAAAGACATTGGGGATATCCGCCTTTGTGATGTGGCAGATGTCACGGTGATCGACAATTCGGAGGATAATTACGCCAAGGTCAACGGAAATGATGCAGTCGTCTTAAGTATTTCCAACTCAAGTACGGCGGGAACCTCGGATGTATCCAAACGGTGTGGGCAGAAGATTAAGGAACTGCAGAAGGAAGATAAAAATCTTCGTATTGTCAATCTGTTGGATCAGGGGGATTACATTAAGATCATTATCAAGTCTGTATTGTCCAATCTGATATTTGGAGCACTCCTTGCCGTACTGGTATTGATGCTGTTCCTGAAAGATGTACGTCCTACCGTGGTTGTTGCGTTCAGCATTCCGCTTAGCGTATTGTTTGCGATCGTGCTGATGTATTTTACAAACATTACCATGAATATTATTTCCTTATCCGGTCTGGCATTGGGAGTGGGCATGCTGGTAGATAACTCCATTGTCGTTATCGAAAATATATACCGGCTCCGCAATAAGGGAGTGCCGGCGGCAAGAGCGGCAGTCATGGGAGCCAATCAGGTGGCGGGAGCGATTTTCTCCTCTACACTGACCACGATCTGTGTATTCCTTCCGATCATCTTTACGGATGGACTGACCAGATCTATTATGCAGGATATGTGTCTGACGATCGCATACAGTCTTTCCGCCAGCCTGGTGGTTGCGCTGACGGTTGTGCCAAGTATGAGTGCGACAGTTCTCAAAAAGGAAAATACAAAGAAGCATCGTTTCTTTGATGCCGTATTAAATGCCTATGAAAAGGCGGCACGTTTTTCTTTGTCCCATAAGGCAGTAGTACTGGTGGGATCTCTGGTACTCCTGATATTCTGTGTGATCCAGGTATTCCGTATGGGCATCGTTATGATGCCGGATATGGCAAGCGAGCAGATGTCTATCTCGGCAACGATGCCAAAGGAGAATTCTACAAAAGAGGATCACGAGACAGCAGATCAGATTTTGGATCTTGTCAGCAAAACGAAAGGGGTAGACACGGTGGGTGGTGTTATGACATCCGGAACATCTATGATGTCAACGGACGACAAGTCCTACACCTTTGAGGTTCTTCTGGATAAGAAATATGCACGTAAGAATAAGCAGATTGCAGCAGAATTAGAGAATAAGCTGAAAAAGCTTACGCTGGATGACTACACGGTATCGGCATCTAATATGGATATGTCCAGTATGCTGGGATCCGGTCTGAATATTGAAATATCCGGTAAGGACAACGACAAACTGATCAAGATCAGTGAAGATATTATGAAGATCGTTGGTAAGCAGAAGGGCTTTAAGGATATTACCAATGAGCAGGAAGAAGGAGATACCGAATATGTCGTCACGGTAGATAAGGACGAGGCGATGAAATGCGGACTCACGGTGGCTCAGGTTTATCAGGAGCTGGCATCTGCTCTCGCCACAGAGAAGGACTCCACGAAGATTACCGTAGAGGATCAGCAGTACAATGTAAAGATCGTGGATGAGCGCGATGAGCTGGATACCAAAAATCTGTCCGATTACGAGTTTGAAACAACCAAGATGAATGACAAGGGCAAGGAAGTTACAAAGACATACAAGCTCAGCAAGTTTGCGAAGATCACAAAGGGAAAGAGTGTTGAGAGTCTTTCCAGAAGAAATCTGGTAAATTATGTATCTGTGAAAGCGGATGTCGAGGATGGATATAATGTGGCGCTGCTTAGCCGTAAGCTGCAGAAGGAGATTGACAAATACGATCTTCCGTCAGGCTATACCATTGATATGGGTGGCGAGACGGAGAACACCAATGAGATGGTCAAGAATATGCTTCTGATGATCACGCTTGCCATTGTATTTATTTATCTGATCATGGTAGCGCAGTTCCAGAGCCTGCTGTCGCCGTTTATCGTTATCTTTACGATTCCGCTGGCATTTACCGGTGGTCTGATCGCTCTGCTGATATCCGGACAGGAGCTTTCCATGATGGCACTTATGGGCTTCCTGGTACTTTCCGGCGTCGTGGTAAACAACGGTATCGTATTTGTGGATTATGTCAATCAGCTTCGTCTTGACGGAGTGGAAAAGAGAGAGGCTCTGATCGAGACAGGCGTTACCCGTATGCGTCCTATTTTAATGACGGCATTGACGACCATTCTTGCAATGAGTACAATGGTATTTAGTCACGATACCGGTTCGGATATGAGCCGTGGTATGGCGATCGTTACCATAGGTGGTCTTGCTTATGCAACATTGATGACGTTGTTTGTAGTACCTGCATTGTATGATATCTTCTATCGTAAGAAGGAAATGAAGCGGGTAGATCTTGGAGATGAGGCGACCTTGCGTGACCGTGACGAGTAAAACGGAATGAAACGGGGGAGACTATGTCAGAGTATCAGATGACGATGCCTCAGGAGGTTGTCAGGATCATAAATACATTAGAGCAGCATGGCTATGAGGCGTATGCCGTCGGAGGCTGTGTGCGCGATGCCATGCTGGGCAGAGAGCCGGAGGACTGGGATATTACCACGTCCGCCAAACCGCTGGAAGTAAAAGGGCTGTTCCGCAAAACCATTGATACGGGGCTGCAGCATGGCACCATCACCGTTATGGTAAACGGAGAGGGCTATGAGGTAACCACTTACCGGATCGACGGGGAGTACGAGGATGGACGCCATCCGAAGGAGGTGGCGTTTACCACCAGCCTCCGGATGGATCTGGAGCGCAGGGATTTTACCATCAATGCCATGGCATACAATGACCGTTCCGGTCTGGTGGATGAGTTTGACGGTGTCGGGGATCTGAAACGTGGTGTGATCCGCTGTGTGGGAGATGCCGGTCAGCGTTTTGACGAGGATGCCCTTCGGATGCTCCGGGCGGTACGTTTTTCCGGACAACTGGGATTTACGATCGAGGATGTGACGTTGCAGGCGATGGAGCAGAGAATACAAAATCTGCAAAAGATCAGTGCGGAGCGGATCCGTGTTGAAATGACGAAACTTTTAATTTCTCCGAATCCGGGAAGATTCCGGGTGGCGTATACATCGGGAATGACAGGGGTATTTTTGCCGGAGTTTGATCGTATGATGACATGTGATCAAAAGAATCATCATCATTGTTATACAGTGGGAGAGCACTGTATGCACAGCGTGGAAGTGATGCAGAAGTTTATGGCAGGAATGCTTCCGGAGCCGTTGTCTCCTTATGCCGCAGAGCGGATCTCACAGATCTGTGGCAGTCTCAGCAAAAAACAGTATACGATGCTTGTGCTCGCCCTGCTTCTTCATGATGTGGCAAAGCCGGAGGTGATGACGGTGGATGAGCAGGGAGAGGGTCATTTCTTTGGTCACCCGGAACAGAGTGCAAAAACTGCCGGAAAGGTTCTGAAACGTCTGACCTACGATAATGAAACCATAGACACGGTGGTGCGCCTGATCCGTTATCACGATTACCGGATGGAAACCACGATGAAGTCTGTACGCAGGGCTGCATCGAAGATTGGCAGAGATATCATGTGGATGGAGTTTGTGGTGCAGTATGCAGATGTGCTGTCCCAGAGTCCGCAGACAATCCCGGAGAAGTTAGAAAAGCTGGATCAATGTATGGAGAAGTATCAGGAGATCGAAGCCAAAAGCCAGCCTCTTTCGGTGAAGGATCTGGCGGTCAACGGCAGGGATCTGATCCGGGCGGGAATTGCACCGGGACCGGGACTTGGGCAGAAGCTCTCGCAGCTTTTGGATCTGGTACTGGAGGAGCCGGAGCTAAATACAAGGGAACAGCTCTTGGAAAGAATTAAAGAGTAAAATACAAGGGAAGAGGCTGCCGCATGAATTTCTAATGCGGCAGCCTCTTCCGTGTATGGGAAAATGTCCGTAACGTGTTCTTTGATTGACAAAACAGGAATCTTTCTATAATATTGAGACATAAAGTATCACGTAGAGGTTGGTTTAAACATTAAAGTCAGGAGGATAAGGTATGAAGAAAAAGAGAGTGATGGGGCGGATACGGTATAAATCCGCCGCAATAAAATTAAAAAAGGCAGTGGCAGTACTGATGGCGGCACTGATGATGGGATCTGCAGTGGATTACACTGCACTTCCGGCTGCTTATGCAGCGGAAGATGTCACCGGTGAGCAGGTGGCAGAGCTTACCCAGAATGGAGAGACCACAGTATATAGTTCTTTTATGGAGGCTTATCAGGCAATCACTACCAGTGACAAGGCTACCATTAAGCTGCTGCAGGATTCCAGGATATCTAAAATTACAGGAAGTAAGTATATTACATACATAACGGATAAAGAACATACTATTGTGCTGGATTTAAATGGACATACATTAAGCACAGAGGAAGTGTCTGGCTGGGACTCCAAAGAATCCACTTATGTACTGGATATAGACACATCCTCAAACTGGACCATATGTTCCGGAGTGCCGGGAGGAAAAATTCAGGATAGCGGCAGCAAAGCGGCATTGTTGGAAAATTATGGAACTCTTGCAATCGGGGGAAATGTGGAGATAACTTCAAATAGTGAGTATACCGTATTTGCTCGTGGCGGCACTGGAAACCTCAGCATTGACGGGGCAGCCATCGACAAGGTGGGAGTAATGTATGGATCTTGTAAGATCACTTCAGGGAATATAGACAATGTCTTCTGGAGGGGAGGAAAAGCGGAAATTTCCGGAGGAAAGATTGATACGGTATCAGTTATTGGAGACTATGCAGGATGGAGTAAAGGCAGTAACTTACAACTTTGTGGTGGAACCATTGGCTTGTTAAAACAAAGGGAAGAATATACCAAAGCAATGAGTACATGGTTTGCCGCAGGAACTGCTATAAAAAGCATAGAAGGCGGCAGTCTCTATATCAGAGCAGGGATCGATGCAATAGAAGCAGTGGAGGGATACCGCTGTGCAGAGAATATTGAAATGGTTCCATGCGGAAATCATGTCAATGTAAGTGGTTATTGTAAATATTGTGCCGCTGCTACCGAATGTGAACACATATATGGAGAAGATGGGATCTGTACCAACTGTGGAATGGTTGCCATAGCTACCATAAAGAAGGATAACCAACTGACCGGTTATATCACTTATGGGGAATTGTGTCAGGCAGTAAGTGAATTTACCTCGGATACCACTGCAACCATTAAAATCATGAAAGATGTTGATCTCAACCAGAGTCTCGCCTTCCGGGATGGTAAGATAACTTTAGATTTAGGGGGACATAAGATAGAGACTGCCAGAGTTAACACGGTTATTGTATCGGATCATGCAGAGGTGACGATACAAAACGGAACCCTAAAGACCGGAGAAAAAGATGTTGTCAGGGCAGAGGGGGGAAAATTAACATTAGAAAAGGGTACCACTGTATCTTCCAGCAAGCAGAATTATTATTATGCCGGATTAAGAATTGATGGAGGTGAGGTTGCCATTGATGGAGCAGGATTTGTAGATGGAGAAAGGTCTGTAGATATAACCGGTGGAAATCTTACAGTATTGGATGGAACATTTAGTGGTCAGTTTCGAAAGTACTTTTATAATGGTGAGGAGAGTCCTGAAGTTTCCTTAAGGGGCGGCAGCTATAGCGATGTGCGGTCACTAAGAGGAAACCTTAGAAGTATGTTAGAAAATGGATATGGATTCCGTTCCGGAGAAGAGGGGACGGCATGGATTGTGGACAGTGACCTGTTAGATGGGGAAGGCACAGGGGAGGATACGGCAAAGATAGTATCAAATGTAACGGTAGAAAAGCTTCCGGTAACCATCACACAGCCGGAGTCATATGAGGATTATTGTGGAAATCCGGCCCGCTTATATGTAAATGTGGATGCAGAAGAGGAAGTAACTTATCAGTGGTATCGCATTACGGGAGAGGGCAATGCGGAAGAAATAAGTGATGCTACCTCCAATACCCTTCAGGTTTCGCCATCGGAGTTCCAGCCGGGAGTAGGGATTACGTTTTACTGTATGATTTACTGGCAGGGATATTCCATTAAGAGTGAAGAGGCGACAGTGACACTAAAAGAGAAAATTGATTTTTATGTTAACACCGCTATTGAAAAATATTATACCGGAGAAGCCGTCACCTTGCAGGAGGATGAAATTTCCCTTTACCTGAAGGATGGAAGTGTAAATAACACACTGGTTCCCGGTAAGGATTTTAAGATTGTGGAAGGAAGCTATGAACATAATACAGATGCGACCACACAGGATAAGATGGCAAGTGTTACGGTAGAAGGAATTGGAAAGTACAAGGGAACCGTTCAGGTCAGATTTTCCATATTGCAGGCAGAGAATGAGTTTACCGGGGAGCTTACCTGTGAGGATTATGTATATGATGGAGTTGCTGTACCGAATCCTGAGGCAGCGGCAAAATTTGGTACAGTGAAATATCGTTATGCAGCTTCTGAGACAGGAGAATACACGGATGTAGTTCCAAAGAGTGCGGGAATCTACTATGTAAAAGCATATGTGACAGAGACAAATAATTATACCGGACTGGAAAGCCGGGAAGCTGCGAAATTTGTGGTTTTCAAGGCAAACCAGCCGGAGAATACGCCAAAGGATTCCATCACAACCCCTTATACGGTGAAGAAAGTGTCTCAGGTAGAACTTCCGGCTGGCTGGCAGTGGGCGGAAGAAGATGCCTCAAAAGACCTTCCGGAAGCAGAAGCTGTGGAGGCGAAGGCGGATTATGCAGGACAGGATAAGGATCTTTACATAACGAAGCAGGTAACAATTACAATCACCCGGAGTGCCTGTGAGCATCCGGATACGAAAGTAAAAGGAGAAGAAGCATCTACCTGTACTACTGCCGGATATACCGGGGATACCTACTGTGAACAGTGTGGAAGAAAGATCAAAGAAGGGAAAGAAATTGCTCTTTTACCTCATATACTGGAAAAGATCGAGAAGAAAAATGCCACGACAGTGAAAGAAGGCAATATAGAATATTATCACTGCAGCGTATGTGATGGCTGTTTCTCTGACAGTAAAGGAACGAGTCCGATTACCAAAGAAAGTACGGTAATTCCGGTCATTAAAGTGACGCCAACGGTAACACCGTCTGTAACACCGACGGCAGGACCGAGTGCAAAGCCAACCACAGAGCCGGGGGTAGAGCCGACAGCAAAGCCGAGTGCAGCACCAAGCACAGAGCCGACAGCAAAGCCGACCGCAGAACCGGGTGGAAAGCCGACCGCAGTGCCGAGTGCAGAACCGGGTGGAAAGCCGACGGCAGGACCAAGTGAAGAAACGACAGCAAAACCGGGTGGAAAGCCGACGGCAGAACCAAGTGTGTCACCGGCAGCAGAGCCGACGGTGACACCAAGTGCGGTACCGACAGAGACGCCAGCCGGGGAGCCTGCAATTCCAAAGCCGACAAAGAAGCCGGTGGTCAAGCCGGCCAAAAAGGGAAAAAAGCTTACTGGCAGTAAAGGCGCAATCTATAAGGTGACAAGCGATAAAAAAGGTTCCCCGACCGTGGAGTATTCAGCAGCGGCGAAGGGAGCAAAGGGAACCATTACTATCCTGGCTCAGGTAACGATTAAAGGGGTAACATACAAAGTTACATCTGTGGGGGCATCCGCCTGCAGAAATCGTGCCGGGATTACGAAAGTGATCATAGGTAAAAATGTCACAAAGATTGGAAACCGCGTATTTAGTGGATGCAAGAAGCTGAAGAAAGTGATCATTAAAACGACAAAGCTTACAGAGAGTACAGTAGGAAGCAACGCATTCTTGGGAATATCTTCCGGAGTAGTTGTGAAAGTACCTGAGAGTAAGGTGAAAGCATACCGTAAATTATTCAAGAAAAAGGGGATCAGCGACGGGGCAACGATTACAAAGTAATCATTTTCCGGGCAATAGAAAAGAATTACAAAATAAGAAAGGGGCTGTCACACGAATTGCGACAGTCCCTTTTAAAAAACTTGTGAAAAGCCCTGAAATGATGTAAAATGATAAAGATAGTGTTTTAATGAAAAAATGAAAAAGAAGATATATGGTAATGGAGGCAGGTCATGGACTTAAATGTGCAGTTTTATAAGATGTCAAAGCAGATGAAGACGCAGCTGTATCTGGATAATCTGACAACGATATTCAATCCGCAGGCGTTATTTTCGGATGGAACAGAATTTTACCGTTGTCCGTCCGAACCGGATCCTTATGACCGGGTGAGGCTGAGGCTCAGATGCGCCAGAGAGAATCTGGATGCTGTCATTCTGGTATTTAATGATGAGCGCATTGAGATGGAGAAGCTTTATAATGACCGCCTGTTTGACTACTATGAGACATTTGTACAGCTTGGCACGGAGCAGGTTTTCTATTACTTTGAGATTCACTGCGGGCAGATGGTATGCTATTACAACAATGTGGGGTTGTGCAATTCCGTAGAGGAGTACTACAATTTTACTATGACACCGGGTTTTCACACACCGGACTGGGCAAAGGGAGCCATATTTTATCAGATCTATGTGGATCGTTTTTATAATGGAGACCGCAGCAACGATGTAGAGGACAATGAGTACATTTATATCGGTGAAGGCACCAGCAAAGTGACAGACTGGAATAAATATCCCGCAGCAATGGGCGTCCGGGAGTTTTATGGAGGCGATATCGCCGGAGTGATGCAGAAGTTAGATTATCTGCAGGATCTGGGCGTAGAGGTTATTTATCTCAATCCGATTTTTGTATCTCCGTCGAACCATAAGTATGATATTCAGGATTATGACTATGTTGATCCTCATTTTGGCCGGATCGTCAAGGATGAGGGAGAGCTTTTACAGAAGGATGAGCAGGGAAACTGGAAGTCGGATCCCGATTATCCGAATAAAGCTGCATCCCGTTATATCTGCCGTGTAACGGATAAGGAAAATCTGGAAGCAAGTAACCGGCTTTTTGCCGAGTTTGTGGAAGAGGTTCATCGCAGGGGCATGAAGGTCATTCTGGATGGTGTGTTTAATCACTGTGGTTCCTTCAATAAATGGCTGGACAGAGAGTGTATTTATGAAAACGCAGAAGGCTATGAAAAAGGAGCATATGTGTCTGAGGACAGTCCTTACAATACTTTCTTTAAATTCCGGGAGCATCAGTGGCCGTATAATCCCCATTATGATGGCTGGTGGGGACATGATACGCTGCCAAAGCTGAACTATGAGGAATCCCCGGCACTGTTCGACTATATTATGCATGTGGGGCGTAAATGGGTTTCTCCGCCGTATAATGTGGATGGATGGAGACTTGACG
>ERZ780207.2444-NODE-2444-length-13409-cov-52.268908_pt1 | contig 13409 bp, 9 predicted proteins | sample MGYA00510977_ERZ780207 | MGnify/ENA primary metagenome ERZ780207 (study PRJEB29588, sample SAMEA2151383) | human gut metagenome | biome: human gut; feature: human-associated habitat; material: faeces | place: Denmark | collected 2008/2010 ... | reverse complement strand
TCCTTTTATCAAGAGCCTCAGATTTCGAAAGATTTCTGAGGCTTTTTTGTTTTCATGCAGTTTTGCTTTCTTATCGCAGCTTTATTCCACAGATTATGCGGCTCCTTTTATCTTTTTACCTATTCGGTCCTGGATTTTGTAAATGTGTATAGATTCAAAATAAAAAAGGCTGACCAATAAGGTCAGCCCAATTTGATATTATTTGTTTTTACGGTGATTTCGTGTCTTCTGCTTTGACTTTTTCGCTTTGCTGGAAGAAGTGTTAGCTGCAGGCTTTTCCTTGCGTACAGGAGCCGAATCGCCGGCTAGGGTGAAATCTAGTTGTTTCTTCTCCAGGTTGGCTTGCGCCACCTTAATGCGGATAGCATCGCCTAATTGATATTTATTATGGTGACGACGACCAATCAAACAGAAGTTCTTTTCGTCGAAGTCGTAATAATCGTCAGCGATGTCGCGCATTGGAATCATTCCTTCACAATGGTTTTCGTCTATGGTAGCATAAATTCCGTAAGAAGTAATACCACTTATATGGGCATCGAATTCCTCGCCGAGTTTATCTCCCATGAATTCTACCATCTTATATTTGATACTGTCACGTTCTGCATTCTGTGCAATCTGTTCCATTTCAGAGCAATGCTCACAGAGTTCTTCGTAATGTTTCTCGTTGGCACTTCTGCCGCCATCTGCGTACTTGGTAAGCAAGCGATGAACCATCGTATCCGGATAACGGCGGATAGGTGAGGTGAAGTGGGTATAGTATTCAAATGCCAGTCCAAAGTGTCCGATGTTGTGAACGGAGTACTTTGCCTTCATCATGGCACGGAGTGCAACCATCTGGATGAGATTGTTCTCTGGTTTGCCTTCGCAATCTGACATCAACTTATTGAGACTTCTTGCTGTAGCGCCCTTCGTACCCTCTGTTTTCATCTTATAACCAAACTTCACAACGAATTCACGCAAGGTTTCCAACTTCTGTGGGTCAGGATTGTCATGAATACGATAAGGAAGCGTCTTTGGCTTCTTTCCTTTCTTTACCTTTCCGATACTTTCAGCCACCGTACGGTTGGCGAGTAGCATGAATTCCTCTACGAGTTTATTGGCATCCTTAGAGCGCTTGTAGTAGCAGCTTACTGGTTTCCCCTTTTCGTCAACGTCGAAATGCAACTCTTCGCGGTCAAACTTAACAGCACCATTTTTGAATCTTGCGGCACGCAGTTTCTTAGCCAGTCTGTCAAGCGTAATGAGCTGAAGTGCGTTTTCTCCCTGATAAGGATGTTCCTTGGTTTCGGCTGGAGCAGGTTCGCCAGTACCATCAATCACACCATTTGCTTCGAGGAGTTCCTGTACCTCTTCATATTTATATCGGCGGTCGCTCTCTATGACGGTATGTACGATGCGATAGTTCTTGACTTCGGCATTGTTGTCGAGTTCGAAGATGACGCTGTACGCAAGTTTTTCCTCATTAGGACGAAGCGAGCAGATAAAGTTACAGAGACGCTCTGGGAGCATCGGGATGGTGCGATCTACGAGATATACAGATGTTGCACGTTTCACAGCTTCCTTGTCGATGATACTGCCCTCTGTGACGTAATGTGACACATCTGCGATATGAACACCTACCTGCCAGTTACCATTCTCCAATCTCTGGATACTGAGGGCATCATCAAAGTCCTTGGCATCCTTCGGGTCGATGGTGCAAGTGAATACCTTGCGGAAGTCCTCTCGTTCTTTGTAATCCTGTTCTGTGATTTCGCCGCTTATCTTGTTGGCTGCATCTTCTACATTCTTTGGATATTTATAAGGTAATCCATATTGAGCAAGAATAGAATTCATCTCAACATCATTATCACCCATCTGGCCAAGAATGTCAACAACCTCGCCAATAGGACTCTTGTTTTCTCCATCCGGCCACTCGATAATCCGGACTACTGCCTTGTCATCGGTCTTTCCTCCCTTCACCTTTCTTCTAGGAATGATGATGTTGTGAGCAAAGACATCGCCAGGTGTCACGAGGTAAGCCAGATCCTTATCTACTTTCAGACGTCCTACGAAGGTATCTTTAGCGCGTTCAAGGATTTTGTTGACTTGTGCCTCCTTGATGTGATTCTTACGACGAGCCAGGAAGGTGAATTCCACCCTGTCGCCATTAAGTGCTCCCATCGAATTACGTTCAGAAACGAAAATAGGCTTCTCGCTATCATCAGGGATAACAGAGTTTTTGCCATTTGCCTTTCTAACGAATTTACCTTCCATCACCTGTATGCTTTGATTCAGGCGATAAGAATTATCACTTACCTTAGCCAGGTAGTCATCCCATGCCATTTCCTCCATAATGTCAATCGCCAGCATCTTAAGCGGATGCGTCGTAAGATGGAGGGAACGGAATATCTCTTTAAAGCTGAGCGTTTCGCCCGGTCTTTCGGCAAAGAATTTCTGCAGCATCTCAGTGAGCTGCGCTTTGTTCATTCTTTTGCCACCTTTTTTACCTTTTCCCATAAATTATGACTATTATTAGTTTTATAAGGCAAAGAAACAAAAAAAAAAGGAGAAAACAAAGTTTCTTGGCATCTTTTTTTCGTTTTTTATTAAATATGTCACAAAAAGGACATTCGTTCCGATTTTTTTTCATAAATTTGCAGGCGAAAATAGAAGAGTGTATTACTTTGAGAATTTACAGAACAGATGCAAGCAACGGAAATTGAGGGATTTTTTAAGGCAAACTATTCGAAGATTTATTATTTGGCACTCAGTCTTCTTCATGATGAGGAGGCTGCGAGAGATATTGTGTCCGATAGTTTCGAATATTTATTTACTCATCATCCCCATTTGCAAATAAATGAAGCACTCAATTACTTATTTGTCAGTGTTAGACATCGTTGTGCGGATTATTATCGTAAGCAAGCTGTTCACCAACGTTATTCCAATTATATTGCATATACCAGCGAGAAAGCGGAAGATGCAATGGATTTTTTAGAACATGAGGAACAGGTGGTGCAAATCTTAAATTTGATGGAGTGTTTGACTCCAAGAACCCGTGAAATTCTGGAGGCTCATTATTTATAAGGAAAAACGTATAGTGAAGTAGCTATAGAATTGGGTATTAGCGATAGTGCAGTAAAAAAACATGTGATGCACGCTTTGAAATTTTTTAGGGAAAAATTGAACTCCAATAAAAAAAGTTAAAGAATTGATTTCTGGAGTACCTTTAATTCTAAATAAATCGCTTTATATATAATAAGGAATAGATAAAATGTCAGACAAAAAACGAAACAATATAGATCATGCAGACCAGAACTTATTGGAACAGATGGTTACCGAAGCTCTGATGAGGGACAAGATGGAAACTCCTGATGTGGATATGGAGTGGAAAAGACTTGCCGCTCGTATGACTGCACCTTCTGCCGAAGTAAAAACTACTTCCCGAAATGAACAACTAAAGGTCCGTTTTTTCTCCATTAGAACATTATGGATGACTATTGCTTCTGTTGCAGCGATAGCTTTCATCATATTCTTGATATCTTTTAAGTTAGACAAGGCAACTCCTGGTTCGCTTTATGAGGCAAGAAAACAGTCTGCAGAAATTGTTGTTTTGGATGAACAGGATCATGAACAAGTAATAAATGGGAATGAGATAAAATTGGCTTCTTCCGTGAAAGTTGAGCGTCATACTGTAGTTGTGCCAGAAGGTAAGGATATGAAACTGATTTTGGCTGATGGTACGCAAGTGTGGCTCAATGCTAATAGTCGTCTTATCTATCCTACTGCCTTTAAAGGTAAAAATCGAGAAGTAGAATTACAGGGTGAGGGATATTTTAAGGTGACTCATGATGCTTATCATCCTTTTATAGTAAAAGCGGGCGACATGCAGACTAGCGTATTGGGTACAGAATTTAACGTGAATGCTTTTGACCAGAGCAATCCGCATGTTACTTTGGTGGAAGGAAGCGTCAAGGTGTCTTCTGTCTTGACCCATAAGACGGAAACCCAAGTAGCAGGTAAAATTATCGTACCAGGCGAGGATGCTGTGCTGAATGAGCAGGGAAAGATCATTGTTAGCCATGTAGATACGGATGATGTAGCATGTTGGAAGGATGGCATACAACTCTTTAATGATGCATCTTTGCGAGAAATTGTGCTCCAATTGGGCAGTTGGTATAATGTGAATGTAGTTTGTCACGATGAATCCTTGCTGAATACACATTTGCGCTATATGTATAATCGCAGGAATGGAATTGAAGAGGCGATAAAAATGCTGAATGATATTTCAAACAATAAGATAAAACTGAAAAACAATACTATTTTGATAGAATAATCTTGTAAGAAAAAGATTTTTTTAAGTTTTTGAGGTACCCGATGTTACTCTTTGACCGCTTTTATAATAAAACGATAAAAACAGAAAAGAGTTATGAACAGGAAATTTTTGATTTTGACAGTGGCAAGTTTGCTGATGATGCCAATGATTTCTTCAGCAAGCAGCATGTCACAAGTGCAGCAAACTAAAGAGGCCGAGAATGCCAAGGGTACCGAGTTCTTTAAAGGTTCTTTTAAAGAAGCTTTGGCGGAGGCAAAGAAGGAAAACAAAAAACTGATGGTGGATTGCTATACCCTTTGGTGTGGTCCATGTCGCTTTATGTCTAAGAATGTTTTCCCAGATGAGAAACTCGGTAAGTTCATGAATGAGCATTTTGTATGTATGCAGCTTGACATGGAACATGGAGAGGGTCCTGAGCGTAACAAGACTTTTCAGGTAACGGCTTATCCTACCTTTATCTTTTTTGATGCCGATGGCAAGGAGATGAGTCGTTTTGAAGGCATGGCGATGCAGGATGATTTTCTGAAGCGTTGTGAGCGTATCTTGAAGGGAGAGGCTCCTATTTCCAAAGAGGATATTCAAAAAGAGAAACAAGAGGAAAAACAGCAGCGTGTGGCAGAGAAAGATACCATCATTGACGAAGGAAAGGGCGTGAATTTCATAAAGGGTTCTGAAGTTCGCTTTGCTGATGTCTTGGCGCAGGCTAAGCGCGAGAATAAGCGAGTACTGGTAGATTTCTGGGCTACTTGGTGTCATGCTTGTATGAAGATGAATAAGACAACCTTCCGTGATACGCGTGTTGGCAATATGATGAACTATTCATTTGTCAACTATGCTGTGGATGTGGATCATGATGCTGATGGCAAGGAATTGGTGGAGAAATTCAATATCAAGGCATTTCCTACTTATCTTATCTTGAATCCTGATGGCACGGAATACAACCGCATTGTGGGCAGCAACCCTGTAGAGGGATTTGCCAAGGCTTTGACAAATGCATTGTTGGGTAAGGAAGACCAATATACCATGATGGAAAGAATGCAGAAGGAAGCAGAAGCAAAGGCGAAGGCTGAGCGACAAGCTAACTTGACGGCATCTCCTAAGGCGACCCCTAAGACCAAGGTGAAGTTCATGGCAGGTATGGATGTAGAGAAAGGTATCAAGGCTGCAAAGGCTAAGAAGAAAAACTTGATGGTTTTCTTCACGGATGGTGACTACAAGTCGGAATATGTGGAGAAATATTCCTTCAACGATGCTGGCATAGCTGATTATCTCAACAAGAACTTCCTTTGTATGTTTGTGGATGTCAAGAGCAAGCAAGGCGATGCTGTAGTGACAAAATACGAGATCGCAGAGTCGTTCCCTTGCTTCTTACTCTTCAATAGCAAGGGAGAGAACAAAGGCTATGCAGGTGGAACCTTGCGCACCGCAGATATGATGAAGGAAAATTTTGATATGCATCTCAACTATGTTCCCAACAAATAGGTTGTGGAAATAGTTGGATAATAAGGATATCATTAGTCATTCGATTATACAATAATATCATTTGAAAAATAGAAAACTAAATAATAATGTTATGAGAGATTTTAAGTCAAGAGTAACCACATTGGCGTTGCTTTCGTCATTTATCTCTCCTCTCTCTCGTTTATAGTCGGGCAGCAGTGGTTGGTAACAGACCGCTGCTTGCCAATGACTGGATAGGAGAGCAGATGGTGAAGATAAAGGAGCAATCATCATTGGTGGATGCGTTTAGGAGAGTAGAAAAACTCACAGGTTACAGAATCATGTATTCCTATGATGATGTGAAAAATTACAAGGCTCAGTCGATGCCTTCTTCTAAAGATATCCATAAGGCTTTATCGCAAGTTTTAGGCAATCTTCCTTTGGATTTTACCATCAATGGAAAATTTGTTTCCATATCAAAGAAGATTCCTCAGGTTTCCAATATTTCGTTGTCTTCCGATGTAAAGGCGGGAAAGACTGTCGTGTTGCAAGGAAAGGTTGTCGATGAGAATGGCGAACCTTTGCCAGGTGTGACCGTGCAGGCTGGAAAGAACAGCAAGATTGCTACTGTCACATATACTGATGGTACTTTTGTTTTGCAATTGAATCGTGGTCGTGCCGTAGATGTTAATTTCTCTTATATAGGTATGAAGTCTGAGCATTATATGTTCAGATGTCAGGAGGATTTCCGCAATCTGGTTATCAGGTTGAAGGACGATGCTTCTTCTTTGAAGGAAGTCGTTGTGACAGGTATGTTCAATAAGCGTCGAGAGACCTATACGGGCTCTGCCAAGACTGTTACTTCCAAGGATTTGAAATTGGCAGGTAACTCCAATCTTTTGTCTTCACTTTCTAATGTGGATCCAAGTTTCAATATCGTGACCAACGATTTGATAGGTAGTGACCCAAACAAAATGCCTGATATTACCATGCGTGGTTCCACTGCTTTAGGAACTGACGTGAAGAGTATGCAAAACAATTCCAGCAATAAGGTATCCAGCAATCTTCCGCTCTTTATCATGGATGGCTTTGAAGTAAGTTTGGAGCGTTTCAACGATTTGGATGAAAATCAGGTAGAGAGCATTACCCTCTTGAAGGATGCTTCTGCTACAGCGCTTTATGGTACACGTGGTGCCAATGGTGTTGTGGTTATTACAACCAAGAAACCAGAGAGTGGTCGTCTGCGTGTTACCTATAAAGGAACCTTGACTGTTGAGGCTCCAGATCTTACTGGCTATAACTTGATGAATGCTGATGAGAAACTGAAATACGAGAAGCAGGCTGGTCTCTATACCGCTGCCGATGATGCCAAGAGACAGCAGAGTCTTGACAATCTCTACAATGCCCGAATGATGAATGCTGCCAGAGGTATTGATACTTATTGGCTTAAGTATCCTATTCGTACCGGTGTCGGTCATAAGCATAGTTTGCGCGTAGAGGGTGGAGATGATGTGTTCCGCTATTCTGGCAATTTGCTTTACAATGATATTAATGGTGCAATGAAGGGATCTGCCCGCAATACATTCACGGGTGGCGTATTCTTGTCTTATAAATATAAGAACCTTACGTTCCAGAACGACCTTCAGATTTCCAGTAACACATCCAAGAATTCTCCATACGGCTCGTTCAGCGACTATACTTCTGTAAATCCTTATTATACTCCATTTGGAACTGATGGTAATTATGCCAAGAAATTGGAGGACGATACCTCTTACCCTTCCTTGGGCTTGAACTCTCGCGTCACGGTCTATAATCCTCTCTATAATGCAATGTTGCCTCAGAAGAATGAGAGCAAATATACCTCCATTACCAACAACTTTGCTATAGAATGGCACCTTAATGATGCTTTCTTCATGCGTGGTTCCTTAGGAGTGACCAGCGAAAAAAACAGAAGTGATGTCTATGTACCAGCAGAGAATACTGCCTTCGACGAGTATGCTACTTCTGATTATGGTCGGAAGGGTACTTATACATATGGTACCGGTGAGAATAGCCAGTATGAGCTGAATATAACAGCCAACTATTCCAAGACATTTGCCGACTTACATTCTCTTTATGTGGGTTTGGGATATACTTTAGCACAAACCAAGTCTGAAGACTACTCTTTCCAGGCAGAAGGTATCACCAATAGCAATATGGCATTCTTGGGTGCAGCTACCGCTTATGCTCAGGGTACTACTCCATATGGCTATGAAAGTACGGTACGCCGTGTCGGTGTAACAGGAAATTTCAATTACACATATGCAGACCGTTATTTCGTAGATGGAACATTCAAGACGGAGGGTTCATCTCAGTTTGGTAAGGACAATCGTTTTGCTCCTTTCTTTAGCATAGGTGCTGGTTGGAATATCCATAATGAGCATTTCCTCAAGGGAAATAATTTCATCAATGTGGCTCGTCTTCGCTTGAGTTATGGTACGAGTGGTTCGCAATCCTTCTCTCCATATCAGGCTCTCACCAGCTATAATACTATTGATGGCTATAACTTCAATGGCTTGTATGGTGTCAAATTGATGGGTATAGGCAACTCTGAATTGAAATGGCAAAAAACCAAGCAGTGGAACGTGGGTTTTGATTTGGAACTCATCAAGAATCGGTTTGCCTTGAATTTTGACTATTACAACAAGTTGACCGATGATTTGCTTTCTGATGTCAACCTGCCAACTTCTGCAGGTTTCAGCAGTTTCAAAGGAAATGTGGGACAAGTAGAGAATCGCGGATTCGAATTGGGTGCCAATGCCTATCTTATTCGTGATACCAAGAGACAGGTAATCTGGTCTGTTGGTGGAACCATGATACATAATGTCAACAAAATTAAGAAAATAAGCAATTATCTGGAATACTTGAATTCCTTGATGGAGAATGAAGAGGATGTAAATCCAAGTTTCATGTATAAGGAAGGCGAGAGTATCAATACGATTTTCGCAGTTCGCAGCCAGGGCATTGATCCAAGTAATGGTAAGGAAATCTATGTAAAGAAGGATGGTACGCTTACCTATGTTTGGGATAGCAAGGACAAGGTGGCTTGTGGTATCAGTGAACCAAAGTACCAAGGTACATTTAATACTCGCTTGCGTTATCAGGGATGGCAGTTGAGCGCCATTTTCAGTTATCGCTTCGGCGGTCAGATATACAATAGTACTTTAGCAAGTAAGATAGAGAATAACTATCCTTACAACAATAGCGACAGACGTGCTCTTTATGACCGCTGGAGTCCGGAGAATACAAATGCACGATACAAGGCAATCAACGACTTCTCTACGACATACGCAACAAGCCGTTTTGTGGAGGATGAGAATACCTTGCGTCTGAATACTCTTTCCTTAAGCTATGATCTTCCTGCTACTTGGCTCAAGAAGGTGCATCTGCCATTTGAGTATGTATCTATTGCAGGATATGCAGAGGATTTGTTGTATATGTCAAGTGTCAAGCGTGAGCGTGGTACCGATTATCCATACGCCCGTACTTATACTTTCTCTTTGACTTTGAGATTCTAAAAGGATTATTAATGTAAAACAGAACGTGATGAAAAAGACAATATATTCAATGTTGCTTCTCTTGGGAGCAGCTTCCTCATTGACCAGTTGCAGCGACTGGCTGGATGTAAGTCCTAAGACCGAAGTGAGAGAGGGAGATTTGTTCTCTTCCGAGGCTGGTTATCGCAATGCGATGTCTGGCGTATATATCCTCTTGGGACAGAAGCCTCTTTATGGTGTCCAGGCATCTATGTTTGTGCCAGAGTTCCTGGCGCATACCTGGGCCTCTCCTTCAGAGAGAACCGATCCTTCAGCCTTCTATTTGGCGAAGAATGACTATACTAATTCTAATGTGGAGACAACATTGGACGACCTATGGTCAAACTATTATACTGCTATCGCACAGATCAACAATATCCTGACCAACTTGCAGGGCTCTTCTGTCAGCTTCTCTGGTACCCAGCGCCAGATGATGGAAGGAGAACTTTATGGTTTGCGTGCCTTCCTGCATTTGGACTTGCTGAGATTCTATGGTCCTATGCCTGATGGTGCTGATGGTTCTCAGTTGTGTATCCCATACGTCAAGGAATTGACCAATGATGTGGCAAAACTGAAGTCGGAATCTTATGATGCGGTAAAAGCCGATATTCTCTCCGACCTGGACAAGGCAGAGAGTCTTCTTGCTGTATCTGATCCTATCGTGGAAACCAAGGCGAGTGCAGACGACCCAGACCGTTCAGATGATGCAGACGATACCGATGTTGATTTGAGCGAGAATGAAATCTATCGTCAGTTGCATTTCAATTATTGGGCAGTGATAGGAGCAAAGGCTCGTTATTATTATTGGATAGGTGATAAGGAGAAGGCGGTAGAATATGCCAAGAAGGTGATAGAGGCCAAAGACAAGGCAGGGAAGCAGGTGTTCTCTCTTTGTGATGAGGATTATTATTCAGCTCATAGCAATGCCAATCTGACCATGAAGATGGAGCAGCTCTATGGTGTCTATAACTCAAGTTTCCAGGATGACATCTATCAGGAGTACTATTCCAATTCACACCCTCTTTTCACCCAAAAGGAAGAATATGTAAAAACGGCTTACGAGTCAACTCTTTATCCTGATGATATCCGTTTTAAGGGAAGTCGCTACTGGAAGAATCAGATGGCTGACAATGCCGCAGTGTCAGAGTATCATTTTCTCAAATACCAACACAATGGTTCTTGGTATGGTTACAACACGATGCCAGTGATGCGCCTGAGCGAGATGTATTTCATCTTGTTTGAGGATGCGTCGCTTACAGAGATGAAACCTTATTTTGTCACATGGCGACTATCTCGTGGTTTGGATGCTTCTCTTGATGAGACTTTGACCAGTGAGCCTGTTGTGGTATCTCGTATGGAGAAGGAATGGCGCAAGGAGTTCATGGGCGAGGGACAAATGTTCTTCTTCTACAAAAAGCATAATTATTCAGCTTATTCTTGGCCTACAAGCTATACGGTTCCTGTAGGGGCTTACCAATTGCCAAAGCCAAAGAGTCAAACCATGTATGAGTAATGTTACCATTCTTTTTGAGTAATATTCCAATCAAAAATGTAGATTAAAACATGAAGAAATATATATTTATTCTGATGGCAGCCTTGGGAATATTGACCTTGGCTTCCTGCTCGGAAAACGAGCCGATGGCATACGAGGGGCAACCTGCCTTGTTTTTTGCGAATGATGACATCAATTTCTCGTTCTTCTATGCAGAAGATGACGGGGATAGAAGTTCTGTCGATATCACGGTACATGCGATGGGGCCAGTTTCCGATGTAGATAGGGCTTTTACGCTTTATCAGGAAAATGCAGGAGAGGCTGGCGCAGCTCAGGCTGGTGTGCATTACCTGGGTTTTGATACTGATGAGATGAAACAGGCGATGGTGATTCCTGCAGGCAAGAGCGAGGTAAAATTGCCTATCATCTTGTTGAAAGACCAGAGTTTGGATACACAGACTGTTAATTTGAAGATAGGCATACGCCCTAATGATAATTTCGGTTTGGGAGTTGTGGAACAAGACAGCACGGTCATTTCTTTCTCTTCTCAGGCGATGAAACCTATCAACTGGAAGGCCTGGTATTATGCTTTCGGTGCAAGTTGGGGTACGGTCAAGATGCGCTTTATCATTGACGTTACAGGTATTACCAATTTTGATGAGGTGCCTGAGGACCATGACTATCTCATCTATTTGAATGGTAAGTTGAAGTCTAAGATGTTTGAATACAATTCCACTCATGACCAACCTTTGCAAGAGGCAGATGGTACACTTGTAGAATTTGAGAATCCTTATGTTTGGGAATAGTCTCTTGACATTCGTAAAGTGAGGATAGAAACTTAAAGTTTAGAAGATTATGACAAACAAAAGAATAACAAAAATGTTGCTCTGCTTGTCAATGGCCTTGGGGCTGTTTACAAGTTGTTATGAAGACAAGGGTAACTACGACTATATCTCGGAAGATGATGCTGCTGGCGTAGTTTTGGGTTCCATGGAAGGAGCCACGGTCAAGGTAAATGATGTATTGAAGATAGTGCCTCAGATGAAAGGTGGTGAAGGGGATAATTTCACTTACCTCTGGTATACTCTTTCTAGTGGTACTTATAATGTAACGAAGGATACATTGTCACAGGAGCGTATTCTAGATGTTCCTGTCAATCTGAAAGAGGGTAAATATACATTGTATTATCAGGTGACCAATCAGTCGAATGGAGTTTTCTGTTCAGTTGAGGCTCCTCTTACGGTAACAGCTTCCGACGTAACAAGCGGATGGTATGTCATGAAAGAAGTGTCTGGCGGAACTGATTTCGATTACTATTCTTTGGATGGTCAGAAGACCGTCAATGATTTCCTGACCTCTTCTCTGGGCATGGAACCTCTGAAGGGCTCTCCTGTCGGTATGGTGTTCCTCAATGCTTCGTATAATCATGAGGAGGAAAATACGAATGGTACAACTACCAAGGAAACAGGACTCTCTGCTTATCATATCATGTCAACCCAGGATTTCATCACCTTGAATGGTAGTGACTTCAGTTTGTTGAAGAATTTGGAGCAAGAGTTTTATGAGGCTCCTTCTCATATAAATTTCAGTCAGCTTTTCATTGATTCTTCTTTCCGTGACCAAGGTTGGGATATTGATCATTGTTATTTGATAAACAATGGCAAACTTCATGCGATGGGTTCCGAGATAGGCAAATGGGGCTATCAAGGAGCAGGCGATTATGAGTTGTATCCTTCGTTAGTATTAGGCTTTATGGTTGAGTTTGCTTATGATATGAAGAATCAGATGATTGTAAATTGCAGCACTGAAGGAACGGTGGAAAATGCTCCATCTCTCCTTGGCGGTGACTTTACAGAATTCAAAGATAAAGACATGCAGGTTTCTGCTGTCGTTCCGCATATTGGCGGTTTTTCTGCTAAATTCTATATTGTCGCAAAGAGTGGCGAGGATGGTAAGTATTATGTAGCTGATGTTTCTACTTCCCCTCCTTATGTATGTCAGGCTAAATATTATGATTTTGCTGCGGATAGTCCTTTGAATCATGCAAAGATTATGGCTTCTCCTCAGACTGCCTCTGTCATCTACTATGCTATAGACAACAAGTTGTATATGCACAAGGTTACTACAGGCGAGGATTGTCCGGTGAAGACCTTTGCCGAGGGTGAGAACATTTCTTTTATCCAGAACTTTACAGGTACGGATAAAAATGGGGAAAGTTTCAATGATATGGTGATTGTTACCAATACAGCTACTGGCTATCATGTTTATCAATTCCCGATGGTTGGCTCAGCAGGTGAGTTGAAGACGGATGTCTCTCCATCTATGAGTGGTACGGGAAAAGCGTCTTATTTGATGTTCAGACAGGAATAAGATAGGTAGTAGAATCAAATCCTATTAACGAATGGCAGATGTTGTTCCATGCAATGATATGGGCATACATCTGCCATTTCTTTTTTCTTCTATTAAGCATGGGCGATTACAGATGCTTTTTGCCATCAATATTACAATGCTGTTACAATTTAAAATATTCGTAATAAATATTTCGTAATAACGGAAATTCTTATTATATTTGCAACCGAAACGTAACAAA
>ERZ780207.2440-NODE-2440-length-13421-cov-2.527607_pt1 | contig 13421 bp, 11 predicted proteins | sample MGYA00510977_ERZ780207 | MGnify/ENA primary metagenome ERZ780207 (study PRJEB29588, sample SAMEA2151383) | human gut metagenome | biome: human gut; feature: human-associated habitat; material: faeces | place: Denmark | collected 2008/2010 ... | reverse complement strand
TGCAGAAGCTAAGTTCAGCTATCATATTTTACAAAGGATTTATTACTTTTTACTTTCAGTAGGCGATTGAATTTGAATTGTAAACTCTCATCGTAATTGATATTTGCTTCAAGAGTTGTTGAATACCACTTAGATAAACATCTTAAGTTTATCTGGTTAAAAACTTTTAAAATAAATCATTTTTTATCCTTTGCTGATTTAAAATAATGTACTAAAATTTTCTCCAAACCAATTTATTAACAACACCGGTATAAGACTGGATTATTTTAACAACCTTCGTAGAGACATTCTCCTCAACATAATCAGGCACAGGTATTCCAAAGTCGCCGTTTTTATTCATTCCTACTGCTGTATCAACCGACTGCAAAAGTCCGTTTTCATCAATACCGGAAAGCACAAAGCAAGCTTTATCAAGTGCTTCGGGACGCTCAGTAGAAGTTCTTATACAAATCGCAGGGAACGGATTTCCTATGCTTGTAAAGAATGAGCTTTCCTCGGGCAGAGTTCCGCTGTCGGACACTACGCAAAAGGCATTCATCTGTAAACAGTTATAATCATGGAATCCTAGCGGCTCGTGCTGAATTACACGCTTATCAAGCTTAAATCCGCTTTGTTCTAATCGTTTTTTAGAACGGGGATGGCAGGAATAAAGTATTGGCATATCATACTTTTCTGCCATTTTATTAATAGCGTTAAAAAGAGATAAAAAGTTTTTTTCGGTATCAATATTTTCCTCCCTGTGAGCAGAGAGCAAAATATATTTGCCCTTTTCTAAATCTAATCTTTCGTGGATATCGCTTGCTTTAATTTCAGCCAAGTTATCACGTAATACTTCTGCCATAGGCGAACCAGTCACATATGTTCTCTCCTTTGGCATCCCGCACTCGTGGAGATAGCGTCTTGCATGCTCCGAATATGCAAGGTTGACATCGGATATTATATCGACAATACGGCGGTTAGTTTCCTCAGGCAAACACTCGTCTTTGCAACGATTTCCCGCTTCCATATGAAATATCGGAATATGCAAACGTTTTGCGGCGATTGCAGACAGGCAAGAGTTTGTATCACCTAAAATGAGCAACGCATCGGGCTTTATTTGATTCATCAGTTTATAGGAACAGTTAATAATATTCCCGACTGTTGCGCCTAAATCGTCACCTACTGCATCCATATACACTTCGGGATTGTCCAATTTCAAATCCTTAAAAAACACTTCATTCAGATTGTAGTCATAATTTTGTCCCGTGTGGGCAAGAATAGTATCAAAATATTGACGACATTTGTTGATAACCGCAGCAAGACGAATAATCTCAGGGCGTGTTCCTACAATAATCAACAATTTCAACTTGCCGTTATCTTTAAATTTTATATCCGAATAGTCAAATTTAATATTCATATTATCTTTCCTTATCTTCATTTTTTTGATTTTGGGTTATAAATGGCATAATTTCCTTGTATAGTTCATGCTTTGAAGCCGATCTTTTATAAAGCTTAATTGGCTCAAATCTATCACGCTCTCCCCTTAATCTAAGGATTATATATCTACCATAAACCACAAAAGGCGCTATCGGTCTTAAAATCAAATACTTATCACAAATGGGCCAATGCTTTTTACAGGCGGAATTCATAACTTTAAAAAAACTTGAAATTCTACTTTTTGAATGGGCATCAACAAAAAAGTGTTCACCATAGGCTTTACCTTTAATACCGAAATTTCCGCAATTCATAATATGATTTATTATATTCTCTAAAAGTTCCAAATCACATTTAGGCTCAAAAGGTACGCTCTTTTGAGGTAATCCAAGATAATCAATACAAACCTTTGTAATCGCATTTGTAAATACCGAAAGACCCATATCATAAATTATTGGCTCTAATTCATTCCAAAGTTTAATCGTGAGTCTTTTTTCCACAAAAACCGCCCAATCGCAAACCTGCCTAAGACCCAATCCTCCGGAAATAAAATGCTCAAGTTTATGAATTATCAGCACCAACGCTTGATGCTTATCGTCGAGCATTGGTATTCCGGTTTCTGTTTTGACTGTTGCAAGAGCATCACTGAAGAAATCATTCAGTTTTTCTTTAATTACAGAATCTTCGTTAATGAATAATCCGTTAGGTTCTTTGTGAACTTCTACCGTAATACCGTTTTTGTGAATGGTAAAATGACAATGATGACTTTTATCATAGATATCGGAATAACCATTCTTTTGCAAAAGCTTTACCGTTTTTACCTGTTCTTGCGGTGATACTAAAATATCAATATCACCCATTGCACGTAGTAATGGGTCGGGATAATTCACAGCGCAAGAACTCCCTTTTAGAATCGCAAATTTAATATTATTCTCTTTCAGTAATTCGATAATAGTATTTTGTTCAAAAAGTAATCTTTGATTTTTTACTATGTAATTATATGATATTTTCTCCCATTTTAAAGAAACATCCTTTGAGTAAAAATCTTTTTCACTTTTGGTTAAGCTAAAGTAAACCAAAGGAAGAACCGCCTGATTCACTGCCTCTTTATAAAGCTCATCTATATCCGTTTCTAAATTAATTTCGGACTGATTTTCAAACAAGGCTCTGCTCAAAAGCAGCAATATATTATTTTCATTTTTGTTTATAACGGCAGCGCCTCCTCGAAACCAAATAATACTCTATCTATTCTACAATCTCAAAAAATGTATCAGGATAATTACTGTCGAACTGTTCGTTTGCCCACATTAAAGTAACTAAGTTCTCAGTGTCGGATAGGTTAATTATATTGTGGGTGTATCCCGGTAACATATGTACTGCTTCTATTTTATTTCCCGAAACTTCAAAATTAAGCACTTCGTCCGTACCGATTTTTCTTTGCTGAATTAAACCTTTACCTGAAACAACAATAAAAAATTCCCATTTTGTGTTGTGCCAGTGCTGACCTTTAGTTATTCCGGGCTTTGAAATATTTACACTAAACTGTCCGCATTTTTCAGTTTTTAAAAGCTCTGTGAACGATCCTCTGTTATCCACATTCATTTTCAAAGGAAAACTAACCTTATCCTTAGGCAGATAAGAAAGATATGTTGAATAAAGTTTTTTTGCAAATGAATTAGTGGGAATTTCAGGCATAACAAGAGTACTTGTTTGCATTTTAAAGCTTTCAAGCAAATCCACAATCTCACCCAGCGTTACCTTGTATGTAATTTTTGCTGCGCAGTATTTTCCATCATCACAAAATACAGTATCAACGCCCTCAAAATTGCAGTGATGCTCATTACCCTCAAGTGCATCAAGCATCTCCGCTATCAAATCATCAATATACAAAAGTTCAAGCTGCGTGGTTTTATCGTTTATTTCTATTGGCAAATCGTTTGCGATATTATAACAAAAAGTTGCAACTGCACTGTTGTAATTTGGTTTGCACCACTTTCCAAAAAGGTTTGGGAAACGGTAAACCAATGTTTTTGCACCTGTTTCGACAGAGTAATTAAAAAATAAATCCTCGCCCGCTTTTTTGCTTCTACCGTATTCACCGTTATACCTACCTATTAAAGTTGCTTGAAGCGAACTTGAAAGCATTATAGGGCTCATATTATCATTTTTCTTTAATTTATCAAGAAGTAAAGATGCAAAATTAAAATTACCTTGCATAAATTCATCTGTATTTTGCGGTCGGTTTACACCTGCAAGATTAAATACGAAATCACACTTTGCGCAGTATTCGTCGAGCAGTGCAGGATCGGTGTCAATGTCATATTCAAAAATCTCATCAATTTTGAGTTTTGGACGGCTTCTGTCTTTTCCGTCTCGGATATTTTTTAAAGATGCGCAAAGATTTTTGCCGACAAAACCTTTTGCTCCGGTTACCAGTATGTTCATATTACTTTATGTCCTTTGCGAGCTCATCCTGAATATAGGCAAGAGAAGCTATTTTTTCTTTTGTCTGCTCAACCGTCAAAAGCTGTGTGTTATTAGAGTTAAACTCAGTAAGTGTATTACGCTCTGTATCGCCTTTATTAAAATACTTATCATAGTTGAGTCCTCGCTTATCGCAAGGCACACGGTAATAATTTCCCATATCAACAGCGTGAGCGCATTCTTCATTGGTTAATAGAGTTTCATACATCTTTTCACCATGTCGAATGCCAATAACCTTAATATTATTCTTATCACCGCCGAAAAGTTCGCAAACTGCTTCTGCCTGAGTCTTAATAGTGCATGACGGTGCTTTTTGCACTAAAATATCACCAGGCTCGCCATTTTCAAAAGCAAATAATACTAAATCAACTGCTTCATCAAGGCTCATAATAAACCTAGTCATTGAACCGTCTGTAATAGTTATAGGATTTCCTGATCTGATCTGGTCGATCCACAGTGGGATAACCGAGCCGCGGGAGCACATTACATTACCGTATCGCGTGCAGCAGATTTTTGTTGTGTCGGTAGTTCTGGACTTTGCAACAATAACTTTTTCCATCATTGCTTTGCTTGTTCCCATTGCGTTCACAGGATATGCCGCCTTGTCCGTTGACAGACAAACAACTGATTTTACACCTTCATCAATCGCGGCAGTCAATATATTCTCCGTTCCCAACACATTGGTCTTAACCGCCTCTATCGGAAAGAATTCACAGGACGGAACCTGCTTTAAAGCCGCCGCATGAAATATGTAATCCACACCGTGCATAGCGTTCTTGCAAGACTGAAGATCGCGAACATCGCCGATGTAGAATTTGATCTTATCCGCAACTTCCGGCATCTTAACCTGAAATTCGTGACGCATATCATCCTGCTTTTTCTCATCTCGCGAAAAAATACGAATTTCACCGATATCGGTTTGAAGGAAGCGGTTAAGAACAGCATTCCCGAAAGAACCGGTACCACCTGTTATTAACAATGTTTTGTTTGTGAAAAGTGACATTTTATATTCTCCTTATTTTTTATCCAATTGTTATTTAAAGGTTTTGCAAGGCTGCAAATGCCGCTTTCGAAAACTCCGTTGTTTTCAAAATTATCATTTAAGGCTTCGGATAATTTTAGTAAACGTTCAGCCGCAATTTTGGGAGTCCATTCGTTGGTAATTGTATCATATCCATTTACGGAAATTTTTTCTCGATAGTCTTTATCTACAATCAATTGCTGAAGAATATCAGCTAATTGTCGAATGTTGCCACAACTATAAATCAGACCGTTTTCACCGTTTTTGATTAAGTAAGGCGCAGAGCCAACTGCATGACTAACCACCATAGCGCAAGCGCTATCCATCGCCTCGTTTACAACGGCTCCCCAACCCTCGTAAAAGTTGCTTCCAAATACATAAATATCCGCCTTGTCCATATGACGCCGCACTTCTTCAGATGGCATAAACGGCAAAATATCTATATATTCTTGTAAAGATTGAGCTTGAATATACGCTTCTATTTTGTGTTTCTGAACGCCATCACCAATGATGGTAAAATGGAATTTTTTAATATTCTTATTCACAAGTATATTCAAAGCTTTTACCGTATCAATGACATTTTTTAAATGTAACAGCCGTCCGGCATATAAAATCTCAACTGCGTTATTACATTTTTTCTGTTCTAATAACGAATGAATTCCCTTTGCACGTACATCAGGAAAATATCCCCATTTAAAGCATTTTTTTTCGTTAAATCCACAAAGCTTTAAATCATAGGAAGTATATGCACTTGCGCCCAAAATATATAAAGGTTTATCTTTATACCGCAAATAAGCATTATAAATTTTCTTGTGAGTCATCGGTATAAATCTTCTCCAATATCCCTTACGCAATACTCTTTCGCAAAAATAGAATGTTAGTCTGTTTTCTGACATGCGCAAATCCAAATATGACAAAGGTGCCGAACCGAAAATCATTACATCGCAATTTTTCGCCAAGTCTTCTGCTTTTCTTTTAAAATCGCCACTTTCATAAGCTCGCAATACAAAATCATAAGTCTTGTTCATGTCTGCATAACCCATTTCCAGCCTATCTTGCGGAATAGGTTCTGTTGCAACAAAAGTAAACTCAACATCTTTATTTTCAACCAATTCCTTACACAAAGGCAGCTGATGATGATTTAAAAAATTCGAAAAAAATACTATTTTCATTTTCACTTACCCAAAAATTTTCTTTTTCAGTTCATACAACACAGCTTTCAAAACATGATGTGTTGCACCGCTATGTTTTTCAATAGCTTAACTACTTAATTCACTTTTATTTTTATACTTTCCGAGGTGTGAAAAATGTTATTTTTATATATTTTGAATAATCTTCTAACACACATCCCATTCCTTTGTTTAAGGCTTCTAAATCACTTTTCTTATAGGCAAGTTCCATCATTGTTTCCCCGTAATTTTGCTCGCTGCCATAAGAATATCCGTCAAATCCTGCCAATGTGACTTCTTTTATGCCCAAATTTATCAATAATTTGATTAACATCAATCCAGCATTATCGGAAACACGATCCGTGTCATTTATTAATTCTGCATAATTCACCTTAACAAAGCAATCGCTTACATTAATATTTGACGTTGCCACCACCTTGTTGTGCAATGCACAGTCCAATACCTTAAATCTGCGAATATTGCTCATAAAGATAAAATCGGTTTTTCCTTTATAATCAAAATTAACACTGATTGAAACCACATTGGGTTCATTTATAAGCGAAAAAATTTTATCTTTTTCTTCTTCGGAACTTCTCCCCGGCGCAATCAGTAATACTTTTTTATCAATTAATAATTGCTTTAATGCACATAATCTTTCTGCATTTACCTCCCCTTTTTTCATATAGGATAAGTATAAATCTTCGATATAGTTTTTATCATAATTCACGCGTTTATCATAATCAATACAATTAAAAATAGTATCCATATCTGCAACCGTTAATGTGTTTTTATCTGATAAATACTTTGCATAATTTGGATGTATATTGTGCTTTGCCGATAAATAATTAGGCAAAGAATACCCCCAATAATTCTCTTGGTAAAACCGATTAATTATTTCATCAATCAAACGCAATATGGGTTTTGTGTCATAATTACAACCTTTTGCGTTATTTAAATATTCAAGAAAAAGTTCCGTATTTAAATTACCGGCTCCACGCCCCATACCCATAACGCTGGAATCCAATATCAACTCTCTGGTTGTTTCAACACCCACAAGCGCTTGCGCATTGGAGTATGCCAATTGTAAATTATTATGAGAGTGATAACCGATTTTAATGGTCGAATCCAAATTATGTTCTACCAAGTAAAATAACCGAATTAAATCACTTTGTTTCATAACACCAAAACTATCCACGATATAAAAAGCATAAGGAGCTAATTCGTTCGTTTTTTGAATAAGATTTAAAAATTCCGCATCGGAATAGTTTAAAGAAACCATGGCCTGTACAAATACATCATAACCTTTGTCTTTGATTTGTTGACATAGACGCATTGCTTCGTTTAAATCTTTTTTATGGAAAGTTAGTCGAATCCCATCTACGGTATTCTTCCCTCTCGTTTCTAATTTATCAATATCCAACTCTCCGTAATTTGCCATCAAGACGAATTTTTTTTCTTCTCTTATGTCCGAAATAAAAGGCATTACCTGTGCCATAGAAGAAAACTTTGAAATCTCGGCTTGATAGCTGACACGGTGACTTAAAAATCCGCATTCTATTATATCGATATTTGCCTCATTCAATCCATTGATAATGCGACGGATATTATTGACCCCAAATTTCCATTCATTACAATAACCGCCATCCCGCAATGTACAATCCAAAATATGTATTCTGTTCATCATAACCTCGATTATTATTTTGATAAAATTCTTGTATAAATTGCATTTGCAATTTCGAAATCTATAGGATTATTTATGTCTGTGGTCTCGACCTCGGAAACTTCAAGCATATATGGCTTTTCCCCTATTCTTCTGTGCAAATGTGTAATAACATCTTTTGTAAAAATATACAGTCCTGTAGTTTCCATATAAATCGGGTCCAAATCCTGCGTTCTGGGAATATGATTCAGATCATAATTCAACGGTTTGCCGTTCAACCAAAAGAACTCCTGATGACGCTTAACCGCAATTGCCGAATCGTATTCACCGCTTTTTACCGCTCGTACACCTTTATCAATACTTTCCGAACATTGGAAAGGAGCGGTTGCATGAGCTAACACATAGATGTCCGCTGACACAGCTTGTGAAAATGCATAAAACATATCGTTGACATCTGCCTGTGCCGTGTCATATTTTTCATCTCTTTTAAGATAATTGACACCATCAATTAGGAATTCTTTAATTTCTTCCTTGCTGCAATATACATATGTTTCATCAACTTCTTTTGCATTTTTTAACGCTTTTAATATAAAGTGAATTAATGGTGTACCGTCGTCGAATTGTTTCGTATTTTTTCCGGGGGTTCTTTCATTATTCATCTTTATAGGAACTAATGCAACTACTTTCATTTTTTTACGCCTCAATTTCTGTTTTTAATTTTTTAATAATGTTTTGAAACTCTTCCATTGTCTCAGGAATATAAAATTTATTCTTTGTATACTCTTCATAGTATTTTAAATATCTTTCAACATAAGTCTCAAAGTTCCCGCTACCTAAAATCGGAGAAGTCCCATTAAAAATTTTATACAACATTACAACTTTAGGCTTAGCGTTGGAAATAATGTGCGGAATAAATACGGTGTTTGAAGAAATTGTAACCAAAACTTTATTGTCAATAGAATTATTTAAAAGATAATTCTCCCAAAAAATGGGGGCTTCTATCGTAGGCAAAATTGTTTTAAAACGGTCGACTTTATTTCTTGGATGATGCTTTAAGACAAAATCTTTTTCTTCACATTCTTTCCATAGCATATTGATAAGATCAGTATCGTTTGTGATATATCCGTCGTTATTAAAGCTTTCTTCAAAAAATATAAATTTTTCTTTAATTTGATAGTCCGTTCTGCCGAAAACTTCATTATATATTTCATACAATCCTTCGATTTCCTGCGGTTTAGGTAACACAACCAAATTTTTATATTCTTTTAAGCATACCAACTCTGGCGCAAAAACATAAACATCATCAAGCACTTCTTCAATAGAACAAATTCTAAATATTTTCCTAAACAATTGTGGAGTTCGAATTGTTTGCCCATTCTTTACAATATATGTGCTTATACCATCTTCAAACATATGGATTTTGGTGTTTTCCCCATTCTTCTTAATTGCATATTGCAACATTAAGTTTTGCAGTGTAAAACTGGAAAAATAACATTCCGCGTACTTCTTAACATCAAGTCCCCAAATTTTTTTTACATATTGGCAAGGAAATATTTCAAAAAACATTCTACCATATTTTGACCTCTGCAAACGATTAAGTGCCTCTTCGTTTTTACATATTTCAGCAAAGTAAACACAATGAAAAAAATCCGATAATTTTTCGCTTTTAGAAAGCGTTTCAAAACGAGGTGTTGCATCTGTTAAAACTAAATCAACTTCTTTGTCATTATAAAAAACCTTTTTAATTAATATAGCAACATATAATTGAAAAACTGAACTACAAACCATTAAAATCATATTCTACCCTCCAAATTTGATTCCTCAATTACGGATTATGCATCTTGAATTTTTGATTATTTTGATTTTTCTTTTTGCCGCATAGATTGAAACATAGCTATAATTTTTTTGTTAAAAATAATCACCACAAGCACAATACATATCATCAATCCCGCCCTTGCCCAAAGATTGTTATAAAATATCATACCATAAATTATAATACAAATCGCAATTGTAATAATTGTGAAGAACCAACGCATATCAACTATTTCATCCAGATGCTTTTCATAATGTCCAACAACGAAATAATATAAAATCAGTTGAATAATACTACAACCCAATGTGGTATATCCCGCCGCTAAATAACCAAAATACTTGATGCCGAAATAATTGGCAATCAGATTTACCGTAGCGCAAATGATTGTGATTAAGGACATTTGCCATGTCTTTTCATAGTAAAACATTATATTACCTATAATGCCTATTATAAACATAAAAAGCGTTGCTAACGCTAGAGGCGGAATAAACCAAACGGCATCTAAATACTCCTTGGTGGCGAAAATCATAATCCCTTCTTTTGCAAAAAGAACTACGCATGCACACACGACCGACACCAATAACGTACATGTAGTTATTATCTTTTTTAAACCGTTATATTTATGTCCTTTAATAGACTGTAATGTAAACGGTATTAAAGCAGAATTAATTGCTTGAGTGATAATACCTATTAACCCCATAATGCTGTGTGAGATGCCATATATACCAGCTGATGCTGTTCCTACCATTCTATCGATCATCAATTTGTCGCTTGAATTCAACAAAATTGATGACAAATAATGTGGAAGAAGGGGCAGATTAAACTTTAGCGCATATCCCCAATACTTCTTACTTACGAACTTTTTTCCTTTAACATAGGTAACTATACAAATAATGATACCAAATATAATCCCCAGCAAGCCGGAACCAACCAGCTTTGCATATACTGCGTAATTAGGAAAAAGTAAAACGCCCACAATAGCAATAGAAGGACTCAACAGTGCACTCAAAAATGTATAGATTATTACATCCTTGTATGCATATATGTATCGTCTACGCATCAGCCAAAAGGATATAGCAGCGTTTGTAAATGTCTGCAACCACATAAATGCCAAAAATAGATTATTCAATCCAAAAAGCATCGGAAATAGTGTATTGATAATAATGCATGCCGAATATACGAATGCAGAACAGCCAAACGAAAGCGTAATCATACACGAAGTAAATGCATCAATATCATCTTCATATTTCGCCTGTGCTACATTATATACGCCGCCGGCCAAAGACAGAGTCGCAAAAATACTAATTACATTTTCCCATGTAACGAACACACTAGTCGCACCGTAATCTTCCACTTCCATCAAACGTGTAAAAATAGGTGTCGTGATAAAAGAAATACCCTTTAACGCTACATTGGAAACTGTAAACCAAAATGCGGCCTTCGCCGCCGGCGATAAACTATTCAGTTTTTGAAAAAAGCTCTTTATTTTTGCTATCATTTTTCAAAACACATCTCTATTTCTTGCATAACTTCTTTGTTAGTCGAATTTCCGTTGACTGGTGTTCGAGCAATGCATTCACATTCCGCAGGGTTGTCCAATAGATATTTTACCCCACGGTATATGTCTTCAGGTGTTCTTTCAACCACTATGCCGTTTTTCTGATTTGTAATCATTTCTAAATTGCTTGGAATTTCGGTCACGACAACGGGTTTTTGAAAGTATTTTTCTTCAAATAAAGCAACACCATACCCTTCATAACTTGACGGCTGCACACAAATATCCGCACTATTCATATAAGTATACGGGTTTTCGCAATTCCCAAGCAAAATAAAATCATTTTGAACCGCGTATTTTTCAATCTCGTTTTCTATTGCACTACGAAAATCTCCTTCGCCTGCCACATACCATTTGATTTTGTAACCCTCGTCAACCAAACGCTTACACACGGAAACGCATAAATGAAAGCCTTTTAACTCTACCAATCTGCCTACGGATAAAATATTAATTTCATCGCCCGACATTTTGTTGGGTTCTTGTGCCAAACGGTTAACTTCTTTATAATCCAATAAACTGGGTAAAATAATACACTTAAACTTTTTATCAAACGAAGGATATACTTCTTTCAAATTACTCAAAGAATTTTGTGATACGGTAATCACAGAATCGAGTTTTTCAAATGCTGCTTCATCTAATTTCTTATTGTTGTTAATTCTTTTGATATCCGTATGTATCCAGCCAAGTTTTACATGCGCATCTACACAGTCTGCTACATAATAACACGCCGAACCTTCCTCAAAACCGATGGCAATGTCATAATGTTTTTCTATTTTAAGCATTGTTTTCTTCATGTTTTTCCAATCGTTCTCAGTAAATTTTGTTCTGCCGAAACGAATACGAAGAAAGCGGCCAATACGATAAAATACCAGACTGATTTTTTTCTTTTTTAATAAGGACTTAACACTCGTCACAAAATAACGGTTATATACGTCCGCATAATATGGGGAATCTTCCAATAAACAAACATTTTTATTCAATTTTTCAAATAAATCTCTGCCTTCGTTAAAAAGATATAAATCAACTTGATATTTGTCATAGTCTAAATTGTCACAAAGATTTATTAAACACTTTTCCAAACCGCCTGTAGAAAGGCTGCTGGAAACAATCAATATTTTCTTTTGCATCATTCGCTCCTCATTTCGTCTATCCTATCCATCAATGAGTCTGACTTCCCTGTAACTACCTTCCTGCAAAACATATATCCGCTATTTTTCAATTCGTCAAAATCTTTCTCAATGAACACAGAAGTTAGAATATCGTAGTGATGATAATGTAACGACGCCCAACCAAAATGTTCTGTAATTTCATGTTCTGTTCCTCTCTGCACTGTATTTTTCCTGAGGTCAGAATTAAAAATAACCGTTTGGCAATAAAGTTCATCCGGGGCAAAAACCCTTTTCATTCGCTTATTAAACTTTTTATCGTTTATAAAGGTATTGATTAATAACGCTGCACCCTTTCTTGTAAAAGCAGACAGTGTTTGACCAAAATACGGATCAACCAATTTCCCCGCCAAAGGAACGCGGATCTCCTTCTTTTGAAAAGGTTTCGTTATGAGTCTATACATCAAACTTTTATACGCTCGTTGAAAAAAAGTACTTCTAAACGGATTATCAAAATACCAACTCTTCAATACTTTATTTTTATCCGTCGGCACCGTGGAAGTGGCAATATTATACGCCATAATATACTCAACGCCTCTATTATTTTCAAACTGCGTCACAATCTCACGATTCGTCAATAAAGGATAGTCCTGTCCCGACAGCATAACAAAACGTTCATAATGATTTTCACTTAAAAATGCCTCTTGCAATAAAAGCATATATGCTTTTAGAATCGACCACCCTCCCCAAGAAACGTTAACTCTCTTTTGCAAAAAGTGAACAGACGGCTCATTTTTTAATAAATCATAAAAAGGCTTAAAGTCACTCTTTTTATCGACGTTGATATAAAAATCCCCTGTCCCCTTCAAAGCATTTACCAACCTATACAAATGCTCAGGGTCTTTATATGTCAATATTAGATAAGCAATTTTCATTTCACCTTATTATCTCCTTGAATACAAATTTAGAACTGCGCTGGTTTACTCATAAAATCCTCGCACATCTCTCGGTTATTTAGTTCAAGCAAAAATGTTTTTAATCAAATATAACGATCTGGTGCACATAAAAGAATGGGAAGCAATCCCCAAAACAATTTTTTCTTTTTTAGAAAGTTCGCTCGATCCTTTTATCTCTTGCTTGCTCTTTTTTAAATACTTCTTATATTGCTTTATCTCCGCCCTATAACGGAACATTTCCTTA
>ERZ780207.2409-NODE-2409-length-13544-cov-6.426051_pt1 | contig 13544 bp, 11 predicted proteins | sample MGYA00510977_ERZ780207 | MGnify/ENA primary metagenome ERZ780207 (study PRJEB29588, sample SAMEA2151383) | human gut metagenome | biome: human gut; feature: human-associated habitat; material: faeces | place: Denmark | collected 2008/2010 ... | reverse complement strand
GATGAGCGTCGGCGGGAAGCCGGTGAAGTCGGCAAAAAGTGGGGACAGGTCGCTCGAACGGTAGTCTCTTCCTGCGGCGTAGGCGAGACGCACGGCTTCGATGTACTCGGGCGTGAGCATCGGGTCGATCTCCGCACGCTCTGTATAGGACTGGCCGGACATCGTCATGTCGGTCCACGGGGACATCAGGATGAGCGTGCCGGGGAGCTTGCGGCCCGCCGTCTTGAGGCGGTTGCAGAGCACAAGGGCGAGGTTGCCGCCCGCGCTGTCGCCCGCGAGGACGATATCGCGCGCGCCGTAGCCTTGGAGCATCAGATAGTCCCACGCGCGCAGCGCGTCCTCGACGGCGGCGGGATAGGGGAACTCGGGTGCGAGGCGGTATTCAAAGCTCAGCACATCGTAGCCCGTCGCATGCGCGAGCTTGGACGACAGTACGCGCGAATAGCCGAGGTTGCCGCTCGTGTAGCCGCCGCCGTGGCAGTATAAAATCGCATGGCGGCTGCCGTGGGGGGCCTTGAGCCGCGTCCACGCCGCGCTCATGCCCGAGAGGGCAAATTCCTCGTAATCCATGCCCGTCATCGGCGCAGTCAGCTTGCCGAGGACCTCCTGACTGCGGCGCTGACGCTCAAGCTCTTCGGCGGTCATGCTTTCTGGCGCACCGGCGCTGTGCAGCGCCTTGAGCGCACGCATCAGCGGGTCGAGATGCGCGTTCTCGGCCTCGCTCTTCTTTTTGCGGATGATGCGGAGTTTGGGTTCCATAGCTCCTCCTGAAAAACAAAATTCTTTGAGAGCATGATATCATAATTTCGTAAAAATGCCAAGGAAAAGAGCATCTTTCTTGTAGCGCGCCCCGCTTTGTGCTATAATAAACCTCTCAAGACCGCGCAGAGGGAAAGAGGGAACATCGGATGGCCAAGCCCAACAGCAAATGGTATAAGCTCGACTCCGCGGGCACGCTCTACTCCGCGCTGCAAAAGGAGGAGTATTCAGCCATCTACCGCTTTTCCGCTCTGATGGAAAAAGACGTCGACCCCGCGGCGCTTCAGCGCGCCATCGACCGCTGCATGCCGCGCTTCCCGACCTTTGCCGTGCGCATCCGTAAGGGTGCGTTCTGGTACTATTTGGAGCACAACAGCGCGCCGGGGCCGTTTTTGAAAGAGGACGTGTCCGATCCCTGCCAGCCCGTGCGTTTCAAAGAAGACAACGGCTGGCTCGTGCGCTTTTACTATTACCGCAACCGCATTTCGATTGAGGTCTTCCACGCGCTTTCCGACGGCGGCGGAGCCATCGTCTTCTTCCGCACGCTGCTGGCCGAATACCTGCGCCAGACCGGCGTTGATATCCCTGCGGGGAACGGTGTGCTTGATTTGAACGAGCCGCCGCGCGAGGAGGAGATGGAGGACGCCTATGCCCGCTACGCAGGACGCCACGCGCTGGGCCTCCACCGCCAGCCGACGGCGTATCAGAATACCGGCACAAGCGAGCCGTTTTACACGTTCCATGTGACGATGGGCTTCGTGCCGCTCTCGAAGCTGCGCGAGGAGTCGAAAAAGTACGATGCGTCGATCACCGAATACCTCTCCGCTGTGCTCATTTACGTCATTTTGGAAAAGCAGAAGCGCGAAAAGCCCTACCGCCTGCGCCCCGTGGCGCTGGCCATCCCCATCAATCTGCGCGGCTGGTTCCCGAGCGAGACGCTGCGAAACTTCATTACCACCGTCCGCCCGTATATCGACCCCGCGCTCGGCGACTACACGTTCCCCGAGATCGTCTCGCAAGTGCGGCATTTTATGAAGCTGCACATCAACCGGCAGGAATTGCAGGCGGCGTTCACGGGCAACGTTCGCTTTACGGAAAACTTTTTCCTGCGGCTCATTCCGGTCGTTTTCAAAAATCCCGTCATGGCGCTCAATTACCGCCTGCACGGCGTGAGGCCCTATTCCTGCACATATACGAACCCAGGCGCGTTCACCGTGCCGCCCGAAATGGCTGAGCATATCCGCGGGGCGGAGGTCATTCTGGGACAGGCGACGGTGCCGCGCTGCCACTGCGCGTCCATCAGCTATGGCGACACGATGGAGATCACCTTTGCCGGCACGCAGGCGGAGACGGACACCGAGCGCGACTTTTTCCGCTTCCTCGTGCGCGCGGGCATCCCCGTGCGCGTAGAGAGCAACCGATGAATAGCAGATCGAAAGAAGGAATTTGATGTCATATTGTGTCAAATGCGGCGTGGAGCTGGACGAGGGCGCGGAGCGCTGCCCGCTCTGCGGCACGCCGGCGTGGAAGCCGGATGAGACCGAGCCGCGCTATTTCCCGACCAAGCCGGCCGAGGTGCCGAGAGCATCGCGCAGAGCCGCCGCCGCATTGCTAACGGCGATGCTCGCGTCCGTGTCGCTCTGCTGCGGGCTGCTGAATCTCATTTTGCCGACGGAGCACCCTTGGGCGCTCTACGTCGCGGGCGCGGCAGTGATGCTGTGGATCTGGTTCGCACTGCCGATGCTCGTGCGCGGCATCCCGATCTTCTTCCGACTGACGGCGGACGTCGCCGCCATCGGCATTTACGTGTGGATCATCTCCGTTGCGCTGCACGGGGGACGGTGGTTCCGCGGGCTCGTGCTGCCGATGCTCGGCTGGGCGTGCGTTGTTGTATTCCTGCTGAGCTTTCTGCTGCGCGACGGCAGGCGCTCACGCCTTTCTTCCATCGCCATGTGCATCGGCGCGGTGGGCCTGATGGCGATGGGCGTCGAATACTGCCTTGACCGGTATTTTCTTGAGGTGTGGCAGCCGAGCTGGTCGCTCGTCGTGCTTGTCATCTGCATCGGGCTCATCATCCCGCTGCGCATCGTGCGCCGCGTCCCGTCGCTCCGCGAGGAAGCGCGCAGACGCTTCAATATGTGAAACCTGCTTCTGAAAATGGAAAACCCGCCCTGACGCTTTTGCGTCGGGGCGGGTTTTGTGATGTTTGCTTACAGCAGCAGCCAGCTGAGCACCATGCCGACGAGCAGTGTGATCCCGGCGGTGAGCAGGACGAGCAGAAGCTTCTGATAGGGCCGCTTGCCCGCTTCGACCTTCTGCTCGATCTCGTCGAGCCGCTTCCCTTCGCTGAAGGCCAAGATCTCCCTGTAGGACTGGACGTTATTTGCTTTTTTGATGCGCTCGAGGCGGAGGGCAAAGTACATCGCGCTGCCCCAGAGCAAAAGCTCCGGAATGAGACCGTAGAGGTCGAACCACTTGAGCAGCGGCACGGGTAGGATGATCGTGGCGGCGAGCAGGATGGAGAAAATGATGGCGTCGCGGTTCATGGCCCTGACGTCGGCGGCGTTGACTTCCTGTTTCATGGTTTCCAAATCTCCTTTGATGAGTTGGTCGAGCGAAACATCGAAGAGGGCGCTGAGCAGGAGCAGACTATGGATATCGGGGTAGCTCTTGCCGGTTTCCCAGTTGGAAACGGTCTGGCGCGTGACGTAGACCTTTTCCGCCAGCTCCTCCTGCGAAAGCGAGAGCGCGGCGCGATGTGCCTTGATCTGATTACCGAGTTCCATAAGTGCCTCCTGTGCGTTTCGTTCGATCTGCCCCAAGGGTAGCCAAAACGGGAAAGTTTGTCGAGCAAAGCTGCTTTACATGAGGAAAAATTGCTTGTCAAAAGATTTTGACAAGCGCCTTTTCGCCCCGATATCAGCGGCTTGCCAGCTTTTCGCGCAGCCTTGCGATGCTTCGCTGCGGGGCGTCGATGGCTTCGCCCTGCGTTTCGTGCCAGTCGGCCTTTTCGATGGCGATGACCTTTTCGTAGTAGGAGATCGCCGTTTCATAGTCACCACGAATTTCGCAGATCTGCGCGATGGCCTCGGCAGGGTCGACGAAGCGCGGGGGCGGCATGAGCGCCATCGCCTTTTCATAGTCCGCGATGGCCTCGTCGTAGTGAGCGAGCTTGGCGAGCTCGCTCGCGCGCATAACGTAGACCTCCCACGTGTCGGGATACTTTGCGCACATGGCCTCCCACTGTGCGAGCGCGTCGTCGGTGTGCCCCTCCTGCAAAAGGATACAGCCGAGGTAAAAGTCGTCGTTGTAGGTCTGATTCAGGCGGTGCATTTTGTCCAAGACCTCGCGCGCCTCCGCGCAGCGGCGGTCGGCGATGAGAAGGTCCAGAAGCCACAGGTGCGCGCTGTGGTTCTCCGGATGCGCGGCGAGAAACTCCTGATAGAAGGCGATCGTGCGGTAGTGGTTCGTCGCGTTCCAGTCGAGGTACGCGCCGTGCTCGGCGTCGAAGATGGCGTTGTGCGCCTCCTTGCAGTCGAGATTCAGTGCGAGCGCCTGACGCGCGAGGGGAGAGGCGAGGTCATTGTATTCCCGTGCGCGCTTGCAGTAAAGCTCTGCGAGCAGCAGCGTCGCGCGCGGGCGCGTTTCCTCCTCGCGGCACTTTTCCTGCAAAAAGTGCTCCTCTTCGTCAAATTCCTGCTGTGTGAGAAAGCGCTTGTCCCAGAGCATATTGTCGATGCGGGTAAAGCGGCTCTCGTCCGTGAGGGAGAAGAGCGAGTCGATGCTCGTTCCCAGCGTGACGGACAGCGCGGGCAAAAGCTGAATATCGGGAAGCGAGCTGCCGTTTTCCCACTTGCTCACGGCCTGCGCGCTCACGTGGAGGGCTTTTGCAAGCTGCTCCTGCGTCATGCTTTTGGAGAGGCGCAGCGTTTTGATCTTGCTGCCGATGTCGATGTTCATAAAGGCAAAACTCCGTTTCTATAAAGTGCGGACGTCCTTGATGAGTTCAGTATAGCCGATTGCAGGAAAACGCGCAATGGAGGGGGAGTTTTGCGCGCTCAAACGGCGGTTGAGCGCAAAAAGGACGGAAGATGCTTTTCTTCCGTCCTTTTTATGCAGTTCCAGTCGAATCAGTCGCCGACGCCGGGGTTCAGAACCTTGCCGACGTTCCACAGGTGCGCGACCTGCTGCGCGGCGGCCAGACGTTCCTCGGGGGACTCGTAGCTTGCGTGCGCGGTCTGCGCGCCGCAGTCGACACAGGTGACATAAACGCACCAGCCCTGCTCATCCTCCACCGTACCGGTGCCGCGGCAGTAGGGGCAGTCCTGCAATTCGATCTCATAAATCGGGTCCATGGTATCATCCTTTCCTACCGCGCAAAATTGACAGTTTGCGCGGAAATAACCTAATGACCGTAGTATAGCAGGGAAACGGGCGCTTTACAAGCAAGAAAATAGCAAAAATGGGGCGCTCGCAAGCGCCCCGCTTTTTACACGTTTGACGACGGAACAGGAAGCTGGTACTTTTCCACGTAGGATTCGTACGTCTGCTGGAAGCTGCCGTCGGCAGTCTTGGCCTGGCGCAGCGTTTCGTGCAGGTTGAGGTTATGCGCACGGGCGTCGATGACGCAGCCGGCGATGTTGGAGCAGTGGTCGGATGTGCGCTCAAGGTCGGTCAGAAGATCGGAGAGGACAAAGCCAGCCTCAATGCTGCAATGGCCCTGCTGCATGCGCAGGATGTGGCGCGTGCGCATCTGCTCTTTGAGCGTGTCGATGACCTGCTCGAGCGGCTCGACCTGTTGGGCGAGCGCGACGTCCTGCGAGGAGAAGGACTTGAGCGAGAGCGAAAGGATCTCGCGGATGGCGGAGGTGAGAATGGCGAGTTCGTTGAGGGCGCTGCCGGAGAACGTGAGGCCCTTTTGCTCCATCTCCTCAGCGGAGGAGAGAATGTTGACCGCGTGGTCAGAAATGCGCTCAAAGTCGCCGATGGTCTTTAAGAGTTCGGTCGCCTCCTCGCTCTCGTCGCGGCCCATTTTCTGCGTGCTGAGCTTGACGAGGTAGGTGCCGAGGATATCTTCATAGTGGTCGCAAAGCTCCTCATCGTCGCGGATGCTCTGGGCGAGCTCGGGCGTGTTGTGGTCAAGGGCGGTGAGAGCGTTGTTCAGCGCGCGCACGGCGCAGTCCGCCATTTCGCGGGCGACGGCGCGGCTCTGGCGAAGGGCGAGGGACGGGGTGGGGAGAAGACGCTCGTCGAGCTCGGTCGTCTTTTCACCCTGCGTCTGGGGATCGTCGGGGACGATGCGGCAGGCGAGCTTTTCAAGAAGGCCGCCCGCGGGCAGGAGCATGGCGGTGCAGAGGACGTTGAAGACCGAGTGTGTGACGGCGATGCCCGCCATGGTGGCGGATTCATCCAGCAGCGCGGGCGCAAAAGCCGCGCGCACAATGCAGAAGACCGTCAGCAGCACGACAACGCCGATGACATTGAAGAGAAGGTGAACGACCGCGGCGCGGCGGGCGTTTTTGTTCGTGCCGATGGACGACAGCATGGCCGTGACGGTCGTGCCGATGTTCTGGCCCATGATGATGGGAATGGCCGCAGCATAGCTCACCGAGCCCGTGACGGCGAGCGCCTGCAAAATACCGACGGACGCGGAGCTCGACTGGATGATGGCCGTGAGCAGCGCGCCGGCAAGCACGCCGAGGAGGGGATTCTGAAAGGCAACAAAGAGATTCGTGAACGCAGGGACGTCCTTGAGGCCCGCGACCGCGCCGCTCATCGTCTCCATGCCGAACATGAGCGTGGCAAAGCCGAGCAGGATCATGCCGGTGTCCTTTTTCTTGTTGTCCTTGCAGAACATGTAGTAGATGATGCCGATGAGCGCAAGGACGGGAGTGAAGGATGAGGGCTTTAAGAGCTTAATCCAGAAGTTGCCGGAGTCGATGCCGCCAAGGCTCAAAAGCCAGGCCGTGACGGTCGTGCCGACGTTGGCGCCCATGATGACGTTGATGGCCTGACGCAGCGTCATCAGGCCCGAGTTGACAAAGCCGACCACCATGACCGTGGTGGCGGACGAGCTCTGGATGATGGCCGTGATGCCAAGGCCCGTTAAAAATCCGGCGAATACGCTGCCGGTCATCTTGTCGAGAAGGGAGCGGAGCTTGCCGCCCGCGCGGCGCTCGAGCGCCTGGCCCATCAGGTTCATGCCGAAGAGGAACAGGCACAGCCCGCCGATCATCGTGAGCACATTGAAAATATCCATATTTTCTATCTTTCCTTTTTTCTTTTTTGAGACTCTATTTATAACCAAGTAATAGTTTACGCGCCAAATGTCAAAACTGCCAGAGGAGAATTGTAAAATCTATGTAAAATACACAGCGGCGACGGAATGCGGCGTGATTTGTGTCATGTTGCACAGTTTTTTCCGCATGAACTGGAAAAAAGTGCAGACACTAAGCGCAGCATTCGCCGCGGCGTCTGCCTCCGCGGCAAAAAGCAACTTGAAATGTCGGAGGAATCGTATGAAAAAAGACTTTATCGACACCAATGAATTCACAAAGCAGGAACTGCTCGACATCATCGACTTGTCGCTCGCCATCAAAAAGGCCATTAAGGCGGGCTACTATCCGCCCCTGATGCGCAACATGACGCTCGGCATGATCTTCCAGCAGTCCTCTACGCGCACGCGCGTCTCGTTTGAGACCGCGATGAGCCAGATGGGCGGGCACGCGCAGTATTTAGGCCCCGGTATGATCCAGCTCGGCGGGCATGAGACCATCGGCGACACGGGCAAGGTACTCTCAAAGCTTGTCGATGTCGTGATGGCGCGCGTCATCGAGCACAAGACGATCGAAGAGCTCGCAAAAAGCTGCACCATCCCCGTCATCAACGGCATGTCGGACTACAACCACCCCACGCAGGAGATCGGCGACCTCTGCACGATCGTGGAGAACCTTCCGCAGGGGAAAAAGATAGAGGACTGCAAGGTCGTGTTCGTGGGCGACGCGACGCAGGTGTGCGCGTCGCTCGGCTTTATCACGACGAAGCTCGGCATGCACTTTGTCCAGTACGGCCCCCAGGGTCACCAGCTGAATGAGCAGCACAAGGAGATCATGAAGAAGAACTGCGCGCTCTCCGGCGGCAGCTACCTTGTCACCGATGACCGCGAGAGCGTGCGCGGCGCGGACTTCATCTATACCGATGTGTGGTACGGTCTCTACGAAAACGAGATGCCGAAGGAAGAGCGCGTGCGCGTCTTTCACGACTATCAGGTCAACCGCGAGCTGATCCAGCTGGGGAACCTCGGCTGCAAATTCATGCACTGCCTGCCCGCGACGCGCGGCGAGGACGTGACCGACGAGGTCGCCGACAGCGACGCCTCCCTCTGCTGGGAGGAGGCAGGCAACCGCCTGACGGCCATGCGCGGCCTTCTTGTCTACTTTACACGCTGCCGCAAGGAGCCGAGCGGTCTTCAGATCGCGGCGGCGAAGGAGGAGCTTGACAAAGTGCTCTGCGACAAGCTCGGCTGCGTCGAGGCCTACTGCGGCGTTTCGAAAGCGGAAAAGAGCTGAGAAAAACCATGGAGAAGAATCAATTCCGGCTCGCAGACGTCATTTTGTCGGTCATCTGCGTGGTGTTTGTCGCCGAGGCGGCGGCGCCGGTCGCGTCGATCGGCAACAGCCAGTATTTCTGGTGGATCTTTATGATATTGGCGTTTCTACTGCCCTACGGCCTCATCGCCGCCGAGCTCGGCACAGCCTACGCGGGCGACGGCGGGCTCTATGACTGGATCCACGCGGCGTATCCGAACGGCAAGTGGGCGGCGCGTGCCTCGTGGTACTACTGGATCAACTTCCCGCTCTGGATGGCGTCGCTTGCGGTGATGTGCCCCGAGCTCATCACGTTCATCACGGGGCGGAGCCTCGGGACGTTCGGCTCGCTCATCGTCGAGCTTCTGTTCATCTGGATCGTCACGCTCATCGCGTGCTATCCCGTGTGCGACAGCATCATTATCCTGAACGTGAGCGCTGTCATCAAGATCGTGCTGGCGCTGCTGGTCGGCGGGCTCGGCGTGTGGTATATCAGCCGTTACGGCTTTGTCAACGACATGTCGGCGCGGACATTTCTGCCGTCGTTCGACTTAAACAGCCTTTCGTATATCTCTGTTATCATCTTCAACTTCCTCGGCTTTGAGGTCGTGTGCACGTACGCAAACAATATGAGCGACCCGAAAAAGCAGATCCCGCAGTCTATCGTGACCGGCGGCATCGTCATCGCGGCCATCTACCTCTTCTCGGCGTTCGGCATCGGCGCGGCAGTGGATGTGCGTGAGATCAGCGTGGATTCGGGGCTTATCGACGCGGTGTCGCTCATTCTGGGCGGCAGCGGCGGCGTGCTCGTGGGCGTGGTGGCGCTTTTGTTCCTCGTGACGCTGTTCGGCAATATGATCTCGTGGTCGATGGGCGTCAATTCGACGGCGGCGCTGGCGGCGGACCACAACGACATGCCGCGGGTGTTCGCCAAGCGCTGGGCAAAGAACGACATGCCCGTCGGCGCGGCGGTCACGTCGGGCATTGTTGCCTCGTGCGTGTGTGTTTTGGGCGTGCTCATCGAGATGGCGTCGCCGGACTCGTCACTCTTCTGGAGCTTTTTCGCGCTGAATCTCGTGATGCTGCTTTTGAGCTATCTTCCCGTGTTTCCGGCGTTTTTGAAGCTGCGGCGCGAGGATGCGAAGACGCCGCGCCCGTTCCGTGTGCCGGGGTCTGACACGGCGCTCAAATGGATCGCCTACGTGCCGATGGTGCTCATCGTCATTTCGATCATTTTCACTGCGGTCCCGCTCTCGTTTGACGCAGAGACGCTTGCGAGCTTCCTGCCCATTACGATCGGGTCGATCCTCAGCGTGGCGATCGGCGAGGTGCTGATCGCGCTGCGCGGGAAAAACGCGCGCAGCTAAGTATGGTTTCATCATAAGGAGACAAAGCTATGGCAAAACGAATCATCGGCACAACGCCGAAGCAGGATGGGTATCGCATGCCCGCCGAATTTGAGCCCCAGCAGGGCGTGTGGATGCTCTGGCCCGAGCGAAACGACAACTGGCGCGACGGCGGAAAGCCCGCGCAGAAGGCCTTTGCGGATGTTGCCAAGGCCATCGCAAAATTTGAAAAGGTCACGGTCGGCGCATCCGTGCGCCAGTATCAGAACGCGCGCGCCAAGCTCCCCGAAAATATCCGCGTCGTGGAGCTCGAGAGCGACGACGCGTGGGTGCGCGACTGCGGGCCGACGTTCCTTGTGAACGACAAGGGCGGTCTTCGCGCGGTGGACTGGGAGTTCAACGCCTGGGGCGGGCTCGTCGATGGGCTGTATTTCCCCTGGGACAAGGATGACCAGATCGCGCGCAAGATCTGCGAGATCGCGGATGTGGACAGCTACCGCACAGAGGGCTTCGTGCTCGAGGGCGGTTCCATTCACGTCGACGGAGAGGGCACGGTGCTGACGACCGAAATGTGCCTGCTCTCCGAGGGCCGCAACCCCGACAAGTCGAAAGAAGAGATCGAGCAGATGCTGCGCGAATACCTCGGGTGCGAGAAGGTGCTGTGGATCAAGGACGGCATCGACCCCGACGAGACGAACGGGCACATTGACGACGTCGCGTGCTTCGTCGCACCCGGCGAGGTCGCGTGCATCTGGACGGAGGACAAGAACCATCCGTTTTATGAGCAGGCGCAGGCGGCGTACAAATTCCTGAGCGAGGCGACGGACGCCAAGGGACGCAAATTAAAGGTCCACAAGCTCTGTCTGACGAAAAAGCCGTGTTTACTCGAGGGCGCGGATACCATCGACGCCGTGGAAGGCACCATTCCCCGTGAGGACGGCGAGGTCAGCATCGCGTCGTATATGAACTTTTTGATCGTCAACGGCGCGGTCATCTTGCCGCAGTACGGCGACGAAAACGACGCAGTCGCCATCGAACAGGTGCAGAAAATGTTCCCCGACCGCGAGGTCGTGGGCGTGCAGACGAAGGAGGTCGCCTTCGGCGGCGGCAATATCCACTGCATCACCCAGCAGCAGCCTGCGGTGAAGAAGTAAAAAAGAGTGCCGTCCGTGCAATAAATGTACGGGCGGCGTTTTTATGGTGCTTATGCAGTCTGCTCGCGGGCGATGCGGATGAATTCCGAGAGCACGCTCCACGGATACGAGCGGCTCAAGTACCCAAAGCAGATGGGATAGGAAGCCTCTGGGCAGAGCGGGAGAATGTGCAGGTGCGCGAGCTGCTCGGGCGAGAGCGCCGTGTGCAGCAGATTTTCCGGACAGAAGCACGCGCCCACGCCCTGCTCGCAGAGCGCGAGCAGCGTTTCGACGTTTTCCGACGTCGCTTTGCTGACGGGCGAGACGCCCGAGGAGCGCAGAAGTCCGCGCCCGATGCGCCCGCCGATGTCCTCCGCGGAGCCGAGGACAAAGGGGCAGCCGCACAGGGCGCTCAAATTTCCCGCGGCGATCTCGCCGCAGTGCGTGTCAAGGTCGATGCCGCACTGCGCGAGCAGTCCATCGGACAGGCACAGCACGATGTGCTCCAGATAGTAATCCTCAAGCACCACGCCGGGGAGCGGGTGTGAAAAGCCGGCGATGGCGAGGTCAATGCCGCCGCTGAGCAGCGCCTTTTGGATCGCGTCGTTCGAGCCCTCAAGCAGCGTGATCTCGACATTCGGGTATCTGCGCTGAAAGACGGGGATCAGGTGCGGCATGATGGCGCGGCCGCGCGTATAGGCGATGCCGACGCGCAGCTCGCCTTTCTGATTTTCGGAAATATCGCAGAACTCGCGCTCCATTGTCTGCCGCGTCTGCCCGATAGATTCGGCATAGTGCAGAAACTTCCGGCCCGCGTAGGTGAGCTCAAGCGGCGTGCGGCGCACAAGGAGTGTGCAGCCAAGCTCCTTTTCAAGTCCCGCAATGTGGGACGAGAGCGACTGCTGCGTGATATGCAGTGCTTCGGCGGCGCGGGTAAAGTTTTTCTCCCGCGCGAGCACGAGAAAATAGTCAAGGGAATGAAAATTCACGGGAGTCCTCCTTTCACAGTTGCTTCTTGTAGAATATATCAATTTTAACAGTTTTACAAGCATAAAAGCAGGAATTATACTGTGGGCAGAGCACATGAAACGGCAGGAGAAGATTTCCTTTTTCCACCGCGCGTGCTAAGATAGCGTACTGTATTGAAAAAGGATAGGGGAGGACTGAGATGGCTGCAATCGTTCTTTTTTGCCTGGCGCTGATGGCCTGCCTTGTGCTGCGGGCCAATATCCTCTATGCGCTTTTGGCAGGGCTGGTGATCTTTACGCTGCACGGCAGGCAGCAGGGCTTTTCCTGGAAGGAACTGGGAAAAATGATTGGTGCGGGCGTGAAAACGTCGGCGAGCGTGCTGCTCGTCTTTCCCCTCATCGGCATGCTGACTGCCCTCTGGCGCGCGTGCGGCACGCTGCCGTTCATCATCTGCTGTGCTGTCGACCTCATCCGGCCGCAGATCCTGCTGCTGATGACATTTCTGCTGAATTGCGGCGTTTCGATGCTGACGGGGACGGCGTTCGGCACGGCGGCGACGATGGGCACCATCTGCGTGAGTGTGGGCATGTCGATGGGCATGGACCCAGTGCTGCTCGGCGGAGCGATGCTCTCCGGCGTATTTTTCGGCGACCGCTGCTCGCCGGTCTCAACGAGCGCGCTGCTTGTGAGCGAGCTGACGGAGACGAATATCTATGATAACATCAAACGCATGCTGAAAACGGCGCTTGTGCCGTTTCTCCTCAGCTGCGGCATCTATGCCGCGCTTGGAATGCTGAAAAGCGGCGGCGGCGCGGCGGGCGAGCTGTGGTCGCTCTACGGACGCGAGATGGCGCTGCACTGGGTCATGTGCCTGCCGGCAGTGCTCATCCTGGCGCTGTCGCTCCTGCGCGTGAAGGTCAAGCGGGCGATGGCGGCGAGCATTTTGTCATCGGTCGTGCTGTGCGTTTTTCTGCGCCGCCTGGACGCGGTGACAATCCTCAAGACCGCGGTTTGGGGCTACACGGCGGCGGACGCCGAGGTCGGCGCAATGCTCAACGGCGGCGGTATCCTCTCGATACTGCGCGTAGCAATGATCGTGATGATCTCGTCGGCCTATTCCGGCATTTTCCGCAAGACGGGTCTGCTTGACCGGCTCTGTGCGCGCATCACGGTTTTGAGCGAAAAGACCTCGCCCTATGCCGCCATGCTGCTGACGGCGCTCCTGGCGGGGCTTCTTGCCTGCAACCAGACGCTGACGATTATTCTGACGCATCAGCTCTGTGCGCCGTTACAGCAAAGCAAGGAACAGTTTGCCATCAACCTTGAAAACAGCGCCGTGGTCGTTGCGCCGCTCATTCCGTGGTCGATCGCGGGAGCAACGCCGCTGTCAGCGGTCGGCGCGCCGTTGACAGGCATGGCGCTGGCATGCTTTTTATACATTCTGCCCCTGTGCGAACTTGTACGGCACGCTGTCTCGTCCCGCCGGTAAGAAATGAGAAGGCCCGCTTACAGCAGTGCTGTAAGCGGGCTTTTTGTGATCGTTTTTAGGTGAGATCAGCCGACAAGCATCTCGGTATCCATAGCGATCATCAGTTCCTCGTTCGTGGGAATGAGAAGGACGGTGACCTTGGAATCGGGGGCAGAGATGACGCGCTCTTCGCCGCGGACCTTGTTGGCGTCCTCGTCCATCTTAACACCCATGAACTCGAGGCCGGAGGCGATGGCCATGCGCTGGGAAGCGCTGTTCTCGC
>ERZ780207.2402-NODE-2402-length-13565-cov-15.500814_pt1 | contig 13565 bp, 13 predicted proteins | sample MGYA00510977_ERZ780207 | MGnify/ENA primary metagenome ERZ780207 (study PRJEB29588, sample SAMEA2151383) | human gut metagenome | biome: human gut; feature: human-associated habitat; material: faeces | place: Denmark | collected 2008/2010 ... | reverse complement strand
AGCTGAAAAAGCTGTCCGAGACGGCCTTGCAGCAGATCAACGATAAGAAATACGAGACCGAGCTGACGACAGCCGGGGTCAGGACGATTTATAAATACGGCGTGGCCTTCAGCGGTAAAAAGGTTGAAGTGGCGGTCGGATGAGGCTGACGAATTTCAAAGTATCAGCTTTCAGTTTCCAAAGTATCAAATTGATACTTTGGTGAAATTCCGAAGTGTCAGCACGGCGGTTCCAAAGTGCCAAACTGGCACTTTGGGCAGAGATTATGAACAAAACCATATTGGAGGATGCAAAATGAGCACCAATATTTCGAAAAAGAAGCGGGACGACCTGCTGGACAAAATCAAGCAGATTCGTGCCTTTATCGCCGCAGCACCGCAGGATGAGAATACGGGCAACCTGCTCTCCTACCTGTCCGAACTCGAAAAAGATGTGAACGGTAAGAAGTATGGCCTTGTGTTTGAGGAGCATCGGGAGGAAATCGATGAGGTGCTGGATACCCATACGCCAGTACTGACCGAGGATGCGGACCTATTCATTGATCACGGTGTGCAGATGAATTTCCTCATAGAGGGGGACAACCTTGCTTCATTGCAGTTGCTTGAAAAGACCCATAAGGGAAAAATTGATCTTATATACATAGATCCGCCATACAATACGGGAGCAAAAGACTTTGTATATGATGATGCGTTTGTAGACACTACTGATGGTTTCAACCACAGCAAGTGGCTCTCATTTATGAAACAACGGCTCTCGCTGTCGAAAAAGTTGCTTGCAGCTCACGGGACGATTTTTATATCCATAGATGATAATGAATTTTCGCAACTAAAACTACTATGTGATGAGGTCTTTGGTGCAAACAATTACGTAGGCACTATTCTATGGAAGAAGAAAACAAATGGCAATAATATGGGCTGGCTTCCTCCTGTACACGATTACATATTGTGCTATTCAAAAGAGATAGGCAAAATTTATGACTTTGGCTTCGAAGTTTCGGAAGAAGATATTCTAAAAAACTATAGCAATCCTGACAATGATCCACGTGGACCGTGGACAACTACCGACTTATCAGCAAATCATAAAGGGCCATATTTCCCTGTTACTAATCCTAAAACCGGGGATGTTTATTATCCTCCGGACGGAAGATACTGGGTATTCAATGAGCAGGAGATACAACGGAGAATAGCCGACGGAAGAATCATTTTTGGGAAAAGTGGAATGGCCCGACCAGTGCAACGGGTGTTTGCTAAAGACCGAAAATTTTCAAAGCGCAAAGTGGAATCTTGGTGGGATAACCACGGGATGAACGCAGATGCAACGCAAGAGCTGAAAGATATTTTTGGAGTTGCGAAAGTGTTTACACATCCTAAGCCAACTCAACTCATCAAGGACATTGTGAAAATGTCGTGCAGTAAAACTGCAACTATTCTAGATTTCTTTGCAGGCTCTGGTACAACAGGTCACGCTGTTATGAATCTCAACGCAGAGGATGGTGGAACCCGCCGCTTTATCCTCTGCACCAACAACGAAAACGGCATTTGTCGGGATGTGACCTACGAACGCATCCGCCGTGTCATTGATAAAGAAGACTATGCCGCCAGCCTGAAATACTATAAAGTTGACTATGTACCTATTTCGGATCGTATGTACTACGAGTACGCCGATGAACTGCTCCGCCATATCCGGGAGCTGGTGGAGCTGGAAAACGGCATCAATTTTACGGGCAACGAGGAAATTGCCATCGTGCTGACCGAGGATGAATTAGCCGCATTTATTGCCGATAAAGACCGCTTTGCGAAATGCCGTCGGCTCTATATGGGACACGACCTCCTGCCCGACGAAGCACAGGAAACGGCACTTTTCAAAAACAAGATTGAGATTAGTATTATTCCGGATTACTACTATCGAGATTTGCAGGAGGGCTAAAATGGTAGAATTCTTAAAAACACTTGCGATAGCTTGTATTCCAGCCATTATAACAGGAATTGTGACATATATTGTTGCTCGCAAAAATGCCGCTTCGCAAATCAGTATAATTAAAGAACAAAACAAGCACGATTTAGAAAAGCTTATGGAGCAGCACAAGGTTGATATAGAGCATCTCAAAGAAGCTCACAGGCTGGATATGGAAGCAAAAGAACAAGATCATAAGAACAAGCTTGAATTGCAGCAGAAGGAATTCGAAAACAGCCTGCTTAAGCAACAAAAAGATGGTGAAAATGCAATGGCAACAGAAACTATTAAAGGTGTACTCAGCCTGTTTGGCAGTGCGGTGACCACAGCAATGGATACCCCGGAAGCAAAGCAGCTGTTGAGTGACTCTATTAAACAGTCATTTAATAAGTCGAAGGAGGGCTGACTATGGAACTGAAGGAATTCCAGCTCAATGCAGTAAAGTCATTGTTTGAGGCGATGGACAAGCCCGTCAGAGATATTATCCTGAAAAGTCCTACTGGAAGTGGAAAAACCATCATCCTCACTTACTTTATGCACCAATACATACAGTCTTACCCGAAAACGGTGTTCGTTTGGCTCACTCCCGGCAAAGGCAATCTTGAGGAACAGAGCAAGGCAAAAATGGATAAGTATATCCACGCTTCGCAGACAAAGCTGCTTTCCGATGTGATGACGGCGGGATTTGAAGAAAATGACAGTTGCTTTATTAACTGGGAGAAACTCACGAAGAAAGGCAACAATGCTCTCAAAGACAGCGAACGGACAAACTTTCTGGAACATATCGAGCACGCACTGAACGACGGCCTGCGCTTTATCATCATTGTGGATGAGAGCCATCAGAACAACACAATCAAAGCAGATGAAATTATCCAGTATTTCCGCACGGAGAAGATTATTCGCTGTTCTGCTACGCCTAAGGGCATTGCCAAAGCTGAAGTGATCGAAATTCCTGAGGAAGAAGTTATTGCAGCTGGTCTTATCAAGAAGATGCTGGTTATCAATCAGGATTTTCCGCAGCAGGTGGAAATGGAGAATGCAACCAACTATCTGCTAGAGCAGGCCTATGCCAAGCAGCGTGAAATTCGTGCAGAATTTCTTTCCGCCGGGAAGGACATTAACCCCTTGATCGTAGTACAGATTCCAAATAAATCGGAGAAATTGCAGGATGATGTGGAACGCTGGTTTGAAACGCAAGGCGTAACCTATGAGAATGGCCAGCTTGCAGTATGGCTCTCTGATATGCACGAAAACTTGGATGGCATTGAAGAAACCAATGCTCCTTCTGTTGCTGTTATCATCAAGCAAGCTGTTGCCACGGGCTGGGACTGCCCGAGAGCTGCTATCTTGGTAAAACTTCGTGACAATATGGATGAAACCTTCGAAATTCAAACCATCGGGCGTATTCGTCGTATGCCTGAGGCGCACCATTATGGCAAGGATTTGCTGGATAGCTGTTATCTCTATACTTTCGATGAAAAATTCACTGCCGGTGTCAAATTGAGCCTTGGCAAAGGGGCTTTGGAAGCAGTTACCTTGTTCCTCAAAAATGAGTATAAGAACATCACATTGACATCTGAGCAGAGAACGATGGTAACGGATCACCGCAATCCGAAGAAGGCCCTACTTTCCGTCGCAAAGTATTTTGAAGAAACATTCAAGACTGGCACGAATAAAGCAGAGAACCAGGCACGATTACAGGCGGCAGGATTTGAATTTAGTGCTGATATTTTGCGCCATACCTTTTCGGGTGAAACTGCAACCTTAGACTTTGCTTCGGCAGATATGAACACAATCGTCATTACCGAAAAGCTGAACACCCACGACCACGGACATATGTATCATCAGAAGGTGGGTAAGATTGGTATGGAGATCGGAATGGAATATAGCTATATGAACACGATCATTCGTAAACTGTTCGATCGTAATTTTACATATAGCCGCAAGATCCTCGCAATGGAGCCGAGAGAGGTTTATGCCTTTGTTATCAACAATGCCGGTTTACTACGCCACACCGTGCGTGAAGCGATGGCAGCTGAACTTCAGCAGCTTACCCTCGATATCAGTCAGGTATCCAAGGTGCCGTTTCATATTCCACAATCCTGCCTCTTCACCTATGATGGTACGGCAAAGACACAGTTGGAAATGAAGAAAAATGTATATCAGGGTTACCTTTCTTCAGCGGAAGTCCGCTCCTCTTCGGAACGCAAATTCGAAAAATTCTGCGAAAAGTGCGACACCGTGAACTGGGTATATAAAAACGGTGACAAAGGTAATGAGTATTTATCTATTGTTTATGCGGATAATTCCGACAAGCAAAAGAATTTCTATCCTGACTATATAATTGGCGTAAACGACGAGGTTTGGATTGTGGAAACCAAGGGTGGGTTTGACCGTAGCGGCAACAGTCAAGATATTGACATTTTTACGCCGAAAAAGTTTGCTGTTCTGAAAGATTATTTGGACCGCTACAGATTAAAGGGCGGTATTGTCCGCTACGATGAGAAAAGCGAAGAGCTGTGTATTTGTATGGACAACTATTCTGAGGATATTAACAGTGACAGTTGGGTCGTATTGAGCGATATTTTGAAATGAGGTGAAAGTCTTGAAGATAACTGACCATAAAGTGCTAATTGAGTTTTCTCCAGCAAAAGTTCAGTTTTTTAGAATAGATCCCGAAGATATCTCGGTCACTTTAAAAAGTATTTTGCGTGTGCTCATGGATCTCTCTTGGCTCAGTAAATTCGATCAAGACTTTGAACAAAAAGCGTTTGAATCTCGGGCAACTAAAACCATAGAAGATATAAAAGCGAAGTTCGATCAATGTGTCGATGACGGTATCACCAAAGATGCTGGCGAGTATGTAGTATCTGAATTGGCCAGAGAAACTATGATCTCTAAACTGGATTATTTGGACATTCCTCTTGCTGAACTTGTTGGGAAAAAGCGGTCAGGTAACCCTGGATTCGATTTCCATTCGCAGAATAAAACCACGGACACGGTTATATTTGGGGAAGCAAAGTACGTTACTGCTACAACAGCGTATTCATCAGCATTGCCACAAATTGTGGATTTTATCGGGGATGAAAAAGATGTTGAGGATCTTCCGGAATTAAAGCCTTTCTGCACAACATCAGCTTTACAAAGAGCAGCCAATGGCATCAAAGGATTTTCTGCGGCATTTTCGGCGAAAACTACCAGCACAGATAGAATAATTGCAAATATCAAAAAACGCTCTGACTTTCAAGCTCTACTTCAATATGAAGAACTCATTTTGGTGGCGGTGGACTTATGAATACTGTTTTGGAAAAGGGCAATATCATTGCAAAAATTCGAAGAGGCGAAGATTTGAATCAGATTATCGACTATGTCAAATCTGAAATCTATCAAAATGGGCCCCGTAGCTCGGTTGTTTTAGAAATAGCGTCATACTTCAAATTATTTCAGCCAGAGTATTTTAAAAAGTATGAGCAAGAGATCATTACCACGATGGGGCTGTTTTTCAAACACCCTCAAATTGAAAACCTTGCAGGATCAGTATTCGAAATGTATCATCAAGAACTCAAGGGTGAGTTCGGCAGTGATTATACGCCGATGCAGGCGGATATTCTTAAAAAGATAAGAGATTTGCAGTACTTCAGTTTTTCAGCGCCAACAAGTACAGGGAAATCTTTTGTGTTTCGACATCTTATTTCTGAATGTTCCAATGATGTGGTTGTTATTGTTCCATCAAGGGCTCTTATTAACGAATATTATGACCGATTGAACCGCCTCGTAGATAGAAAGAGTGTAAATGTTTTAACATTTGTTGACAGGATAAACACCAAACACGTTCATCGAAATATTTTTATATTGACACCTGAGCGTGCGAAAGAGCTGTTTAAAAACAAGGATTGGCTAAAAATTGATCTGATACTATTTGATGAAGCCCAACTCAGTGATGAGCATTCGGTCCGTGGCCTTTACTTTGATAGTATTGTGAGACGGGCACTTAAGTATTTTCCGAATTCGAAATTCGTTTTTGCCCATCCGTTTATTGAAAACCCTGAGGCGCAATTGCAGAAAAATGATATTGAAATCATCAATACAACTGCAACATACAGCAATTATGAATTAAAAAATGTTGGACAAATATTTTATACCCACGACATCACAAGCCAGAAATTCTATCATTTTGGAAGTGATCCTACAACATTAGGAAGGCGCAAGTTAGAAGCAGACTTTGATCCCATTGAATCGGTGTTGAAAAAAGGCGGCAGCGTGCTGATCTATGTTCCAAAGTCCCATATTTACAGCAAACAGATATATGGTCAATTTCAAAAGTATATTTCTATGTGCCAACCCATTGATGATCCAATTGCAATAAAAATGATAGATGAGCTAAAGGATTACATAGGCGCTTCAACAACAGATAAGCTGTTTTATAACTCGGATATGCTTGAAAAACTGAGGTGCGGCATTGTAGTTCATCATGGCTCAATGCCCTTGACAGCTCGTTTGATATTAGAGCATTTTACGCAACAAGGCTTCTGTAAAATCTGTTTTGCAACTTCTACGCTGGAGCAAGGTATCAATATGCCATTCGATGTAGTCTATCTTGACCGCTTTGAAGAAAGCAAAACGCTTTCTGTAAAAAACCTGATAGGCAGAGCTGGCCGATCTACAGCCAAGCCCATATTTGACTTTGGAAGTGTCATTTTGCGACCGAATGCAATGAGCAGATTCCGAAAAGTGTATCAAAAGAAGAACATTCTCTCGTCAAAATCTCGATTGGATATCACAGATGATAAAATGGATGAGAAATATGAGGAATACAAAGAAGCAATTAAAACCGGAGAATTCTCAGATGAGTATAACCTTACGAATAAAGATCTTGAGAAACTAAAGTCCGACAGCGTTACTACTGTTGTCCCCACATTGCTGGATATGATGTTTACCGGGGCAGATTTTGTATTGCCTAATGCGGTGGCAAAAGAAGTATATGAAGATTTTCAATGCTTATATAAGCAGTATCTGGGACGAGAGTTAACTGCGGCAGAGAAGTATGTTTTTGATTCAGCAATTAAAATAATGATTTGGAAAGTGCATGGCAAAACGTTTAGCAAAATCTGTCAAGAACGATATGCTTATGTTTCTAATGTTGCCCAGCGGCGATTTTTAGCAAAAGCGGGTCAGCAAAATCGTGCGGATAATCTACCAGTTCGGTACATTGCGGGTTATAGCGATATCCCGGATAAAGAATTACGTGCTTATCCTCTGTTTCCGGTTGGGACAAAGGGGAAGGATGTTGATTACGACCGTATTGTCTACGATACATATGATTTTCTTGATAAACTTATAGGATTTAAATTGAGCGATTTGTTCTATGCGATTTTTCATCAGTACTATCTTGCATATCAAGACAATCGGGCTGAAAGGTTGGCAAAATATATCAAGTATGGAACAGAGGATTCAACCGAGATATGGATGCTTCGATATGGATTTTCGTTTGAAGAAATTGAGTGGCTGAAGCCTTGTGTCGAAAGCATTGATCAGACGGAAATTCGTTTTAATGGGGAAATTGAGAGCCTAGATGATTTCCAGAGAAGCAGTATAGCCCAATACTTGTTTTAGCTTTTCAAATAATAATTTCCGTTTTTAAGATACTTACAGCAAATATATAATAGCGGCAGGGATATATGTTCCTGCCGCTATTATCTTTATATGGGTATACTAGCAACTGCAATATAAAACTGAATATCCAAGTGAGCGTCTGCTTCTGCAAAGAGGCAGGCGCTCACTTTTTTGCCTGCCTGCAAAAAATTTTGAAAATCAGTGGGAAGATTCGAAAAAAATTCGGCAAAGAGAAAGTGAAAGGAGAAATCCTCAAAGCCGAAGAAAAATTATCGAAAACACCCCCACAAAAGGCACCCCTTATTCAGAGTAAGTGAAGGGAGAAATATTTTTGCGGGGAATTTTGAAAAGCACCCTGCCAAACGGCACCCCTTATTCAGAATAAGTAGAAGGGACTTTTGAAAAGTTGAGGGAATTTTTCAAATTACTTTGCCAAAATCTCGAAAAAGTTCCCAATTGGTTAGTAGGAAGGCCCTGAAAAATTTCCTTCAAAATCCTATTTGTTATTTGCCAGAAAAGTTCCCAGTTGATTAGTGGGAGGGGCGCTTAAAAATTTTCTTCAAAATTCTTTTTATTGTTGCCGGAAAAATTCCCAATTAAGTAGTAGAGGGGTTCGCAGAAAAATTCTCAAAAGTTTTTTCGTTCAAATCCGAAAAAATTTCCCAGTTGGTTAGTAGAGACGATTTCAAAGAAATTTTCAAAGTTCCTTCGTACAAATCAAAAAAAATTTCCCAGTTGATTAGTGAGGGGGTTAAAAAACAGGCCTTCTCGCTGGCTACCTATTGAGGGGACTCTCTCCCTGTGCACCTTGAAAATTGAATCGCCGCCTCCAAAGGATATGCTTCCGGCAAGTGCCGCCACGACTTCCCGAAAAAGGAACGAGCGCATCAAAGAAGCGATACGCCGTGGTGAGACTCCGGGGCAGGAACGATGCGGATGAGCGGCAGCAAGCAAAAATTACCGCAGAAATGCGGTTTCAGAACAAGCAAAGGAGGTTCAAACCTATGAAGAAAGGAGAGCTCAGAGAGCTTTATCAGATGATGTTTCCGGAATACCCGGACATCGTGACCGTCAAAGAGCTTCGGGAGATGCTGGGCATCAGCCGCAAGCTGGCGTACAAGCTGATCGACTATGGGTACATCCACGCCGTGAAGATCGGTACGACGCTGAAAATCCCAAAAATCAGCGTCATCAACTATGTGATGGAGAAAGAGGTGAAGAAGGTTGGATGAGATCAAACGCCTGACGCCCGCCCAAAGGGCACGATGTAACCGGCTGATCCGCAGACTATGCGCCAATTATGATGGCGGCAACTGCCTGCCGCTGGACGACGGCGAGGGCTGCGTGTGCGTGCAGATGATTTCCTATTCGCTGCTGTGCAAGTACTTCCGGCGGGCGGTTCTGCCGGCTGACAAGGCACTCTGCGCCGACATTTACCGGCAGCGCACACGGCTCTGCGACCGGTGCGGAAAGCCTTTTGCACCCGGCAGCAACCGGCAGAAATACTGCCTGGAATGCGGCCGCTCCATCCGGCGCAGGCAGAAGGCGGACTCGGCCAGACGGCGGCGCAGCGTCGAACATTAAGCGTCCCAAAAGCCTTGATTTCCGGGGCTTTTTTGATAGCAAAGCGGGGGCGGGTGGCCGTTTCCATCCGTCCCCGCCAAAATCCACTTCTAACATTCTACAAAGGAGAATTCTATGGACAACAAACTGAAAACTGTGGACGCAGAGACCCTGCTGTCCACGCCGATGAGCAAGACGATTTTCATCGTGGACGGACTCATTTCGCAGGGCGTCAATGTCATCAGCGGTGCCAGCAAGATCGGCAAAAGCTGGCTGATGCTGTGGTTGGGGCTGCAAGTGGCGCAGGGGAACGCCATTTGGGGTCTGCCCACGCTGCAATGCGATGTGCTCTATCTGAGCCTTGAGGACACCCAGCGCCGCATCAAGGACCGCCTCTACAACCTCACCGACAGCGCCCCGGACAACCTGTATTTTGCCGTGACCTCCGGGCTGATCGGCGGCGGGCTGGAGGAGCAGATCACGGATTTCCTGACCGAGCATCCCGCCACCAAGCTGGTCATCATCGACACGCTGCAAAAGGTGCGGGACTCCAAGGGCAGCGCCGGAAAGGCGGGGATGTACGGCAACGATTACGATGACATTTCCTCCATCAAGCGCATTGCCGACGGCTTCAACATCGCCATTTTGCTGGTACATCACCTGCGAAAGCTGCAAGACAGCGACGATCCCTTTAACGATGTCAGCGGCTCTACCGGCATCATCGGCGCTGCGGACACCAACTTCATCCTGCGCCGCAAGCGCAGCGGAAACGCCGCTACGCTGCTGGTCAGCGGGCGGGATGTGGAATATCAGGAACTGACCTTGCAGTTTAACGACCTTGTCTGGGAACTGGTGGAGCGCAAGAACAGCGAGGATATTCACAAGGCGGAGTTGCCAAAATTTCTGTTTCGGGTGGTGGACTTTATGGAGTGCCGCATCGAATGGGTAGGCACGGCCACGGAGCTGCTGACCGAAATGAGGGAGCAGGAGGTCACGCCCAATATGGTCACAAAGTATCTCGGCCAGTTCGCCTATGAGGTGCTGGAGCCGCTGGGCATCGAGTATCGCACCAAGCGAACGGGAAAAAGCCGACTCATCAAATTTCTGCGCCGTGACGGCGATGACGCAAATGACGCCGGGATCGCTATATAAGGAAATCCCCGTCACAACCGTCATTGCCGTCACAAACCGAAGAAAGGGGGTGAACAAATGCGCAGCAAAAACTATGGGATCAATGTCCGTGTGACCGAGCAGGAAAAGCAGAAGCTGCTGGAAAATGCCCGGTTCTGTTCTCTGTCGCTGTCGGAATACTTGCGGCGGCTGGGGCTTGGAAAAGAGGTCAAAGCGGCCATCACGGAGCGGGATTACCGCCTGTTTCGGATGCTGAACGGCCTGAAAGCGGAGCTCCCACAGCTTCAGAAAGAGGAAATTCTGAGCAGGCTGGAAGCAACTTTGAATGAATTAAAGTAAGCAGGTATCACGCCATATGGGGTCCCCGAAAAGTCCTTTGGACTTTTTGGGGAGAGGAGGAGCAGCGGAGCGAGTGAGTTTTGCCGCTTGCGGCGAAACGAAGGATACGGAGCTTGTGACGACGAAGCGAGCAGACTGTTTTTACTCCTGTCGGAGCCAAACAGTGTATCCGCTTGCGATGCCTGCGTCATCTGAGCGAGCAGTGCGTTTTTACTCCGGCAGAGCCGGAGCGCAAAAACACTCGTTAGGGCGTGCCCTAAGACCCCGAAAGAAAAAAATATGAAAGTGAGGACAACACAATGAGAAAATCTGATTTTACTTTACCCACGCTGGACGACCTGTTCTCTACGCAGGCGGAGCGGGACGATGCCAAGCTGGAGCGGGTGCGGAACATTCCACTGGCCGAGCTGCACCCGTTCAAGGGTCACCCCTTCAAGGTGCAGAACAACGAGGAGATGCAGCGGATGATCGAGAGCATCCGCAATGTGGGAGCCATCACCCCGGCGCTGGCAAGGCCGCTGCCGGACGGCGGCTATGAATTGATCTCCGGTCACCGGAGGCTGGCAGCGTGTCAGGTGCTGGGCATCGAGACGATGCCCGTCATCGTCCGGGAGCTGTCTGACGATGAAGCGGTGATCGCAATGGTGGACGCCAATTTGCAGCGGGAGACTATCCTGCCCAGCGAAAAGGCATTCGCCTACAAGATGAAGCTGGATGCACTGAATCATCAGGGTATGACTTCTGGACAAGTTGGCCAGAAGTGGTCGAGAGAAAAAATGGCCGATGAAGCCTTAGACAGTGGACGACAGATTCAGCGATATATCCGTCTGACCTACCTTATCCCTGAACTGCTTTCAATGGTGGACGACGGCAAGATCGCCTTCAACCCGGCGGTGGAGCTTTCCTACTTAGACTCGCATCAGCAACGGGCGGTGCTGGACGCAATGGCGCTGAACGACTGTACCCCGTCCCACGCCCAGAGCATCCGCTTGAAAAAGCTGGTGCAGGAGGGCTTGCTGGATGACCAGATAGTCTACGCCGTGCTGGCGGAGACGAAGCCCAACCAGCAGGAGCAGCTGAAATTCAAGCGGGAGGAGCTGCGGAAGTATTTCCCCTCCGGCTACACCGAGGAGCAGATGCGCCGGGACATCATCAAGGGGCTGGAATTGCTGAAGCGGCAGAGAGAACGGAACCGGGATGCCCGCTGATTCGTATTGATGCGGCTGTAATCAAACAATTCGCAGAATAGAGAGAACCCCAAACCGATGGTATACTGATACTGTCGGTTTGGAGTTCTGTTCTGCAAATAGAAAGACAGGAGGAAAACAAAATGGTAGCAGGACATCTGACTTTGAAAAACGGCAAGTATTATGCCGTGCTGAACTATAAAAACGCCGGAGGGCAGCGAAAAACGAAATGGATCTCGCTGGGGCTTCCTGAAAAGGGAAATAAGCGCAAGGCCGAGGCGGAACTGGCAAGGCTCCGGGCGGAGTTTGAACCGCCCAAAGAGGCGGGCGACCTGAGCAGTGATATGCTGTTCGCCGATTATCTGTTGGAATGGCTGGAGATCGCCAAGGGACGGCTGGCCCACGCAACCTACGGTGCCTACCAAGGACTGCTGAAAAGCACCATCGTCCCTTATTTCCGCAAAAAGAAGCTGACGCTGCGGGAACTGGAAGCCCGACACTTGCAGATGTTTTATTCCGAAATGCTCAGGCGGGTTACGCCCAACACCGTCATCCACTATCACGCCGTCATTCACTCGGCACTGAAATATGCGGTCAAGACCGATATGCTGATCCAGAATGTGGCGGACAAAGTGGACCGGCCCAGAAAGAACAGCTTTCAGCCGGTCTTTCTCTCGGCGGACGAGATGCAGAAGATGTTTGAAGCCCTTCGGGGAACCAAGCTGGAGCTGCCGGTGCTGGTGGCTGCCTTTTACGGACTTCGCCGTGGCGAGGTGGTGGGCTTGAAATGGGATGCCATCGACTTTGAGCAGGGCACCATTTCCGTAAAGCGCACCGTGACCTCAACGATCATCGACGGCAAGTATCAGGAGTTCGAGCAGCAATCCGCCAAGACCAAGTCCAGTCTGCGCACCCTACCGCTCATCGGCAGCTTTCGGGAATACTTTATGCAGGTGAAAGAGGCGCAGGAGCTGAACAAGCAGGTCTGCGGCAACTGCTACAACTATGAATACGATGGCTTTGTATTCGTGGATGAGTTGGGCGAGCGGATGCGGGTGGAATACCTGACCAACGCATTTCCGAAATTTCTGGAGAGTCACGGTTTGCGCCGGATGCGCTTTCACGATCTGCGTCACCCGTATGTCAAGCACACGACAAAAATTTTTAGCTTACGCCTGATGGATTTTCAAGCGCAGGCTTATCCTGATGCGCGGCGAAAAACTCGCGGAGCTTGTCAGCTTCTTCGGGTAGGACAAAGCCGGAGCCCTGTCCGTCCACTCTACAATAGAAAGCGATTTTCATGTCTGCCACCTCAATCGAAAATGTCTTGGATTTTATATGCGATCTCAATGCGCTTGTCAGGGTACACCAGTACCCGGTCGATCAGCATCTCGGCCAGCTCGGTGGTCAGTGCGTCCGCATCAAAAATCGCCTTGGACGCTTCCTTTCGGCTGTCCTGCCGCGCCTGTTCGTCCTGCTTCTGCTTCGCCTGTGCCAATACTGCGGCATAGGCATTTTTCGTTTTCAAAAGCAGCTCGTCACACGCAGCCTTTTCCGCCTTGTAGGTGTTCAGGTCGATCTCGCCCATGAGATAGCGTTCATACAAGGCGCGCTTACCGTCTTGCAGTGCCTCGATCTGCTGCTCATATTCGGTGCGTTCCGGTACGGAAGCATCCACCCGGAGCGTACCGTCAGGGGCAAGCGGCGCGGCGGCTTCCATCTGTTTTTTCAGCGTCAGGAATACCGCCTGTTCCAGCTCTGCGGCGTTCAGGCGCATCT
>ERZ780207.2400-NODE-2400-length-13568-cov-2.556131_pt1 | contig 13568 bp, 14 predicted proteins | sample MGYA00510977_ERZ780207 | MGnify/ENA primary metagenome ERZ780207 (study PRJEB29588, sample SAMEA2151383) | human gut metagenome | biome: human gut; feature: human-associated habitat; material: faeces | place: Denmark | collected 2008/2010 ... | reverse complement strand
AATTATATCCTGATCGGAAATGTCATTATGCTGCTGATCGCCGGTGCACTGTTCGGCTGGAATATCGCACTGTATTCCATTATCTACCAGTTCTGCAGTACGCAGGTCATCCAGATGCTTTACAGACGCTATCAGAAGGAAACACTGTTTATTATTTCCGATCATGCGGATGAAATCTATGAAGTGATCAAAGATACAACAAAACACGACGCCACTTTATTCCGCGGCGTCGGCTGTTATGAAGAAAAAGAAAAGAAAATGCTTTATTCGGTTATCAATACGGATGCCAGAAGACATCTGATCCCATTGATCAGAGCGATCGATCCGCATGCTTTTATCAATGTGGTCAAAACAGAGGAGCTGGCAGGCCGATTCCATGATATTCCAAATGACTGAGCCTGCAGGACTATTTACACTCCTCAATATGACTGAAGCTCCATGCATGGATGTTCAGCTCTACAATGGCAGTTCCGCAATATTCACAGAATTTTGCCCCGAGGGATGAAATCGGAGCCCCGCAATTCGGACAGTTGATGCCCAGCGCCCTGTCCGATTCTTTCTCCACGATCTCCCGGTTCTGGATATAGATCAGATCTGTATTAAATCTGGTCTGGTATGTATATTCCGTACTTCCTTCTGTGATCGCGCCCTCCGTGTTCTTTCTGTAATGCATACAGGCAAGAGAAGTCTGGAATGTAACAACGCATCTGCCTGCATTCTTTCTGTACTGGCTGATCTCTGTCCGGTGTATCCTGATATCGTCATACTGCTCGGTCAGATTCTGATCCGAAAGCATTTGCAGATGGTGGGAAAGCTGATCTTGCAGCTCCTGATTTCCTTCTTTTAATAAGCTGCTGTTATTCTGGTCGATCGCACGCAGGTACGATACAAGCACATCTTCTGCCCTGTTTTTCATCTCATCGTAAGTAAAATCCGGAAAATCCGCTACGATCCGCGGCAGAAGGAGTGATGTCATCGCATTCACGGATTTTGGCGTTGTCGCATATTCCTGCTTCATCTGCTGTGCTGCCTTTCTGATATCATCCGTTCCAAACAGATCCCGTGTCACTTCTTTTGCTTTCTTTTTTGCCAAAAAGATCAATATATAAACAGCAAGTATAATAACCAGTATCAATACAAGTATGATAATGCTCTTCATGTTCGTTTTCCATCTTTCCTTCTTATTCTCCGGTTATGACGCCTTCGGATGCAGCACCAAAAATGCCGGTATAAACTCTCTTACATTTCTGCCTGTAGTTCATCTGCAATTTCTTCCAGACAGGACAAAAGCAGTGGATTAAAAGCGCCGCATTCCCCTTCTCTGATCATCTGCATAGCTTTTTCATGTGAAAATGCCTTTTTATACACGCGCTCACTTGTCAGTGCATCATATACGTCTGCAATCGATACAAGCTGAGCTGAAATAGGAATTTCGTCGCCCACAAGACCGTCCGGATATCCTTTTCCGTCATAACGTTCATGATGCCACCGGCAGATCTCTATAGCGATCTGCAGAAGTCTCTCTTCCTGGTATCTTGGCAGATTACGGAGCATATCCGCGCCGATCGTCGTATGTGCTTTCATGGATTCAAACTCTTCTGCAGTCAGTCTGCCCGGTTTATTTAGAATTGCTTCGTCAATACCGATCTTACCGATATCATGCAATGCAGATGCTGTCCTGATCAGGATGCGTTCCTGCCAGAGAGACGGATACTTATCTGTCTTCTGCACGATCTTATCGAGCAGAAGCTGTATGACCTTATCCATATGGAACACATGCTTTCCACTTTCTCCGTTTCTGAATTCCACAATATGACTCTGTATATCGATCATCATGTGGTTATTCTTTTCTCTTTCGTTGATATGCGCCATCATAAGAGATACGAGGCGTCTCTGCTTTGCATACAATTTAACTGTGTTGAATACCCGCCGGCATACAATCCCGGCATCAAACGGTCTGTTAATATAGTCCGAAACGCCCATCTCATAGGCTCTGCGGATCACCGGATCCGCATCTTCACCTGAGATCAGTATGACCGGAATATCATCGATCCAATGATTCCGGTTCATATGGGACAGCACTTCAAAACCATCCATAACAGGCATCACTATATCCAGAAGGACAAGCGAAATACCTGTGCCCTGCTGCTGCAGGATTTCCAGACATTCACTGCCGTTTACCGCCTCAAGAATCCGATACTCCCCGCAAAGCATCGCAGACAGAATCTCCCGATTGATATCGGAATCATCCACGATCAGTATCTGCTGTTTCCGCTGCGTCTGTTCTTCTTTGACGATATCGACGTTTTCCTCCGTAACCGCACTATGTTCTGTGACAACACGGTTTTTCTGATTTTTTGCCTGATACATCAGACGGTCTGCTCTGCCTACCGCATTTTCGATCGGTTCATTGCCTGTGATCACACCTCCGATGCTGGCAGAGAGCCTGAGTCTTGCATAGCCCGGTACTTCTGTTTCATACACTGCCTTACAGATTTTATCCAGCAGCATATCCATTTCCGCTTCTCCGATCCCGGGAAGTACCATTAAAAACTCATCCCCTCCATAACGGATCAGCGTATCCTCTTCGCGCATATTACTGCGGATCACGTTTGCCGCCGTTATAAGTGCCATATCTCCTGCATGATGTCCGTATACATCATTGTACAGTTTAAAATCATCAAGATCGACGATCACCACGCCCGTTCCCGGTTGATTGGCTTCCCTGACGGAATCCTCAAAATACCTTCTGTTATGTGCACCTGTCAATGCATCTTCATAAAGCTTATCCGTATAACCGGTCAACTGATAAATGAGTTTTTCGCCTCCCTGCGGATCGATCAGGGAATCCATATCCAGCTGCTTGATCATCTCCATCACGTACGGCTCATGATCAATCTCCACATATCTTGCATAAACCTGATACAGAGAATCATCCACATATTCCAGTTTAACCTTCATTTTTCTCTGCATTGCGGCTTTTCTGGCAATACAGTTTTCACAGCGTTTTTCTTTTTTCCAGAAGCTGTAACATTTACAGCCGTCCGCGTCTCCCTGAAAGCCATCCGAAAACAGTACTTCCAAGCTGATCATACGCACCATATCAAAGATCTGCCGCATTACAGTCACATAGTCTTCCGCTTCCTGCATTGTCAGATTGTATTTCATTTCCATTTATTTAACCACCTGTACCATTCCTTTCTCACATTTACCGGCATCATACCGATCCGTTTTCTTTCACTTTGTCATAATATGCCTTATATCTGTAAATCGTCCGCTCGCTTACATGATTTCTTTTAGCAATATCCACCATGGCCATCCCATCCTCATAGCCCTCTACAAAATCTTTATAAATAGCCTGCCACTTGGCATTATGCTTCCGGCGTCCGCTCATCTTTCTGTTTTTGTAATATGCCAGTTCTTCCCGGAGTGCCTCATTTTCTCTTTCCAGCTCTGCGATCCTGATAAATGCATCGTCCAGTGTTTCTATCTTTTTCATGATGAAAGCTCCTTATATGCCTTTTTCATTTTGTCTGTATTATAAATAATCCTGCCGGTTTAGTCAATCTGATTTTGTCATTTTGGGCCATTTTTCAAACCAAACAGCTTAGATTTACAGCCTCTCTTCCATATGATTTTATTCCTTTGCATCCACCTTTAACATTCGATATCCGATGCCAACATGTGTCTGAATATACACTACAGAAGCATTTTCGTCCTCGAGCTTTTTTCGAAGAGTTGCCATAAAGACACGAAGTGATGCAACATTGCTGTCCCATGCACTTCCCCAGATTTTCTGCGTTATATATTTATGGGTCAATACCTTTCCCGTATTCTGCGCCAAAAGGCACAAAAGCTTATACTCAATCGGTGTAAGTTTCAGTTCTGCATCCTCTATATACGCACACCCGGCGGCATAGTCAATCTTAAGCCTGCCATTGGTATATACAGACTTCTCATTTATTTCGCTATCGGATTTCAGAAGTGCGATTCTCCGCTGCATGACACGCAATCTGGCAAGAAGCTCTTCTACCGAAAATGGTTTTGTAAGATAATCGTCTGCCCCTGCATCAAGTGCTTCTATTTTATCTTCATCCTCGCTTCTTGCACTTATCACAATAATAGGCATATTAGACCATTCTCTAATCCTTTTGATAATTTCAATGCCATCAATATCAGGAAGTCCCAGATCGAGAAAAACAACATCCGGAGCATAGCTTGAAGCCTGTAAAATGGCTTCCTCTCCGTTTTTTGCAAGTAAATATTTATATTCGTGTGTTTTCAAGGTTGTCGCGATCAGGTTTCTGATCGGCGGATCATCCTCTACAACCAAAATCTGAAATTTATTCATTTATTTCAACATCTCCCTTTTTCAGACAGAAGGTAAATATACAGCCATGTGGCGTATTATCCGTTATATCTATCTTGCCTCCGTGCGCCTCTACTACTGACTTACATAAAGCCAGTCCCAGCCCCATGCTGCGCTTTCCGTCTGCGGCCATATTCTGCCCGGTATAAAACATATCGAAGGCATGTTCCTTAGCGTTTTCATCCATGCCCGGGCCATTATCTGCAATACTTACATATATCATTTCGCCCCCATCTCCGTAGCTGATCCGTATCATCGAGTCTTTCTGTGTATACTTTATCGCATTATTCACAAGATTGATCATAACCTGGATAATCAGTTTAGCATCCATATTGGCAACAATAATATCTTCAGGCTGAATTACCCTGATATCATGAGCAGACTTATTTCTGTCAACATGCTTTAATGCTTCCTCCACTACATCTCCCACTACTTCCGGAGATTTATTTAACTGCATCTCTCCGTTTTCAATTCTTGTAACGGAAAGAAGATTTTCCACAAGCTGGATCAGCCATTCAGAGTCATCATAAATGTCCGAAAACATCTGTTCTCTTGTCGCGTCATCCAGCATTTTATAATGGCTATAAAGATTACTTGCATTCCCGGATATAGCGGTTAAAGGAGTACGGAGATCATGTGAAATGGTGCGCAGCAAGTTTGCTCTCAGTTTCTCATTTTGAGCCATATTTGCCGCTTCTTCTTTCGCTTTTTCATTATTTAGGTTTTCCAGTGCCAGTGCGCACTCACCAAGAATAGACAACAGAATACTGTATTCAAAAGAACTGACTGTTTTTTTCTCCACGTAGATTCCCATGATCCCATATACGGTTTCATTGATCCGCACAGCAAGATATAAGCACTTCGCATTTGGAAATACTTTTGTGGTTGCACCTGCTCTCTTTTTATTTTCAAATACCCATTTGACGACCTCTTCCTCGGAATCCTCCATGAAAAGACTGCTATTTTCCTCTGAGTCCTTTGCATAAACATATCCTTTTCCCACTTTATTATTTTCTACCGGATATATGATAATGTCCTTATCCAGCAATAAAATCGCCTGATTTGCCATCACCTGTAATACATCATTATAGCTCCTGCTTTTCTGAAGTAACTGATTGGTATCAAATAATACCTTTGTCCGATATGCTCCTCTGGCTGATTCTCTTGCATTGTCTTTTAACCGATAGGCCAAAGATCCGGTAAGGAGAGACGCGATCAACATGATAACAAAAGTAACAGAATACCCGGGCTCATAGGCATGAAATGTAAACCGTGGTTCCGTAAAGTAATAATTAAAGAAAAGCACACTGCAAAAAGAGCTGATCAGACTGCAGAAATGGCTTCTGGTCAATATTGCATTTAACAATACACCAAGTATATATACTGTTATAATGTTAGACTCCGTAAACCCAAGTCTGCTAAATGCTAAACTGAGCAAAGTCATCGCAAATAACATACCTGCAGTAATCAATATATCCTTCCCTGTCGGAATAATCTGCTGTGCAAAGCGTTTTCTTTGATTTTCTTTTATATTTGCTTTGGAATCCGGAATAATATAAATATCTATATTAGGTGCAATAGAGATCAGCTGCTCTGTTACGGTCTGTTTATCCCAGAAATGATATCTCCTCGTATTACTTCTGCCAATAACAATCTTTGTCACACCTGATATTCTTGCAAATTCTGCTATCTGAAAGGATATATTCTCCCCAATTACAGTTGTAATTGCCGCACCCAGATCTTCTGCATATCGAATATTGTTCTGCAGGCGCTTCTGTTCTTCCACCGGCAGGGGATTTTCCGGGGATTTTGAAACATAAAGAGCCGTAAACTGTGCTGCATGAAAAGCAGTCGCAAGCTTTGCGGCCTCATCAATATTCTTCCTGTTTGTGGGCGACGGAGATAAACAGACCATGACATGTTCCGCTTGTCCACTCATTACAGTATCCCCCTTCTTCATTTGTTTTCTTATTATATGATGCCAGAGTCAAAAGGTCTAAACCCACATGAGCTTGCTCATAGGTGGGTGAAGGACCTTGGGGTCGGCCCCGATATGCGAACAATTCGTAGGCATCAAATTCGGGGCTTTTGACCTTGACATCATTATATCATTGTATGTCAATAATTGGCATATAACTCCGCATAACGGTCTCCCGGCTCACTGTTTCCCGGACCACTGTTTCCCGGATTTACATCCTTCAAAATAATTTTGAAATTCGGATGTTTCTTTCTGAACATATCAATTTCTTTATCAATCTCCATCAGTGGTAAATCTCCGGGCAGTATGACAGAAGAAGGCTCTAGCATTTGAATTTCTTCACTCATTCGCTTTTTATTTTCAAGGATAAATTCATCCACTTTTTTCACGACATAGAAACCAAACAGAAAAAACGGAAGAACACTTGCAATTAGTAGTATATTCGTCAATCAAACCGCCCCATTTCATATATGAAAGCACTTCTGGATCGCCTTGTGCTCCCCTAATACAAGAAGTGTCTGTCCTTCATAAAATACACACTCCGGTGTCAGTGTAAGGTTCATATTGCCATTTTCTTTGATTGCCATGATATTGATCCCATATTTCTGTCTGATATCCACATCCCTGATACATTTACCGATCCATTCCTTAGGCAGCTTTACCTCAAATATTGCATGGCTATCGTCCAACTTCACATAGTCCAGAATATAATTTGATGTATATCTGATAGCGGTCCATTTAGCGATCTGCTTTTCCGGATTTACTACTTCATCAGCACCATTTCTTAACAAAAACTTTGCCTGCACTTCCCTGTTCGCTCTTGATACCACCATTTTTCCGCCCAATTCTTTTAATAATGAAGTAGTTTCCAGTGAGCTTTGGAAATCACTGCCTATGGTTTCTATGCATGCATCAAAATTATTGATACCAAGCGATTTCAAAAAGCTTTCATTGGTGCTGTCCCCTATCAGTGCATTGGTAACATAAGGAAGCGCTTCGTTTACCCTGTCCTCATTCTTGTCAACCGCCATTACCTGATGACCGAGCTTATAAAGTTCCTCGGCAACCGTTTTGCCGAAAAGTCCGAGACCGATTAACAATACATTTTTCATAACACTTAACCTCACTAACCCACAGTAATGGTTTCTTGCGGAAATTTAACTAAATTTTTCTGAGCTCCGCTACGGGTGGCAAAAATTATTGTAAGCCCGCCTACCCTGCCGATATACATAAGAAAAATCAATATAATTCTCGAAACGGAGCCAAGGGTGGTAGTAATGCCGGTTGTAAGACCTACGGTTCCTATGGCCGAAGCCGTTTCGTAAAGGCATTTTGTAAGCGGCAGGCCTTCTATTCGGCTAATAATCATACCGCCGAACAAAAACAGTGTGACATACATTACAAAAATAACCGAAGCAACCCTTACTATAGAATCGCTCACACCTCTGCCTAAAATATGGGCGCTGTCACGCCTGTGAAACACCGATGACGCCGCGGCAAAAAGCACCGCAATGGTGGTAATTTTCATACCGCCCGCCGTAGAACCCGGAGCACCGCCTATTAGCATTAAGACAGTGACCACGGCATTTCCGCTTTCGGAAAGTTCAGACGCGTCAACCGTGTTAAATCCCGCCGTTCTGGGCGTTACCGACTGAAACAGCGAAACCAGTATTCTTTTACCTAAGCTTAAATCTTTGAATTCAAAAAAGAAGAAATAAACGGTCGGCACAAAAATAAGTACGGCGGTTACGCAAAATATTACCTTGCTTTGCATTCGATATCGTTTTATATGCCATTTGTTTGTTCTGATGTCATCCCATGTTAAAAATCCGATACCGCCCACAATTATGAGTAGCATAACTGTTATATTTACAAGCGGATTATAAACATACCGTGTAAGTGAAGAGTATTCTGCGGTTTCGCCCATTAGGTCAAAGCCCGCGTTACAGAATGCCGAAATACTGTGAAAAACCGACATCCAAATGCCCTTTGAGCCGTATTCGGGACAAAAAACAAACAAAAGTATTAAGGCTCCTGTAAGTTCGATAATCATGCTGGTAATTATAATGAACCTCGAAAGGCGTACTATACCGCCGATTTTGTGTGCCGAGATTGACTCTTGCATTGTGTTTCGCTGCATGAGATTTATCTTTTTGCCCGAGAGCATTGTAGCCAGTATTGCGGTAGTTACAATACCCATTCCGCCTATTTGTATCATAATAAGTATGACAAACTGACCGAACACAGACCAATGTGTTGCAGTATCACGAACCACAAGCCCCGTAACACATGTGCTTGATGTTGCCGTAAAAAGACAGTCAAGCAAAGGTGTTACCACCCGTTCTTTAGAAGAAATAGGCAGCATCAGCAACAAGGTGCCCGCAACAATTACGGCAGCAAAGCCGAAAATTATTGTTCTTGATGACGAAAAAAACTTTGTTTTACGCATTAAATAAACTGTCACCCTTTTTCTGTACGACTGACAAGTCAAAATTTGCAAAAAGTAACCGTGAAAAAACCGTTTTAAAAAATCGGCTTTTTCATTATACACCATACCGTCGGTTTTTTCTACCTTTTTTTGCATTGACATAAATAAATATGGGAATTATAATATTTACGGTATAATCATATATGGCAAACAAAGACTATTATAAACTTAAAAATAAAATTTTCAAGATTTTTTTGGAATAATATGAATAATATGGTGATAAATCTATGAAAAAAGGTAAAAAAACAGCGCTCATTGCAATAAGCGTCATTTCCGCGCTTGCTTTAATTTTTGTTTCGGCTTTTTTTATAATGACCGCAATTGGAAAGCATCAATTTCACAAGGACGATACGAATATTTCGACACCGACTGTTGAAATAGAAGACGAAAATACAATTACTTACAATGACAAAAAATATATTCTAAACAAAGATATAGTCAGCATTTTGGTAATGGGTATTGACAGAAGTGATATTGAAAAGAATTTAGGCAGCGGAAATAACGGTCAGGCAGATGTTATATTTGTTGCCACAATGGATACCAAAACAAAAAAGGCATGTATAATACCGCTCTCGCGCGAAACAATGACCGACATAAATCTTTACACCGAAGACGGCAAATATATAGGAACCCAAAACGAGCAGCTGTGCTTGGCTTACGCATACGGTACCGACACACAGAAATGCAGCGAAAATGTAATGACTTCTGTCAAAAGGTTGCTTTGCGGTATAAACATAAACTCATACATCACATTTGAAATGGAAGCCGTAAGCGAGCTTACGGATATGATAGGCGGAGTACAGCTTGCAAGCCTTGAAGATTTTTCATCGGGTACATTAAATGCCGCCAAGGGTCAAACCGTAACCCTAAAAGGTAATTCGGCTATAAACTATATTCAATACAGAGGCGACGATTTAGAAGCAAACGCCCGACGAATGCAAAGGCAAAAGCAGTTTTTGTCGGCGTTGATAAACAAAACCGGCAATGCGGTTTTAAGTGATTTTTCAAATCTTGCAACCTATTACAACGGCTTATCCCCCTACTTTTCGACAAATGTTTCTTTTGCGCAGACAACCTATCTTGCACAAAGCTGTTTAAGCCTTAATTTAGGTGATTCCATTGATTATAAAGCGATCGACGGAACACTTTCAATGGGCGAAAAGTGGGTTGAGTTCAGACCTTATGAAGAATCGTTGCTTCAAACGGTAATTGATGTTTTTTACGTTCCTTGCGAATAATTTTAAATCATATCACGCAGTGTCTTACATTATAGGCACTGCGTGTTTTTTATCAGTACAAAAAAACAGAGCGTTTACACAAACGCCCTGCCTAAATTTAAAGTAAAATTATTTTTTAAGCGATATAATATTTGCTACTAAAGCCAACACAAAAAAGACAATAGCAATATACTTGGTTAAACGAGCAAGCTTTGCATTAACCGTACGAGCCTTGTTTTTTGAAAGGAATGTGTCGGCACCGCCCGAAATTGCACCGTTAACACCTGCACGGTGACCTTGCTGAAGCAGTATGATAGCAATAATAACCACAGATACCAACAACATAAGTATTCCTAAAATAATTTCCCAAGCAGTCATTTTTTAACCTCCAAAATATAGAAATCAGTTATCTGATAAAATTCGCAAAGACGATTATATCATAAAACTGATGATTTTGCAAGATATTTTTTTATTTTTTAACAAATGTCTGTATCGGCGTAAAATTTTTAGCTTAATTTAAAATACAGAAAAAATCTTTTCATTCTGTGTTTCGCTGTTTATTATGACAACTGCAACCGCCGAAAAGTTTATCAATGTTTAGGCGTTTTTCTTCCCTGTCTTTTATAAAGTCAATTTTTTCAAACAGGTCAATCGGTGCGCAGTCGGCATAATAAGCGTCAAGCACAAAGCGTTCTGCCGCAACATGCAAAGCGCTTCTGAGTATTCCGTCGGCAAGCGGTATGTCGCCTTGGGGCTCAACGGCAAAAACCGTGATTTTTTTATCGTCAAGACGGTAAAGGCAATAGCCCAAAGCCTCATCGTTTGTACTTGCTATAACACAGCCGGAAAAGTCATCTGTTTGCAAACCGTGCTTATTAAACAGTTCGGCAATTTTTGCTTTGTCACGGCAGGGTAAAACGCTTATCATTGTTCATCTTCCTTTGATTTTGAAATATTGCTCAACCGTACAAGCTCTCTTTCGTTAAGCGGACGCCAAGAGCCCGCCCTTAATCCGCCTAATTTTACACCTGCTATTTCTATTCGCTTAAGTCTTAAAACCTCTAAACCTACCGCATCGCACATCTTTCTTATCTGGCGGTTTCTTCCCTCGTGAATTATAAAATTAAGCACCGTTCGGTCCTCGCGGCGTTCAACTACAAACACATCGCACGGCAGAGTTTTTTTGCCCTCAATAACAATGCCCTCGCAAAGCCTTTTCAGTTGTTCTCCGTCGACAGCTCCGCCAACCGTTACACGGTAGGTTTTGTTGACATGGCTTGACGGGTGTGTTATTGAATTTGCAAGCTCGCCGTCGTTTGTCATAATAAGCAAGCCCTCGGAATCGCGGTCAAGCCTGCCCACCGGAAAAACCCTTGCGCCTACATCCCTTACAAGCTCCGAAACATTTTTTCGGTTAAATTCGTCACTCATAGTGGTTACATATCCGCGCGGCTTGTTAAGCATTATGTAAACCTTTTGGGCAACCGAAACAACATTTTTGCCCTTTACGGTTATTTTATCGCGTTTAGGGTCAACCTTGTCGCCGAGTGTTGCAATTTTTCCGTTCACACGCACCTTGCCTTGCTCTATAAGTTCTTCGGCCTTTCTGCGCGATGCAACTCCGCTTGCCGATAAATGCTTCTGCAATCTTATTTTATTATCCTTCATTTTTTACTCCTAAACACCGCAAATGATACATACTAAAATTTGAAAAAACAGTTTAAATCTATTGTGATTTTGCTTTTGCGAATCGCCTGCATATATATCCTTACTGCAAACCGAAACACCGTCGCAATAATAGCAAATCTCGCCTATTTTTTGACCTTTCGATATAGGCGCATACAAAAACGCCGGTGCCTTAATCTGATAAGTAACATTGGTATTTTCGGTTACATTTATTGAAACCGACGGCACCTCGGCTTCAATAACACTTCCGCTTACGCACGGTATTTTAACAATTCGGTCGGGATATGAAAACTCTTTTGTTTCAATAAGCGAAATACCCAAATCCAAAAGATAACGGTGGTCTTGCCAATCGTTACCGTCATTAAGCGTTACGGCAATCACAAATTTGCCGTCTTTCTTACAAGCCGAAACCAAGCACCTACCCGATTTTTTTGTAAAACCTGTTTTAACACCGATAATATCATCATACATTTTAAGCAATTTATTGTGGTTTGTAAGCGTTCTGTAATAGGGCGGATTACCGTAACACAGCCTTGCCGACCGTGAAGCCGCCGCTTTTGCAAAATGCTCGTTTTTAAGTGCTTCTTTCGCAATAAGAGCAAGTTCATAAGCCGTTGTGTAATGCTCATCTGCGTCAAGCCCCGACGGCGTTACAAAACAGGTATTTACAAGTCCCATTTGCTCGGCTCGTTCATTCATAAGGTCAACAAACCTATCCACACTGCCGGCAAGCGATATTGCAACGGTATTTGCGGCGTCATTACCAGAAGATAGCATCATACCGTAAAGTAAATCGTAATATGAAACGGTATCACCTGCAAGTAAACCCATTGAAGAGCCCTCAACCGTTACCATTTCATTGGTTGTAACAACCGTTGTCGATAAATCGCCTCCCAGCTCGCACAAAAGCAATGCCGTCATTATTTTTGTTGTGCTTGCCATGGGCAGACGCTCGTTACAGTTAAAAGAATATAAAACTTCACCCGTATCTCCGTCGATAACAACAGCCGATTTAGCCGAAATATCTTCGGCGCCGACAAAGCATATATTCGATAACAAAATCAAGCAAAAAAGCAAACCTATTGCCCTTTTCATCAAACTTCACCCATAAATTTTATGAGTGCGGCATTGCGGTTTATGTGATTATTTTTCGCCGACGGTTTTACTGCCTTTAGAGTCGAAAAGACTTTTAATCTTATCTATAAGTTCCGGCGCCATATTGATTGCCTTATCGATTGTACCCATTTGGTTATAAACCGGCATCATATGAACATTGTCGCCGTTAACGCAAATAAACGCAATCGGATTAACCGTAACGCCTGCTCCGCCTCCGCCGCCGAAAAGCTGTTGATTGTTTTTGCTCGGAAAATCACTGCCGCCCGTAGCAAGACCGAAAGAAACCCTTGATACGGGTATAAGCGTGTTCTTCCCTACTACTATCGGCGTGCCGATTATTGTGTCGGCATCTACCATGGTGCGAAGCTTTTCCATGGTTGTGTCCATTACATTTTTAAGGTTGTTTTCACTCATTGTTTTCACATTCCCTGCGTTGTAATTTATAATACTCCGTAATTGCCGAAATTGCTGCCGTAATCCAATAAATCAGTCTTGTTGTAACCGAAAATGAAATTTGAAATTCAGGTTGTGTTTTATTAAAATCTGCGTTAATATTTATCTGCTTCATTTTAAAATCCGCAGTGCTTTCAAGCAAAGAAAGCACCGGATACACAGCACAGCAAATGCCTCCGTATTCAATAGCGGTGTCGGCGCTGTCTTGGCTCGCAACCGTTAAATCCAAACAAAAATGCCTGAATTTAAACCTCTTTATCA
>ERZ780207.2398-NODE-2398-length-13570-cov-4.169885_pt1 | contig 13570 bp, 15 predicted proteins | sample MGYA00510977_ERZ780207 | MGnify/ENA primary metagenome ERZ780207 (study PRJEB29588, sample SAMEA2151383) | human gut metagenome | biome: human gut; feature: human-associated habitat; material: faeces | place: Denmark | collected 2008/2010 ... | reverse complement strand
GGGGTAAAGACCTATGTCGAACCTGCCGACCATCCGACGCGGCAGGAGCTGATTGAATATTGGAAAAAGAAAATCCAGGAAACATCATAATAAGGAGTGTATGTTATGAAAAAAGCCGAATACTTAGCCGAATTGCAGGACGTATTGCAACGCGACGATCCCGTATGCGAAACGGATGTATTGGACGATTACGAAGAATGGGATTCTTTGTCAAAGATGGCTGTCATGGCGTTTTATGACAAGGTATTCGGTGTAAAATTGTCTTTGACGGACATGAAGTCTTTGCACACGGTAAAAGAACTGATGGATAAAGCCGAAGGAAAGATTGAAGAATGATATCTTTTGATCGGGAACAACGTTTTATCGTAACGGGGGCGTCTTCGGGCATCGGCGAAGGCGTCGCTCTGTTATTAAACGAGCTGGGAGCAACCGTCATCGGCATCGGACGTAATCAGGAGCGTTTGGACGCGATGAAAGCCAAAGCGAAATATCCCGATGCCGTTTTTACCGAAGCGAAGGATTTAACGGAAGACATTGAAAATCTGCCTTTATACGTTAAAGAGCTGAAGAACAAGTACGGCAAATTTCAAGGAATGGCGTTATGCGCGGGCATTTCTGCGACCGAACCTTTACAGGCTGTGGATTTAAGCTCTCTTAAAAGAATGTTCGACATTGACTATTTTTCTCCGATTTTTATGACCAAGGGCTTTGTTGACCGTCGTAACAACAATGGAAAAGGTTCTGCAATCGTTGCCATATCTTCAATCGGAGGAATTGTCTGTGAAAAAGGAAGGACCGCTTATTCCGGAGCAAAAGCCGCTCTGGCAGCGTCACTCAAGACGATCGCCCGAGAAACCGCTGTTCAAGGGGTTCGTGTCAATTCCATATCGCCTTCGCTTATTCAAACACCTATGCTTAAAGATGCTTCTAATAACGACTATCTGGAAACCTCGTTAAGCAAGTATCCCTTTGGCTTTGGCTCTGTTTCAGATGCGGCGAATCTGATTGTTTTCCTGTTATCCGACAAAGCCGGATGGATTACGGGACAGAACTATATATTGGATTGCGGAACCTATTAATATGAAAAAAGTGTTTATAGTCGGCGGTGACGGCTTTGCCCGTGAATGTTATAACCACCTGTCCGTAATGAAATCTTACGATCCTTTCGTTGAATTCGGCGGCTTTTTAGGGCACGGCGGGTACGGACATACAGTCGACTATAAACACTTGCAGAAATTCTACTTGGGCGAAGAAAGCGACCATGTCTTTAAAGATGACGAATATGCCGTTATCGGAGCGGGTTATCCGGAACTCAGGCGCAAAATCTATAACGATTTAAAAAAACGCGATGTACGTTTCCTTAATATTATTTGTACCCCTCTTGATCCGAGTGTCTGTTGCGGCGAGGCAAATATTTTCGTTCCTCCCTTTTTTGGTAGCGTTAATCTGACGATCGGAAACGGAAACGTTTTCAACGGAGCCGTTATTGTCGGCCACGATACGGAAATCGGAGATTTCAATTTCTTTGCTCCCCGTTCTTCCGTACTCGGGACCGTAAAAATCGGCAACGACAATATCATCGGCACGAATGCCGTTATACTGCCGCATGCAAAAATCGGAAATAATAATAAAGTCGCTCCGCTGTCGGCTGTTTATAAAGGATGTCGTCATAACTGCTATATGCTGGGAAATCCGGCATTAAAAGTCGGAGAAATATAAATGGGGCTGTGCCGTTTCAACCACGTCAAAATAACCGGAATAAAAGGCGTCGTCCCCGAACGCGTCATCAATATTGACGATGAAATCCAATATTATGACAACGACCCGAAAAAACTGGCTCGCAACAAAAAAATTCTGGGATTAGGAACACGCCACGTTGTTGATGATGGGGTAACAAGCGCCGATTTATGCGAAGAAGCCGCTAGTCTCTTGTTCAAAGAAATGAACATCAATACAGACGAAATTGATGCATTAATCGTTGCTTCAACAACTCCGGATTATTTAGCCCCTTCAAATGCTCATATCCTGCACGGTTTACTTGGATTAAGCGAAAATTGCACCTGTTTTGAGACAAACGGCGGGTGTACTTCGTTTGTGCATGCCCTATGGATGGCGCATTCTTTGATTTCATCCGGAGCCGTAAAAAAAATCCTTGTACTGGGAGGAGACATCCCCAGCCGCCGCAATGATGTTCGCAACCGTATTACATCTATGCTTCTTGCCGATGCTGCAGCGGCTGTTTTATTAGAGTATACGGAAGAAGAAAACACCGCCTACTTTTTAACGGGCAGCCGCGGAAAAAATTGGGATACGCTGGTTATCCCCGCGGGAGGAGCTCGTCTGCCGATCCGAAAGGACATCGCCGACATAGAAGTAGCTGATGCTGCCGGAAATGTTTGGCATCCGTGGGATGACGTTATGAAAGGAATGGCCGTTTTTGATTTTACGATGGAAATCGGTCCGAAAAGCATCTCTGAAATATTGGAATACGCCGGTTTAACAAAAGATGACATTGATCTGTTCGCTTTGCATCAGGCGAACAAGCAGATCGTGAATACCATTCGCAAACACGCGAACCTTCCCGCCGAAAAAACGCCTGCGACGCCTTTTGAAAAATATGCAAATTGTACGACAGTTTCCACAGTAACCGTGCTGCTGGATTGTTTAAAGTCCGAAATGAAGCGTGTTTTAATGTGTACGTTCGGTGTCGGATTATCTTGGGGAAGCTGTATCGTCAATACGAACGGCTTGTACAACGGCGGTATGGCAATTTTTCAAACACCGCAAAACATTCCGACAAGAAAGGAAAAAGTCGAATATTGGATCCGCTATTTCAAAAACGAGGTTTAAGAAATGCCTCTGATAATAGATTCTTCCAATATAAATAAATACTTAAAAAACACGGCTCCGTATGTTTTCGTTGATTACGCTGAGGTTTTCCCAGGACAGTCCGCAAAAGGAGAAAAGCTATTTACATACAACGAAATTTTATTCAATAGAGATTTATCAAAAAAGATATTTGTCCCTCAAGCTCTTTATTTAGAAGCTCTTATTCAAACCGCCGCCTTAAGTTTATATGCCCTTCAGGATCCATTGATTGATTTTATATATTTAAATAAACTTACAAAGGCATCTTTTGTTGAAAATATTATTCCAGGAGAAAAATTAGAAATAAAAGCTGAAATACAAAAAAATAGGAGAGGCTTTATTGATGCTTTCGGAGAATCCTTCGTATTGAGAGATAAAAAAAGTTTAAAAATCTGTTCTGCGAACTTCCAATTCCTTGTCCCTGGAATACTCTCTTCACTTTCTCCTTCAAAATAGGACGTTACAATGCAAATCGAATCATCCGACGAAAAAAATGAAGTTCTGCACATAGATCATTCAAACATCTTGAACTTTTTAAAGGTTCGTCCCCCCTACATATTCGTGGATCAAGCCGATGTGATTCCGGGGAAGTCAGCAACTTCGACCAGAACATTCACATATAACGAATGGTTTTTCGCCTGCCATCTGCCCGATGATCCCATTGTGCCTGCCGTATTTTTATTGGAAGCTATAATTCAAACAGCCGCTTTGCCGATTCATGCAGTTGTTCCTGCGGAAAAAGGAAAAATTTACGCAAAAAAATTCGATTGCAATGTTATTAACGCCGTCCGTCCCGGAGAAACCTTGTTCGTTGAAACAGAAATATCAAATTTCAAACGAGGCATTGTTTCTGCTGACGGGCGCGCATTCGTTTATAAGTCAGGCAAAAAAGTACATATCTGCTCTGCTCAAATACAAATGATTCTGCCTCAAATGTTAACCTCTTTGACACCAAACAAGGATAACTGACATGAATTTTTGCGACAAAACCGTCATGATTACCGGAACCAATCGCGGATTGGGAAAAACGTTAGTTGAAACATTCGCTGAAAAAGGAGCCGCCATAATTGCCCATGCTCGCAAGGACACTCCGGAATTCAGAGAAATGATTTCAGAGATTTCAAAAAAACATAACGTTCCTATCACCCCCGTATTTTTTGATATGACCGATACGAACGCGATGAAAGCCGTCGTAAAAGATTTGTTTTCAAAAAAAACGCCCGTTGACGTTCTGGTCAATTCAGCAGGCGTCGCCCACGCAGGAATGTTCGCGACCACGCCTGTTTCAAAAATCAAAGAAATTTTCGACGTTAATTTCTTTGCCCAATTAGAGCTCACCCAGCTGATTTTAAAAATTATGACACGAAAAAAAAGCGGCTGTATCATAAACATTGCTTCCGTTACGGGGTTAATTATGTCAGAAGGGCAAACGGCCTATGCTTGTTCCAAAGCTGCTTTGATGACGTGGACAAAGAATTTGGCCGCCGAATGCGGGCGTTTCGGCATTCGTGTCAATGCAGTTGCTCCGGGATTGCTTGACACGGAAATGAAAAACGAATTGAATACGGATGAACTTGAGTTCTGGCAGAAACATACTGTCTTAAGGCGTATCGGAACAGCGAACGATGTTGCCTCTGCCGTTGCGTTTCTTGCTTCGGACGATGCTTCTTTCATTAACGGCCAAATCATTCGTATTGACGGAGGACTTTTATGACAGATAAGGAAACCATCAACAAACTGCGCAAGGCCGCAAAAGAAATACGCAAAGATGTTATCCAAATGACTTATAACGTCGGCGGAATCGGCGCTCATATCGGCGGTTCGTTATCGTTACCTGAAATTATTGCCGTATTGTATTTGGAAATATTGAATTTTGACCCGAAAAATCCAAGCAATGAAAATCGCGACCGCTTCTTGCTCAGCAAAGGGCACGGAGTGATGGCTCAATACGCTGTATTTAAACAGTTGGGAATGATTTCTGAAGAAGAACTATACAACTTTAAAAAAGAAGGATCGTGGTTGACGGCCCATCCCACGATAAACCCTGAAAAAGGAATTGAATTTTCAAGCGGCTCTCTCGGGCAAGGGCTCGGGCTCGGCATCGGAACGGCTTGGGCGTTAAAAATGAAAGGCAACCTTTCGTCTCGTGTCTTCGTCGTATTGGGCGACGGAGAATGTAACGAAGGTTCGATTTGGGAAGGTGCAATGTGCGCCCCTCAACTTCATTTAAATAATTTGACAGTCATCGTTGATAAAAACGGCCTGCAATTTGATGACAAAACAACCGAAATCATTTCTATGGAAGACATGGAAGCCAAATGGAAAAGCTTTGGTTGGGACACGAAAACCGTTGACGGACACGATGTCGCGGCTTTATACGAAGCCCTGAAAGAAAAACACGACAAACCTTTTGCCCTTATCGCCAATACCGTTAAAGGCAAAGGCGTTTCTTTTATTGAAAATGTTCCTAAGTGGCATTTAGGAAAGTTAAGCAAAGAACAATACAAACAAGCCATGGCGGAACAGGAGGAAAACCAATGATTAAATATTCCCCCATCAATATCAAAACTTGGTCCATTATGGGTGCAAACGGCGTCATCGGTTCTGCCGTCATTGAACTGCCGCCTTTGGATGATAAAGTTATTGTCATGACGGCGGATCAATGTCTGAACTCGGGATTAACTCGCTTTAAAAATGCGTATCCCGACCGTTTTTTCAATGCCGGCATATCTGAACAAAATATGATTACCGTCGCCGGAGGATTGGCAAAAGAAGGCTTTAATCCTTTCGTAACCGCTCAGGCGCCCTTTATGTCCATGCGTTGCACGGATCAAGTCCGCGTAACGTTAGGGTATATGAAGCTGGGCGTTAAAATTTTAGGGTTGTCCGCAGGTTTTTCTCAAGGCGAATACGGAGCTACCCATCACTGCATCAATGATATTGCCATTATGCGCTCTATTCCGAATTTGACGGTTCTCTCACCTGCCGATTGCACCGAAACGGTCAAAATAATCATGTCTTTGGCAAATTCGGATTTGCCGGTTTATGTTCGACTGACCGGTATTACGCATAATCCGATTGTCTACTCCGAGGATTTCGATTTCGAAATCGGAAAGTCCATATCCCTTAAAGAAGGCAAAGACATCACGATCTTTGCAACGGGAACCATGGTCTACCAATCGTTAAAAGCCGCGGAAATCCTTTCCGAACGCGGTATCGAAGCAAAAGTCGTCGATATGCATACCATTAAACCTTTGGACGTTGAAGCGGTCAAAGAAGCCTGTCAGGCAAAATTGATCGTTACAGTCGAAGAAGGATCGGTTATCGGCGGACTGGGCGGCGCCGTTGCTGAAATATTGGCAACGCGCACGAAAAAAACGCCCCCGCTTTGCATCATCGGCGCCGAAGATACTTATATTCATGCCGACGAATATCCGCGTCTGCTTGAAAACAGCGGTTTGACGGCTCCTCAAATCGCTGAAAAAATTACCGAAGCCTATAAAAATCTGTAACCTATGTAACTGAACCAGGAGATTAAATCATGACCAATAACGAAAAATATATCAAAGCCTTCGTCGAAGCTTTTGACGTCGCGGAAGCCGATGTCCCCAACTTGAAATACCAAAGCATCGAAGCATGGGATTCCGTCGGGCATATGGGACTGATCGCCGCTTTGGAAGAAGCGTTCGACATCATGATGGAAACCGACGATATCATCGATTTCAGCTCTTTCGAAAAAGGAAAAGAAATCCTGAGCCAAAAGTACAATGTGGAATTTTAACCGTTACCAAAACAAAATTTGTGCCGTCGCTGAAAACGGACAGGAATTCTCTTATTCCGACCTGTCCGCTTTTTGCGACGAAATGAAACAATATTTGCCCCCCAGAACGTTGGTGTTTTGTCTGTGCTCGAATACTTACGCTTCTATGGCAGGCTACGTTTCGTTTCTAAAAAATAAAGTCGTCCCTTTAATGCTGGACGCTCATATCGATACGGAATTGTTGGATAACTTCTTACGCCTGTATCGTCCTCAATATATTTGGGCACCCGCTCAAACGGCAGAGCGTTTCAACGAAAAACCTGTCTTTGAAGCTTACGGGTACTCTTTGATTTCTTTAAACGAAGACGCGCCCTTTCCTTTGCACGGCGATTTGGCTTTGCTGTTGACAACGTCAGGGTCTACGGGGTCGCCAAAGCTGGTTCGCCAAAGCTATAAAAATATCGAAGCAAACACCGCTTCCATCGTTGAGTACCTGAATATCGACGATACGGAACGCGCCATTACGACTTTGCCGATGAACTATACTTACGGGCTGTCCATCGTCAATACGCATCTGGATGCCGGAGCCGCCGTCATTTTAACGTCAAAGACTTTGATGCAACGCGAATTTTGGGAACAGTTCGATAAATTCGGCGCAACATCGTTCGGCGGCGTTCCTTATACTTATGAAATCTTGGACAAGCTGAGATTCTTCCGCCGAGACGTTCCGACATTGCGTACCATGACGCAGGCCGGAGGAAAGCTGTCCCCCGAATTGCATAAAAAATTCGCCGAATACGCCGCTCAAAGCGGACGAAAATTCGTCGTCATGTACGGACAAACCGAAGCAACGGCGCGAATGGGTTGGCTGCCCGCGCAAAATTCTTTGGAAAAAGCGGGCTCTATGGGAATTGCCATTCCGGGCGGAAAATTTACGCTGATCGATACGCAAGAAAATGAAATCACAGCTCCCGATACCGTCGGAGAACTGGTCTATGAAGGCGATAACGTCACGCTCGGCTATGCCGAAAAAGGCGAAGATTTAATCAAAGGCGACGAACGAAACGGACGGCTGGTTACGGGAGATATGGCGAAATTCGACGATGACGGATTTTTCTATATCGTCGGACGCAAAAAAAGATTCCTTAAAATCTTCGGCAATCGCGTCAATCTGGATGAAACCGAACGGCTGATCAAATCGCATTTCAACGGTTTGGATTGCGCTTGCACGGGGCGGGACGACCGTATGGATATTTTCGTAACAAATGAAGACGATATCAAAGACGTTAAAGCCTTTATCGCCGAAAAAAGCCGCTTAAACCCGACGGCATTCCGCGTCTCGTACTTGGAAAAAATCCCCAAAAACGAGGCGGGAAAAACTCTTTACGCCGCGTTGGAGAAAATCAATGAGTGATTTTGAAACGGCTCTGTCTTTGCCGCCCTTCGGCGTGAACAAAGAAGAAAAAAAACGCTTTTTGACAGATGCTCTGCTGCGCCTGACGCACAAACATTATGATGCGTGCCCGCTGTATAGAAATATGCTGAACGGAAAAGGCTTTGTTTTCAATGAAGTCCACGATTGGACGGATTTGCCTTTCCTGCCCGTTTCTTTGTTCAAAGAGCTTGATCTGAAAAGCATCCCCGACGAAGAAATATTTAAAACGATGACGTCTTCCGGAACGACGGGGCAAGCCGTATCCAAAATCTGTTTGGATAAAACGACCGCGGCAAACCAGCAAAAAACTTTGGTAAAAATCGTTTCCGAATTTACGGGCGCCGCTCGCCTGCCGATGCTGATTATCGACAGCCCCTCCGTCATAAAAAACAGAGCCATGTTCTCTGCCAGAGGTGCCGGAATTTTAGGGTTTTCCATCTTTGGCGCGGACAGAACTTATGCTTTAAACGACGATATGCAAATCGATTTTGACGCCGTACGGGCTTTCTTGGAGCGGCATCAGGGGCAAAAAATACTGTTGTTCGGTTTTACGTTTATGGTGTGGCAGCATTTTTACAAAGAACTGTTGAAAAGCAACGTTAAAATCGATTTGTCAAACGGTATCCTCATTCACGGCGGCGGATGGAAGAAACTGATCCAAGAAGCCGTCAGCGCCGCAGAATTCCAAAAAAGGCTGACAGATGTTTGCGGATTGTCGGACATTCATGATTATTACGGCATGGTTGAACAAACGGGTTGCATTTATATGCAGTGCGAATGCGGACATTTGCACGCGTCTGTTTTTTCGGACGTTGCCGTCAGGCGCGCACATGATTTTTCGTTGGCTGAAAACGGCGAAAAAGGCATCATTCAAGTCGTTTCTTTGTTGCCGGAATCTTACCCCGGACATTCTTTGCTGACCGAAGACGAAGGCGCCGTCTTGGGCGAAGACGACTGTCCCTGCGGCAGAAAAGGAAAATACTTTAAAATTTTCGGACGTTTAAAAAATGCAGAAATCAGAGGATGCAGCGATACCTATGCCGTTAAATTCTGAACAATTCATTGTCGGAAACGCGGATATTCTTGCCGCCATGCCCGAATTAAAAGCGTTGCCGCCGTTTAGCAACGATGCGGTTTCTTTTTTGAACGCCCTGTCCGCGCTTTTGCTTAAAACGGGAAAAGCATGGTCGGATGTGGCGACTTTTGCTTTTTGGTGCCGGAAATCCGCGTTACTGAAAGAAAAAGAAAAATACGACGATTTAAATCACAGGCTGGGCAGAGGCATTGCCTTTCATTCGACGCCGTCCAACGTTCCTGTCAATTTCGCGTTCAGCTTTGCCGCCGGACTGTTAGCGGGAAACGCCAATATCGTCCGTCTGCCCGCCAAAGATTTTGAACAGGTCAATGTCATTTGCAATGCCGTCAACGAATTGTTGAACGGTGAATTCCGTTTTCTTTCCCCTTATGTCTGTATGGTCAAATATGCGCCCGACAAAGCCGTTTCGGATATGTTGTCCGCGATTTGCGACGTGCGCATCGTTTGGGGCGGAGATATGACGATTTCGGAAATGCGCCGATCGCCGTTAAAACCGCGCGCAACGGAAATCACGTTCGCCGACCGCCATTCGATTTTGGTCATCAATGCCGACGAATATCTGAAAATCGAAAACAAAGCCCGAACGGCACAAGATTTTTACAACGACACGTTTTTCAGCGACCAAAACGCCTGCACGTCGCCGCGCATTATTATCTGGATGGGACGGGAAAAAGAAAAAGCCAAAAAACTTTTTTGGGACAACATTCATGCGCTGGCAAAAGAAAAATACACCCTTGCTCCCGTTCAAGCCGTCGGAAAGTTAGCGGCTTTTTATCGTACCGCCGCAAAAAAAGACGTTCGACTGATCCCGACCGAAGACAATTTAATCACGCGCATTACGGTAAAAGAGCTTTCTTACGACCTGCCCGATTATAAATATAACAGCGGCTTTTTCTTTGAATACGATGCAAACGAATTAAAAGATATTTGCCCCGTATGCACCGAAAAATGCCAAACAATGACATATATCGGTCTGACAAAAGAAGAATTGTCCGACTTTTTCGCGACTGCCGCCCCCAAAGGGATAGACCGCGCGGTGCCGGTCGGAAAATCAATGGATTTCAGTCTGGACTGGGACGGCTTTGACCTGATCCGCCAGATGTCAAGAAAGGTCGTGTTCTGATGAAACCTAAAGTTTCCGTCGTCGTTTTGTCTTATAACCAAGGTGCTTTTATCCGACAGGCTCTTGACAGCTTTGTCATGCAAAAAACAAACTTTCCTTTTGAAGTCTTAATCCATGATGATGCGTCGACAGACGGCAGCGCTGATATCATTCGCGAATACGCTTCAAAATACCCGCATATCTTCAGAACCGTTCTGCAAACCGAAAATCAATGGGGGAAAAAATCCGCTTGGACGGATTTCCTGTTTCCCATGGTTCAAGGCGAATATGTCGCTTATTGCGAATGCGACGATTATTGGACGGATGAAAATAAACTGCAAAAACAGGCCGATTTTCTTGATGCGCATCCCGAATGTTCCGTGTGTTTTCATCCCGTTATCGTTAAATGGGAAGATAAATCTCACGAAGACAGCATTTTTCCTTCTCCGGAATACAGGTTCAACAAAGACGTTCTGGATTTGAACGACCTGATTCAGCATAACTTTATTCAAACGAATTCGGTCATGTACAGATGGCGCTTTCACAAAGATCCCATTTCTTTAATGCCTTGGGATATTTGTCCCGGAGACTGGTATTTACATATGCTGCATGCGCAAACGGGAAAAATCGGTTTTATTCCCGACGTCATGTCCGTTTATCGCAAATGGGACGGCGGCATTTGGGCGGGAGCTCTTGAAACGGATGCCTGGTTCTTTTCTTATGCCTTGCCCCACATCAGATTTTTTGAAGACGCCGAAAAACAGTTTCGGTGTTCTAAAAGCAATGACATCGCATTCATTGGCGCCGAATATCTGGACAGATGCAAAAAAAACCAAAAAACGGCTGAAATTCAAAATTTTAAAGAAAACTTCAACAATGCCTGCAACGCGCTAAAGAAGGTCTATAATACATCAAGCCTCAAACTTTTATTTTTAAAGCTGATGTCCAAAATTTTCCCAAAAAAACGGGTTCGCAGAGCTTTAAAAGAAAAAATCGCTTTTATCAAAAAAATAAAACAATACGATTTGGACGACATTCTGAACACAAAAAAATAAGCCCTTCGTTCAGGGCTTATTTTTTTATGAGAAATCTCCGTCAGAATTGTTTTTTTGCCGCCAGCTTGTGAACGCTGTCACTGCCGCCGACAAAGCGACCGTCAACGAACATCTGAGGAAAATGCATATAATGCGTATATTGACGAATGCCGTCAAACAACTGCGGATCCGAATAGACATCAACGCTTTTATACGGAATGCCGCCGGCTTTTAAGCACTGAGCCGCATCTGCGGAAAACGCACAACGCGGCTTGGCAGGCGTCCCTTTCATAAAGACAACAACACGATTGTCCTTCAGCTCTTGCCGAATACGCTGAAACGCTTGATTCTCTGTCATGGTTTGGTCCTTTGAAAGAGTTTTGATACTTAAATTTGCCGCTTCTTTCCCACAAAGGCGGCGGGCATCCGATCAGCCCTTAAATTCTCTTTCCTTTTAAGACCCGTTCAGTTTAACACAAAAAGCGCTTTATTAAAACATTATTATAAAACGCGTCCTTGAGGAATCGGTGCCTTCGTTTCCGAAGAAATGTGTTCCAAACCGCCCGATTCCAATTCACGCCCCTGTATCGGTTGAGAAGCAGGCTTCGGCGTTGCAGGCTTTGACGGTGCGACGGTCTTTTCCTGCTTTGTTTGTTTAATGGAATCAGGATTTGCCGTTTCGGTTGACAATGTTTTTTCGGGAACCTGCGGGCGCGCTTCTTTTGTCAGCTTTGTTTTTTGTTCTTCCTCGTCCAAGACCTTTTGCGGCAAAGAACGCGACAAAGAATCGTCCTTCAATTCCTTTTGAACGGGGAAACGTTTCCTGAAACGGTTCGGATTGCGTTTGCGTTCAATGAAAATATACGTTTCCTTCTGTCCCGTAACCGGAGAAATGCGTTCCGTGACGATTTCCCTTGTTATGTCGAGATCATCCTTGTTAACAAGCCCGGAAGACGAAACAGGCTGCTTTGTTGAAGCATCTTGTTTCTTTTGAGGTTCCTGAGCTTTTTCCTGAGCCGTCGCGGTTTTTTGCGCCGATACGTCTTTTGCTTTTTCTTTTGCTTTTTCGGGCGCTTTTACCGTTTGAGGATCAGCTTTTTGTGCAGCAGGCTGTGTTGATGCAACAGGCGCCTGTTTCAAAGATTCGTCCTGTTTTTGCGTTTGTGCGGCAGGCAAAGTTTCTGTTTTTGCTTCGGCGGTCGGCGACTGAGACGCTTTTTCCGCAACGGGTGCCGGTGCCGTCGCTTTTGTCGGAGCGTTCGATTTTTCAGATTCCTGTTCCGATGTTTCCTGAACCGTCTGAGCTACCGTTTCGGGAGTCGTTTCCGTCGGTTTTAACTCTGCAGGTTTCTGTTCCGCCGATTTCTGATCCGCGGGCTTTGTCACCGCAGGCTCTTGTTCCGATTGAAGCGTTTTTTGTTCCTGAACCGCATCCGTCGCCGTTACGGCTTCGCTAATTGTCGCTTTGACGTCTTTGGACGTTGCCTCATCGCCCAAATTCAATGAGGGCATTCCCAGCGTTACGTCTTCTTCCAACAGTTCTTCAATTTCTTCGTTTGCCGTTTGTTGAGGCGCGGGTAAAGGAACGCTTTCCGTCTGAGCGACGTCAGAACTCTGTGCCGGTGCGGGAGCCGTTTGTTGTGTCGTTCCCGGAACGGCCTCGTCGGCTTGTTCCGTCACGGAAACAGCCTCCTGTTGCGGTTCAATTTCGGGTTCGGGGAAATCAAAATCCGCTTCAAAGCTTTCAGAACGGATTTCAAGAGACGGCTGAGGCTCGGGCGGAATTTCCGAAGCGGGTATTTGCGCGGCGTTTGCCGTTTGGTCACCGGCGTTTGCCGCCGCTGTTTTTTCCTGAGGCTGAACATTGGCGTTTTGTTCAGGTTCCGCGTTTTCTTCCGGCAACGGCAAATCGGGCAAATCAATGACGCCCTCGCCGACTTCGGGAACGTTTTGCTGAACCGAAAATTCCTGAGCTTTCGGCTGAGCGGAAGTTTCCGCTTCTTTTACGGAAAGGATCTGTTCTTGTGTCGGCGAATTTTCGGATAACGGCGGCAATTCCGATACTTGCGCCTCGGGAACGGGAGCCGCTTCCGGAACGGGATGAGCCCCTAAATCGGGCAAAGCGACAGCTCCGCCCGCCGCATTACCGTCTTCAGCCGTCGTTTTATTTTCTTCCGAAACGGAAGCGGGAACGGTTTCCTGCGGCAAAGGAACAACCTCGTTCGTTGCGGGTTGTTTGTTTTCCGCTTCGTCCTGCGGCAGAGGCTGGTCTTTT
>ERZ780207.2391-NODE-2391-length-13617-cov-3.723197_pt1 | contig 13617 bp, 9 predicted proteins | sample MGYA00510977_ERZ780207 | MGnify/ENA primary metagenome ERZ780207 (study PRJEB29588, sample SAMEA2151383) | human gut metagenome | biome: human gut; feature: human-associated habitat; material: faeces | place: Denmark | collected 2008/2010 ... | reverse complement strand
AATAATTTTAATATCACATTCCTTGTTCAAAAATATAGAGGTACAAATCTTCAAGGGTTGGGTTTGCAATTGTTATTTTATGATTTTCAGGGGGATTATCTGTTACTAATCTTACTACGATTTTATCATCATTATGACAGAGATTTGAAACTCGGTAATTATCCTGAAAATATTTTAATTCTTCTTTTTCGATTTCCGTCTCAACTACCTTATTTACAATTTCATTTACAAGATTTTGGCAGGTATCGTGTGACACAAGTTTTCCCTGCTTTAGAAGTATAATCTCTTTAGCAATGAACTCGATATCGGACACAACATGAGTAGAAATGAGCACGATTTTATCTTCCGCAATTTCGCTTATAAAGTTGCGGATTCTTATCCTCTCTTTCGGGTCAAGCCCTGCTGTCGGCTCGTCGAGAATTAAGATTTCGGGATCATTTAAAAGGGCTTGTGCAATTAAGGCTCTCTGCTTCATACCACCGGAGAACGAGCCCAATTTTTTATGTGCCGACTCTTTAAGATTTACGGTTTCAAGAAGTGAAGTGATTTTTGCCTTTGCCTCTTTCTTTTTCAGACCTTTTAAAGCCGCCATATACCACAAAAATCGGTTGAGCGTAAAGTCATCGTACAAGCCCTGTTGCTGTGGCATGTAGCCGAGAACTGTTCTGTAGTCTTTGCCGAGTTTTTTAATTTCCTCGCCGTCATAGAGAACTTCTCCGCTGTCGGCGTTCAAGTTGTCGGTGATGATATTCATAAGGGTGCTTTTGCCTGCGCCGTTTGGTCCGAGCAAGCCATAAACGCCCGGCGTTAAGGTCACACTGAAATCATCAAGTGCCTTAACTACACCTTTTTTATATGTTTTACATAAATTTTTTATTTCAAGCCTCATTTTTACACCTTCTCATAGCTTTAAATTCAATATTAGAAAAGTTAAATGCAATTATAGTTAAACAAATCATCAGCAGGAATACGCATAATACTATCAAACTCGGGACAAGCCACATCCAACTGCCTTTTTGAAAGCTTGTGTATAATCTTATATCGGTCAAATTCATACATAACAGGCACGGAAATAATACTATCACCGCCCCGACAATCATAGACAATATATTATTCTTTAATACTTGAGAAAGCATAGCAACCGCCGTCATAACCGAGACAGCCTCCGCTATATGCACTGCCGCCGTAATAAAAATCATACTGTTTATGGAAATTGTACTGCCAATATTTGCAAAGTCCTGCATAAATACAACAGGAGTGTTTAACGACTCTGTTCCGAAGGTTTTTATAAAATTTATATAATAAGGTAAATAAATTAAAGTATATGATATAAGCGTGGTAAGCGAAAGTGTCATTACTTTTGAAAGTACAAGCCTCAGCTTGCCCTTTTTTGTGCAGCGAATTAGATCAATCATATGCTTTTTATGCTCATATGCAAATATATCGGACGATATAAATATTATTACTGCCATAAGCAAGGTAAAATACTGCCATTCTCTTGACGGATTTTGGGCAAGTCTTTTATAAACAATATAGTTAATGAATATGGGAGTAATATGATAACGCTCTCCGACCTCTTTTATGTACGAGGCTTGATTTGAAATCTCCTCAAAGGCGGCGCCCTTGGTTTTCAAAATCGAATCTATAGCCGTTATCTTTATTTCTTTTTCTTCAGCCGATAAGGACATATCAGTTGAAATGGTGTTAAGCTCTTCATTCAGTCCGTCAAAATAATCCTGCTGTTGCCGCAAATAATCTTCTTTTTCCCGCGTAAGCTCGCCCTCAAGCTTATCAATATACGCGCTGTATGCGCTTTCCTGAGCCGAACTGTATACAACCGAAATATCATCAGTAGCATTACCGTAGGCGACAAAAACAAGCAGAATAATCGCTATTATTGCCATTGAGCCTTTGTAGTGCTTAAAACATTCGCCTTTGAATATTGAAACGCCGCCTTGAATTTTATAAAACCTTCGTCTGAATTTTTCAAGCATTGGCGTAAATATATTGTTTGTCCTTATTTGCGCGGATTTTACAAAAGACATGCAAATTACCGTTACGGAAGCAATAGCGATCAATATCATAGCTATAACGTAAATCAGGGTAATATTTACAGTATGTGAAAAAATATTGATATTAAGATAATTTCCGAAAATATTATTTCCGCTTAAAAAGTATAAAAAGTTTATATACTTAAGCTGATTTAGGGGAGAGTTGCTTCCTATTGCAAGATAAAGAACTCCTTCAATGAAAACCCAAAATGCGGTAACGACAAAAACCATTCCCGTATTTTTTACTAAAACAAATATAAACGCGATAAAAAGGGCAAGCACGCACATCGTGATTATTTTTGATAAACCCCACAAAACAAGATATTGCCAAATTTGCAGATTTAAATTACAATTCATAAAAAGCTCGCAGGACTGAATATTCCTTGTCATATCGCCGAAGCCGCTGTACAATCCGCAGAGTGCAATATTTGAAGAATAATATGCTGCGCATATTAAAATCGTAAAAAAGATAAGGACGAATAATTTTGAAATAATAAGCGGCATACGTCCGTATTTTGCGGTTCTGATAAGCCCGTATAATTCCTTGTCCCTTTCCAATGTAAAAATATAGATGCACATTAAAAATACAAGCGCAAATACGAGCAAATCGGTCAGAACAAATGTTGTTGAATTTTCTACGGCAAAATTGTTTCCGATTTTAAGCTTTGTATTATTAACATCTTTAAAATCCTCGGCGGTTTTTAATATGTTGTTGTATGAAAACGAACCTTCTTCCGCAAAAACCGAGAACTTTGTCTGCATCTGCGCGCGCTCATCCATATCGCCTATAAAAGAGCTATAATCAACTAAAGACTTGCATTGATTTACCAAATTTGAAAGATAGGTTTGTTTATCAAGAAGCTCTTGTTTTGTATAATGTAACGCCCGCGCCTTTTTGTATTCCTCCGGGTTCTCCGCCTTATATTGTTCGGTAATTCGCCCAAGATTTTTTAGATCATCGCCGTTGCTGTTATCTGCCGTTCTGTCAAATTGAAGAGCGATTTCAACTGTTTTTAATTCGCTTTCAAGTTGTCGTTGTGCTTCAGTCGGCACATAATCTGAATATTTAGATATTATATTCTCATAATCAGATAAATTAGTATGTACTGTTTTTACTTCAAGATTATTTGATTGAGTGTAAACCAAGAATATTGAATTTGCAGTAAAAAACAAAACAAGGCATATTAAAAACAGTTTTTTGCTGAACAGTTTGTAAATCTCGAACATAATCAATTTCATATTATTACGACCTTAATTAAATGAGTAGATTTCTCCGCCAAAATCAGTGCTGTTAATTGGCGAAATAGGTTCATTTCTTATAATAGAAACTAACATATCTTTAATTTCTACGGGAATTTTATCAACAGATACAAAAGCTACATATTGCCCATTTACAAAAGAAAGAGGATTTTCTTTAACGAATTTTTCGGCATTTGCTGCGGTTTTAAATTTCAATATTTGAAAATTTGCAGTATAATTACCTACGTCACCCGCCCAAGATAAAGTTACTGAAAAGCCACTATTGACTTCATCAGAAAGCGTTTTGTCATATGATGTTGAAATCTTATACAACTTATTTTGTGTATTTTCAAAAACATTTTTCAATTCATTATCATTAGTATCAATTTTTTCATTCTCATCTACTTAGCTTAATGCGTTATTATTTTCACCCTCGACATTCACGGAACTTAATAATGTTTTATATTCCACTGTTTGTCCTGACAAAGATTCTGTTTTTGACTTATCAACAAAATAAATCTCGCAATTCATATTATCCACCTGTTGAACAAATATGAAGCAATCTGAATCCTGGGGAATGTTTAACACTGAACATTCAAAAGGTATTAAAAACGAACTTTTTTCATTAAATGAAGCGTCAAGAGACTTAACATTATCTCCGTCACTTTCAGTTGCTGCGTTTTCATCTGTATCTTCACTAAAGTTCTGTAAATACAGCTGTGATTCATTTGCAAACAAATTATCGCCGTAATTCATTTCCGTTAAAAGTTTGGGATTGCTTCCGTCGAGTTCACTTGTAAAATATTTAAACTTACCGTTAGTATCCGAATTATCAATGAGATATGTTAGCTGTCCATTATAGAAAAACGGCGAGCAAACATCACCTTCATCATTTCTAATTTGGTTTATTTTTATCGTATTGATATTAATCGAATAAAATTCCTGATACGTAGAAACTGTTACCTTTCCGCTTTCTTCCTGCTTTTTAATTTCATCTTCTGAAATAGGAAGAACCGGCACATAAATATAGTCATCATATGCGGTAAATTGGAAAGTACCTCTAAGATTATCACTGTAATTTTTGCTGTTAAAGATTTCCTCCGGCTTAGATTTAATGTTATTTATTTTATATCTTTTTATCGAAAAGCTGTCATAAACTGAGTACGAATCAATATCATCGGCAAACTTATCCTGTGAGAAATAAAAATAACCTTTATGAATCAGCCAATGCGAAATGCCGTCTTTAAATTCAATCAGTTTTTCCCTTGTTGATCCATCGGGTGTAACTTTGTACAATATATTTCCGAGAAAATTACCCATAGCATCTTCATCTTTTACAACAATATATAAATTACCGTCATAATATTGCACAACATTAGCTGATTCTCCTGATGCATTTACAAATAAATTAAAGTATGCATTACAATCAACACTGTTATGCGAACAATTAGGCTTGTTACATAGCGGTGTTGCCGCCTGTGATTCACGGTCAATATAGTAAAGGTAATTATTAGGCAAAAACACATAGTACCCTTTTTCTGATTTTGTCACAGGAAAATTTATTCCGTTCAAGTTACTGTAATAATATTGAAAATTTGTTGTGTAGTCAAATGATAATTTATCATCTGAAGTTTTGCTTGCGTCATTACATGCAGACATCAACATCATAGTCGGCAACAATAAAGCAATTAGTAACGCACTTAATAATTTTTTCATTTTAAAAATTTTCCTTAGTTTAGGATTTTTACTTTTTATCTTATTTATTCGGTTAATCATACTTATATTCTCCAATACTATAATTTTAAATTCACTTTATTTTTTAGTTTTAATTCTATAGTCTAACAAAAAGTAACATATAACAAAATTCCAGCTAATCAAAAATATTATTGTCAGCCACAGTGACGCTGTAAATGTTCTTGAGAACAGATTTACAAGCATTGGATTTCCTGTTAGACTTTGTGAGTTTAGTGTTTGTGCATTATCGACAAGCACATTCAGGTAATTTGAAAGGTCAAAAATGTTATCATTTGGTATATATTTTGAGGGGATAAAAATGCTGAAATCACAAATATTAAACACAATCAAAAGCACGGCAGGTATTCCTGCAAAAACAAGCACAAGTGCAACATATTTTAGCGGAATATTTTTTAGCGATTTTAGAAAGTAGTTTAATTTGAGATTTTCTTTTATCTCCTCAAAAAATTTTCTACTGAACCTATACCACAACTTCAATGCAATAATGCTAAATCCGATAAATATTGCAAGGTATAAAATATGTTCAAATGACGAGAGCGTTTGATTTTTCTCATTCAGATTAACCGAATAATACTGCGGCAAATCCATTTGCTCAACAATTGCTCCCGTATATACCGAGTTATCGTAAACAATCATATCAACCGTTCTGTCACCATAATTTTCGGATGTTGTATATGGAACATACACTCTCTGTTTGTCATCAGCAGAAAACTTATTTATTAAACTTTCGTTTTCGCATATCACACCGCAAATTGTATATTGATTTCCGTCAATGCAAATCTTTTTACCGACTGCATCTGTTGTAAAAAACAGTTTGAGAGCAAGAGAACTTCCAATTATTGCAACCTTATCTCTGTTATCTATGTTTTGGGACGAAATATTTTCGCCGTTAATTTCGGTCTTATAATCCGAAAACCAGTTTTCATTCACAAGTACCGTAGTTACGGTTTCTTCCTTAACTTTTGTTTCTTTACCCTCGGAACAAAAAGCTATGCCTTTGTCAGTAATCCGTTCAAACAGCTTTTTAAGTTCAGAAACCGTTTTTGGAGCAGTTTCGGAATTTTTATCATAAGTTAATTGAGTAACATCAGGTAATTGCCCTTTTGCATTTTCAATAATTATAATATTCGCAATAAAAACGCCCACAGTCAGCAACAGCAGTAACAGAAACGAAACAATTTTTCTTTTGCTCACACTGTTTCCTCCTCAATATAAACACTTGAACCGTTTTCTATACTCTTGGTTGTTTTATATACAACTTGACTGTCGCCAAAAAGTGAGTCCGATGTCACCTCGCAATACAGCTCGTCACTGTTACATATATCCACCGAAACCTCTTCAACTGTTGCATCACCGTTTTCGGTTTTATTTATAACAAATACTATTCCCGTATTGCCTGCCCCATCCACCGATGAAACAGGCAAAAGATAATGTGTTTTCATATCATTTGAACCTGCGGTATCGTCAATTACACCAGTTTGAACCGAAACCACTTTGACCTTTGGAAGAAGCATATTATTGATTGTTTTTGAAAAATATGTAAGTAATGCAATCACAATAAAAAATACAATTGAAAATTTCAACACTACGCTCTTTAGCTTATCTTTTTTCATAAAAGCCTCTCTCCTATCCCTTATCAGTTCCGACAAACGGCGAATCAATATCCCTGTGTCCGTAAAGATAAATAAGCAATGCAGGAATCATAAATATAACTCCGCAGGCAAATATTATGCCGTAATCCGAACTACCAACATCAGTAAGCGTTACGGAAAGCGGATACATACCCTCATTATCAAAATAAATCAGCGGTTGTTCAACTACATTCCAATTATCAATAAAGCAGAGCAACGCAAGTGTTATGAGTCCGCCCTTAATCTGCGGAAGAATAATATTAGTAAATATCTTCAAATATGACGCACCGTCAACTCTTGCCGCCTCAATTGCGGAATCGGGAATGTATTTTATACTTTGCCTCAAAAGACAAATTCCGAATGCAGAAAAAGTTCCGGGTAAAATTACCGCAAGAAAATTATTCAGCAAATTCATATTTTCAAGAATCATATAATCAGGCACAAGAGTTACCTGCAACGGCAGAATGAGCAAAATTATGTATATGAAAAACAGCTTGTCCCTGAACGGGAATTTCAATTTTGCAAAAGCAAAAGCCGCCAATGATGATACTGCAACCTGACCGATTACTGTCGGAAAAGTACAAATAACCGAATTCCAGAACTTCAACAAATATTCGGGTTTTCTGAAAAGAGTCTGATAAAACTGCTCCAAAGTTGCCATATTCGGAATCATATTGAGTTCTTTATATTTTCCGTCAGAAAAATTGAGCATCTCGCTTACCTGTGAACCTGTCATAAATGAACAAGCAAGCATATAAATGACAGGAAACAAAAACAGCACAGTTACAGCAATCAGCAAAATATATTTTAGTATTTTCATAACCGTATCTTTCATAACAAACCTCTCAAGAATAGCTGTGTTTCCTTTCAAAGCAGAAGAAAATAAACAGCACTATAATTATAAACAGCGATAAGACAATTGATGCCGCCGACAATCTTGGATAGTTAAGATTGTAATAATTGTTGTTGATGAAATTCTGCAAAAAATACACATTGGTGTTTGGATAATCACCAAACAAAGCAAATACCTCACGGAAAATTTTAAATGAATAAATAAGCTCCATCAGAAAAACAAAAAATGTAGTTGGCGCAATCATAGGTATAGTAATTTTAGTTACAAGCTGACGTGATTTTGCACCGTCAAGCCTTGCGCTTTCGTAGAGAGATTGTGAAACATTGGCAATGCCTGCCGTAAAAAGAATCACGCAAAAGCCGCAATACTTCCACACATAAATAAAAATTATCATAACCATTGAAAACCCGGAATTAAAAAACTCAACAGTGTTTAATCCTAATGAACTAAGCAGTCCGTTGATTGCACCGTAGTCATCAAATATTACCTGCCACACACATATTAAAGAAGCAATGGGAACCACAACAGGAATTAATAGAGCGCTTCTGAAAAATGATGATATTTTCTTAAAAGAATTAAGGAATAAAGCTATCAGAAACGAAATCACCATCAATAGCGGTATTGCAACAACAGTAAATATAGCTGTGTTTTTCAGCGCAAGCAAAAATGTATTGTTTTTGAATAATTGTATGTAATTTTCAATACCCACAAAAGTATTACCTATATAAAGACTTTTTACAAAACAAATTATGTACGGTACAATATAAAATACCACTATTCCTGCAAATGAGGGCAGGATAAACAGAAAGGCAATTAAGTGTTCTTTTCGTTTTCTCTTCATAAAATCAATCCTTAATAATGTTATCTTGTCCATTCCAAAGTTGATAGTAATATCCCCTTTGGTTCAATAAATCTCTGTGATTTCCGGTTTCAACTATCTGACCATTTCTAAGCACTAAAATTTTATCGCAATCTTTTATTGTACTTAATCTATGTGCGATAATTATTGTTGTCATATTCTTTGAAAAATTGTTTATAGTTTTTTCGATAGATCTTTCGGTAACATAGTCAAGGTTACTTGTAGCTTCATCCATTATTAGAATTTCAGGTTTTTTCAATAAAGCTCTCGCTATAGCAAGCCTTTGTTTTTGCCCGCCTGATAGGTTTTTACCGTTTTCTTCAATCCTGGTGTTAAATTTTAAAGGCAAACTGTTAATATATTCTTCAAGCTCACATATCTTACACACCTGAGATATATCATCATCACTTACATCTGAATTGCCAAATAGCAAATTTTCTCTTATTGTTCCACTGAATAGAAAAGTATTTTGTGATATGTAAGATATATTATCTCTTATCTGCTTTATTGAAAACTCTCTTATATCAATTGAATCAAGTTTAATACTTCCTTTTTCCTGTTCATACAACCTAACAAGTAAATTAGCTAAAGTTGTTTTCCCTGAGCCACTTTCTCCAACAAAGGCTATTTTCTCTCCACGACAAATTTCTAAATTAATGTCTTTTAATACAAGCTCTCTTGTACCATATCTAAAATCTAAATTTGAAATAGAGATTTTATCAAACTTAATTTTATCATTTAATTGCTCGTGTTCATAATTATATTCAGGTGTTATATCTAAAATTTCTCCTAATCTGTCTGCCGCAACAACAGCAGTCTGAATGCTTGGCTGAAGATTAATTAAATTTTTAATTGGCTCGATAAAATAACCTAAAAGCGCATTAAAAGTTATTAGTTCACCGAGTGTTAGTTCTCCCTTAATTACATACGCAACGCCAACCCACAAAATGACAAGTTCTCCTACAACGGCAACAAACATAGTAATAGTTTGCTGACTAAGAGATAATACACCTCCGTTAAATACCTTTTTTAAAAATTTCTTATACAATTTATCCGTTTTTTCTTTTTCGTTATCTTCCTGATTAAAGGCTTTAATTGTTTCAATACCGTTTATAGTTTCAACAAATTGAGATGTAACCTTAGAATTCATCTCCATTATTTTTCTGTTGATTTTTTTAATTGGTTTATTATATACAAAAACTATTATTCCATACAAAATCAACATAACTACAGAAATCAAAAATAATAGCCTGTTGCTGTTAAATAAAACTACTGCACCTACGACTGCCATAATAGTATCCATCATAATTGTTAATGACGCTTCCGATACAATATCTCTTATACTTGAAGCGTCATTAAATCTAGATATGATTTCGCCGGTATCACGCATAGAATAAAACTTCATAGGTAAAATTAAAGCGTGATTGTAATATCCAAGCATTATGGGTATATCTATGTTTTGCTCTAATTTTACTATTAATAAGCCTCTAAAAAAATTTAAACATATCTGTACTAAGAACAAACTCAAAGTAATAGCCGACACATAATTAAGCATTTCTATCGAAAGGCTCGGAACTATATTATCCATTAAAACCTGATAATAAAAAGAAGTTATAATGCCTATTGAGGTCAGTATCATAGACAGAATAAAGATCCTTAATAAAAGCCATTTTTGCGAAATAAGCAAACGAAAAAAACTAGATAAAGTACTTTCCTTTTTATTACCCTTTTGAGATTCTTTCGTTGGTGCAATAAGAATTAGAACATTGGTCCATATTTTAAGGAAATCTTCTTTTTTGTACCTTACACTCCCCTTTGCAGGGTCAGAAACTACTACAGTATTATCTTTTATTTTAGTAATAACCACATAATGAAGCAAGGTATTGTCAATCACTACATGAGCAATAGCAGGCAAGGGCAATTTTTGAGTTAATGCATTTTTATCAGCTTCAACAACCTTTTGCTCAAACCCATAGTGTTCAATTACCTTTACAAGTCCGCATGCACTTGTTCCCTGACGGTCTGTCCCGGCTATATCTCGTATTTTTGCTATTGAAACTTTTAAACCATATTTTCCAAAAATTGCAGCCAAGCAAGCAGGACCACAATCTGTTTCGTCATTTTGCAATATGCATTTTAATTTAAACATAATTCACCATAATCTATTCCTTCAAATAAATCTCAGTTGCTGCTGTAAGTTGATGAATAAACTTTTCCTTTGAAATATCCCCGTTTAAATATTTATCAACTATATCACTGATTACCGAAGAATTAAAATAAGTATCCGATAAACAATTAAAGCTATATAAGTTACATTTTGTTATGTTGTTTATAATATATTTATAATCTCTTATCGCCGCACTTTCAGCAGTTTCAACAATAGCTTTTTCTTTATCACTAACAATTATATCTTCAAAATCTATTACTTCATCTATTGAATCAATGCATTTTTCCATAGCATCGCTGTTTACAGGCAAATACATACATTCTTCACTCATATTTTTTTGCACATCACAGGACAAACAGTACTTAATGAAAGGCAGTAATTTTTCTTTATTTTTACAATTATCATTAACGGCAATACCAACATCTGTAGAGGCAGAAATTGAATCATCATCCATATTGTAATTATTTACAAACACAGGAGTTGATCCTAAATATTTTAAACACGAATATGTCCTTACTATACCACTAAAAGCAGGCATTTCCTTATATAAAATAGAAGCACCATTATTTATATTTTCATATAAAAAATAATTAACATTTTCGTCGGTAGTGTCATTCTTAATCAAGCTATAGATAGAATCCAAATCTTCCGAAAAATTTCCGCTGTTAAAATCTATATATTGATCTAAAAACGAATAAAAAAAGGCAATATTATCATCGGCACTTCCAAAAAGAGAATATTCTTTTTTATTTTTTGAAAGTTTCTCAGATAATGCTTTAAAAGAAAATTCAGATGATGTTAAATTGTACTTATTAAGTGTTTCCTCTGTAGTTATAAAAACATCAGGTGAATAGAACAAAGGTATAAAATATCTTTTACCGTCAATCACTCCTGCATCCATAATTTTTGAATCGCAGTTATCTATTCCTATATCATAACTAAATTCACTTATAAGCTCGTTTACATCTGCAATAGTTTTGCTATCTGTTAATTTCTCAAATGGAAGCTTTTGACTCAAAGAAAAAATATCAGGTCCTTCACCTGCCATAATTTCTGTTGACATTTTTAATTTCATTTCTTCCTGAGATTCAAATTCCACGATTTCAATTTGATAGGACTCATCGTAATGCTTTGTACAATATTTATTGTACCTTTTAATAATATCGCAAATAGCATCCTCATAGTATGCACAATATGTAAGCTTTGAGGAATTGCTCGAAGCTGTGCTTTCACCACATCCGCTGAAAGCAAACACAGTAATAATAAATTGTAATGTTAAAATTATCGCAATTTTATTTTTCATAATGATTCACCTTGTGATTATATATCTTAACATAATTCTAAATTATTAATCTGTAGTCTATCTGAATTTTTATTATTTAAATCAACAATAACGCTCTACTTGTTAATTCATACGGATAAGTAGCGAAATTAATATGCACTGAGTTAAATTCACTTCATTAATAATTGAAAGTAACATATAAACCCTTTGCAGGGTCGGGAACTACTACAGTATCACCCTTAACTTTAGTTACAACTACATAATGCAATAAGGAATCGTCAATCACTACATGTGCAATAGCAAGTATAGGTAATTTAGAGGTTAATGATTACTTATCAGCTTCATTCTGTTAAATAAATTTCCGTTGCCGCTGTGAGCTGACGTATAAACTTTTCCTTGGAAATATCCCCGTTTAAGTAATCGTTCACAATATCTCCGATAACCGAGGAGTTGTAATAAGTATTTTCAAATTCCAGATAATCATATAAAGTACAACTGCTTATACTGTTAATCATATCTAGATATTCATTAAAAAACTTAGTTTTTATTTCATCTGAATATTCTTCCTCAGATTTCTCATACTCTCCATCATCATTAATATCATATACACGTTTTGACGTATGGTCAATTACATATTCAAAAGCAGCTTTATTTACAGGCAGTGCCCTTACCACTATTGATGATGATGAGCTGCTTTCACTCCATAATTTTTGAATATCATAACTTAAAACATATTGAATAAAAGCCAATGCTTTTTCTTTGTTATTTGAATTATTATTCAATGCAATACCACATTGAACAAATGCTGATACTGCATTCGCCTTTTTATTGTAGTTTGGAATAATAACCGGCGTGCTGTTATTATTATAAATATAAAAATAAGAATTTAGCGTACTCATCATAGAACCGTCGAAAGATAATTGTGAAGTACGAAACAAATAATTACCTATTATATCCCATGTAGTTCCTTCTTTTCTTGAATTATCATTCCTAATCATTTTTCCAATATAATCTAAGCTCTCGGTAAATTCATCGCTTGAAAATTCTGTAGTTTTATTATAAAAATCCACATATTCATTAACATAGGAAAGGAAGAACTTATATGTTTCATCTTTATTTCCAAAAAGCGCATAACTATGGTCTTTGTCAGATAACCGTATCTCTAACTCTTTAAATGAAAAGTTAGTATTTTCCAGATTATATTTATCTAATATTTCCTGAGTTGTTATAAGTATATTGGGGCAATAAGCTATAGGTATAATATATTGCTTTCCATTGTAAATTTCGCAATCCATTATTGTTGAATTATAGTCATCAAAATCTATATCGGATTTGTATAATTCCGCAAGCTCATCTATATCCGCAAATGAACCGTTATCAATCAGCTTTTCAAAAGGTAATTTTTGATTCAATGAAATTATGTCGGGGCCTTTCCCCCCCATTATCTCCGTTGATATTTTTGTAAGCATAGTATCTTCCGAATCAAATTCCACAATTTCAATTTGATATGACTCATCAAGGTTTTTAAGACAATAATTATTATATTTTTGTATCAATTCTACACAAAGCGAATCTTCATTGTTTATGGTATAATATTTTAATTTTTGACCGTCTTCATTATTCTTTGAACAGGATGCAAAACATAATAATATTGCCAGCAATAAAAATATTGATGTCAATTTAATATACAACTGATATTTCACCTCAAACTTAATCAAGAAAAAACAGTTAATTCATACGGATAAGTAGCGAAATTAATATGCACTGAGTTAAATTCACT
>ERZ780207.2388-NODE-2388-length-13619-cov-15.851592_pt1 | contig 13619 bp, 11 predicted proteins | sample MGYA00510977_ERZ780207 | MGnify/ENA primary metagenome ERZ780207 (study PRJEB29588, sample SAMEA2151383) | human gut metagenome | biome: human gut; feature: human-associated habitat; material: faeces | place: Denmark | collected 2008/2010 ... | reverse complement strand
GGAACAGCGTGATCTTCGCGTCACGCTCCGCCAGCATTGCCAGTGTGGGGGTCTGCACACGCCCCACATTCAGGGTTCGGTGATAGAGAACGGAGAAAAGGCGCGTGGCGTTGATTCCCACCAGCCAATCAGCTTTCTGCCTGCAAAGGGCAGACTGATAGAGACTGTCACACTCCGCGCCGGGGCGCAGGTCACTCATGCCCTCACGGATTGCCATATCCTCCATAGAGGAAATCCAGAGGCGTTCCACCGGCTTTTTGCACCCGGTCATTTCATACACCAGCCGGAAAATCAGTTCCCCTTCGCGCCCCGCGTCACAGGCGTTTACCACCGTATCCACATCTGAGCGGTTCATCAGGGTACGGAGATTTTCAAAAGCGTCCTCCTTGCCCGGCGCCAACACATAGCGGAAAGGCTCCGGCAGGATGGGGAGGTCGTCATAGCGCCACTTCTTGAAACGCTCGTCATAGCTGCCAGCATCCATCGGGGATACCAGGTGCCCGACGCACCAGGACACAAGAAGGCCGCTGCCCTCATAAAAGCCGTCGGCCCTGGATGAAGCACCCAGGGCCGATGCGATAGATTTTGCCACACTCGGTTTTTCTGCGATAATCAGTTTACTCATTCTTTTCCTCCGTTTCCTCGTCCTCAGTCAGATATTCTTCTTCATCCTCCAGGTCGAAATCATCCAGATCAGCGGGAACTTTCTTTCCCTGCTTCGGTTTCAGCACCAGGAAATAGACCGCTGCGCCGCCTCCGGCTGCAAGGATCAGCAGCACCGCCAGGATCGCCCCGGTATTGCTTTTCTTTTCAGGCTTCGGATTCTCCGGCTCGGTGGGCTCCGCAGCTTTCTGTTCTGTGCCAACACATTCACTGAGGTTTTTTACGCAGACCGGGCAAGCGGTATTGACCGCTCCGGCCTGGCACTTCTCCGTACAGGTGCAGACAATAGGTGTTTCCGCCTTTTCTCCATCCTCCGTAAGCGCCATGAGGTCGGCTTCATCCACCTGGTTCAGAAAATGCACGGTTTCCTCGCCCTCGTCGTCACGGTCGATAATGAGATAGAACACATTACCGTTCTTCGTTTCCAATGTGATGAACTGCTTGCCGCTGGCAGTAGGGCTGCCAATATCGTCGATTAACGAAAGGTTCCCGTCCGGCGTCAGGGCGGAACCACCATTCAAGCCGCCGCCCAGCATCCCCAGTAGATTTTTCAGCGTTTCCGCGTCCAGAGAGAAAGAATCTTCCCCGGAGCCAGCCTCGCCGCCACTTACCGTCATGTAGTCGGAATAGACATAGCCGATTTTCTCTGGCAGGATGACCTTCAGCCAGTCGCCGTCCGTGCCGATCACCTTCACGGTCGTTCCGTTTGGAAGCTGGGTGAAGGCGGTGTAGTCCATTCCCGCACCCGTGCGGACATTCAGAGTGCCGCCGCCCGTGGTGACGGTGCCGGTCTGCCCGGAGTCATTTTCTCCGGAACTGAACTGGATACCGTCCTCGGTGACGGATACCGTGACCTGGCTGCCTGCCAGAGCGGAAAGCAGATCAGAGACATCCCCAGCCGTTTCCTGTTCAGCCACGGACTCTGTGCTTTCCTCGCCGCCGCTGGCAAAGGCGGTGATAGAAAAAGCGGCAGTGCTGAGCACCACCGCCAAAAGAGCCGATACCATTTTTGTCATAAAGTTATGCTTCATCCTCGTATCCCTCCGTTTCCTCATTCTCGGTGCCATCCTCCGGCATCATACCTTCCGGCAGAGAGATCATACCGCTGGCATAGGCTTTCAGGAAAGCGGTCAACTCCTTGTTGTCCATCTTCACGGCTTTCACCATGCGGACGATTTCCAGATTTTCTTCCTCCGCAAGCTGGGCCTCCAGCGCACGAAGGCGTTTCTGCTGCTCCGCGATCTTTTCTTTGGTTTTCGCAATGTCATTGCGGATCTTCTGTGTCGTTGCCATAAATCAAATTACCTCCATATCGTTTTTTAGTTGTAGGGCGGTCGCCCGAAAGCGTAAAAGTGGGATTGCCAGTAGCTTGTGTTGATATCTGCATACTGAATGGGGTCGCCGCAGTGCAGCATTTTTCCGCCTCCCACATAGATACCCACATGGGAAACGCCCGGTGTATCGTAAGTGCCGACGAAAAAGATCAGGTCGCCGGGTCTTGCGTTGGCAGAGGATACCGGGGTGGAAATATTGTAGAGTCCTTGGGCTCCCAGTCTGCCCGTATTGCAGACGCCGCTTTGCGTCAGCACCCAGGATACGAAGCCGGAGCAATCAAAAGAAGTGTTCGGATTGCTGCCGCCCCAGACATAGGGATAGCCGATGTACTTCTCCGCCTCGGTAATGAGCGCCGCAAAGTTTTCATCTTCCAGTGTGGAAGGCGGAATATCATAGGTGGTGGGCGGTTTGGTGTACTTGTCTACATAGCCGGAGCCTGGGAACAAATCTTCCCGGTTTCCCAGCGTTGCCATATAGACCGCATACAGGGAAAGTGTTTCCTCGTCCATGATGTAGACTGGCACATGGGAAAGGTCGAAGTTTTCCAGCTTCACCTTGCAGATATAGTAGTTATACGGTACTTCCACGTCATAGTCGTTTCCCTCGCTGTCTGTCCGTGTCTCCGTCCGATAGCGTACCTCCACTTCCACGGTCTGCGTCAGGATGTACTGCTTTTCAAAGAGCATTTGCAGTTCCTCCTGAACCTCATCGATGGTAAACACCCCTTCATGGAACGCCGTGAGAATGGAGATCAGCACATAAGGGTCATGCTTGATCTCGTCCAGATCAAAACGGTATTCGTCATATCCGGGGTGCAGAGCCTCATAGTGGTCCAGCTCATATTGAAGCTCCTGCTCCAGTTCGCAGTAGGCCACCTCTGCAGCCAGCATATCCGTGTCCTCGGAGAGATAAGAGGAAGTAAATACACTGCCCACGCCGGAGCCCGCCATCATGGAACAGGAAGATATCCCGCCAAACAGCAGGGCAACACAGGCGCCAATGCCGATCACCAGCAGAACCGCCCGGCTATGGTGTTTGATGTAGAGGAAAGTTTCCTTGAAGGCGTCCTTTGCTTTCTGCGCCGCACTTTTCGCCGTGGCCGCTGTGTTCTTTGCGGTTTTCTCTGCCTGTCGCAGCTCCTTTGCATAGTTCCGTTTGATCCGCTGTTTCTGCAGAAAGCGGGATACCGGGTTAGAAGCCGCCAATGCAGGATCATCATGCAGTGCCTTTTGGTAAAGGTACTCGGCGTTTGCCTTGACCGAAGCCTGCTCTGCCTTCGCCGCGTCACGCCAAGGCTTTGCGCGGTGATGGTGGACGGCGGCACGGATTTTACCTTTTCCGTAGGCAATCCCACGCTCCGTCAGCACCTCGCCTTTGTGTCCGGCCTCTACACCCACATTTTCCTGCTCTACCTCATGCACCTTCGCGTGGGCAGCGTGGACAATCTCATGGACCGGCCGAGAAAGCGGATTGTGCCGCAGGCGTCCGTTGGGGCGTTTCTCCACTTCTTCAAAGTGAAGCTGCGTTTTGCCTTTTCCGGCTGTCTCGTCAAAAACACGCTCGGTACGGAGAACTTTCTTTGTGGGGATAGCGGCCTTTGCCGCGTCCAGCCTGTCCGCCGCACGGTCGGAACGGTCGATGTACTTTCCAAGTGCGGGATCGGCACGTTCTTCCTCGGTGAATTGCAGACGGTAGGACGGGCGCTGCCTTGCAGCAGAACCATCCCGCACCGCCTGGGTATCAGCCTTTTCAGCCTTTCGTGCGCTTTTCTTCTCATGGTGTTCCGCCGCACGCAGGGCAAGATCAGCCGCAGCGCCAGCGGATTCTTCCGAAGAAGCGGACAGTTCCGTTTCCGGCTCCCGGCTGCTGATATGTTCCACCTCTCCCGTGGCAAGGTTTTCCGATACCGCACCGTCACGGGTCATTTTCTGCGTGATCTTATCGGTCGCTTTCAGTTCCCTCATAGGCAGTCACCTTCCTTTCCATAAGGGCAAAAGTCGCCGCAGGTGCCATTCTCGATCATGGCGATATAGCGGAAAATGGGATAGGCCTGGGGCGGGCAGACCGCATTTCCCAATGTTTTCAGCCGCAGTGCCCGGTCATCCATGCGCTCGGTCATGCGGGGGATTCCTTCTGGCTCGGCGGCCCAGAGGATATGTCCGTCCATCCTTTCGGGAAGCCCATGAGCCATTCCACCCAATCCGGGTTCAGTGCTGCCGTTTCGGACACCGGCTGTTCCTGGGAGATGATCTGCGCCGACAGGTTCCCGTCCTTCTTCGCTGGATCGAAGGCCGACGGCTTCAAGGTCGAGCGGAAACCGTCCGACGCCACCGGGGTCAGATAGAATACCGCCGCCGACAGGCTGAGGCTCCAGATCGCCCCGTTTCGGTTCCTCTTGCGGAATATCCCATTGTCCGACAGGAACACATCCAGGCTTGCCGCGTCCCTGGCGGTGTTGTTGTCGGAGGCAAGGGGTGTGGGAAACATCAGCCGCGACGATAAAAGTTCGCTGGCGCTCATGCCATGCGCCGACGCCGCAAGCCGGAAATACGAATGGGAGAACAGCGTATCCCGCTTTTGCCAGGTCAAAAATCGTTTTGTCGAGCCCCATATTGATGAAGCCAGCAACATTTTCCCCAAGCACCCAACGGGGCCGCAGCTCGGTAATAACGCGACACATTTCCGGCCACAGGTAGCGTTCATCCGCAAAGCCTCTCCGCTGCCCTGCGGTGGAGAAGGGCTGGCAGGGAAAGCCGCCGGAGAGGACGGTAACGGTTTCAAGTCCTGTTTTTTCAAAAAACGCCTCCTTCGTAAAAGTCGTGATATCCCGGAATCTCGGCACATCCGGCCAGTGCTTTTCCAGAACGGAATAGGGATAGTCTGCCCACTCGCATTGACAGACGGTGCGGAAACCCGCCGCCTCCGCCGCCAGATCAAGCCCGCCAATGCCGGAGAACAGGCTCACATGGGTCAGTTGGTTTTCTATTTTGTGTTCACCTCCTGATTTTTGATATAGAAAAACCTCGCTTCGATTGAAGCGAGGTCTAATCATGTTGAGAACTCTATTTTGATATTAAGTGATTATTGAGTAAAAAAGTAATTATATCATCGACAGCCAAAGGTTTAGGGAAGCCGCACTGCTGTACATACTGTTTCACCTGTCGTCTGGATTCATCTGCATTAGGCTTTAATGTTCGCATGATTTTGTGCTTTTGTTGATAACGAGCGATAAATTCAGCTTCTGCATCGGCTGCACAAAGCAATTCTGTATCTAACGACACTAAAAGTTTAATCAGTATGTATGAGAATCCAACTACACCTCTTAGACTCACTTGAACTTCTGTTCCTAAAGCAGGTGCAGGAAAATCTGGGACTTCCGAGACACATAACGATGATGCAGTTGCAAACGGCAAGTAGTCTGTATATGCGTTTATCAATTTTTGATCCGCTATAGACCCATTGTGCATATAGCAGTTTCGCGCCTCTTTGAACACTCGATAACAGTGCAGTAAAGCATCAAGCTGTGCGTAACACCTGTCTCTTTTTCCGAGATAGGTCGAATAAAATGAGTTATGCAACATGGTGGATGAATTAGCTGTCAAACGGGCAACTTCTGCTTGTGCCTGTGTAGGAAATTGTAGGGCCTTGACATCCATATCCGTGAAATAGTTTTGTTTCAGTTCTTCTAACCAACCTTCAAAAATAGGTATTGTACTATTTAACAGAATCCAGGCGAATTTTGTTTGCTGCTGCGTCCATGTTGTTTGAATAAACGCTCGTTGATAGTTCACTCCATGTATACCGCTGCCCTGACTGAACTTCGCCGCTAATTCAGCCTCGGTGATTTCAGGAAATTCCTTCTTAACACCATTGACCATACAGCGAAGGTTCCATAGGCCGACCGCAGTAGGCCAAACCATATCGTAGTTCGATGTAATATTATTTAGCGCTCGCTTTGTGGCAGTAAAGAATACATCCGTCATCCTAATCACCTCTTATTGATTATAACATACCTCCTATGGAAAATGTAGTATTTTGTCATTTTAGCAGTTCGGTCACCAGTGCCGGAAAACAGGCTCACATGGGTCAGCTCAGTCATAGACGTCCTCTCTGCCGTCCTGGTCATACGGCGTCAGGTGTGTCCTGCGAATGGCACTTTCCAGCATATCGAAGCCTGTAACGCCCGTACTGTCCGGGATGCCCCACCTGCGGTACATTCTGCGGATCACCGGATGCTCGCCGGAGAGATTCTTTTGCAGCCGCGCAAGCTGCCGCTCCGTTTTCACTTCCAGAACACGATTGTGGAGAAAGCCATACTGCGCCAGCAGGCCAAAGAGATCGCCCACCAGCATACGGAAGGCGCTGCCGGAAATGATGTAGGCGGGATCATTGCTGGAAGCGGCACGCTGCTTTTCCCTGATTTTTGCGTCATGCTCTTTCAGCACGGCGGTCAAGGGTGTGAGCTCCGCCGCTTTCAGCTCCGCAAGGTCCTTCCTGTCCCCAAACACCAGATAGCGGCCGGGGATGCGCCAGGCGGTGAACTTTTCCTCCGCGATCTCGCCGTACCGCCGGGCGGTGTCGATCAGGTTCTCCATGTCCCGGCGGTCCTTGATTTTCCCGGCAAGGAAGGCAAGCTGGTGGAGCAGCCCGTAGAGATGCACTTCCTCGTCAATGTGGGCCTCGTAGGTCTTTTCCTCAATGACATACAGCTTTTCCTGTTTCATTTCATGCTCCTTTCTGAATTTTGGGCATAAGAAAACCCGCCTCGGCTGAGGCGGGCCTTTCCATTAGAATATTAGTCCTGTGTTTTTTTGTCCAAGTATAAAAACAATGAATACAATTCATTTAAATATAAAAACTTTTTTAACGAATTGACCTCGTTTTCTGCTTCATAAACGTGACCATGCGCAATTTTATCCCGAGATTCATTTGAAGCCGCATCGGGATTGGAATGTTCAAAACCCTCTGTAAAGGCTTTTTCTATCCGATCAATTACATCGTGAAACACCTCATATTCATAAATTGATACATCATTATTTCCTTCAAGTTCTCTCTTGATGTCCTCTATCGCTTTTTTTACTTTGTAACGTGGATTTTTAAGAGATGTTCTAACAAAATCCGTAATTACCCCTTCTGTATGCACGGTTAACAGCGTTACAGAAGAAATGAAGTAGCGCCTAGAATGATTGACGAGGGCTTCATGAAAAATTCGTTTGCGACAAGCAAAGTACGGTAATTCATCCCAACCCTTTACTACCGTCTTTAAAGCCTTGCATCGATCGTTCCGAAAATGCGCAATAATTAACTTGTTAACTTCATCAGTACTTAATTTTTCTTGGTTGTCGTGGATATGGTTTACGAGTTCGTCCGGAAGCTCATCAGAATAAAACCAGCCATATTTTAATAGCGTTTCTCTTTGTGCGCTCCACTTTTTGCGATAGGTCAACAAAGAGAAGTCGATATTGGACAGTATGGATTGCGTTGCGTTTGCCAGTTGCAGCACCGAAGACTGCATGGCCTGTGAAAAAGCCTCAGATATGTGCTGGACACTTTCTGCTAGATCATGTAAAGGAGCTAGTATGGCTTGCACATCTATTACTGGCTCTGGAATTTTTGCTATGACAGATGCTAATTCGGGGTACTGGATATCAGGAACATTTACTAATGCGGATTGCAGCTGAGCGAAATTAATCTTCGACATTGACTGCATAGCAGAAGATATTTCTAATGCCGGGATTTTAGGAATGTCGGTCAGTGCTGAATGAAATTGTGGCAACTCATATTTGGGTATATTTGATATTGCGGAAGTCAACCCAGGAAGGTAATCGTGAGGTATAGTCAGATTACTCAAAGCATTGCCAAGTGATGTTGAAAGTAACTTGTTCTGTGATTCAAAGATTCCGGATATTCTTTCGAACGATTTTGAAAGGCCTGCCGATGCATTTTTCAGTATAGATTCATTAGCTGTAAAAAATTGCTCATAGGCACTACTTCCAGTTGCCTTATCATATTCATTTTTCAGCTTATTATCTTGTTCGAGAATCGCATTTAATACAAGAAGCAAGCTGTCGTCCGGCGCACTCAGAAAATCCGTTTCAGTCAGACCTTCGCCATCATTACATTCTGTGTTTTGAAACATGAGAAAAACAGCTTTTGCAAATGCCGTGCGAAAATCGTCCCCCTGCTCATGATGCTCAAACATTTTTGTGCAACAATTCATGCTAAAGAAAACACAGATGTTTGCATCTCTCCCAGACAATGAAATTGTGATTATTGGAGCATTATCTCGAAATGATGAAAAATCTATTCTATCGCTCATTATTTCACTTCCTCATTTTGAAATTATATCACCTCCTCCCACAAAAAGAAAGTTTATCGTAATTCTTCCGGCATAACCTCGCTGGGCTTGGTCGTGAGAAGTTTATATAGTTCCGTATCCTTCGGGAACTCGTCCCGGAAGGGCAGGATCACATTCTGGAAGAACAGAAGGCCGCTGCCGGGGTCCGCGTTGGTCACATAGGCAAGCTGCTCGGCAGAGATGTTCAGCCGCTCCGTCATCAGCTTGCGGTCGCCCGCGGAGAGGTTCAGCAGATAGATAAAATCACTGTTTTCCAGAATGTTTTCGATCTCCGGCGAGGAAAGCAGGTCTTTGGGGTTCTGTGTCGCCCCGGTCGGAACGCCGCCCCACTTTCTAAAACGCTTCCAGACCTCCGCACTGTATGCCGCCGTCTGTTCCTCCTTCAAGAGTAGATGAAATTCGTCCACGAAATACCAGGTGGCCCGTCCAATGGAGCGGTTCACCGTGACGGTGTTCCACACCGCGTCCTGGACAATGAGCATCCCCGGCTTTTTCAGATTCTTGCCGAGGCCCTTGATATCGAAGCAGACAAGGCGGTTTCGGATATCCACGGTGGTACGGTGATTGAAGAAGTTGAGCGAGCCGTTTACATACAGGTCAAGCGCCTGGGCCACACGCTCCGCCTCCGGGATGCCCTGCGCCATAAGCGCGTTCAGCAGATCGCCCAGCACGGGCATATTCTCCGGCCGCGGGTCTGCGAAGTACGGCTGGTAGATCATCTGCACGGCCCGGTCAATGACGGTTTTCTCGATGGCCTCCAGCCCCGTCTTGCTGCCCATGATAAGCTCACAGAAGGACAGTACGAAATCACTTTTCAGCGCCAGCGGGTTTTCTTCCTCGCTGTAATTGAGGTTGATATCTAGCGGATTTACATAGTCGCGGCTGTTGGGAGAGAGCCGGATCACCTGGCCGCCCAGCCGGTTCACCAGCGGAGAATATTCATCCTCCGGGTCACAGATGATGACATTATCCTTTGTGGTCAGCATGACATAGGTGATCTCCCGTTTGCAGCTCATGGACTTGCCGCTGCCCGGCGTGCCGAACACAAGACCGTTGGGACAACGGGACTGCTTGCGATCCAGCAGGATCATGTTGTTGGAAAGAGCGTTGAGGCCGTAATACATGGCGCCCCCGCCCATGAAAAGCTCCTGGGTGACGAAGGGGATAAATACCGCCAGCGCCGATGTGGTGAGGCTCCGTTCGATCTTGATACGGTTGAGGCCCAGCGGCAGCGAGGACATAAGCCCGTCCTCCTGCTGGAAGTCCAGCCGGGTCAGGATGCAGTTGTACGTCTGGGCGACGCTGACCGACTGGGAAACGGCGATCTCCAGCTTTTGTTTCGTGGGCGCCAGATGCAGCATGAGGAAGGTCATATTGAACATTCTCTCGTTGCGACTCTGTAAATCCTGCAGGAGATTTTTCACCGCGCCGCCGTAGGTGGAGAGGTCGGAGGGGAGAATATCCAGATCGTAGCCGCTGCGTGCAGCCTTCTTCTGTTCCTGAATCTTCATGGCGTCCAGATCGGTGATCTTGCGCTTGACCATCTTGATTGCCTCGTTCTGGTTGATGCCGCGGATGTGCATGGTGACGAGAAGGTTCCCCTCCACATCCATGAAATCCGTGAGGATACGGTCCTGAATCTCCGGGGCTAATATCTGCAAGAAGGACACCGCACCGTACATTTCACCCATGCGGAAACGCCGCGTCTCGCCAAACTCGAAGGAAGAAGGCGCGATAAAGTCCTTGACGGACAGACCGCTTGCCGGGAGCCAGTCCCATTCAAAGGCGAATTGTCCGCCCTCCGGATGGAGAAGACCATGCAGCAGCGCCAGCCGCTCCTTGCCGTCCAGCACCCTTGCGCCCGCGCCCATGACCTTGAAGCGGTTCAGGGTGTCTGCCTCGATCCGGGAAAACCTTGCCCGCGCCGCCGGAAGATTTTCCGCCTCGATGGTCAGCGTGACATATTTGCGCTTTACAAAGCCGTTGTTGCCGCGCTCATACTGTATTTGCAGGATGCCGGACGCCTCCACGCGCATATCATCCAGCGCGTCGCCCTGGGCGTCCATGCCGAACAGGTTTCCGTTCTTGTCCTCATGGCGGCTGCTCAGGGTCATTTGCACGCCGATAGAGGGATCATAGCCGTTATAGAAATCGCAGAGGCGTTCAAAGATATCCCGCTGGTCGTCCGGCCCCGCCAGACGGTAGTTGACGTCCTCATAGGCTATGGTCTTGGAGAAAAGCCGGTCGTCCAGCCTGCACAGGCCGTCCGGGTACAGGTTCCGAAACGGGATGCTGTCCTGCACGGTATGGGGCTTGCCGTCGCCCTTCGCCTGCCGGATGATGGCTTCAATTTGTTTTCGCTCTGCCCGTGTGAGCTTACGCCTTGCGGCGGGCTGCGCGTTTTCCGGTTTTGCCGCTTTTTTCAGCAATCGCCCGTACCTCCTTTTCCAGTTTTGCCTGCCGCACCAGGGCGGAATAGGCGTTGTTGGTCTGATAGATGCGCCGCTTCGGACGGATGAACTTGCATTGGATCAGGTGCCCCAGGATCACTTCCAGCGTTTGTCCGTTTTTCTCATAGAGGGCAAACAGGAAGAACGGGAGCATGACAAGGATCATGCACAGCGCCGCCGAGGTCGTACCCATGCTGCCCTTGCTCAAAAAGAAAAGCGGCACTCCCACAAGCGCCGCCGATCCGAAACACACAAGCTGCCGCTTCGTCAGGCCGAACAGCATCTTGCTTTTGATTTTTGTCAGGTCCTTCGGGACCGTTACGTATGCCAAAATTGATACCTCCTTTAATGCGCTCCGAACAGGCTTTTTGCAAGGCTGCCGGTTTTGAACAGCGTGTAGCACAGCAGCACCGTGTAGCCCATGCACTCCCAGATCGCCACGGTAATATCATCCCCCACGGCGATATTCTGTACCAGCACCGCATAGATGCCGACGCAGACCATAATAAGAAATGCCTGAAAGCCCAGCGCCAGCAGGGACTTCAAGTAGTTCTGCCCCGTATGACCCCATTCCCGGTTGACCATCGTGGCAAACGGGATCGGTCCCACGGATACGGTCAAATACACCTCGATCATTCTTCCGTAGATCACAAGGAAGATGGCAATGGTGAGGATATGGGAGCAGAGGCCCACAAAGACGCTTTGAAACCACAGGCCCAGCAGAGAACCGATGCTCCAGTCTGCCAGCGTCGTTTCCAGATCACCCACGACGCCTGAAATGTCGATCCCCGCGTCGTAGATGATGACGCCTGCGCTCTGATTGACCACGCTCTGCGCCACATCGAACACCGCCATAACGATATTCCAGGTGTTCGTGACGATCAGCACCGCGCAAAAGGTCTTGAATATCCACTTCCAGAAAAGCCAGGTGTCAAAATCATGGAGATTATTTTTCTCGACGATCAACTGGATCAGCTCATAGCACATGACGAAGGTGAGGATGATGCCTGCGATGGGGACAATGACCGTTTCGGACAGGCTGCGGATCATGTTGAAGATACCGCCGTTCCAACCGGAGGGCGTCATGCCGACCTCGCCTGCGATCTCGGCCACCTTCGTATTCACGGTATCAAAGGTCCCGGAAAGGTTTGAGATGATGCCGTCGATCAGCACCTCCTTGAACCATTCCTGGATCGTGTCGATTATCACGGGTGGTCACACCTCCTTTCGGGGGCTCCCGCCGTGAAACGGGAGCCTCCGGGTGGGATGGTCCTGCCGCTGCTCAGCCAAGCAGGCCGGACAGCAGGGGGACAAGGGTCACGCCGATCAGGGCGACGCCGCCGCCCGCGACGAGCTGTTTGACGCCCTGGCTTTTTGCTTATGTGTGATAAAGAAGTAATAGAAGTGCAAAAAATTTTGCCGTTCCTATCCGGCACTTGGCCATTGTGTCGGATAGGTCGGGCGTTAGGCTTCGGGCAAGTCAATCTTGCCGACAAAGCTGTAATAAATCTCAATGTCCTGCCTGCGGGTGCCGTTCTCGTCATAGCTGCACTCATGCACGACGATTTTCTCAATCATTTCCCGCAAGAGGGTGGGGGTCAATTCCTCAAAGGCAAGGTGCTTTCGGACGATACCCATAAACTTTTCCGCATTGACGGTGGCGGCCTGCGACTTGGAAAGTTCCTCCTGCAAAGCGGCGGCGCGGTCTTTCAGTTCCCGCTGTTCCTGCTCATAGTCTGCCGACAGTTCCATGAAACGCTCGTCGCTGATTTTGCCGTTCACATTGTCCTCATACAGCCGCTTGATAATGCGGCTCACTTCGGAAATGCGCTCCTGCGCCTGTTCAAGCTGCTTGGTGGCTGCGGCGGTCTTTCTCTTGCCGCCGATCTCGTTCTGCTGGATAAGCAGCTTCACAAAGCGGCTCTCATGCTTGGCGGCATATTCCGTCACCTGCCGGAGATTGGAGAGGACACCGGCGGTCAACAGGTCGGTGCGGATAAAGTGCGCCGTACAGTCACGGGTGCGCTTCTTGTAGCTGCCGCAGATGTAACAGTCCTGCTTACGGGTCTTGTTCTGATACCGCTGCTGGTACATCACATGGCCGCAGTCGGCGCAGAACAGCATACCGGAGAACAGCCCCACTTCATCATAGCGGTTCGGGCGTTTGCGCTGCTTGCGTAACTCCTGCACGCGCTCCCATGTTTCCCGGTCTATGATAGGCTCATGGTGGTTCTCAAAAATGGCCTGCTTCTCGATGGGGTTCTCTACGCTGTGCTTGGTCTTGTAAGAGGGCTTCTCCGTCTTGAAGTTTACCAGACAGCCGGTGTACTCCCGGTTTTCCAACAGGTGGACAACGGTATTTGTCGCCCATTTGCACTCATAGCCGGGGTGGTAGCGGCGGGTGCTGCCCGTCCTGCGGTATTCCAGCGTCCCCGGCGTGGGGATTTGCTGCTCCGTAAGCATACGGGCAATCTTGGTCGGGCCGTTCCCGGCAAGGCAAAGCTGGTATATCTGCCGGACTACCGGCGCGGTTTCCTCGTCAATGATATAGTTCTCGTCCTCGTCCATGAGGTAGCCATATACCGGCTTGCTGGTAACAGGCTTTCCACTCATGCCTTTTGCTCGTTTTACTGCCTTGATTTTCTTGCTCGTATCTCTCACCAGCCATTCGTTGAACAGATTTCGCAGAGGGGTAAAATCGTTGTCCATGCCGCCGTTTGCGCTGTCCACATTGTCGTTGACAGCGATAAACCGCACTCCCTTTTGAGGGAACAGCATTTCCGTGTAAAACCCTACCTGCAAGTAGTTTCGCC
>ERZ780207.2386-NODE-2386-length-13632-cov-11.867202_pt1 | contig 13632 bp, 13 predicted proteins | sample MGYA00510977_ERZ780207 | MGnify/ENA primary metagenome ERZ780207 (study PRJEB29588, sample SAMEA2151383) | human gut metagenome | biome: human gut; feature: human-associated habitat; material: faeces | place: Denmark | collected 2008/2010 ... | reverse complement strand
CAGCTTCCTACGCCGGCATTACCCGGATCAGGTATAAGGGACTCGCGCGGCGATACGCGCATTCTCAGCCGGCTTGCGCCAGCGCCCCTGCTGTTCAGTTTTCGGTGGTATCATACGCCCAAAGCGGGAAAATGTCAAGGGGTTCAGTCGTTTCCGCCGTTTTTCGCCAGCATACTGGCATAGATCTTGTCGGAAAGCTCCCGTGCGGCGTTGTAGCCCATCTTCTTGTTGCGGTTGTTCATGGCTGCGACCTCGATGATGACGGCCAGGTTCCGCCCCGGGCGGATGGGCACCTCCAGGGAGGGGACGTCAATGCCCAGGATGGATTCGTAGTTCTGCTCCTCCCCCATGCGGTCATAAGCCTTGCCGTCCTCCCACTTGCGGAGATTGATGACCAGGTCCACCTTTTCCGTGGGCTTGACCGCGCCGGTACCGAAGATGCGCCGGACGTCGATGATGCCGATGCCCCGCAGCTCCCACAGCCACAGCGTGGCCTTTGCGGACAGGTTGTCCGGGTAAATGTACATGGCTGATTACCTCCAATAAGAATGAGGGAGGCCGCGGGAACACCCGCGGCCTCCTATGATGCTTGGTCACTCCGCTTCCGTGTCATCCAGCGCATTCTCGATGAGCTGGATGAGGAACTGCTTTTGCTTGAGGTTGCGGGCTGCCAGATATTCCTTCAGCCGCTCGAAGAGCTCCGCCGGGATCTGTACCGCCAAGGTGCGCTCTGCTTTCATGCTGATCTGCCCTCCTTCAAAGTGTTCGGTGAAGATGCGCTCCACATATTCCGCCAGTGTGTTCAGCTCCAGCTGTTCTTTTTCTGCCATGATTTTTGCGTGGAGATCGGTGGATATCATGGCACAGAGGTTCTTTTTTCCCTCCATCGGTTCTGCTCCTTTCCTCGATTTTGCAAGCAAAGCATACCGGAAGAAGGCGCGGAAAGCTATTCACCAAGTCTAACGAAGAAGCATGGCAAAACAGAAGCGATACCACCAAAGCAGCTACGCCGTCCGCAGCCAACAGGCAAGGGAATGAAAAGATCAGCCGCCCTGCGATTCGCAAAGCGGCTGATCCATTGCGCTTACGCTGTATTTGCATCACAGCTCCATTTTCGGTGCGTAATCCGCGGCAACTTCCTCTCGGACATCGTCCTCGGTGGTGTCGATCTGCTGTGGCGTCTGCGTCATCGCAAGCTCCTGCAGATGACCGATCCGGCGCTGCACGCTTTCCGTGATCGCATGGATACGTCCCTCATCGATATAGTCGGCAGCTTCCTCGCAAGACAGTACGCTGTAGATCAGCTCGTCTACATCGGAGAGGCGATCAAAGTCGATCCAATCAAAATCGGTCACCAGCTTCAGCTGCTCGGCGTGGTGGTTTTTGAAGGGTTTGCAGATCACATCCTTTTCCGAGCGCATCTGACCGGGCATCTTATCATAGCCGAGGGAGGAGCCGCTGTCATAGATCGGAGCCATACCGAGCCATTCCAGCGTTTCCGCGTTTCGCAGTGCCCCAAAGTTATTGAAGTGGCGATCCTCGTTTGCGATGATATAGTCCAGCACCAGCATCCGGTCTAAAAACGGCGTAATGTTCCCGATGCCAAGCAGCTCGCAGCACTCCAAAAGATGCCGGTATCGGGAGGTACTGTTCTTCTGCTTTTTCGCCTGCAGCAGCCTCCACGCCGGGATCAACTCCGTATTCTCCGTAACAAAATCCTCACAGACCGAGTAGGGTGCATCCTTGCTCCAGATGACTGTATACGATACATGAGGAATGCCGAGCCGCTCCATGATACCGGAGGCGATCACCTCGTTGAACGGCTGCTGCCGGAACGGGTTGCTGCCGCCCTTGATCAGGCACCGCTTCCCATCGATGATCTTCCACCGCTTTTTCAGATTGCCGTCCGATGTGCTGTCGGGGGAGCTGAAATTGAGTGCGTCCTTCTTCTTTCGTTCTCCGAACAGCACATCTCCGATGTCCTCCGAGAAATCATTTTGGAAAAAGTTGATGTCCTCCCACCGAAGCTCCGCGCCTTCCGGACAGATCCAGTACTGATCCGAGAGGCTCAGCCCGTAGCAGCGGACGAGCAGCATTTTGGTGTCTGCCACCCCCAACGATTCCAGTGCTTCCCGCACACCGCTGCGGCTTGCCGGAATAGAGCGATCCCGCCACCAGTCATTAAACGCCGCACGGTCGGCGATCTCGTTTCGCACAGGGATGCCGATAGGCAGATGCTCCGGTGCGTAGACACTGCCAATTTTTTGTATAAAGCCGGTCACATCGTCCAGCTCGAGCTCTGCCACGGGGGTTCGTTTATGCATAAAGGTGCATTTCATACCTGTCGCCTCATTTCTTCTGCTTTTCTGTGATTTCAGCATGCGCAGCTGCGCCTGCAGTTCCTTGCGCTTTTCGATTTTATCTGCCAGCGGCGCGATCTCACTGTCGTGCAGATAGCGGCTCTGCTTGACGCCGTTTTCCGACCACTGGTGATAGTAATAGACCTTTCCGCCGATGGTTTTTTTGGAAAGATACCCCTTCGGCAGTCCGGCGATCTGCCCGGTCAGTTCCGTGATGCGCCTTAGCTGCTCCCTGTTATCCATGTCTGTCACCTCGTCTTTCAGGGATATTATACCCTGACTTAACCCCTATTGTCAACGCTGTGCTTCATAAAAGCGCGGCAGCGATGCGCGACATGATAAACTCCACGCAGGGTATCGCCACACTGTTGCCCAACGCTTTATAACGGGCACTGTCCGAAGCACCGGGTATATCCGTCCAGCTGTCCGGGAAGCCCTGCAGTCTTTCACACTCCAGCGGAGTAAGGCGACGAATGAGATGGGCACAGGCTTCTGCCTGTTGGCAAATCAGGTCGGTTGCGTCCTTGTACTGACGGGCACTCTGGGTACTTGCCACATCATTATGCCGAAAGTCATCCACACGCTGGCGGCTGTAGACCGCGTGGCGGTCTAATCCCGAGGATTGAGTTATCCCGAGATTAGGCGTGGTCTGTTCGCAAACGTCTTGGTTTATCAATGCTTTTTGTGTGTTGTTCATAAATAACCTCCAGATAAGAAAAATTATAAAAATACCTCTATAATGGAGTTGGCGGCGAAAGTCGACTAACTGCATTCAGAGGTGTTTTTATGTCCGATGAAATTGTATTTGATGTTCTATGCACAAAAGTGCTGGATGCATTGCGGGCTCTGGGGCTTGGTAAGTTCAGCATACGAAACTACTACTACGAAGGAATGTGGCCAATCATAAAGGTCTACCGTTCCGAGGGGGTGATATTGTATAGTGCTGCCTTTACAAATGAAATTGTGGATCGTTTTCGCTTGGAACACGAAAACGGCTTGGTAGCCGACCGAATCTGGGCGAAAGTCAGAAAGGCTGCAGCTCTCTTTGAGGAGTATGTCCAAACCGGAAAAATCGTTTGGAAACGTGTTAGACCTGCTCCAAAAATCCCCTTGACTCCGTACTATCAAGAACTCCTGTGTAGCTTCTGTCAACATGAAGCGAATACACGAGCCATTGGATTTGAGAGTCTACGGGACGAGGAGAATGTCTGCCGCAAATTCTTTGCATACCTCGATGCCAGCGGTTACCATACTTGCCAAGATATTAATTTAGTAAATGTCAACGATTTTCTGCTGTTCATCGCATCTCAACGAAAATCGAGCATGGACAGAGTACGCAACACATTGAAACATCTGAGCGCATACTTGGTGTCCATACAAAACTGCTGCGATTTCAGCGCCGTATTGACTACTCGTCCTGCACCCCGAAAGAAGCTGCGACCTGCCTTTTCCTCAAAAGAGGTTCATACCGTCATGGATGCAGCGGCAAAAAATCCATCTTTATCGCTCCGCGATACTGCTATTTTTGCTGTTGCCGCCAGTTTGGGACTGAGAGCTGGGGACATTGTTCGCTTAACACTCTCGGACATTGATCATGAAATACGCTTCGTACAGAACAAAACCGGAGTGGAACTGCACCTGCCTCTCGAAGCATCGGTAGGAAACGCCATTGCGAACTATATCCTTCACGAGCGGCCTAAAACACAGTCCCCAGCGCTCTTTGTGCGTTCCCGTATTCCTTTTAACGCTATGACCTCGACCGCTGCAGGAGACCGCCTGAGAAAATATATGAAACTCTCAGATGTTGAGTATACTCCGGGTGACGGCAAAGGTTTTCACAGTTTCAGAAGGTATATCGCCAGTTCCATGATAAACCAAGAAGTTCCCATCGATACCGTGAAGGAAATCTTAGGCCATACGCAGATAGGCTCATTGAAAGCATATATGCGAATCAGCCGGGACAAGCTGGCAATGTGTGCGCTCGGATTTGACGGCATCGAGGTCATTCAGGAGGCCCTGTTATGAGATATACGTTCACCGGGGCATTTGCACCCCATATTTGTGGCCTGATCGAAAAGAAACAGGCACTCGGCTATGACTACCACGGAAGCGCGTGCATTCTTCAAACCTTTGATAAATTCTGCCGTGAGCAATTTCCAAATGAGACCTGCTTGACCGCGGAGTTAGCCATGAAATGGGCCGAGAAGTCCAAGACCGAGCAAAATCTGTCCAGATTGAATAGGGTATCTGTGGTCCGGGAACTCGCTAAATACATGAATAGTGTAGGAGAACAGGCGTATCTTTTGCCGCTCCAACTCACGAAGAAAACCGGACGTCATATCCCGTACATTTATTCAAAAGAAGATTTGTCCAAGTTGTTCAAGGAAATGGATTCTCTGCAACCCAGCCTCAGATCGCCCACAAAACATCTGGTAGTATCTGTAATATTCCGAATGATTTACTGCTGCGGTCTCAGACCTGTAGAAGCCAGACGGCTCCGAAGAGAAGATGTCAACTTGTTTGATGGGACGGTGAATATCCTTGAATCGAAAGGACATAAGGACAGAATTGTTGTCCTGTCCGAAGATATGCGTGAACTGTGCAGAAATTACGACCAGCGCGTGGAAGCGATACATCCTGAGCGCAGGTACTTCTTCCAGAGTCCAAGTGTCCGAGGTGACGGAATGTACTCAATGGAGTGGATTATTCCGACATTCAGAAAGTTCCTTCAGACGGCAGGTATATCCGGATACGGTGAGATCCGTCCCAGACTTTATGACCTACGGCATACATTTGCAACACATCGGCTGTACCAGTGGGTAAAGGAAGGAAAAGATATAAATGCCTGCCTTGCGTATTTAAGTGAGTATATGGGCCATTCAAATCTCGAGAGCACGGCATATTATATTCATCTTCTTCCAACGCTATATACCGACTTGCCAGAGCTGCACCTTGATAGTTCCTTTGAGATGGAGGCGGATTTATGCGACTGAAAGATGAGAAGTTCTATAAAACAGTGAGGGATTTCCTTGACATCTACTTGATTAGACATAGAGGCTATAGTTTAAATACGCAGAAATCGTATCGAGAGGCAATAAATCTTCTTCTCCTTTATTTTAAGGCGGAGCGTGGGCTTGAATATTCCAATGTTGGCTTTGAGGACATCACTTACTCAAATATAACTGGTTTTCTCGAATGGCTCTCAAAATCCAGAGGATGTTCTCCAGCAACGGTAAATCTGCGGTTGATGGCAATTCGTTCTTTCACAAAATATGCAGGGATATTAGATTCCGGCAAAATCTATATGCAAGTCGAAGTCGGCAATATTTCTGTCCGAAAAACTCCGGGAAAAGTTGTGGAGTTTTTGACGGCTCCTGCATTGGAAACTCTTTTTGAGCAACCCAACCGCTTCAAAACGAATGGATGCCGTGACTTCTGTTTTATGCGATTGATGTACGACACCGCAGCACGTTGTCAAGAACTGGTGGATGTAAAAATCCATGATTTGAGCATCCAGAATTCTCATGCAACAATCTGCCTTACCGGAAAAGGAAATAAAATGCGAATAGTTCCCATTTCCCCATCTGTGGTTGAATTGCTCAAAACTTATTTAGATAAAGTCCATCCGACCGAGCAGAGAAAGAGTGATGACTATCTTTTCTTTACAATACATCATGCCCGCAAAAGCAGGATGTCCACCGATGCCGTTAATCTCTTTATGAAAAAGTATGGTGAGATGGCAAGGCAAACTTGTCCTGAAGTGCCGGAACGAGTACATCCACACCAGCTTAGGCATTCCCGTGCTATGCATCTGTATCGTGCCGGGATGCCGCTTGTCCTCCTCTCGGAGTTCCTTGGGCATGCCGACGTCAACACCACTCGAATCTACGCATGGGCCGATACAGAGATGAAGCGGCAGGCAATTCAAAAGGTATCTGGAGATACAGGCAGAATTCACATTGAACCTATCTGGGTAAACGATGAAGAGATGATAAAGCGTCTATATGGTTTGGCCTGACGTTACCATATTTTTAACATATCCACGGGATACTTGTCTGGTTTGGATCAAAAAGTAGTGACTATTAAATCATTCTAATGTTGCAGCCTTGCTACACATTCTGGCTGGTAGTCTGAGTAAAGCGAAAGATAACCAAAAGCCCGCCCAGATGTAAAATTCTGAGCGGGTTTTCATTGTTCGCTATAAGCTCTCACTCTAAATGGCAATTACCTCTCTGATCTTGCTTGAACGCTTCTCCGTGTGGCTTGTTGGAGTTGAGTATCGTTTACTGAACCATAAAAATTATTTGTAAAATTTACAATCGAAGGATTTTTGGCGCTTTCTATCTCTGTACTTGAAAACATCATTCCTGCTCCATGTATTCCATTTTCTTCAAGCAATATTGACCATTCCAAAATCTTCGTTTTTACAATGTCGACAATATTTCTGATTGAACTTTTGTCTAAGAAAACTGCATATTCAAAATTTACTGGTGTATCTCCCATCCGAGATAACATCATTGACATCTGTGCAGGTAATGGAATGTGTAATCTTTCTTTAGTATTTGCTAAGTCAATTAACTTAGGAACAGGTTCGCATAGGCTCCTAATAGATAATAGATTCTCTAATTCAGGATCTTCAATCATGACTGGCAGCCATCCATGGTACGGATTCCGGAATTTAATTACTCCTCTAATGTTTCGATATGTTGGAATTTCGTCATCAGAGTCATACCCATTCAACTCTTTTGATACCCACTTTTCAAATTCGGTTAAATGCAGTTTCTTTGCTGCTAAATACGCTTTGCGTAATAACGTTCCTGTGTCTTGTTGGGCATCTAAGGCTTCTATTTGCAATTGTATAATTATATCATCCATATCTTAAGCCTCAATCTTCATTAAATCGTATCAATAAGGTTGGTTATCAAAGTAACCGCACCAGTAGCCGCAAGAGAAGTGGTTGTACGCATCAGAAATTCTTTTAACAAATTTAACCTCTGTTTAATCTTTGATTTGGGTTCTTTTTGCTCTATGGAATTCTCAACAGTATCTATTAACTTTTTTACTTCACTCTGCGTCTGGTTATCCAAACCAAGTGTCCCTATGCTCTCTTGTAGTTGTCGAAGTAAACTCAGAACTCCAGAATAATCACATTCTTGATTTATATTCTGCACCTGCGTTGAATTAATAGCATCTTGTTGTATCTGTGTATTTGAGACATTACCCCAAAAAGCATTTCGGTTGTCTACCATGTCAAACACCCTTTCGGTTAAATATATATTTTATATTACAGCATAACAACAAATAATGCAATCTGGTTTTATCGGTATTGGTTTTACTCTAAAAATTAAGTATTCGCGCACCTTTTATATCTCTATACACATTTTCCAATTGATTGCGTTTACAATGCGACGACCATGAAAAAGACTGGTCACCGCAAATTTATTATCCGGAGGTTTTAACATGAATTACAGCAGCAAAAACACTATCTCTCAACAAAAAGCCGATGGCCCATCTGACTCCCTTGGGATAACTCAATCCTCGGGATTAGACCGCTTATCTGGATATCCAGATAACCGGTCTGTGGCGGTCAAAGTATACGCCAAGTCATCCTGACAGCCAAGACCGTTGCCGCCGTTCTGCGCCTGCCGGTCTACAATGTTGCCTGCAATGCAGATGGCATCTGCCTCCTGCTCGACCAGCGGCACATTGTTGCCGCCCGTGCCGTATCGTGCGGACATGGTGGGCGCTACCTTGTGCGGGCCGGTGTAGCGGCTGTCAATGCCGTGATTTTCATATACGAGAGGCTGGTGTCCATGCTCCTGCGCCCGCAGCGTGCCGGATATATTTTCAGAGCAATTCATCACGCTGCCGCCCTGGTCGTTGAGGCACAAAACAGACGGCATACAGTTCCCTCCGGGGCTGCCCTTGAGTGTGGGAGCAACCGATTCGTTGTATCCAATGCCGCCCGCGCTGGAACCTGCCCCGGCAGAAAAACCAGCCACGAAGGTCTGCTGTTTTATTCCCGGACTTGCTTGCAACGCGCCCGCCACATCGTGCAGATCCCGCACCTCGTCCCGTTGATTGGCGGCAAAGGCCATGACTCCGTTTCTGCCGGTGGACATCCCACAGTTGACGCCGAGCGTGGCCGCTACATCGCCGGTCAGGTCGCCGTTGTAGCCGTCAAAGCCCTCCACAGCATCGTCCGGCTGCGTCACGAAGGTCTGCATCTGCATATTCGTCGTTGCCAACAATGCGCCGGACACGCCGTGCAGGTCGATGCCCTCGTCTCGCTGGTTGATATGGAATGCGTCCAGATCGGTGGACTGACCGTCCGGCCGCATGAGTCCCGCCTGAATTCTCAATGCCCGTTCCAGCTTTTGGGGCAGCTCCTTTCCGCGCTCAACGGCGCGGCGCAGGATGCCAATGCAGGCGACTTTCGACAGATAATACTTATGCGCCGGGTTTGACTCCAGTATGCCGGAGAGCGGGACTCGGATCGGACGACGGGGGGCAGCCCCGGTATTGAGGGGGCGTTTCCCTTTGCGCCATGGAGATCGGAGCTCCCAGTGGCGCTGCCCGAAGAGGTCGACAGAACCGGATACCAGATCCAGGTGGAAATACGGGATCGAAATCAGTTCGGAGTCCGGTTTGCCCGGTCTGCGCTTGGGCGGAGCCCCGGTCCCTTCGGCTGCTTCCAATTCAAGCATCATCAGCTGCCCGTTTGCATCGAATCGGTACATCTATGTGACCTCCTTCCCGCAGTTTCCCGTTTCGCCAAATACATCAAATAAAAGCTGCGGCGCAAGCGGTCCAGCGAAGTCAGCAAGGAGAAAAATGCGCTTGCGACGCTGCGCAACGCCCCAAAATTGAGCATCCAGACAGCGCCATGCAAGAGAAAACGCACCGCCTGCCGTGAGCTCACCGGCGTCAGGCCATGCGTAAGGATAGGGACTTGGGATAAGCTCATTGGGAAAGCAGATCCGCACGATCTCCTCCAGCACGATCCGAAAATCCTCGTACTTCGGTGTCCCGCTTGAAAAAGCACCCGGCACATTCTCCCAACACATCCAGCGCGGCCGTATGTTGACGCTCTCCCGACCACGGGCTTTCTCTGCCAACCTCATTTCGCGCACGATGCGCATCTGTTCCATGAACAGGCCGGAACGAGCCCCCGCAAGACCTGCCCTTGCGCCGGCAACAGACAGATCCTGACATGGGCTGCCCCCGCAGATGATGTCCACGGGCGGCAGCTCCGCGCCATTCAGCTTTGTGATGTCGCCCACATGAACCATGTCGGGGAAACGCAACTTTGTCACCTCAATAGGGAATGCTTCAATCTCCGACGCCCACACCGGCGTGATGCCACTGCGAATCGCGGCCAAAGGGAATCCACCGATGCCATCGAACAAGCTGCCCATCGTCAGTCTGCTCATTTTGACACCGCCTGCACAATCGTGCGTGTGGTATTAACGGCAGCCTGTGCCGTGTAGACCGCAGACATGATATTTGCTCTTGTTGTCGTATCCAGTCCAAAGGCTCCTGCGATACGGGGGATCTCGCCGGCAGAGAGCATGAGTCCAAGCCCTAACAGGGCATGATCCTTGAACACCATAAGTCCGGCGACAAGGATCGTCGCCTGCAAGAACGCCGACAGGCATAAGCCGATGATCTGCTTGCACCATTGGATAAAGCCATCCGTATATCCGCGAGGGACACTGAACATATAGAGGCTTCCCACGGCGATCTGGATGAGCAGGATGCCACCGCGCTTCAGATTGGCGAAGAAGACCTTGATGATCGCATATGCCATAAGGATGATGCAGAACAGGATCATGATCCCGCTGGTGATACTGCCAAAGCCGAGAAAAGGGCCGGATGCCAAATCGGTCAGCGATTCCACGGCGTTGAACTCCTGCATGACCTCTCCGGCCACATCCCCGATGGATGTCCCATAGCCGGTGAGCGCCGCGGTGAAGGTCCCTTGCAGAGAAACGCTCAGCTCATAAAGCCGGACCGGAACGACGGTGAAGAGGCTGACAGCCATAAAGCCCTTGATGGCATTGAGGGCGGTCTCACGGATGTTGCCGCGGCCGCTGGAATACTCTACACCGGTTTCAAAGCAGGCCACCACCAGTCCTGTGCCGTAGAGTGCCCATGCCAAATAGGAGAAGAACAGCACGATGCTCTGCACCCAATCCATGGTGAAGAGCTCCGCGCCCATGTTTCCCATCTCCGAAAAGAAGTTGCCGAGAAAGCCTACGATCTGACTGTAGAACCAGTCCACGATCTGGCCTAATACCTTGGCGGCAACAAAATCCCAAATGAACATTGATCGGTTTCACCTCCCGGGTGAGGCCGCACCAGCTGCTTTGGGATATGGCAAAGGCCGTACAGCTGGTACGGCCTTCAAATCACACTTTTGTTACATTGTCTGCTCCCACGCCCGGTCAGCGGATTGACTTATATCCTGAAACACCTCCAGATAGTCTGACACCGCATCGGACAGCACCTCATAGTCCTGCCGGGTGGGGTGATACAAATACCAGCTCACCTTTCCATAGTCATCCCAAATGTGCGGTTCTACACCATTTCGGAAGTTGGGATTTGAGGTCATCTTTGTCCCCAGCAGATCCGAAAAGCGAAGGCGCAGGGTATCCACCTGTCCTTCACTACGGTTCAGAATTGTCAGCTGTAGGGCATTGTACTGATTGGCGACGATTCCAGTGACAAATTGGATCTTTGCCCGGTTCATATTGCTCAGACGCACATAGCAGGCTCTGCCCACATAAGTGGCGTCGGGGTACCGCTCTCCAACGATCTTCCGAAGCTCCTGTTCGTAAAAAGTCATTGCCTATACCTCAAATCCCGATGATCTGCCAGATGTACAGCGGTGCCGTCAGTGTGAACACGAGGCAGGCGAACAGGATGGCGGGTGCCGTCCACTCGAACTGGCCGCTTTTTCTGAAGTCGAAATAAGCCGTACCAAGCTTGGCGAAGAAGAATACCGCCAAGATCAGGTCGATGGCGGGAAAGACTACATTGTTCACCACGGTCTTGATCTGACCGGATGCCGTCTGCCATGTGCTCTCCACCGCTCCGGCCACATCGCCGGTACCGGCAGCGAAGGCCGTGGTACCCATCACGCAGACCAAAAGCAGGGACAGCACCAGTGCCGCACAAAGGCGTTTGCGTTTTGTGTTGTTCATAGATTCCTCCGTTTCTATCGTTGTTTTGCGGGAGCAATATGCCACTCCTCCCAGAGATTCCCCCGGATGGTGACGCTGTCCGTCAGATTCATGGAGAGCATTCCTGCCGGCGTCCAGCAATCCAGAAGCCATGTGTAGGGCGTATAGCTGCCGTCCGGGTACCAGATGGGCGTGAAGTGGGTACGGCGGTTGTAGGTGCTGTAGGGGTTGGCTTTGAATTGGAAGGTCGTGCTTCGCCCGGAGATTTCTGCCTCCAGCAGCCGCCAATAGTTCTCATAGCCAAACTCCGGGAAATAGGTCACGGCGTTTTGGGCTGCCGTCACCGCCGTACTCTGATTTGTGGTGACTTTTACGGTCACCTTCTCCTGAACGCCATAGCCGCTTTTCAGCGTGGATGCGGTCGCCGTGGGGCTCTTCTCGTCCGGCGTGATGCGCATGGATGCAGTCAGGCTTGCGGAGTAGCCGTTGTAGTCAAACTCCCACCAGCCATGATCCTCCCACCAGCCGTTATCCACCCAATGGTACCAGCGGTCCCTGTGGGTCTTGCCGTCCGCATCCGTCCAGCGGTCTGTGTGCCAGCATTTCTGCCAGTTTTCTACCCACTCCCAATTCTCCTGCCACCACGGTGACCAGATGCCCCAGGACGCCGAAGTCACTTGCTCTTTCTCTGGAATAGAGGACAGACGGAAAGCATCGTTACGGTCATCCGCCAGGGGATTGGGCGGGTCGTTGCCGTCCAGATCCACGATATTACAGGTGATGGTGCCCTGCGCCGAGCCGCCGCCGTACACGCTGACGGAAATCGTTATGACGCAGGGTTCCGCGGGAGTACGCCAGCGCACCCACGCCAGCTGACTGTCGCCGTCCGGGTAGTAGACATTGCTTACAGTGTAAGTCCTGCCCTGGATGTTAAAGCGTACCGATACGGGGTTGTCCGGGTCGGACTGTCCACCGCGCACCTCTACAGAGGTGATAACTTCTGTGTTGACGCGGTATTCGTAGTCATATTCGCCGGGTTCGGGCGGCGTGGTCACCTCGTTGAAGCGGACGATGCCGATACCAAGAGACGAGATGATGTCGCCGTTGGACGCCTTCTCCGTGCGGCTACCGGACCATGCAGCGTAGCCGAGATCCGCTTCCTCCAGAAAAATCGCCAGCGGCAGATTCTTATGGGTGAGCGTACCCAGCTTCTTTCTGAGATCGCCGTTGACGACCTGGTCATACAGCGCCGCTTCCGTGGCGGTCATGGCAAACTGCTGACCGTTATAGCAAAGATAGGCCAGCGGCTCCACCACCAACTTGTAGTCTCCGCCAATGAGCGTATCGAAGTCCATTCCTGCGTATCCAGCAATGGAACGGATAACCTGTTCATCGGTGAAATAGCTTCGGATGGCAGCAATGCTGGCCTTGCTGCTGCTCGTAGAGATGATCTTGGGCAGACTCTGACTTGGGTTGATATATGTGTAGTTTCCAGCTTTAGGGGCGATGGATTTTCCTGTGTTATATGACAGTTTGCTCACCTTTCCAAAGTGAGCAAGTCCTGTTGAAGGGACCTTGTTAGTCAAATCAAAAACAGTTCCTGTGACAGCCTGACTGTCCGCATGAATCACAGACACTCTCACGCCGTCCATGCCGGGATTCCAGTAGTTGGTCTTGGTACCGTCCCCCATGCTGCCTCCACCGCCGTCAAAGTTGCCATCCCCTGTGGCATAGGCGGGAACGATGGCATTTATTACCAGCACAAGTGCCAGCAACAGGGGCAAAAGCCTTTTCATGCGCATTCCTCCAGTTGTGAAGATAAAAAAGACACGGCTTCTTCTTAGCCGTGTCTTTCCTGTGATTATGCGGACTTAGCCGCCCATGATTCCAATTTTGTTGCCGTTTTCATACATGGAATCGTCTTTGATTCCGACATTGTCACCCTCATAGTCTACATATCCGAAGCCCGGAACATATACCTGTCCGGCATCATTGGTACTGCCGCCCGCAGGCTCTGTGGGCTGGGGCTTTACCTCAGTCTGCTCCGGCTTGTAGGTGGGCGGCGTTTCCTTGTTGCGGTCCGCTTC
>ERZ780207.2382-NODE-2382-length-13659-cov-3.846810_pt1 | contig 13659 bp, 13 predicted proteins | sample MGYA00510977_ERZ780207 | MGnify/ENA primary metagenome ERZ780207 (study PRJEB29588, sample SAMEA2151383) | human gut metagenome | biome: human gut; feature: human-associated habitat; material: faeces | place: Denmark | collected 2008/2010 ... | reverse complement strand
AAAAAGCCATATGTCGCCATAGAATCTATTCTTGTCCGAATCGGTATATGCAGGGCGTCACAGCTGTTTGGCTCCGGACAGGCGTTTGACCTCACTCATATCCCAGTCATCAGGAAATTAGCAATTATTTGTACAATTTCTTTGAAAACTCATGAAAGTAAAAACAAACGATATCCAATACCCCACACTCAAAAGGATATGAGGGGCCAGAATACGGAGCGCACTCACAGGGTATTGAATTGCAAAGGTCGGGAAAATTCCGGAAAGCATATCGCGGTATCAAAAAATTTACAGCAAACACAATATTCGTATTGTACAATATAAATATTGTTGATATCTTTGTAAAAATTGATTTTATGACATTTGACAAAATTTTGGAGGATGGCAGACTTTGGGCCGTTCGATATGATGGCAAGGAAGATAATTGTTTTGAAGAATTATTCGGCCAATGGTACGACATGTTATGGTTGAAAACATTCTTCGAACAGAACATTTCTGACTTGGAATCATTCTTCCATATCACCGACGTTTATCAGGCTGTTATGGAGACCATGGAAGAAGCTTCACGACTTGAATGCCTGATGATGGATATAACGCCAGAGGCAAACTTGGATACGCTTTTCAAACACATTGACAACCGACGATATTCCGAAATGCTACTCGGCAAAGAAAAAGCAAAGGGTGACGGAATGCATAAACACCCTTCATGGCTCAGGATATACGCAATAAAAGTGGATAAAGGGACCTATGTCATAACCGGAGGTGCGATAAAACTTACTGCGACGATGTCTGAAAGAAGCCACACCCTTGCAGAACTCGCAAAGTTGGAATTGGTTAGAAATCACTTCATTGATAATGGAGTTTTCGACAAAGAAGGACTAATTGATTATACGGATTATGAACAAGGCAAATGAGTACTTGAGCCGGCATCAATCGGCTTCGCCGTCAAAATGGCGTGAGAACGCGCAATGGCGCATAGAAAATGAGAAATGGCTGCGGTATGCCCGTTTCATCACAATAAGGACAATGCAGGCTATGGACGAACAGTCCATTACACAGGTGGAACTTGCTCGAAGAATGGGATGCAGCCAGCAATATGTATCCAACCTTCTAAAAGGCAGTTCAAATATGACGTTGGAAACGATTTCAAGAATCGAGGAAGCCCTGGACATCGACATTGTCGAATCCGCCCTGTCTATTGTCGACGGATACAGTCCCAAAGAGCGGGAGAACTGCTATCTCAGCGATGTCGAGCAGGCGCAATACGGAGAGAAAAAGCCCAAATAATCGGATTGTCAATCTGCCACTCCGGCCGGGCGGCTATCGGACGTTCAATGCTCTGGAAATAGCCCATCGCCATAACGTTGACCTCGAACGGGATGCAAGGCGGACGGCGAAGATGAAACCGCAGCAACTTTAATAGCTCCTGGGAAGCTAAAGTCGCAGAGGCAGGCGAAGTTCAAGGCACAAGAAAACCCTGAACCGCAGCAACCTTACGGTTATGAGGATTCAGGGTTTTATTGTAACGCGGATATTCGTCGCCTACTGCGGCTTTAACCTACCAGCCAGACGAGAACGTGACGGTCAAACACAATATACTCCAAATCAAACTCCTCCTCATGCCCGTCCTTATGGATGAATGTAGCCTCCAATTCCCCTTCACCCTTAGGATTGAACTTCTCAACCTCAATCTGTTCGGCGAAGTCGACCCTGTTCTGTGACATTCTCTTGAAGATGGCCTCCTTCGCGCACCAATAAATCGCGAGCTGCTCGTTCTTCTTTTTTCTGTCGTCATCATCGAGGTCATCAATCTCATCTTCCGACAGCGCCTTTTTTTCAACGGAAGAGAAGTCGCGGTCAAGGGATTCGATATCAATGCCAAGGTCGTCCTCATCGTGGATGATGACGGCTACATATTTGTCCGTGTGAGTGATGCTTATGTTCGTGGCACAGTTTTCAAGGTATGGCTTGCCATTGTCGTGGTGGTCGAGATACATCTTCTCGTCGAAGAGTTCGTTGATGAGAGCCCTCACGGCGAGGCGCTGCTTTCTCTGCGACTCGTTTCCATAAAGGTTTATCTCCTCCATCTCGTCGGTGGGGACAGAACTCAAGGTTTTGAGTTCATCTTCAGTTTCTGTAATTTGCCAAACAGCAAGTTCGGCTCCGTTTTCAAGTTCCTTTTTAAGATATAGTGCCATATAGCTTTAAAAGCTGGTTTCACAAAATGTCATATTGCAGGACACGAAAAACCGCACCCTCTGTTAAAGAGGATGTGCCCGATGTCACGATATAATGGGTGGTCGACAGCGGGTCGTCAGAAAGACTGTCCGCCGCTATGCTCTGAGTGCCTGATATTGGACTGGGAGGTTCCACGTTTCTGCAATAATTAACAATTACGTCTGCAAAGATAGTTATTTTTTAATTATTTACTAAATTTGCGCCCGAATTTCAGGGAGTTGGAACTGCTTTTGCTTACAAGGGCATCCGGTTTCGCCCGGAAAACTACCCGATGTTTTCATTGTTCGTAACAGTTTGATAAATGAGATAAGTTTAGCAAGACGTTAGAACACTTGCGAAATATATTAAATATAAATAATATAAAATAGTAGTATCATGAAGTATTTGACAAACGAGAAACTTACAATCGTGGGTGCCGGCGGAATGATCGGTTCAAACATGGCACAGACAGCTCTCATGCTCGGCCTCACCCCGAACATCTGTCTCTATGACATCTTCGAGCCGGGCGTTCACGGCGTGGCAGAGGAAATGTACCACTGCGGATTCGAAGACGCAAACATCACCTGGACAGTAGATCCTGAGGTTGCATTCAAGGACGCTAAGTACATCATCTCATCAGGCGGAGCACCTCGTAAGGAGGGCATGACCCGCGAGGACCTTCTCAAGGGAAACTGCCAGATTGCCGCACAGTTCGGAGACTACATCAAGAAGTACTGCCCGGACGTGAAGCATGTGGTTGTCATCTTTAACCCGGCTGACGTGACGGCTCTCACAGCCCTCATCCACTCAGGCCTGAAACCGGAGCAGCTCACTTCCCTCGCAGCCCTCGACTCAACCCGTCTCCAGAGCAACCTCGCAAAGGAGTTCGGCGTTCCGCAGAGCGCAGTTACAGGCGCACACACCTACGGTGGTCACGGTGAGCAGATGGCAGTCTTCGCATCTCAGGTGAAGGTTGCAGGCAAGCCGCTTTCAGAAATGGGCCTTTCTGCCGAAAGGATGGCCGAAATCAAGCAAGAGACAATCCAGGGAGGTTCCGCAATCATCAAGCTCCGCGGACGCTCTTCATTCCAGAGTCCTGCCTACAACGCCGTCAAGATGATTGAGGCTGCAATGGGCGGAACACCGTTCACTCTTCCTGCAGGAACTTATGTGAACACAGATAAGTTCAAGAACGTTATGATGGCAATGCCGACTACAATTGACGCCACAGGATGCCACTTCACGATGCCTAAGGGTACTCCTGAGGAAATGGCGGCACTTGACGCTTCCTACGAGCACCTCTGCAAAATGCGCGACGAGATTGTTGCCCTCGGCATCATCACGGCTGTTGCAGACTGGAAGAAAGATAACGCAAACTTGTAAAAACCGCCTGAACGGCACGCTTGCTTCGTTGCACTCGCAAATATAATCCTCACAACCACAAGGTTGCTCCGGTTATATTCGCACCTGCGCCTTGCAATCGCACCATTCATACGATTTTTACTCACAGCAGATAATCAAAGAATGGGGGGAGACCAAAAAATTTTGGTCTCCCCCCCCATTCTTAGTCTTTCTAACCCCCGCAGACGATGTCTGCGGGGGCCGACTAAAAAGTCCCTTTTGTATAAGCACCTGAGATGCTGAAGTTGGAGAGTTTCAGCTTAATCCAGTTTCAGCACGGCCATAAAGGCGGACTGAGGCACTTCGACTGTGCCGATTTGGCGCATTCTCTTCTTGCCCTGCTTCTGCTTTTCGAGCAGCTTTCTCTTTCGTGTGATGTCACCGCCGTAACACTTGGCTGTCACGTCCTTACGCACGGCCTTGACGGTCTCACGGGCGATGATTTTGGCACCGATTGCGGCCTGGATGGCTATGTCGAACTGCTGACGCGGGATGAGTTCCTTGAGTTTCTCGCAGATTTTGCGTCCGAAATCGTAGGCGTGATCGACGTGGATTAGGGACGAGAGGGCATCGGCAGGCTCGCCGTTTAGGAGAATGTCGAGCTTGACGAGTTTGGCGTCCTTAAAGCCCACTATGTGATAGTCGAAAGAGGCGTAACCCTTTGATATTGACTTGAGTTTGTCGTAGAAGTCGAAAACGATTTCTGAAAGCGGCATCTCGTAAGTGAGTTCGAGACGGTCGGACGTGATGTAGTGCTGACCGATGAGAGTTCCACGTTTGTCGAGACAGAGTTTCATAATCGGACCATAGAAATCGGCCTTGGAGATGACTTGGGCGCGGATGTATGGCTCCTCAATGTGGTCAATCAGTGTTGCCGGCGGAAGACCGGAAGGGTTGTGGACATCAATGCACTCGCCTTGGGTCGTGTAGACTTTGTAGGAGACGTTCGGCACAGTCGTGATGACATCCATACCGAACTCTCTGAAGAGCCTCTCCTGTACGATTTCCAAATGGAGAAGTCCGAGAAATCCGCAGCGGAAACCGAAACCGAGCGCGAGCGAAGACTCCGGTTCGAAAACGAAGGAAGCGTCGTTGAGCTGGAATTTTTCAAGGTCGGCACGAAGTTCCTCATATTGGTCTGTTTCAACAGGATACATTCCCGCAAATAGCATCGGTTTCACCTCCTCAAAACCTGCGATAGCCTCGCGGCAAGGGTTGGCGACAGTTGTGATGGTGTCTCCCACCTTCACCTCGCTGGCTGTCTTGATTCCGGAGATGATGTACCCGACACTGCCACAGGCAATTTCGTTACGGGCACAGAGTTTCATTTTCAGAACTCCCACCTCGTCGGCGACATATTCCTTGCCCGTGTTGAAGAACTTGACTCTGTCACCTGTGCGGATGGTTCCGTTCACGACCTTGAAATAGGCGATGATGCCTCTGAACGAGTTGAATACGGAGTCGAAAATCAGAGCCTGAAGCGGTGCATTAGGATCGCCCTTCGGAGCAGGAACCCTCTCCACAATCGCGTCCAAAACCTCTTTTACTCCCTGGCCAGTCTTCCCGGAAGCCAGCAGAATTTCATCATGGGAGCAGCCTATCATATCGACAATCTGGTCAGACACGACATCAATCATAGCCGAGTCCATATCAATCTTGTTTAGCACGGGAATAATCTCAAGCCCGTGTTCCACAGCAAGATAGAGATTTGAAATCGTCTGCGCCTGAATACCCTGCGTTGCATCGACGACAAGCAGCGCTCCCTCACAAGAAGCGATTGCCCGTGACACCTCGTAAGAAAAGTCCACATGGCCCGGAGTGTCGATAAGGTTCAGGGTGTAGGTATCGCCCTTGTACTTGTACTGCATCTGAATCGGGTGGCTCTTGATGGTAATGCCCTTTTCCCTTTCAAGGTCCATCGAATCCAGCACCTGATTCTCCATTTCCCTCGCGTTCAGAGTATCCGTGATTTCAAGCATCCTGTCGGCGAGCGTGCTCTTTCCGTGGTCGATGTGTGCGATTATGCAGAAGTTACGTATATATTCCATATAACACCTTTCTTTTTCTATCTTTGGAGACCGCCAATTTCTCCCGTTTTTGAAACTTTTTTCACAACTTGCAAAGATAATCACAAAATTCCGTTTTTTACGAATATGAAACGGTCGAAATTCATTCGCCGCAACAACGTATGAATCCCGACCGAAATGTATTGAGGCAAAGGGCCCTCGTCTACCTGACTTTCAATATCTTGTGTGCAGAATATCCATGGGAGTCCGCGCCAATCTGGCACTCATCCGTAAATGCGGAAAGTCGTCCAAGAAGAGTTGTTTCAGACTTCGCAACGGTTGCCGGTCTATGCTCCGAACGGCTGTCCATCCCGTAAAAACGGACTGATTTCAGGCTGACGGACTTGGACAGAGTGCCATCCGATTTAACTACAAGCCGATTCAGAGCACCTGCACGACCTGAAGCGTCAAATGCGACTGCAGCGACAACAACATCCGTGTCCTGAAGCGGAAATGCGAGATCCTTCCCATCTTTCGTTCCCTTCATCCTAAGGGCCTCTATGATGTCGTACTCCTTAAATCCGTCAAGATTTCTGTAGACACCGGAATACCAATGCTCGGCAGCGATGGACGGTGATAACGTCAACGCCGCCACTTTCTGACCGGCGTACTCCGCCCCATATTTCGAGCCGTCCACGATCTTGCAGTCGATCCCCACCGTGACTCCGGAACCCGTCGGCATCTCCGGCGTGGTAAATTCCACAGTCGTTACGCCAGTCGTGGCACCACCGTTGTAACCGAAGGCATACGCAACATATTTTGTCTTCGATACAAGAATCTCCGAAGCATCAACCACATGGGTTCCCTGCGCAAGATAGCTGTCTATTGACTCGCCCGCCTCAGAAAGTACCCAGGAGGTTATTTCCTTGTCATCCTTGAATTTAGAGAACGTCTCCCAGTCCATGCAGTCCGTGAAATAGGTTTCATCGTCAGTGGACGGCGTGAACTGAATCTTGGCTCCGTTGAACTTGAGGTCATAGACTTCGCCTTCGAACGTCATTGACGAAGGTTCCGGCTCGGTCGTAGTGAACATCTGCTTGTAGACGGCTGTAGTTCCGGTGCCGGACGGATCAAGACCAAATGCGAACACAATGTATTCCGTGCCAGCACGAAGTTGCTTGGCAGTAGACGAATCTTCTCCCACAGTTAGGAATGTGCCGAACGATGCATCATAGCCCATCATTTGATAGATTTCAACCGCGCCGCGAATGAGTTCAATATTCTTTGCAATGATGCCTTCATCTCCGCCATATTCCTCGCCATAGTATTCTTCGGCAGTAAGATAGTTATAAAAATAACTGCAGGAGTTATCCGACGGCGTAACCTTGATGCCGGCTGTCATGGAAGTGACGTCGCTGACCTCTATCCCGAACGAGCAGTTTACAGGCTCGGCTTTCAACGTGCGGAACGCCGTCTTGACGAGGTCCTTTCCTGCGAGATAGTCGTCGTCGAGAGTGAATGCATAAACATAATATTCCGTGTCTCCGCTGAGGTCGTTGATACTTCCCGTAACATCCTCGGTATAGACCAGCTGTTCCTTGACAAATGTGGAGTAGTCTTCCTCGTAGAGCTCCGCCAGATCATGAAAGCCCTTGATGTCGTCCTCTATGAGCGCCGCATCCGAGCCCAGCCTGTCATATTCAGCTTTTGATACGACGCCGACATAGTACTCAAGACCCTCGTCAAGCATCCTCACGCTGACGTTGACGGAATATGTAGTAACATCGGCAGCCTCGATTTCGAATGCGTCAAGTTCGGGAACCGGTTCCGGTTTTGAGGGTTCGGTCTTTCCGCCGCCGGGTGTCACAGGCTCGGCTTCCTTTCCACAGGAAACCGCAAGAACTGCAAATACTGCCAGAGCCGATGCGACCCTGACAGCAGAGTTGATAAATTTCATTTTGTATGAGTGCAATATTTATGGTGCGAATTAAAACTCGTACATTGCGCGGACATAGTTGACTCCTTCCGGATTGACTTTATCATCGCCATAAGAAGCGACCTTTCCATCATTCAAATATCCGCAGATGGCTTCTGAGCCTTCACCTTGCTCTCCTTCTGTGGAAGACCAATACCAATCCAAACCATCACGAATAATCGCGCCATCATGCTCCTTTAACACAGGATCAATTACAGCCTTCGCCGCAAGAAAATAATGAACTTCAGTTATTGCCGGAAAGTACCATCCTTCACCATGATCCGCACACCACTTAAAAGATTCGTGTCCTGTGAAGTTGAAGGCGTCCTTAACTTTCTCTGTATTCGTCTTTCCGTCATCCTCGCTTGTTGCACCAGTTGAAGCAGCAACTGACGACCAAGGCATAGTCTTTTCATCCAACGAAACAATCTTTCCATGCTGTGCATCGTCGGAAACCCAACATACAACGCCCTTTACGCCGTCAACTTCATAGTATTCCCCGACCGTCCAGACCTTCGCAGGCTTGATTACCGTCACCTTGCATTCTGCCGTAAAGTCGGCACACTTTGCCGTCACCGTCGCCTCGCCCTCTGCAACAGGAGAGACTGTTCCGTCTTCAGCGACCGTTGCAACATCAGGCTTTGAACTTGTCCAAGTCACAACCTTCTCGCTCTCGTCCACACCGAAAGGTTCGAAGTCGACCGCAAGCTTGACGGACGTGCCCCCTACTGAGAGCTCAAGTTCAGTCTTATCCAAAGAGATTCCCGTCACGGCGACATAGACAGTGACCGTGCATTCTGCCGACTTCTCTCCAACAGCAGCCTTTATCTTCGTTTCTCCACGTCCTACAGCCTTCACAAGTCCATTTTCGTCAACCGTCGCAACCGTCTCGTCGTCCGATGACCACACGACCGCATCATACGTAGCACCCTCAGGAAGCACAACAGCAACAAGCTGTTTCTCACCACCCCTCGGAACTCTCACCGCGGCATCAAGTTTGACTTCTTCCACTGCAACAGGCTTCTGCACAGGCTCATTTTTCGTGCAGCTGCAAAAAAGAGCCGCCAGGCCGCATACGCCAGCCAAAATGTTTTTCACTTTCATAATGAAATAAGATTTATTGTAACTAACACGCGTAAGGCTGAAAACGGCCATACACTACACTAATGCCAACAAATTTATACAAAAAAAATGTAAGTTCATATAATAAAAAGAACATTTTTTGCGATAATTTTTCAACACCCGTTCTAAACTTATGTTGAAAAGTTTTGTCTAATGAGCGTTTGTCTCTGGAAGATAAATATTTATGATTACATCAGGAAAGCACATAGCAGAAAGGCTCAAATCGAAGGATTTCCGTGGTGCGTTTGACGATATCGTCACACTCTACGGCGAAAGGATGTATTGGCACATCCGTAGGCTTGTGTTTTCCCACGACGATGCAGACGATGTCCTGCAAAACTGCTACATTAAAATATGGAAGGGATTACCTAAGTTTCGTTACGATTCGGAAGTCTTCACTTGGATATACCGCATAGTTATAAACGAGAGCCTTAATTTTCTGAGGAAACGGGACATTCTTTCGCGACTTTCATCCGCTGATATCGAATCTTCCGCAGTCAGGAATGTCAAAAGCAACGCATATTTCAATGGCGACGAAGCACAGGCCGCGCTCTATCGTGCCATTGCAAAACTTCCTTACAAACAGAGGCTCGTGTTCGAGATGAGGTATTTTGACGAGGTGGAGTACAAGGAAATGTCGAGGATTCTCGGAACATCGGAAGGAGCGCTGAAAGCGTCGTACCACATAGCCTACAACAAGATACGCAACGAACTGACCGGAGATTCCGAGATGCGCGTCTAAACTTTTGAACATCGTGTTTGTCTAAAAAAAACGTGATATGAAACAGAATGGTGATATGGACATCTTGAAAGACAAGACAAAATTGAAGGGCAATCCTTTCGTCGTCCCCGATGGATATTTCGAAGCGATGAGGGAGCGGGCCTTGCGCGTGCCTGAAATCCAGGAGACCCGCAGCAGGAAGATTCGCCGGATTATGGTGCCGGTTTTCTCGGTGGCGGCCTCCATCGCTCTCGTTTTTTTCGGAATGTTGCTTTTTGACGGCAGGCGGACGGCATCGGAACACTATCTCTACTCGGACAACGCCGCAACATCTCTCAGTAGCGATGAAATTATTGAGTATCTGATATATACAGGAGCTTCGGTTGAAGATATCAATTCCATCGTCAGCAACAACTGAAGATGCGCAAAATGAAGGAGTGTACTGGACATGAGAAGATAAATATGGACCAAAAAGAAACTAAAAAAATGAAAAGTGTTTATAAGGTTTGTTTGTTAGTGCTGGCAATGCTCCCGGCGGCTTTCAGCCTGGGAGCCCAGCCAAAAGGCGAAAGGAAGGATCCGGAATTCTGGAAGAAGGTCCAGGCCGAAAAGGTCGAGTTCATCACTAAACGGATGGGCCTGCAAAAGGACGAGTCGGAAGCATTTCTGAAGGCCTATAATGAATACGAGGAGCAGAAAGGCAGACTTTTCCACGAGCGTCAAGAAGCTCTGAGGTCACTAAAAAAGGCACTCAAGTCAAAGAAAAACGTCCAAACTCTCTTGAAGAAGTACCTCGAAGCGCGAGCTAATCTGGATGCTTGGGAAATGTCTGATTATGAGAAGTTTTCCGAAGTACTCACGGACGAACAGATTGCAAGGCTCATTGTCGCTGAGGAAGACTTTCGCAGGGAACAGATTCACAGGCTCAACGGTGAGCGCAGGGGCGGGCCGGGAATGCCTCCACCTGACGGGATGAGTCCACGAGGTGAGATGGGTCCACGAGGCGGGATGAGATAAGCAGAAAATCAGAAACGATATTTAGATATTGTTCTGAATACTTTCCATTCATATTTATTGTAACTTTCTCCCGTGACGCGGCGGTTTTCTGCCCGATGTTGCGGGAGAATTCCCTCATAACCCTATATGCAGGCTTTCGGTCCGAGCCGTGTATATCCACGAGGCGGAGAAGAAGAAGGCCGTGCCGTGCCGCGAGCTCCGAGGCTTCCTTTTCGCGGTCAGACGGAAGAACAAGGCTCAGGCGACCTCCGTCCGTGAGGTTAAGAGCGGCGAAAACCATTATTTCTTCCAGTGGGAGGGCATCTGCGTGACGGGCCCGAGCCTTGCGCTCGGACGGAGAATGGAGAGTTTCCGTAAAGAACGGAGGATTTGAAAAAATCAGATCGAATGACGCTTCAGAAGAGAACTCAGAAAGAGGACAATGGTGCACATGCAGATTTCTGGCCCAGAGGGAGTCTCGGAAGTTCTCACCTGCCTCCTCGGCAGATGCCTCGTCGATGTCAATGGCATCTATCAGAAAGCCCTTGCTCTCCTGCTGTGGTTCTGCCTTCGATAGTTCTGACTGCTGCTCATCAAACAGAGCCTGTGGTCTTGGGGGCATCTCAGATAGCCTCTGGGCGGCCATCAGGGCAATAGTACCGGTGCCGGTGCCGATGTCCAGAAGGTGGCGTTCGTTACCTGTGATGGTCATCAGCGCACCGAGCAGCACTCCGTCCGTGTTGACCTTCATCGCGGACTTCTCGTTCCGCACGTCAAACTTTCTGAACTTGAAAACTCCCATTCCGTCATTGTTTTTGTCCGACGCCTATGGAGTACTCTTATCCGGGCGCGGAGCAGGAAGAAAACACTTTGCTACTCAACTTTGAGAATCATACCGTCCTGCATGGTGAATTTCCTGTCGCATTCGTCCGCGAGAGCGTTGTCGTGGGTGACTATGACAATGGTCTGCCCGTGACGCTCCCTCATTTCGAAAAATAGCCTGTGGATTTCCTGCTTGGTCACGGAGTCGAGGTTTCCTGAAGGCTCGTCGGCAAAGAGCACGGCCGGGCCGTTGACCAGAGCCCTGGCAATCGCAACCCGCTGTGCCTCGCCTCCGGAAAGTTCCGACGGCTTGTGGCCGATCCTGTCTTCGAGTCCCACTTCCGACAGCAGTTCCCGGGCCCGCGCCTCGGCAGTCCTGCGGCCGCTTCCGGCAATAAATTCCGGAATCATGACATTCTCAAGCGCCGTAAACTCCGGCAGCAGGTGGTGCGACTGAAAGACGAACCCGATTTTCCTGTTCCGAAACTCTGAAATCCTGTCGCCATGCATGGACAGCACATCGTATCCGTCAATTGCCAAACTTCCGCCGTCGGGCTGCGAAAGCGTACCGAGAATCTGGAGAAGAGTGGATTTGCCGGCACCAGAGGCACCGACGATGGAGACAACTTCCCCTTTCCCGATTTCAAGGCTTATTCCTTTGAGAACCCGAAGGTCTCCAAAACTCTTTGTTATGTCTTTGGCCGTAATCATATTTCAAGTTTCGCAAGTATTCTAACTTATTGCGAATATAAAACTTATCTCTTTTATCAAACTCTCAAGTCCCACGCACTTTTTTCTGTCCACGTTACCCCTCTCCTAAATCCTCTCCCTCGGGGAGAGGACTTACCCTCGCCACAAGGGCTCAAAAGTGGTGTTTCGCACTTGCGAAACTTGAGTCATATTGTAAAAAACTATGCCCTTCGACCGGAGAAGGTGCGCATTTCCATTCAAAGGTAGCAAGAAAAGTCCGTCCAAACCGAGAAAAATATCAAAAAATTCAAAAATTTTTGGTCATTTTCAAAAAGTGGCTTATCTTTGCAGTCCCAAATGAGGGAATTCGGGGTGTGGCGCAGTTGGCTAGCGCATCTGGTTTGGGACCAGAGGGTCCTGTGTTCGAGTCACAGTACCCCGACAAAGGAAGAGGAGACGATGATGAATCGCCTCCTTTTTTGATAGCGGAAACCTTGAGGGCACATTCACCCGTGGAACGATTGGCAAAGCCCGCATGAAAACCGCACAAAACATAAACGGAAATTGCAGCGGATATGGAACACACTGTCACAATACGGAACACTGACGACCTCGACAGGGCCGCCGGGGAATTCCTCGAACAGATTGGAGAGCACAGGCTCATAGCCTTCTACGCCCCTATGGGCGCAGGCAAGACCTATCTGATGGCGGCTTTTATCTATCTGGACTTATACTTTGCGCGGAATGAGCCGAAAAATTCTGCTTTCGCACATAACTTTATTATCTTTGCGCCCTCCGGTCTGAAGTCCTCCGTTGTCCCCAGTCTGAAAACCATTCAAAACTTTGATCCTACATGGGTCATTCCCGAACCGGCCGCTTCGGAACTCAAGCGCATGATCTCCTTTGAGGTACTGGATCAGAGTAAAACGGCAAAGAAGTCCAACAAGACGAAAAATCCGAATGTGCAGAAAATCGCAAACCATCAGCCGCTGTCGGAGTTGTTCGGTCTGGTTGCCGTCACCAACGCGGAAAAAGTCATTCTCGACCGTATTCAGGAAAGTCAAGGTCAAATCAACCTATTTGAGGAAAGTGATGACGAAAAAGATCGTCAGGCGAATGAGCTGCGCAACCTGATCGGCAAACTCCCCGCTTTGTCTATTTTCATTGACGAGGTGCACCACGCTGTCAGCGATGAGATCAAACTGCGCGCTGTTCTCACACGTTGGGCGGAAAATGATACGGTCAATTCAGTCATCGGCTTTTCCGGTACGCCGTATCTGGAAAAAGCAGAGAAAATGATGGATGATTGTGCAGAAGTCATTTGCTGTGTGGATAAGTTTGGTACAATGAATGCGGCTAATCGGAGACTTGTGGAAAAAGCCAAAAGAGATGGAAAATTAAAAACAGAATAGATATGAAATATAAGACAGAGCTGACCAATAAGGTACAGCTCTGTTTTAGTCTGCGGAAGTATCAGAAGAATCTTTCTGATAACTGGAAAGTATCCCATCAATGGATTTGTGCAGATAAGGCATGTATTCTTCAAGTGGAACTGGCTGCTGATACAGAATACAGTTGTAGCAGGTTGAACTTGCAAGCTCGATCACTGAGAAGAGCAGCAGATCAGGATGTTCATAAGCCTGATGACCTTCCTCGATCAGTTGGAGATATTTATCATAAAATCTGACATCTCTGTCAGGCATTTTTTG
>ERZ780207.2375-NODE-2375-length-13697-cov-4.659141_pt1 | contig 13697 bp, 10 predicted proteins | sample MGYA00510977_ERZ780207 | MGnify/ENA primary metagenome ERZ780207 (study PRJEB29588, sample SAMEA2151383) | human gut metagenome | biome: human gut; feature: human-associated habitat; material: faeces | place: Denmark | collected 2008/2010 ... | reverse complement strand
GGCAGGCATGAATGTGACATCCACGCCGCCGCGGATGTCAATACCGAAGCGGATATCAGATGCGCCCTTGACATAGACATTCTTGGTATCGCCATAGGTATAGCTTACACCGAGGATGGCCGTCAGGGAAAACAGCACGATCAAAATTGCCACGACAAACAACGGCCATGACTTCCCTTTTCTGTTCATAGAAACCTCCAAAAACTTGCCCGCACCGGCGGGCGGGATTATATTTTACTGCTGGTCGGCCAGCAGCTTTTCAACAACTGCCAGGCGCACACAGACGCAGAGCAGTGCAGAAGCGGTTTCGACCTCGTCCAGACTCGGGTAGGTCGGCGCAATGCGCAGATGCGAGTCATCGGGGTCCTTGTGGTACGGGTAGGCCGAGCCGGCACCCGTCAGGGTCAGGCCGCAGTCCTTGCAGAGCTGGGCCACACGCTTGGCGCAGCCGGGCATGACATACAGGCTGATGAAGTAGCCGCCCTTGGGGTTGGTCCAGTGGGCAATATCGCCGCAGGGGGTGAGGTTGGCGGCAAAGGCGGTCTTGACGGCATCGAAGCAGGGCACCAGACGGCGGCGGTGCTTTGCCATGTGTGCCAGAACGCCCTCCTTGTTCTTCAGGAAGCGAACGTGGCGCAGCTGGTTCATCTTATCGTAGCTGATGATCATCACTGAAAAGCGCTTGCACATATACTTCATGCTGTTGTCGCTGCAGGCAATGGCAGAAACACCGGCGCCCGGGAAGGTGATCTTGCTGGTGGAGGTGAACATGAACACACGGTCCTGCGTGCCGTACTTCTTGCTCACGTTCAGCAGCACGGGGGTCTCGATGATCTCCTCGGTCAGGTGGTGGACGATGTAGGCCTCATCCCAGAAGATCTTGAAATCCGGGGCGGCTGTCTTCATCTTGGCAAAGCGCTCGATGGTCTCATCACTGTAAGTGTAGCCATCAGGGTTGGAGTACTGCGGCACGCACCAGATGCCCTTGATGGTATCGTCCTCAGCCACCAGCTTTTCCACAACGTCCATATCGGGGCCGTTGGGGGTCATGGGCACGCTGATCAGCTCAAAGCCGAACTCCTCGGTAATGGCAAAGTGACGGTCATAGCCGGGCACCGGGCAGAGGAACTTGCGCTTCTCTACCTGAGACCAAGGGCAGGGAGACTCCGGGAAGCCGAACACATAGCCGATGTTGATGAGGTTGTACATCAGCTGCAGGCTGGAGTTGCCGCCCACGAACACCTCGTTGGGCTTTACGCCGAACACATCTGCAAACAGGGCGCGTGCCTCGCTCAGACCCTCCAGCTCGCCGTAGTTGCGGGCGTCGGTGCCTGCATCCGTGGTGTAGTCGGTCATCTTCAGCAGGTCCATTGCCAGATCCATCTGGTGGGGGCCGGGCTTGCCGCGTGCCATGTTCAGCTTCAGACCCTTTGCCTGAAACTCTTTATAAGCCTGTTCCAGCGCTGCCTTTTCAGCGGTCAGCGCATCGCGATCCATCTCGTGATAATTTGCCATTAAAAACACACTCCTTTATAGTACTCTTCCTGTTACCCAATACTATGGCTCGTCTTTTGCGGTATGCCCCTGCCAGAGAACACACGCCGCACGATCCATACTTTACTATTATAGTACATTTTCCTGTCAGAAACAAGAATTTGAAAGCAAAAAGCCCTGCCAAAAGCAAAAAGCTTTCGAAACAGGGCTTTTAGGCCGGTACACTCCCCTGCTGTGCGGCGATGCCGTCAGCTGAGAGCGGCCTGATTTTTATAGCGTTTGCGCACGGCACCGTATTCCAGATGTGCCTCGCCGCCCTCCACGGTGTCCTCGTCCACGGTCACGCGGATAATGGTGGCATCGCTGGGCACCTCGTACATGATGGGCAGCAGAATGCTTTCCATCACGCTGCGCAGACCACGGGCACCGGTCTTGCGCTCGATGGTCTTGCGGGCAATGGCGTGCAAAGCTTCGTCCGTGAAGGTAAGCTCCACATTGTCCATGCCCAGCAGTTCCTTGTACTGCTTAACCAGACTGTTGCGGGGCTCCTTGAGCACGCGCACCAGCGCATCCTCGTCCAGATCATCCAGCACGGTGATGACCGGCAGACGGCCGATCAGCTCCGGGATCAGGCCGAACTTGACCAGATCGTGGGGCTCTACCTTGCGCAGCAATGCGCGCTCAGCCTCGGTGGAGTTATCCTTCAGCGCACTGCCGAAGCCCAGCGCGGACTTATCGGTGCGGCGCAGGATATACTTGTCCAGACCGTCAAAGGCACCGCCGCAGATGAACAGGATGTTGGTGGTGTCGATCTGGATGAACTCCTGCTGCGGGTGCTTGCGGCCGCCCTGCGGCGGCACGTTGCTGACAGTGCCTTCCAAGATCTTCAACAGTGCCTGCTGTACGCCCTCGCCGCCCACATCGCGGGTGATGGAGGGGTTTTCGCTCTTGCGGGTGATCTTGTCGATCTCATCAATGTAGATGATGCCGATCTGTGCCTTCTGCACATCAAAATCTGCCGCCTGGATCAGCTTGAGCAGAATGTTCTCCACGTCCTCGCCCACATAACCGGCCTCGGTAAGGGTGGTGGCATCCGCAATGGCGAAGGGCACGCCCAGCATCTTGGCCAGTGTCTGCGCCAGCAGGGTCTTGCCCACGCCGGAGGGACCCAGCAGCAGCACGTTGGACTTTTGCAGCTCCACATCGCCGCCCTTGCCGCTGAGGATGCGCTTATAGTGGTTGTAGACCGAAACGGACAGCACACGCTTTGCCTCGTCCTGACCGATGACATACTGATCCAGACCTTCCTTGATCTCGGCCGGGGTCATGATGTTGATATCCAGATCTGCGGCAGCGGGCTGGACATGGGCGCGGCTTGCACCGCGGGCCGGTCGGGCGCTTTTGGGCTGATCCGGCTTGTCAGAGAGCAGATCGTGGCACAGGCCGATGCACTCGCTGCAGATATTGACCCCGGGGCCAATGATCATGCGCTCCACTTCGTCCTGATGCTTGCCGCAAAAGCTGCAAACCAGATCCTTTTCGTTTTTGCCGGAATTGTTATTTGCCATAGCTGTTTTTCCTTATCCTGGATAGATTATAGCGGTTTACCGGTGGGCAATGACCTCATCGATCAGGCCGTATTCCTTTGCCTGCTGCGCGGTAAGGTAGTTGTCGCGCTCGGTGTCCTGCTGGATCTTTTCCAGCGGCTGGCCGGTGTACTCGCTCAGCAGGGTGTTCATCCGCTCACGGATGCGCACGATGTGGTCAGCGTGGATCTTGATATCGGTGGTCTGGCCGGAAAGGCCGCCGCCCTGACCGCCGATCAGCGGCTGGTGGATCATGATCTCGGCGTTGGGCAGGGCAAAGCGCTTGCCCTTGGTGCCGCTTGCCAGCAGAAATGCGCCCATAGAGGCAGCCATGCCCATGCAGATGGTGGAAACATCGCACTTGATATACTGCATGGTGTCGTGGATGGCCATACCGGCACTGATGGAACCGCCGGGGCTGTTGATATACAGGCTGATGTCCTTATCCGGGTCCTGCCCTTCCAGATACAGCAGCTGTGCCACCACAAGGCTTGCGGTGGTATCGTTGACATCCTCGCTCAGCACGATGATGCGATCGTTCAGCAGACGAGAGAAAATATCGTAAGAACGCTCTCCGTGCGCCGACTGCTCGACAACGTAAGGAACAAAACTCATAAAGTTCGCCTCCTGAAAATGGTTTAAGTTTATTGGCAAAATTGACCGATACGGGTCCCCTGTAAAGTTCAGCCGTACCGGTCAATTTTAACAACCTTTGATAAAACGCCTGCGGCGCTTTACAGGGCCCGGCACTGATTACTCAGCGTCAGCAGCCTTCTCAGCCTCTGCGGGCTTCTCCACGATATTGGCGTGGCTCTTGATGAAGTCGATGGCCTTGGTGCGAGCCAGATCCTGCTTCAGATCCTCGAGGTTGATCAGCTCACGCACCTTGTCCTCTTCCATCTTGTACTGGTCAGCAATGCGCTTGATCTCGGCATTGATCTCGTCCTCGGAAGCCTCGATGTGCTCAGCAGCAGCAACAGCCTCCAGAGCCAGACCGATCTTGACCTGCTTCTCAGCCTGCGGCATGAAAGCGGCGCGGAACTGCTCCATGGACTGACCCATATACTTCAGGTAGTCCTCCAGACGCAGACCCTGCTGCTCCACACGGAAAGCAAAGTCGTTGACCATCTCGTCCATGCGGACATCGTACATAGCCTGAGGGATCTCGCCCTCCATGCTCTCGATGACCTGATCGACCAGAGCATTCTCGACAGCCAGATCGTCCTGCTTGTCCAGCTGCTCCTGGTTGTTCTTGCGGATGGAAGCCTTGAACTCGTCCAGAGTGTCGTACTCGGAGCAGTCCTTTGCCAGCTCGTCATCCAGAGCGGGCAGCTCCTTGTACTTGACCTCATGCAGCTTGATCTTGAAGACAGCAGCCTTGCCAGCCAGCTCAGCAGCCTGATACTCGGTGGGGAAGGTGACGTTCACGTCGAACTCCTCGCCGGCAGAGTGACCAACGACCTGCTCCTCGAAGCCGGGGATGAAGCTGCCGCTGCCCAGAGTCAGGTTGTAGTGCTCAGCCTTGCCGCCCTCGAATGCAACACCGTCCACAAAGCCCTCGAAGTCGATATCAGCGATATCGCCATTCTGAGCAGCGCCCTCACGGGTCAGCTCACGGGCGTTGCGCTCCTGCACACGCTTCAGCTCTGCATCCACAGCCTCGTCGGTAACAGTATGGACAGTCTTTTCCACGGTCAGACCGTTGTAGCTGCCAACCTTGACCTCGGGCTTCACGGCGACCTTCACGGTCAGGGTAGCGCCCTCTGCCTCGCTGGCAGAATCCACGCTGACCTCGGGACGGCCCACGGGCTCCACACCGGCTTCCTTAGCGGCAGCCTCGAAAGCCTCCGGGAACAGCTCGTTGATGGCGTCGTAGGTAAAGACGTCTGCGCCGTACATCTTCTCGATCAGAGCCTTGGGAGCCTTGCCCTTGCGGAAGCCCTGCACAGGGTACTTCTTGCCCTCTTTTTTGAAAACATCGGCAACAGCCTTCTTGAAGGCCTCTGCGTCGATGGAGAACTGCAGTTCTGCCATGCTCTTCTCGAGCTTTTCACACTTGATGAGATTCATTTGTTTATCCTCCACTCAAATATTCTATTGCTCAGGGCAGGAAGTTTTTGCCCGGGGCAACCGCGCACCACGTCCTTGCTGTATGCACACGGAATGCGGGGACGCGCGCGCTCAATTGGGTGCAACAATCGCGTCAAAACTTATTATAGCACGCTCTGGACACAATTGCCATACCAAATTTTTAAATTTTGTCGTTTTTGCCCTTTTATACCGCCGTCAATTGATGCGGTAGGGGCAGAAACGCAGTCCGTCGGCACTTACCAGCTTGTACCGGATGCCGTCCACCTCGCCCTGCACGGCAAAACGGATGGCGTTGCCGTGCAGATGCCCATAGAAGCAGGTCCTGATGCCAAACTCCTTCAGGGTGGCCACGATCTCCGGGGCGCTGGTGCCGGTGTAGACCGGCGGATAGTGCAGGAACACCAGCTTTTCCAGCCCGGGCTCCGCTGCCTGCAAGCTCATGCGCAGACGGCCGATCTCGCGGTTCATCACCTTTTCATCATGGGGCTCCCCCACATCGAACAGCCAGCCGCGGGTGCCGCAGATGGCGTACCCCTCCACGCTGTAAGAATTGTTATGCAGGATATGCAGGGTATCAAAGCCCTCGGCCTTGAGGTAGGCGTTCATCTTGTTGGCGGTGGACCACCAGTAATCGTGGTTGCCCTTCATGATGATCTTCTGTCCGGGCAGCTGCTGCAAAAAGGCGAAATCCTTGCGGGTATCGGTCAGGCGCATGGCCCAGCTGATATCCCCCGCCAGCACGATGGTGTCCTGCGGGGTGATGAGCTTGCGCCAGTTTTTCTCCAGCCTGTCCACATAATCGTTCCAGCCGGGAAAGATGTCCATCGGCTTGGATGCGCCCAGAGAAAGATGGGGGTCGCCAAGCACAAAAAGTGCCATAGTCTGTTTACTCCTGTTCTGTCTGTCCGCAGAAGCTTATGCCTGATAGCCCAGCGCCACCTCAGCGATCTGTGCCGGGGCAATGACGGTATCAAAGCGCTCCGGCTTGCTGCGCAGGGCGGCAAGGCTTGCCGGTGCAGCGTGACCGGTAGCAGCTTCCAGCTGCTGCATGGCTTCAAAATCGTTTTCCGGGGCAGCTTTGCCCAGTGCGCTCAGCACACTGCGAGGGAACTTGAAGGGCGATGCGGTGGAAAGCACCACCATGGGCACGCCCTGCCGCTTTTTCTGTGCAGCCACATGGAAGGCCACGGCGGTGTGGGTATCGCACAGGTAGCCGTCCTTTTCGTAGCGGGAACGGATCTCCCCTGCCACCTCGGCCTCGCTGCTCCAGCCGCAGGAGAAGATTTCCTGAATGGCGACCAGCGTCTCAGGGCGGACGGTGTAGCTGCCGGTAGCAGCCAGCTGCTGCATAAAGCCCGCCACCTCGGCATCGCTGCCGGTCACATGGTACAGCAGACGCTCCAGATTGGAGGACACCAGAATGTCCATGCTGGGCGAGGTGGTCTTGAAGAACTCCCGCTTTGCGGTGTAAGTACCGGTGGTGAGGAAATCGGTCAGCACGTTGTTCTCGTTGGAAGCGCAGACCAGCTTGCCCACAGGCAGACCCATCTGCTTTGCGTAATAACCGGCGAGGATATCGCCGAAGTTGCCGGTGGGCACACAGAAGTCCACCTCGTCATCGAAGGTGATTTTGCCGGCTTTGAGCAGCTGGGCGTAGGCGGCAAAATAGTAGACGATTTGCGGCACAAGACGGCCCCAGTTGATGGAGTTGGCGCTGGAAAGACGGATGTTGCGCTTTTCCAGTTCGGCAGCGATGGCCTTATCGCCGAACACCTTCTTTACGCCGGTCTGGGCATCGTCGAAGTTGCCGCGCACAGCGTATACCGCCACATTAGCACCCTCCTGCGTTGCCATCTGCAAACGCTGGATCTCGCTGGTGCCGCCGGTGGGGTAGAACACGGCGATCTCCACACCGAGGATATCATGGTAGCCGTCCAGCGCAGCCTTGCCAGTGTCGCCGCTGGTGGCCACAAGGATCAGGGTCTTTTCAGTGCGGCCCAGATTCTTTTTGGCCTCCACCAGCAGCTTGGGCATCAGCTGCAGGGCGTAATCCTTGAAGGCGCAGGTCGGACCGTGGAACAGTTCCAGCGTATAGCGTCCCCGGCCGACCACGCGCAGGGGCACGGGGAAGTCGTAAAGGCCGTCCAGTTCACGCTGCACGGCCTGCGAATCGAAATCGCCGCCGAAGAACAACCCCGCCAGATAACCCGCCAACGCGGCGTAGGATTCGCCGGCCAGACGCTCCGCAAGGGCCATGTCGGCCTGCGGAATCCGTTCGGGGACGAACAGCCCCCCGTCGGGGGCCAGCCCCATCATCGCGGCCTCGCGCAGCGAACAGCCGTGCGCCCGTTCCCAATCTCTCGTACTGTAATAATTCATCGTCCTTCGCTTTTGTTATTCGACAACCCGCGCCCCGGCATTCGACACGCGGCCCGCATAGCTATTACAACCGATTCCCAACCCTTCGAAATACCGCTTCATCTCCCCGGAGATCCGCACGGCAGCCTCGTAATTGGAGGCCAGCGCGAAAACCGAGGGGCCCGATCCGGCGATGTTCATGGCCAGCGCGCCTCCGGCCAGCACCTGCTCCTTCAGCGCGTCGTACCCGGGGATGAATCCCTTGCGGTACGGCTCCGCCACGACGTCGTGCATCGAACGGCCGATCAGCGCCACGTCGCGCAGCGCGAACCCGGCGACCAGTCCGCCGACGTTGCCCCACTGCGCAACGGCATCCGACAGAGGAATCCGCTTCGGAAGCGCCTCGCGCGCCTCCCGGGTGCTGACCACGATGCCGGGATGCGCCACGGCGTAGAAAAAGTTGTCGGGCACGGGCAGCCGCACGATGTCGAACGGCCGGTAGCCGCGGACCAGCACCACGCCGCCCAACAGCGCGGGGCCTACATTGTCGGCATGGGGCGTGCCGCCCAGCAACGCCTCGCCCATCATGGCGAACTCCACCAGCTGCTTGCCCGAGAACGGGCGGCCCAGCAGTTCGTTGACCCCGTAGACGGCGGCGGCCGACGAGGCGGCGCTCGACCCGATGCCGCTGCCGGGAGCGATCTTTTCGAGAATCTCCACCTCGATCCGCACCGGACGGCCGTAAGCTTCGAGCAAGGCCCGTACGGCGGGCGTGATGACGTTTTCTTCGACATTTCCGGGGAGTTCCATCCCGCTGCGGTTACGGATTTCGAATCCTTCGGCATTTTCCGCAACGCCCACTTCCAGCACGTCGCCCACGCCGTCGAGCGTAAGGCCCATCACATCGAAACCGCACCCCAGATTCGCGACCGTTCCCGGCGCGAAAACCTTAATATGTTTCATACCAATTTTTTTGATGAATTGAACTACCTTTGCCTGATTTTCTGTTTCCGCTCCGGCAGCCTTGGCCGGGATGTGCACACGCAGGTATGCGGACGGAATATTGACTACTGAACCCCCACGGGGGTCGTGGCAGTCGTCGTGGCAGTTGTGGCGGTCGTGAAGAGAGCGGTATAAACACAGCCTACGGGATTGACGATAAATCCGCAACCTCGCCCTGTCGTCGTGTTATGCCGTTTGGTAACCATCGTCGGCAAATATAAAACAAATATTTTAATAATCCAAATCCATGTAACAATTTGTAAGCGGCCCGCCGTTGCGCAGACGGCCTTTTATTTATATAGGAGCAGCGCAAAAAGGCCGCAACAGAGATTTCGAAAATAAAAATGAAAGCCTTTCGGCCCACACCCGCCGGACCGCGGGAAGAAAACGCCCGAGAACCGCATCCAGAGGTAAAAATGCCGGTTTCAAATTGTAAGCAAACACGAGCCATCACGCACAGTTGCGAACTTCAGGAAAGAATATGCTTCCGGACTGTTACAATATTAAATTTTTTTAGGAAATTATTTGTTCAACTGATTCAATATTCATATCTTTGCCATAGTCAGACAGAAAGCATCCGGCATAACAGGGAGACCCGGCCTGCACGCGGATGCACTGTCGCAGAAAACGAACAAACACGGAAAACCGGCTATGAACGCCCTGAATCATTCGAATATTCACGTCATTACCCTGCTGCTCGTCGTCCTTCGGAGATAACGGGAGAAAGGTGGCGTGCATAGTTGATTGAAAATAAAGCCTTTCTCCCACCGGGGAAAGGTTTTTTTGTTGCAGGACCGGACCCGGCAGGAGACTGAAACGAAAACGGAAAGATGAAACACACACTCAAAAGCGCCGTCACCACGACGGGCCGCCGGATGGCGGGAGCCAGAAGCCTCTGGCGCGCCAACGGCATGCGCGAAGAACAGTTCGGCCGGCCGGTCATCGGCATCGCCAATTCGTTCACCCAACTCGTGCCGGGGCACGTACACCTGCACGAAATCGGACAATATGTCAAACAGCGCATCGAAGCCCTCGGGTGCTTCGCCGCGGAGTTCAACACCATCGCCGTCGACGACGGCATCGCCATGGGCCACGACGGCATGCTCTACTCGCTGCCTTCGCGCGAGATCATCGCCGACAGCGTCGAGTACATGGCCTCCGCCCACAAGATCGACGCGCTGGTCTGCATTTCGAACTGCGACAAGATCACCCCCGGCATGCTGATGGCCGCCATGCGGCTCAACATCCCGACGGTCTTCGTCTCGGGCGGGCCGATGGAGGCCGGAAAATTTCAGGGCCGCAGCGTCGACCTGATCGACGCCATGGTGATGGGGGCCGACGAGACGTGCAGCGACGCGCAGATCGCCGAGATCGAGCGTTGCGCCTGCCCCGGCTGCGGATCGTGCTCGGGCATGTTCACGGCCAACTCGATGAACTGTCTGACCGAGGCGCTGGGTCTCTCGCTGCCGGGCAACGGCACGATCGTCGCCACCCACGTCAATCGCCGCCGGCTGTTCGAAGACGCTGCGGCGCTCATCGTCCGCAATGCCGAACGTTACTACTTCGAGGGCGACGAGCGGGTGCTTCCGCGTTCGATCGCCACGAAGGCCGCCTTCGAAAACGCCATGTCGTTAGACATCGCCATGGGCGGCTCGACCAACACGGTCCTGCACCTGCTGGCCGTGGCCCACGAGGCCGGCGTCGATTTCACGATGCAGGACATCGACCGCCTTTCGCGCCGGGTCCCGGTGCTCTGCAAGGTCGCCCCCAACTCACACTACCACATCCAGGACGTCAACCGCGCCGGAGGCATCTTCGCCATTCTGGGCGAGCTTGACCGTGCCGGACTGCTCGACACCTCGGTTCTGCGCGTCGACGGGCGCACGCTGGGCGAAGCGATCCCGGCCTGCGACATTCTCAACCCGGCAGCCGCCGACGCCGCGCGACGCCGCGCGCTCAGCGCCCCGACAGGCCATTACAGCCGCGAGCTGGGCGCACAGCACTCCTACTACGAAGAACCCGACACCGATCGCACGGCGGGCTGCATCCGCGACGTGGAGCACGCCTATTTCCGCGACGGCGGACTGGCCGTGCTGACGGGCAACATCGCCCGGCAGGGCTGCGTCGTCAAAACCGCCGGCGTGGACGAAAAACTGTTCGTCTTCCGCGGCCCGGCGCGCGTTTACGAATCGCAGGAGCAGGCCATGAACGGCATTCTCGCCGACGAGGTGCAGCCGGGCGAAGTGGTCGTCATCCGCTACGAAGGCCCCAAGGGCGGCCCGGGCCTGCAGGAGATGCTCTACCCCACGTCGTACCTCAAGTCGAAACACCTCGACAAGGCCTGCGCGCTGATCACCGACGGGCGTTTCTCGGGCGGAACCTCGGGGCTTTCGATCGGCCACGTCTCGCCGGAAGCCGCCTCGGGCGGGGAGATCGCCGTCGTCCGCACGGGCGATGAGATCGAGATCGACATCCCCGGCCGCTCGATCCGCCTCGCGGTAGACGATGCGGAGATCGCCGCCCGCATGGCCGCACAGGAACGCTTCCGCCCCGCCGGCCGCGACCGCCACGTTCCGGCGTCGCTGCGCGCCTATGCCCGGCTGGTCAGCTCGGCCGACAAGGGCGCCGTACGTATCGTCGACGATAACGAAGAATAAAAAAACGGACCCGCAATGAATACCTCTCAAACACTCCGTCCCGAAGAGCGACGCACGGCCTCCGACCCCTCGATGACGGGATCGAAGGCCCTGATCGAATCATTTCTCCAAGAGGGCGTCGAAACCGTTTTCGGCTATCCCGGAGGCGCGATCATCCCCGTCTACGACGCGCTTTACGACTACCGCGACCGCCTGCGTCACATCCTCGTGCGCCACGAGCAGGGCGCCGTGCACGCCGCACAGGGCTATGCCCGCGTCAGCGGCCGCGTCGGGGTCTGTCTGGTGACCTCGGGTCCCGGCGCCACGAACACCGTGACGGGGCTGGCCGACGCGCTGATGGACTCCACGCCGCTGGTGCTCGTCACCGGACAGGTCGGCTCCGCGCTGCTGGGCACCGACGCCTTTCAGGAGACCAATTTCGTCGGCATCACGCAGGCCGTCACCAAGTGGAACTGCCAGGTCAAGCGCACCGAGGACATTCCCGCGGCCATCGCCAAGGCCTTCTACATCGCCCGCTCGGGCCGTCCGGGTCCCGTCGTGGTCGACATCACCAAGGACGCACAATGCGGAACAGCTCCGTTCCGCTACGAAAAAATCACCTCGATCCGCAGTTACCTCCCCGCGCCCGCACCCGACGCGGAACGCATCGCCGAAGCCGCACGGCTGATCGACCAGGCCCGCCGTCCGCTGGTCATGGTGGGTCAGGGCGTCATCCTGGGCAACGCCGAAGCCGAGCTGCGGGCACTGCTCGACAAGAGCGGCATGCCCGCCGCCTCGACCCTGCTGGGTCTCTCGGCCCTGCCGACCGACCATCCGCAAAACGTGGGCATGCTGGGCATGCACGGCAACTACGGTCCCAACATCAAGAATCAGGAGTGCGACCTGCTCGTGGCCGTGGGCATGCGTTTCGACGACCGCGTGACGGGGAATCCCGCGCATTTCGGCGCCAACGCCAAGGTGATCCACCTGGAGATCGACCCCGCGGAGATCGGCAAGATCATCCCGGCCGACGTGGCGGGCGATGTGAAACGCTCCCTGCCGCTCATCACCGAGCGTATCCGCAAACGCGACCACAGCCAATGGATCGCCGGATTCCGCGCCTGCGACCAGATCGAATACGAAGCCGTCATCCGCAAGGCCGTGCATCCCGCCGAGGGGCGTATCCGCATGGGCGAGGCGGTCGCCGCCGTGGCCCGGGCTTACCGCAACGACGCAGTGCTGGTGACCGACGTAGGCCAGCAGCAGATGAACGCCGCACGCTATTTCGGATTCCGCCGCACGCGCAGCGTGGTCACCTCGGGCGGTCTCGGCACGATGGGATTCGGACTTCCGGCGGCCATCGGGGCCAAGTTGGGCGCCCCCGACCGCGAAGTCGTCCTTTTCGCCGGCGACGGCGGCCTGCAAATGACCATTCAGGAGCTGGGCACGATCTTCCAGTCGAAGATCCCCGTGAAAATCGTCCTGCTGAACAACTCGTTCCTCGGCATGGTGCGCCAATGGCAGGGGCTGTTCTACGACCGCCGCTACTCCTTTACGGAGATGGTCAACCCCGATTTCGGGCTGATCGCCCGCGGCAACGGCCTTTCGTACCGCTGCGTCGAACGGCGCGAGGAACTCGACGAGGCCATCGCCGCCATGAAAGCCTCCGAAGGCGCCTTCCTGCTGGAGGTGCGCGTCGAGGGCGAAGAGAACATTTTCCCGATGGTCCCGGCGGGCGCCCCGGTATCGGAAATCCGGTTCGAATAAAACGAAACAGCGTATGGAACAGGAATACATCATCACCGTGTTTTCGGAGAACAAGGTGGGCCTGCTGAGCCAGATCACCACCGTCTTCACCTGCCGCGACGTGAACATCGAGAGCCTCACAACCTCGGAATCGGCGTTGCAGGGCATCCACAAATTCACCATCGCGGTCCGCACCACACCCGATCAGGTCGACAAACTCGTGCGGCAGGTCGAGAAGAAGATCGACGTGCTGAAGACCTTCGTCTACACCCCCGACGAGGTCGTGCAGCAGGAGATCGCCCTCTACAAGGTGACCCGCAGCCGGGGCGTCGAACAACTCGTCAGGGAACACAACGTCCGCATTCTGGAGATCGACGAGGACTACATCGTCGTCGAGAAGACCGGCCACAAAGCCGACACGCAGGCGTTGTTCCGCCTGCTGCAACCCTACGGCGTACAGCAGTTCGTGCGCAGCGGCACGGTGGCCATCATCAAGTCGCGGCGCGAGCTGCTGAACGAGTACCTTGAAGAAATCGACCGTTTAAGGGCCGAATCCGATGAAGAAGGGAGCAAAAGCGAAAAATAACTTTCAGAACATATAACAAACTCAAAATCACGAAAATCATGGCAAAGATCAATTTCGGCGGCGTCGAAGAGAACGTCGTAACCCGCGAGGAATTTCCTCTGGAAAAAGCGCTCGAAACACTCAAGGACGAGACCATCGCCGTCATCGGCTACGGCGTGCAAGGCCCCGGACAGTCGCTCAACCTGCGCGACAACGGAT
>ERZ780207.2373-NODE-2373-length-13709-cov-3.710268_pt1 | contig 13709 bp, 8 predicted proteins | sample MGYA00510977_ERZ780207 | MGnify/ENA primary metagenome ERZ780207 (study PRJEB29588, sample SAMEA2151383) | human gut metagenome | biome: human gut; feature: human-associated habitat; material: faeces | place: Denmark | collected 2008/2010 ... | reverse complement strand
CTAAATCCTTCTAATCGAGTAGGGAAGATTTATCTTCCCATACTCGCCGCGCGGGGCGCATACTGCGACAGCAGTTAGCTTCCTCTTGCGCCCCTGCGCATAAAAAACGGGACAGCCGCAAGTCCAAATCTTGGCTGTCCCTGAATTTTTTTGTTCTTTTATTTTTTGATTAAAAGCGACTTTCCGGTCATTTCCTTTGGCTGTTCTTTTCCCATCACTTCGATTAAGGTCGGAATAATATCTGCTAAACATCCGCCCTCTCTCAAGGTGTAAGCCGGATCATAGTTTACTAAAATAAACGGAACCGGATTCGTGGTATGCGCGGTAAACGGCGCTCCCGATTTATAATCAATCAACTGTTCTGCGTTACCGTGATCTGCACAGATGAACATGGTTCCGTCCACCTCTTTGATTGCCTCCACAGCTTTTCCGACACACTCGTCCACAGCCTCCACAGCTTTGATTGCCGCTTCGAGCACACCCGTATGGCCGACCATATCAGGATTTGCAAAGTTGATAATAATTACATCATATTTGTCGGAGCGAATCGCTTCTGTCAATTTGTCGCAGACCTCATAAGCGCTCATCTCCGGCTTTAGATCATAGGTTGCCACCTTCGGGGAATTGACTAAGATTCTGTCCTCTCCCTCGTTTGGTTCCTCAACACCACCGTTAAAGAAGAATGTTACATGCGCATATTTCTCGGTCTCCGCGATACGAGCCTGCGTCATACCGTTTGCAGAGAGCCATTCCCCAAAGGTATTCGTCACGCTGACTTTCGGGAATGCGATCTCTTTATTTGGAATCGTAGGATCGTAATCGGAAAAGCATACAAAAGTCGTATCCAGTCTTTTTCCTCTCTCAAATCCTTTAAAATCATCATCGCAGAAACTTCTGGTGATCTCTCTTGCACGGTCCGGTCTGAAATTGAAAAATACGATGGAGTCCTTGTCCTTTATTGTCGCAATCGGCGCTCCGCCCTCTACGACAACCGTCGGTTTCACAAATTCATCGGTGTCTCCCTTGTCATAAGACTGCTGGATTCCCTCCGGTCCGCTAGGTGCCGTCTCGCCCTCTCCCTTCGTCAGAGCGTCATATGCTAACTTCACACGATCATAGTTGTTATCTCTGTCCATTGCATAATAACGTCCCATCACGGAAGCAATCTGACCAATACCGATCTCTTTCATTTTCTGCTGAAGTTCGATTGCAAAGTCTTTTCCGCTTGAAGGAGGCGTGTCACGCCCGTCTAAGAAGCAATGTACATAGACGTGAGACAGACGGTTTCTCTTCGCCAATTCTAAAAGGCCGTAGAGATGTGTATTATGGCTGTGTACGCCGCCGTCGGACAATAACCCGAACAGGTGCAGCGCACTTCTGTTTTCCTTACAATTTTTTACTGCATTTAAGAGCGCTTCATTCTCAAAGAATGTGCCGTCCTCAATCTCTTTCGTGATTCTGGTCAATTCCTGATAGACAATGCGTCCCGCTCCCATATTCAGATGGCCTACCTCTGAATTGCCCATCTGCCCGTCTGGGAGTCCTACTGCCATTCCGCTGGCATTTCCTTTTACAAATGGATATTCTTTTTTCAATTCATCCATAACAGGCGTTCTGGCCTGTACTACTGCATTTCCATTCACGGTCTTGTTTAATCCGTATCCATCCAGGATCATTAATACTGTCGGTTTTTTACTCATACTCTTATCCTCTTTCCTTATGACTCTATGTATTTATATTAAAACAATTCAAGGTATTTTTCAACTATTTCCCCAAATTTGTTATATCTCCCTTTTCATCAATTTCAACACCCTTAGACAATCCCCGCATAAATTCCAAAATCTTGTCTCTCTTCTCCCCGTCCTCTAACAATTCCGTCTGGCAGCCCGATTGAAGACATGGGAGAAACCGAGGACGGATACTGCCGTCTTTTTGTATTCTCACCTGGGCCACCCCGGTATCAATGGTCTTGCCATTGAACCAAAAATTGCCCAGACTGTAGAACACCGGAACGTCCCCGATATAGTCAATTCCCTGAAGGGAGTGGGTATGCCCGCCGATAATGACATCCGCTCCCGCTTCTGCAAAAGCTTCCGCTAACTGCCGCTGATCTAAACCGTAGACGCTTGTCCCCTCCGTTCCCCAGTGCGGGTATGCGATCACATAATCGCTGTTTTTTTTCGCCTCCCGGATTACTCTCACGAACTTGTCCGGCTCCAGGGTCTTTAAGACTCCCGGCGTGTTCTCCTCCGCTTCTTTTGTAAAGGACTCAAAACGTTCAATCTGTGTCGCCGCGACAATCGCAATTTTTCTGCCGTTTGCTATAAAATAGACAATCTTTTCCGCTTCTTTGAGATTTCTCCCCGCTCCCACATAGGGAATCCCGACATTCTCTAAAGTTTCAAGGGTATCGAGCAGGGCGTCTTCCCCGTAATCATAGACGTGATTATTTGCTAAGGATACCACGTCCGTTCCGATCTGCTGCAAGACCTGCACTCTGGTTGGCATCGCGCGGAAAGTATAGGTTTTCCCTGGAAGCGGGTAACCTCTGTCGCTGTAGGCATACTCATTGTTCACCATCAGGATATCCGCCCCCTGAAGCTCCATCACCAGATTCGCCGAGAGACAGTCATAGATTCCGTTTTCCTGCTGGTCCATATATTTTGTGGTGGACCAGCCCTCCGCAAGATTGACATCCCCGGTAAAATCGAGGACGATCTCCTCTGTGTCTGCACAGTCTCTCTCATAGACATTTTCTAATAATTCCAACTGATAGCCCGTGTCCCGGCAGTACTGTATCCAAAGTACCTGTATGGAATTACCGGTCAGGCTATACCACAAATTTCGATCCTGCCGGCTCTTTTTGGATTCCTTAGCAATCTCCTCTATGACTTCCTCCCCATAGGCAGAATGGAGCCAGCTTAGAAAATTGTCATTGATCGGTTTCTCTCCGATGAAATCCGCAGTACAGTGGTTTAAAATCTCCTCATACAAGGTCTCCCGCTCCAACTGTTCTTTTTTCTCCGCCTTATCTTCTTTCTTTGGAGCTTCCCTGGTCTCTGTCTCTATGAAATTTATATTCATTTTCTTGCCGAAATAGCCTATCCCCGCCAAAACACATAATGCGACGAAAAGGACTCCTCCCAGCAGAACTCTTTTTTTCATAAGAATCCCTCATTTCGTTCTAATCCTATGAGATCTTCCCTATTATATGAGAACAGGCAGCGGCCTAAAGCCGCTGCCTATGCATCAAGACCGTAACAATCTTATTTATAGTTCACAATATTTCCAAAATCTGCCTTCAACGAAGCTCCGCCGATTAATCCACCGTCAATGTCCGGTTTTGCAAAAAGCTCTGCCGCATTTTTTCCATTTACGGAACCGCCGTACTGAATACGGATTGCCTCTGCGGTTGCTCCATCGTAAATCTCAGAGATGCATGTACGGATTGCTGCGCATACTTCCTGCGCCTGATCGGAAGTAGCCGTCTCGCCTGTTCCGATTGCCCAGATCGGCTCATAAGCGATCACTGCCGTCTTCGCCTGATCTGCCGTCACGCCCTGGAATGCAATCTTGATCTGCATACGGATCCAGTCAATGTAGATGCCCTGTTTTCTCTGTGTTAAGGACTCGCCACAGCAGATGATCGGTGTAATGCCATGCTCAAATGCCTTTAAAACTTTTTTGTTGATCATCTCATCTGTCTCTTTGAAGTAATCTCTTCTCTCAGAGTGTCCGATAATCACATATTTCACGCCTGCTTCTTCTAACATGGAAGGAGCGATCTCTCCTGTGTAAGCACCGCTCTCCTCGTAGTACATATTCTGAGCGCCGAGAGCAACATTGGTTCCCTTAATTTTTTCTCCAACCGGGATAATGTTGATTGCAGGAACGCAGAATACTACGTCCACATCATCGCTTTTTACCAATGGGATTAACTCGTCGACTAAAGCGCCTGCCTCGCTTGGTGTCTTGTTCATTTTCCAGTTTCCTGCAACAATTTTTCTTCTTGCCATGATTCTATTCTCCTTTTATTTGTATTTTTTATTTATCGTTCGCTGCCGCTACGCCTGGTAACTCTTTTCCCTCTAAGAACTCTAAGGAAGCGCCGCCGCCTGTAGAAATATGACTCATCTTATCGCCAAATCCAAGCTGGTTAACTGCCGCTGCGGAATCGCCGCCGCCGATGATGGTGGTTGCGTCTGTCTCAGCCAGTGATTTTGCTACAGCGATCGTACCTGCTGCGAGTGTCGGGTTCTCAAATACGCCCATCGGCCCGTTCCATACAACAGTCTTTGCATTCTTTACTGCGTCTGCGTATAATTTTGCTGTCTCTGTTCCAATATCAAGTCCTTCCATATCTGCCGGAATTGCATCTGCGGATACGTTGCTGACCTCGATCGGTCCGTCGATTGGATCCGGGAAGGAAGCTGCGATCGTGGTATCCACTGGAAGTAATAATTCTTTTCCTAATGATTTTGCCTTATCCATCATCTCTTTACAGTAGTCGAGCTTGCTGTCGTCCACCAAAGATTTTCCGATTTCTTTTCCCTGTGCTTTTAAGAAGGTATATGCCATACCGCCGCCGATGATTAAGGTATCGCATTTTTCTAATAAGTTAGAGATAACATTTAATTTGTCGGCAACCTTTGCCCCGCCTAAGATGGCAACAAACGGTCTCACCGGATTTTCAACTGCATTTCCTAAAAAGTCGATCTCTTTTTGCATTAAGTATCCGACAACTGCGGTGTCCACTAACTCGGCAACTCCTACGTTCGAGCAGTGTGCTCTGTGCGCTGTACCGAATGCATCGTTTACAAACACGTCACAGAGGGACGCTAAGTCTTTGGAAAATGCCTCGCCGTTTTTTGTCTCCTCCGCGCGGTAACGGGTGTTCTCTAACAGAATAATATCGCCGTCCTTCATCGCCTCTACGGCTGCCTTTGCATTTGGTCCGACAACTTCGTTATCTGCCGCAAATTTTACTTCCTGACCCAATAACTCTGTGAGTCTTGCCGCTACAGGAGCTAAAGATAATTCCGGTTTCGGCTCTCCTTTTGGTTTTCCTAAGTGGGAGCAGAGAATGACTTTTCCGCCGTCAGCCACTAATTTTTTGATGGTAGGAAGAGCTGCCACTAAACGGTTCTCGTCTGTGATTTTTCCCTCTTTTAAAGGTACGTTGAAATCGCAGCGGCAGAGAACGCGGAGTCCTTTTACATTAATGTCGTCTACTGATTTTTTATTTAATCCCATTTCTATCGTCCATCCTTTCTATAACGAAAGGCCCGGTCCTGCCGGACCGGACCTTTTTTGGTTACGTCACTGTATTCAAATCCGCTGATTCTTATGCTAATTCAGAGAAGTATTTGATTGTACGAACCATCTGAGATGTGTAGCTGTTCTCATTGTCATACCATGAAACAACCTGTACTTCGTATAAATCATCAGAAATAGGATTTACCATTGTCTGAGTTGCATCGAATAAAGAACCAAATCTCATTCCTACGATATCGGAAGATACGATCTCATCCTCGTTGTATCCGAAGGATTCATTTGCTGCTGCTTTCATAGCTGCATTGATGTCTTCTTTTGTTACACCAGCTTTTTTAACAACTGCTGTTAAGATTGTTGTAGAACCTGTTGGTGTAGGAACACGCTGTGCAGAACCGATTAATTTTCCGTTTAACTCTGGGATAACTAATCCGATTGCTTTTGCAGCACCTGTGCTGTTAGGAACGATGTTAACTGCTGCTGCACGGGATCTTCTTAAATCACCTTTTCTCTGTGGTCCGTCTAATGTCATCTGATCACCTGTGTAAGCGTGGATTGTGCACATGATACCGGACTGGATCGGTGCAAATTTGTTTAATGCATCTGCCATTGGTGCTAAGCAGTTTGTTGTACAAGAAGCTGCTGAGATGATTGTATCAGAAGCCTTAAGTGTCTCATGGTTTGTATTGTAAACGATTGTAGGAAGGTCATTTCCTGCTGGTGCAGAGATAACTACCTTACGAGCTCCAGCATTGATATGAGCCTGAGCCTTCTCTTTTGATGTATAGAATCCAGAGCACTCAAGTACAACGTCAACCTTTAACTCTCCCCATGGGCAATTGTTTGCATCTGGGAATGCGTAAATTTTGATTTCCTTACCACAAACTGTGATAGAATCATCGCTTGCAGAAACCTCATCTGCATGCTCGTATTTACCCTGTGATGAATCATACTTTAATAAGTGTGCTAACATTTTTGGGCTTGTTAAGTCGTTGATAGCTACTACCTCGTATCCCTCAGCTCCAAACATCTGTCTGAAAGCAAGACGTCCGATACGACCAAATCCGTTGATTGCTACTCTTACTGCCATTTTAATTCCTCCTAGAATTGTAAAAAGTATTTTTAGGGACATGCCCTAAGATGCTTTTATTATAGCGAATAATTCTCAAAGGTTCAAGTACTTTATTTGCGTTTGTTAAAATTTTCACTAAATATTTTCATTTACACACATTTTTTATCATTCTTCACAATTTTTCTCTTTAGATATTGCACTTTATTATAATCTCGGCTACACTTAATTAATTGCTGTAATTCGCACTTTCCGGCAGCCAGTAGCAGACAATTATAAATCATATAACTTATATAGTTTTTTAACAACAATACATCAGTTTTACGGAGGTATTTATATGTGGGATCAGCACATGCACTGCATGTTTTCGGGTGACAGCGATGCCGACCCGGTATTGATGATAAAATCAGCAATCAACAAAGGGCTGGATGGCATCTGCTTTACAGACCATCTGGACTATGACTATAAAGAGGAGCCTGGGCTTTTCGACCTTGATGTAGCAGCATATGAAAAGCGCATCAAAAGACTTGCAATTGTTCTTAAAGAAAAGGGCTGCCCGTTAAATATCCACTGGGGCATTGAAATCGGTTTACAGCCTCATATTACAGACAAAAATAATGAGGTCACCAAAAAATATCCGTTTGACCTCGTGATTGGCTCAAGCCATGTAGTAAACGGCATTGACCCATACTACCCTGTATTTTACAAAGGCAAGACAGAGTACGAAGCCTACACCGAATACTTTGAATCGATACTTGACAATCTGCACTCCGGCGCGGATTTTGATGTGTACGGTCACATCGACTACGTGGTCAGATACGGTCCTGACAAAAATAAATACTATTCATATGAAAAGTATGCCGACATAATTGATGCTATATTAAAGGAAATTATCTCCCAGGGAAAAGGCATCGAGCTCAATACCGCCGGCTTTAAATACGGGCTTGACCACCCAAATCCGACCGAGTCGGTGTTAAAGCGCTATCACGAGCTTGGCGGGGAAATAATCACAGTCGGAGCAGATGCCCACAAGCCCGAGCATGTGGCATATGATTTTGACAAGGTTTCAAATATCCTCAAGGATACCGGGTTTATGTACTATACAGTATTTGAAAACCGCGTTCCTGCTTTCATCAAATTATAGCCCAGCCTTAAAAGCCTTACAGTTATCATTCTATCTAACTATTAAACCTCACATGCATTCGCAAATGTCAAAAATAGGAGCCACCTGATCTACATTTTACATCAAGTGGCTCCTAAAGCATTGGTTCCGTAAGCTTCACTATATAACCTCCAAGTTCCGCTTTCGCTATATGAATTTATTTTGGCATTTCCATATTGCTTTGCTATAAATCTGATTCTGTTTATAACAGGATTCTTATTCTTTTAGCTTAGCTATGGACCTCTACCCTTCTTCATAAAATCACTCCTTTTGGTTACATTATCTATGTAAACTCTTATGAGAGATTCTATCTTTCACTTTTAATCTACAAGAACTTTTTCAACGATATTATTTATTTGCTAATATATCTGTGCGATTACTGCTCTTCGGCTCGCCCTACAGATTTAAATATTCCGTTCAATCATCCTTATAGTACTTTGACTTAAATTATGTAATCCCCATTGGACTGTACCTCCTGTGTTTTATTTTTGTTCCTTTCGTATCTCTTTTTGTTGATTTAAGATTACACCAATTTCACCTATTTGTCAATATATTTTTGATAATTTTCATTTTTATTTTAAATTGTCTGATATTTTATATATTTTTTGTTTTGTTTACACATTTCTTGCAATTCAATCACATAATTAAAGGGGGCAAAATATCTTTGCCCCCTCATGCCATCATTTATCATTTATCATTCTTCATCCTGTAATCAATACACCTGTTCAGGTAATCGACATAATCCGGATTCTTGCACATGCCCTTGCCTGCCACGTCGGAAATCTTTGCCACATCCATGCCGTTACACTTTGTGGTCTTCATAACTATGTTGAGTGCTTCCTCATCAGTGTCATTGCTGATAAAGGTTCCTATACCGAATGCAACCTTTGCCTTATCCTTGAAATAATCATACAATGCAGTCGCACGCTCGAAATCCAGGCTGTCGCTAAACAAAAGTGTCTTTGTCCTTGGATTGATTCCCAGACTGTTGTAGTGGGCTATCATCTTGTCTCCCCACTCGTACGGATCTCCGCTATCATGACGCACTCCCGAAAAAAGTGTCGCATAGGTGAGCTGAAAATCACGCAGGAAGCAGTCTGTTGTTATGGTATCAGTAAGCGCAATACCGTTTAATATACCATACTCCTTAACCCATGCATCGAGTGCGTACCAGTTTGAATATGCCGGATTATGCTTGTGATTGCCCTGTCCTGTACACATAATCCACTCATGAGCCATTGTTCCCACCGGCTTTAAATTGAATTTCTTTGCAAGATATACGTTTGATGTACCAATAAAGTGTGAGTCTGCAGGCAGCTCAACCTCTGCGATTGCCTTTACAGCCATCTCCTGCGCCTCGGCAGACAGACGGCGTCTTAGTCCAAATTCACTGAAATCGCTAAGCCTGTAGGTATCCTCCTCGAGCAGACGCACCTTCTCATCAAGCCTGCGCTTAAACTGCTTAAGCAGCACATCATAATCATATGCCATACGGAAGTACACTTCATTTACAATAGCAAGCACCGGAATCTCATACATCGAAGTATTAAGCCACGTGCCGGCTGCATCGATTGCCAGCCCACACGGTGCATCTGTTGTGATGGTAAACTCCTCATATCTCGGCTGCCAGAGTCTTAAAAAATCAACATATGTGCCCTTTATCCAGGTGATGTTATCAAGATATTCAAGCTCTTCCTCCGTAAAACGAAGCTGACAGAAGGCCTGCACCTGTTCCTTTATCTCCTCGACCATCTCATCTGTAAAATGCACGTCTTTATTTCTGCACTTGAAGGTCCAGGTCGTTTTATAGCTTGTGAACTGATGGAAAATCGTCTGTCCCATGCTGAATTTATACATATCAGTCTCAAGGAGGCTGTTTATTATTTGTGGCAATCTCATCTGTTTTATGTCCTCTTTTCTTTCAAACCATTTACTACCGGTAATTTTAGTCTTGATTTTACCACTGCGACTATCAAATATCAAGCAGACACACATGTTTAATTATCTTCAATTTATTTTCTTTTCCGTCAACATATTCACTGGTTCCAAAATAAAAACTCCCATGAAAGCCACTAACCGTGACCTCCATGGAAGCTTAATTGTTTATATTGCAGAGATAATAACCCAATAAATATATAAGATATTGTAATTATTCAGTTATGAATTATTTAAAATATTTCACACCGCTCTCGAATATCTTCATATCCTGCTCTCCGTAGATATTGATTGCTACAGATTCGCCACGGCGCTCTGAGTGAGCCATCTTGCCGAGGATTCTTCCGTCAGGAGATGTGATACCCTCGATAGACATGTATGAGCCGTTTACGTTCCACTCCTCATCCATTGATACATTTCCGTCCAGATCAACATACTGTGTGGCAACCTGTCCGTTTTCAAAGAGCTTATCAAGCCACTCCTTCGGTGCTACGAAACGTCCCTCGCCATGTGATGCCGGATTGCAGTAGGTCTGACCAAGCTTAGCCTGTGCAAGCCATGGGCTCTTGTTTGAAACAACCTTTGTATACACCATCTTTGAGATGTGGCGGTTGATTGTATTGTATGTGAGTGTAGGTGACTGTGCATCCTGCTGTCTGATCTCTCCATATGGTACAAGTCCAAGCTTGATAAGTGCCTGGAAACCGTTACAGATACCAAGTGCAAGTCCGTCCCTCTCATTGATGAGCTTTTCAACAGCCTCTGTCATCTTTGCATTTCTAAATGCTGTTGCAAAGAATTTAGCTGATCCCTCAGGCTCATCTCCTGCTGAGAATCCACCAGGGAACATGATAATCTGTGATTTGTCGATTGCCTTTACAAACTCATCAACCGAATCACGGATATCCTCTGCTGTGAGGTTCTTGAATACCTTTACGATTGTGTCAGCGCCTGCTCTTTCAAATGCCTTAGCACTATCATACTCACAGTTTGTTCCAGGGAATACCGGAATAAATACTGTAGGCTTAGCAACTTTATTCTTGCATACATAGATATTCTTTGCATCGTAAAGACCGCTATTTACCTTGCTTGTATCGTCTGTTGCCTTTGTATGGAAAACGCCCTCAAGCTTTGCTGTCCATACATTGACAGCCTCATCAACAGGAAGCACCATATCGTCACACTCGATAGTCTGCTTATCGTTTACATAGCCGACTACAGAGGCTGCATCTGAAATACCTGCTGCATCAATTACTTCTCTGACCTTTGAAAGTGCATCAACAGGAACCTCAGCTACGATATTACCAAAGCCAGGTGCAAAGAGTGTATCGCTTGTCACCTCATCCTCGATTGTTACACCAAGCTTGTTACCAAATGCCATCTTTGATACTGCTGCTGCGAGTCCTTTTCCGTCAAGTGCATATGCTGAAACAATTGCGCCATCCTGGATAAGATTTCTGATTGCTGTATAAAGTGTCATAACCTGATCATATTTTGGAAGATCAAACTCATCCTTATCTATTGTAAATAGAACAAGCTGGTTGCCCTCTTTCTTGAGCTCAGGTGTGATGATATCCTTTTCCTTTGCCACATCCACTGCAAATGATACGAGTGTAGGCGGTACATCAATATCATTGAAGGTACCTGACATAGAATCCTTTCCACCGATTGAAGGAAGTCCGAAGCCAATCTGAGCATCATATGCTCCGAGGAGTGCTGCAAACGGCTGGCTCCAGCGCTTTGGATCCTCATTCATTCTGCGGAAGTACTCCTGATATGTCATACGGATTTTGCTGTAATCTCCGCCTGCTGCAACGATTCTTGAGATAGACTCAAGCACTGCATATATAGATCCGTGGTATGGGCTCCATGATGAAAGATATGGGTCGAAGCCGTAAGCCATCATTGTTACTGTATCACATTTACCCTTTAATACAGGAAGCTTTGCAACCATTGACTGTGTCTCTGTGAGCTGGTAACGTCCACCATATGGCATATATACACTGCCTGCTCCGATAGAGCCGTCGAACATCTCAACAAGTCCCTTCTGTGAGCATACGTTAAGATCTTCAAGCTCTGCCTCCCAGGCACCCTTCATATCTCCTGCCTCAACCATCTTGGCGACAGCAGGTGTGCTGATTTTGTCCAGATAATTGTCACTCTCGCAAGGCATCTCAACCTCAACATCTGTCTCCTGATGAGCTCCGTTTGTATCAAGGAATGCACGAGAGATATTTACTACCTCTTTGCCTCTCCACTCAAGCACAAGTCTTGGATCCTCTGTAACTACCGCAACCTCTGTTGCCTCGAGGTTTTCCTCCTTTGCGTATGCAAGGAACTGTTCAACATCAGAAGGCGCAACTACAACTGCCATACGCTCCTGTGACTCTGAGATAGCAATCTCTGTTCCGTCAAGACCTGCGTATTTCTTTGGTACCTTGTCAAGCTCTATGCGAAGTCCGTCAGCAAGCTCTCCGATAGCAACAGAAACTCCGCCGGCACCGAAATCGTTACATTTCTTGATGATATGGCTGACCTCTTCTCTTCTGAAAAGTCTCTGAAGCTTTCTCTCTGTAGGTGCATTACCCTTTTGTACCTCAGCTCCGCATACTGATGTAGACTTTGTATTGTGTGCCTTTGATGAACCTGTAGCACCACCGATTCCGTCACGTCCTGTGCGTCCTCCTAGGAGAATGATTTTATCTCCCGGATCTGAGTTAAGTCTCTGGACAGCACGTCTTGGAGCCGCACCCATAACTGCACCGATCTCCATACGCTTTGCAACATAATTTGGATGGTAAACCTCCTTGACATAGCCTGTTGCAAGTCCGATCTGGTTTCCATATGAGCTGTATCCGTGAGCTGCCTCCCTGACAAGCTTCTTCTGTGGAAGTTTTCCTTCAATTGTCTGTGAAACCGGTACTGTAGGATCTGCTGCACCTGTTACACGCATTGCCTGATATACATATGTACGTCCTGAGAGAGGATCTCGGATTGCTCCGCCAAGGCATGTAGCAGCGCCACCAAAAGGCTCAATCTCTGTAGGATGGTTGTGTGTCTCGTTCTTGAAGTTTACAAGCCACTCCTCTGTCTTTCCGTCCACCTCAACAGGTACCACGATAGAGCATGCGTTGATCTCATCAGACTCTTCCTGATCATCAAGCTTGCCCTCTGCCTTTAATCTCTTCATGGCAAGAAGTGCAAGATCCATCAGGCAGACAAATTTGTCATTTCTGTCCTTGTAGATATTTGAAAATGTATTGAGATAATCCTTGTAGGTATTTTCAATCGGTGTGCGGTAAAAGCCATCGTCAAACTTGACATTCTTAAGCTCTGTAGAGAATGTTGTATGACGGCAGTGATCTGACCAGTATGTATCGAGCACACGGATTTCTGTCATTGAAGGATCACGCTTTTCCTCATTCTTAAAATAATTCTGGATATGAAGAAAATCCTTAAATGTCATGGCAAGGTTCAATGATAAATAAAGCTCCTTCAGCTTGTCCTCTGCCATATCCTTGAAGCCGTCAAATATGATGACATCAGCAGGATCATCAAACTCCTGCACAAGTGTCTCAGGCTTTTCCATGCCGATAGCACGCGAATCAACAGGGTTGATGCAGTGCTTCTTAATAGCAGCAAACTGCTCATCTGTGATAGCACCCTCAATCACATATGTGATAGCACTTCTGATAATCGGCTCCTCATTCTCATTGAGAAGCTTCACACACTGCTCGGCTGAATCTGCTCTCTGGTCAAATTGTCCCGGTAAAAACTCTACAGTAAATACTTTTGCATCACCATAGTCAAATGTCTCCTCATAGATATCATCAACAGGCGGCTCTGAGAAAACTGTATACAAGGCTTTCTTGTATGTCTCCTCTGATATATTTTCCACATCATATCTGATTAATACACGTACTGCCTCCACAGTTGTGATTCCCAGATAATGCTTAATCTCATGCTTTAATTCCTTTGCCTTTACCGCAAAGTCAGGTTTTTTCTCTACATATACACGACGTACGTTACTCATATGTTCTCCTTTCAATTCGAGAGTATGTAACCAATTATTCGTTACCGTCCGGCTTTTTGCACAATCGGACTTTAAAACTATGGTTGTAGTATAACACTTTAGTTATGATAAGTATAATTAATATATTTAATTTGTTTTATAAGTTGCGTTAATTATAGTTTTCTTATATAATAATATAAGGGTCCCTAGATTGAAAAATTAAACCTGTACTTTGACAACTGAAAATGGCTAAAAAAGTC
>ERZ780207.2370-NODE-2370-length-13727-cov-3.956188_pt1 | contig 13727 bp, 15 predicted proteins | sample MGYA00510977_ERZ780207 | MGnify/ENA primary metagenome ERZ780207 (study PRJEB29588, sample SAMEA2151383) | human gut metagenome | biome: human gut; feature: human-associated habitat; material: faeces | place: Denmark | collected 2008/2010 ... | reverse complement strand
GTGTGTCCGATTTAGATGCAAAACCGTGTGTGGCCAATTTAGATGCACGCAGATTTTGCAGAGGGTAGACTATCCCCTTGGCGATGATGGGAGTTGCACATGACCGCTATCTTCCGGGGCGCAATGCCATGCCTGTAAACAAATCTATGTATTTTTATTGCGAACAAAACTTGCAATAATTGCCGTCATGACTCCAGAGCCAAGAATGACAACAATATCTACCGGGGCAAGTACAATCCCGGGTATTCCTGCGAAAAAGAACCCATCGCCAAAGCGATAAAGATGTCCGCTGAGCAAAATCATTTCGCCAATGTACATAACCAGCGTAACGACTGCCGCTGATACACTCGGCAGCCACACGGAAAGCAGCGGTTTCTTGTTCAGAGTAAAAGATTCAATATATATGCCAACTGTTACACCGAACAAAACGAAAAATACGCTCATCAATACCGCCGACAATGCCGAAACTTGAATATCACCGTTTCTGTAAAAGGCAGTGAAGCATGCCCAAATGCACATTCCGAGAAATGCGCCGCTTGCTACCGATTGAATCACAAGGGACTTACGGCGGCTCTTGTCACCGGTATGTATCATTTTGGCAAAGCCGTAGAAGCAGTTCAGAATGGAGATAATGAGTACAATTGAGATGATGTAAAAATGAAGCTTGAATGCGGGGCTGTATTCACCCATCAAAACGTCGACCTCTGTCCAAGTTCTTTCTTCAAAACTGTTCGGAGGAACATAGCACATAAACATCTGCCAATCTTCCAATGTGGAGAAAATACCAGTTACGGTGCGAGTGACCGTTACAGCCCTTTCCAAAATAAATTCAAACACAAAAAATAATACAGTTGAAATTACAGTTCCAAACAGTAATGCGTATTTCTCAAAGTATTTGAGTGCGACGGGTATCAGTGCAACACAGACCAAGAGAGCGAGTGCGATTGGTGTGTACGGAATGATATATTTCGGATAATTCTCCGCATATACCGTCCCGTAACGTATCATATCGACAATCACGGATATTCCCATGTAAATCGGATAGCATGACGCAAGCAATACACCGAGAAGCGAGAATAGATAGTATTTTCTAAATGTTTTATTTTCCATAATAAACTCCTTTCACTATGCATTGGTGAGAAGAACATAACATATTGCTATCACAAGTGCGGCGAAGGAAACAATAGATAAGATGGAAATCTTACTATAGGATAGGATATTTTCTATCCTTATTCTGATTTTAGATCCGCCAAAGGACGCAACAAATAAGTTTGTTTTTTCTGCCGTGGAGAGTAACGTATATGCGTATTCCTTACGTTCAGCTTCGTCGCATTTTGATAATACTGATTCGTCACAAGCAAGCTCAATATCCGAATAAAGCAATTTTAACATCAACCATGTAAACGGATTAAACCAATGAAAACACACAACGATGAGCGCCAAAAGACGGATGAAGTTATCTTTTCGTTTTATATGGGCTTTTTCATGCATCAATATGAAGTTCAGTTTGTTTGCATCGTATTCGGTCGGAAGAATGATTTTCGGTTTGATGATTCCGTAAACCGCAGGTGTTTTAACCTTGTCTGAAATATAGATATTATCCTTTAATTTTTGGGCATCCTTCATTTCGCCAAGCGTAATGAAATAAATGATCGTCAAAGTGAGAATCGCCGCCAAGGCTACGATAAGCCATACCACAGAAGCAATATTAAAGAGATCATCAAGAAGATTGCCCTTATAAATGATTGGGAAATAACTGTTTGCACCCATTACGTGATTCATCATTGCGAGTGCTGAATCATTGCCTATTTCGATGAGTGTAACTGTTTTAGTCGTAAACTTGGAAAGTAAAGCCATAATACTGTATTTGCTTGAAATTCCAACAGGAATACACATCCGGATAAACGGCACAAGCCACAGCCAAATGAAAATTCGACGGGGGATTTTTTTGATTAAGCGGAGAAGCAATACAGGCACCATACAAATAGTTGCGGCGATACTCATATTGAATATCCAATAAAATATCTCACCAAGCATGGTATCACCTCTTGTCGATCAATTTTCGAAGTTCGTCGATTTCATCCTTGGTTAATTTTTCATCTTCTATCAAAGCCGAAAAAAGTGCTTTTCTTGAACCGCCAAAAAGTTTGTCGATCAATCCCTGCGTTTCATTTTCACACACATCCTTTTTGGAGATTAGTGAAACACAAATAAAACCGGGATCATTACGTCGGATGTATCCCTTTGCCTCAATTTTTTTGATAACTGTATAAGTGGTGTTTTTATTCCATCCAAATTCTTGGTCGGCAAGAACACTCAATTCTTTTGCACTTATCGGTTCATGCGCCCAAATTAACTCCATTACTTTTAATTCGCTGTCGAATAATTTCTGCATAATTGTTGCCTCCAGACTATTACTATAGTGTATACTATCACAATAGTCTGAATTTGTCAATATGTTTTGCATCTATGGCTTTGTAAATAAATTTTGAACGGGAAGGATTTTTGAAAGGCTTCGGAAAGTGTGTGGCGGTTCGAATCTGTCCACGGTTTTGGCTCTGTGTGGAATCTATATCAAAAAATGCATTTCGCCGGTTCGAATCCGGCTACGGGTCAAAAAACCCCGAAATGCATCTACAAAATTTCGAAAAACTTCAGAGTCAGAAAATAGCCCCAATCCGCTTTGACGGATTGGGGCAGGAGAAATTTCTCGAAATCTCCCGTTTTCTCGTTTTTCCTCGCTCGGATCTAAATTGACTTGTCATCATGTGTCTACAGGTCAATTCAGGCGCGCTGCAAGTGACAGTGCTCTTTCGTGCTTGCAGAGCCATGCTTGTAAACGAGCTTATGTATCCGGATAATTCAGAATAAAACTGACTGTTACAGCATCCCCTCCGAGCAGCGCTGTAATCTCATCTGCAGGCAAATCAATATGTCCGAGTTTTGTATAAGCCCAGGTGTTGCTTCCGTAATACAGAACCACATTGCTTGAAGCGTAGAGCATGATGTCGCCGCTCTCGGCGATCTGCCGCACATCGCTTGAAGGATATTCTCTGCCGAGAGAGCCGACCTGTTCAAAGCCGCCGTATGGAGATAACGGAATCGTTATATTGCCCTTTGCGGCTTGTCGTCTCAGTTCTGCGGTGCTCTCGTTTTCTTCCCATGTAACCGGTATGATCCGTCCGCCGATCTGCAGGGTCAAAACGCCCATGTGTTTCTCCGCTTTTCCGCTGTCGTTAGGTTCTTCGGATTTGATTTCGCCTGTTCCTCTGTCGGATGGAACGGTTTCCGTTGTTGAGTCACCTGCAGTAGCATTGTTCCGTGTGTCGCAGGAGGACAGAATCCATGAACAAAGCAGCATAAGAAGGATAAACAAAGGAAGATATCTTTTCATAGTGCTTTTCCGAGTTCGTAGGCACGGCAAAGCGCCTCGGCGTGATGTTTTGCGTTCCCGCTGTCACCGATCCCGCCGCCTGCGACAAGACCGCAAAGCTCTGCCTTCTCAAAGCAGTCCACCCAGCCGAGCAGACCGTTATATGCTTTTTCAAACGCAGAATCGCTGTCTTCTGCCGCCGTTGCGATCATATAGACCTTGCGGAAGCGGTAATCCGAGGTGTAAAGCGGATTGAGACGGTCGAGCAGCGTTTTCATCTGTCCGCACATTTCGTAGTAGTAGATCGGCGTGGCAAAGACAAGCACATCGGCGTTTTTTACTTTTTCACAAAATTCTGCCGCATCATCGCGGAGCACGCACTTGCCCGTGCGCTGGCAGGCAAGACAGCCGATGCAGTAGCCGATGCTCTTGCCCTTCAGGGTGAGAAATTCCACTTCGTTTCCGGCGTCCAACGCGCCCTTTTTGCATTCGTGTGCAAGATATTCGGAATTGCTGTTTCCGCGCAGACTGGTTGAAATGATCAGTACCTTGCTCATGCTTTTCGCTCCTCTCGGGATTCAAAGACTTGCTCTGAGAATCTCTTTGATCTCGTCTGCACTCAGTACCTTGTATCCGCCGTCCATGACAAGGGTTGCGGACGCGATGCCGTCGATCATATCGGGTGTCACGCCGAGTTCGGTCAGATTCATCACCAGTCCCAGCTTCTTCATCCACGCTTCCATGCGGCAAAGTCCTTCTTCGGCAACCTCGCGTTCGGTCTTGCTGCTTTGGTCAACACCCCAGACATTCACGGCATAGCGTGCAAATTTCGCGGAACCGTAGGGGAAGATATGACGGTAATACGGCATCGAAACCGCCGAGAGCGTCATGCCGTGGGTGGCGTTTGTATACGCGCCGACCGCCTGACCGAGCATATGCACCATCCAGTCCTCGGTCTTACCCTTGGCAATCAGGGTGTTGAGCGCCCAGGTTGCCGTCCACATGATGTTGCTTCTCGCTTCATAATCGGTGGGGTTGACCGCTGCAATTTCCGCCGCGTGAATCAGCGAACGGAGAAGCCCCTCGGCGATGTAATCGCTGGTGTTATCATCCTCGCCGGAGAAATACTGCTCCAGAATGTGCGACAGGATGTCGTAAATGCCGGAGATCATCTGATAGTGCGGCACGGTGAAGGTGAATTCGGGGTTCAGGATCGAAAACTTCGGGTAGACGTTTTCGCCGAACACATGACCGATTTTCAGCTTCTTTTCCCGGTTGGTGATAACCGAGCCGCCGTTCATCTCGCTGCCGGTTCCGACCATGGTCAGCACGCACCCGACCGGAACGATTTCGCAGGATACATCCTCAAAGCGGTCGAAATACCTGTCCCACGGATCCTCGTCGCAGTGGACTGAGACCGAAACCGCCTTTGCATAGTCGCAGACCGAACCGCCGCCGACCGCAAGGATGAAGTCCGCTTTTGCCGCTCTGGCGCGTGCAACGCCCTCGCGCAGCTTGTCTGCCGTGGGGTTCGGCATCACGCCCGCATCTTCAAATACTTCCTTACCGTTTGCTTTGAGTACGGAAACCACTTTGTCATAGATTCCGTTCTTTTTGACGGAGCCGCCGCCGTAAACCAGCAGGACGTTCTTTCCGTATTTCGGAAGCTCGGCGTTCAGTCCGTCAAGCGCGTCCTTACCGAAATAAAGCTTGGTTGGATTGCAATAAGTAAAATTTCCTAACATGATTACGTCTCCTTTTTGTATTCATTCGATTTGATTTTGTTAGTCAGATAATCGAGACAGTCGATCTGTTTTTGCCCCCTGCGCACATCCGAAAGCACGCATTTGCGGTGTGCGGTCAGTTTCGGAAGCATTTCACTCAGCGTGCCATCCCCAAAGTGGCGCAGGCATTCCGCGGTCAGTTCCTCGTCACATCCTGCATCTGCAAGACACTGCCGCAGGACTTCTTCTTTATTCAAAGCGTTTGGCATTCTGTCCCTCCCTTCGGTAATTTCATTATAACACAAACCGCGTGAAATTACAAAATCTATATTTTATATCGTGATATGATTGACAGGAATATCAGATCGGTGTATAATAGAAGCAGATCATATCAACGGAGGCGGTTATGGAAATCAGAGTGTTACGTTATTTTTTGGAGATTGCACGCGAGGGGAGCATGACTGCCGCCGCAGAGGTGCTTCATGTGTCGCAGTCGGCACTTTCCAAACAAATGAAGGAACTGGAAGATGAGCTTGGCAAAAAGCTGTTCCGCCGCGGAAGCCGCAGTATGTCTCTGACGGAAGAAGGCATTCTGTTGCGCCGCCGCACCGAGGACATTCTCGATATGGTGGACAAAACGACCGAGGAATTCCGCGCAATCGACGATCTGCAAGGCGGGGATGTGTACCTCGGATGTGCGGAATCTCATCTCATTGCGCATATCGCGCGGAAGATCAAACATTTCAAAGAGCGTTACCCGCTTTTTCACTATCACATCATCAGCGGCGACCGCACGGTGGTACTTGACCGACTTGACCGCGGACTTTTGGATTTCGGTGTGGTCGTGGAGATGCCGGACATTGATCGTTATCAGTATCTAGAGCTGCCGGGAGTCGACAGATGGGGAGTCATCATGCCGAAAGACCATCCGCTTGCCAAAAAAGAAGCCGTCCGTGTGGACGACCTGTACGGCGAGGAACTGATCTGCTCGGAGCAATCGGTGGAGGCAGACATCCCGCGTTGGTGCGGAAAGAAAGCCGATCGGCTGAATTTTACCGGAAACACGAATCTTGCCTACAACGGAAGCGTTTTTGTCGGAGAAGGACTGGGCTTGATGCTGTCCTTTGAACATCTCATCCAACCGAGTGCAGAAAACGGTTTGGTGTTCCGCCCGTTGGAGCCGAAGCTTGAGAATAAAATGTATCTGATCTGGAAGAAATATCAGGTGTTTTCCCCGATTGCACAAAGACTGTTGGACGAGTTTCTGAATCCCTCAGATTGCACTCCAAAGTAAAAAACGCAACCGTGGAAAATATGTCCGGGTTACGTGTTGTTGCAATTTTCTACGCTTTCATTATTTCATCCGCATTTATTGCTTGTCAAAGGGTTCAAATAACTATATGTACCTGCGGTTCTGCATTTCACACCGCAGGAGAAAGGAAAATTCTACATAGCGAAAAACAAAAACACTATGTACCCTGTTGCTTTGAGTTTCAAGCCACAGGGCAAAGGAGATGAAAGTATAACACATAGCGCGGAGGTTCGCTAGGGGATCATTTTTGTTTTTATCTGTTGCAAGACAGAAATATATCGGATTGCCGGTTGCCTAATTTCGTGAGTTCAAATCCGAACAATTTGAGGAGGGATCAAATGTGTTTGTAAACAATTTGTGAAGCGGCGGCTTTTTCACACTGTCCGGCTCCGCTTTCGCAAGTCCGAATCCAGCCACAGAACCGATTGCTTTCAGGAAGACGCAAAAAAGCCCTTTTCGTGAGTCCGAGTCCGGACACAGCATCGAAAGGGGCAAAAGGGATCTATGAAACTCCGAGAAAATTCAGGGTCGAAAAAACGGGAGAAATCTCTCGAAATCTCCCGTTTTCTCGTTTTTCCTCGTCCGGATCTAAATTGACTTGTCATCATGTGATGTGTGTCTGATTTAGATGCAAATCCGTGTGAATCCGATTTAGATGCACACCGATTTTGCAGAGGGTACAATAACCCCTTGGCGATGATGGGAGTTAAAAGTATCCGCGTTCTACCGGACTTTTAACGCCATGCTTGCAAACGAGTCCTATGTAAAAAATCAATATTCACCCGACTCAAATACTGTTTCTATATTTTTGTATTCTTTGTAGTGAGATTCCAAATATTTTTTTATAATGTAATACTTTTCGGGATCTTTTTTATGTGACATATCTCCGACCGAAATTGTACTAATTTCTTGGTCGTATGCTCTGCCTGCCATAACAAATTGATGCTTCATTTTGAATTCGTTTTTCTCGAATCCACTCGAGGAAATTCGCACGGCGTATTCTGATATGCCGTCTGTACCACTCATAATACTAATTTTCTCAAAAGCGGATGACAATTTTATTCGATCATTATATCCGTCGTTTGAGCTATTCGAAAACGAATAGGTTGAATCAGCCCAATGTAACATAACAGTTTCTAAATCAATCGCCTTACCGTATGTAGAAGCAGTTATACGATAGGAGTCAAAAAAATTCCACAAATCGATAGTCCAGCGTTGTTCGGAAAAATCGGCAAGGACTTTTAAAAAGCTCTCGATTGCATCTTCGACATTTTTGCAGATCAGATCTTTTGGAGCAATAAAATATTTGCATGAACTGCTTTCGATCTCCTTGATTTTCGGCATATCAATTTTTTCTATGCTATAATTGTTCTTGTAGAATTTCTCGGTAATCTTTAAAGCATCGAATTTTTCATCAAGCTCATAGAATTGGTTATTAAATACATCTAATTGTTCAGCGATTGCTTGATCAATTTCGTTGTCAAAATCAAGAGGAGGAATTGAATCAACATAATCACAAACTTCCAAAACATACGGCGTGAAAGCCTCGTGGTTTAAGAGTATAGCGCACTGCCGCAAATGAATATATGTCAGCTTGCTTGAGTTTGTAAAATAATGCACCAAGCCACCGTTTAAGACCTCATTTACAAATGTGCTGAAAACATAATAAACCATTAGATTCGCAGGAAGAATGTCCAGTTTCTGTTTCCTCTCCAAATCTAAAAGATAGTTAAAAAGATGTTCATTATTAAAAATAGAATCGGGGCGTTTGGGTAACTTTATTATCATGTGATCACCGCCTTTCTTTTTCATTATACCACAACTTTGTAAACATTTCAACCGTTTCACCGGAGATTTTCAAAAGGCTCCCTCCGGGAGGGAACTGGCGCCGGCGGCTTGCCGCGGGCGACTGAGGGAGAGCGCGTTGCCGTAAAGTTTAATCAAAATTCAAAGTTGCGCAGGCTCCTTCCGTCACGCTCCGCGTGCCACCTTCCTCCCGGAGGAAGGCTTTCGCCGGTTCGAATCCGGCTACAGACGCGAAAACCGCACCGATGGCAAGCCCTCGGTGCAAAAAGCATCTACAAAATTTTGAAAAACTTCAGAGTCAGAAAATAGCCCCAATCCGCTTTGACGAATTGGGGCAGGAGAAATCTCTCGAAATCTCCCGTTTTCTCGTTTTTTCTCGTTCGGATCTAAATTGACTTGTCATCATGTATCACGCCGCTGAAAAAGATATTGCTTTCGAACCCGGCAGGCATCGACGAACACCTACCGTTCTTCGGTTTCGCCGTACAGCACCTCCCACTTTATCCACAGCGGAAGTTGTCCTTGCGCTATATTTTTTTAACCTGCAGTTAATATCGTATGTCTTAACAATACCTTTTCAAAAACCTGTTTTGTGCTATAATAGTATCGGAAGCAGGCGCCGGCTTACTATTTCAGTTTATCGGAGGTACAGTTATGGAAATGACTATCGGTGCAAACATAAAACGTTTGCGTTCAGCCAAAAATATTACGCAAGAGCAACTCTCTGTTGCAATGAACGTCACGTGCGCCGCGGTAAGCAAGTGGGAGCGCGGCGAAACCTATCCCGACATTACACTTCTTCAGCCGCTGGCTTATTTCTTTGAAGTAACACTTGACGAGCTTATGGGGTACGATCAGAAAAAAGTTCAGGCTGATATTGATGAAACAATCGCTCTCTACAGAAAGCATTGGAAAGATAGCAAAGGACGTGAAATTATCGTAAAGGCATATCATGATTATCCGAACGACTATCGAATCATGCATTACTATATGTGGAATATCGGAGGTGATATGGCAGACAACAACCCGACGGTTCTGATAGAACACAAGGAGGAATTTCTTTCAATCTGCGAAAAGATTCTGGACGGTTGCACCGAAGACGCGTTGCGGCTGGGCGCATGGAACATGCGCGCCAAAATTCTTCACGCGGAGGGAAAGACGGACGAAGCACTCCGGATATATCAGACAAAGTTCGCGGATTGGTATACCACAAGCGGGCAGAAAACCGAGCAGTTGTTCGCAAAGGACACGGACGAATACTATTTTCACGTGCGGAAAAACATGTATGAGCTTGGTGATTTTGCGGCAGACAAACTTGGACGAACCGTGTTCTTCGATCCCGCGCTGTCGATGTCGGAGAAAGTGGACCGCGCCATTCTGTATGGCAACCTGATGCTGAACGCTTACAGAGAAACCAAAGAAGCGTTCTTCCTGATGCTTGCGGAATCTTTTCTCGGGAGAATAGAGAACGATCTTTACTACCGCGGCGGAACCGAGGAGCAAATCATCGCCGTTATGGACAGAGACCTTTACGCAAAAAAGCTGTTGGAGGAGGCAAGGGGCAAAAATGCGCCTTTGAACAGGGCTTTTGATAGCTATTCCGAAGGGGCGCGGCAGAATATTCTCCGATATACCATTGCCTGCCGCACGGGCGCTACCGATGGCAGGCGAGCCGAGCTTCTGAAAAATCCCGAATACAGGGCTGTTCTGGACAAATACAGATAATCTCACCCGCAAAAAGAAGTTTTACAAAGGTTCAGGCGCTTTTGACCGTTCCGGAAGGAGACAGAAACTTGTCACAAATTTCAAACAGAAAGAGAAAAAACAGAAACAGCACCCCAAAAAGGTGCTGTTTTGTTTTGTGACGTGTGTCCGATTTAGATGCAAAACCGTGTGTAGCTAATTTAGATGCAAGCTGATTTTGCAGAGGGTAGACTAACCCCTTGGTGATGATGGGAGTTAAAAGGTTTCGCGTTCTACCGGACTTTTAACGCCATGCTTGTAACGAAGTCTATGTAATTAGTCCTCTAAAATCACATCTTCAAAAGAACTATCCAATTCCTCATACAAATCAGATAATATTCCAAATCCTTTAGCCGATTCATAGCAAAACACCCATGAATGTGTTTTCATAGGCTGCGACCTTCAAGAGTCTTTTTACGGGTATGCCTGTGCCTTGTTGAGGCTTTTTCGCTTCTATCTTGTGTACTACCATTATGTTTCTCCTTCCGTTTTTACGGTTGCACCGTTTATGAAGTGGATGGCAATCTTTCCTTGGTTGTTTACCGTGAGGTGGGATATCGTAACGTTGACTGCGACAGGCTGTTTGACATATTTGGTCTTTTGCATTGTAAACCTCCTATAGCGGTACTCCTGTCGGCATAATGATGTTGGGATTACCTTCTGCCGACATCTTTTTATTATCCAACAGACAAGCATTACGGATGATTTTTTTACCATAGCGATAGCGGAGTTCTTCGATGGTTTTGTCAAGAGCTTCTGCTTTCGCTACCTTGACGGGATCCGAGAACACATCGAGCTGACAAGGTGTGTCAAGTGACGTGAGATTAATTGCACATACTGTCAGTGAACGTATCGGCCTTTTCCAGTCGTAGCTGCGAAGGAACAGGGAGAATGCTTCCTTGGCAATTACCGAAGGACTTTGTGTAGGAACGGGGATCCCACATTGCCATTGCTTTGTAAATAACTCATTATCTCTAACCGCAATTGCGATGCCTGTTGCTTTCTTGTTAAAGACATAGAGCCTGTGTCCTATGTCTTGGCAGAGTTCAAGGATGAATTTCCATACCTCTGCATCATCTTCCAAGTCTTGAAGAGCCGTCATGCCATGACCGACTGTTTTGTCGGGAGCTTCTATATCTCTGACGGTGACTTTGGAGGTATCCATTCCATTTGCAAATCGCCATATATCTATTCCGCATTTGCCGAGTCTTCTTTGGAAAAAGTCGCATGGGAATTGTGCGATCTGACCGATGGTTCGGATTCCTACGCTTGACAGTTTCTTTTCTGTTGCTCGTCCTACACCTAACATATCCGATGCCGGGAGATCCCATATCTGCTCACGGAATGTTTCCTTATTTATGACTGTAATCGCATCGGGCTTCTTCATATCCGAGCCAAGCTTGGCGAATATCTTATTGAATGAAACACCGATAGAGACTGTAAGACCGAGTTCATATTTGATAGTTTCTTTTATTTCTTCTGCCATGTGTAATGGTGTTCCCATAGCACGTTGGCTTCCGGTCACATCTGCCCATACCTCATCCATACCGAATGGTTCTATAAGGTCGGTATATCTTCCATATATCTCTCGTGCAAGCTTGGAGAACTTCATATACTGATCGTAATGAGGAGGAACAATAACGAGATTGGGGCATTTTTGCTTGGCTTGCCAGATGGCTTCGCCTGTGCTTACTCCTTTGGCTTTAGCTGCGTAGTTCTTGGCAAGGACGATTCCATGCCGTTCTTCTTGACTACCGCAGACTGCAATAGGGAAAGGCTTCAATTCCGGATTGAGCATACACTCTACCGATGCATAAAAGTTATTCATATCGATATGCAGTATAGCTCGCTCTGTCATTTGTACCTCATTTCTTGAATTTAACTGCCCAAAGGCTCAAATTTATTGGATGTGCTTATATTATACTCCAATAATCTTGATTTGTCAATAGGAAAATCCAATAAATTTGAGATTTTTATATTGACATTCCAAACTTTATGTGCTATAATATATATACAGTATCATGGAGGTATAATAATCATGAAAAATATCGGTGAAAAGATCAGGGCTGCACGTATGGCTCGTGGCCTTACGCAAGTCCAATTTGCCAAAATGATCGGAGAAAAATCCGGAACAGTAATAAACAACTGGGAATGTGCCACTTCAAGACCTGCGATTGACAAGGTCGCGAATATCTGTCAAGTTTTACATATAACACCGGACTTTCTGTTCAGCATAACAGGTGAGTATCCTTCAATAGATGAGATGACTATGGTTCGTAAGTACCGTACTCTTGATTCCTTCGGCAAAACAGCGGTAGATTCCGTATTGAACATCGAATATGACAGAGTTCTTGATATCCAATCCAAGAAGCAAAGAGCTCGCATGCTGAAGTTCGACTTTTACAATTATCCTGCATCTGCAGGTACAGGAAACTTCCTTGAAACCGAAACACCCGATGAGATCTGGGTTAAGGAAGTTCCCGAGGCAGAGGACGCAGACTATGTTATCCCAATTAGTGGTGACAGTATGGAGCCTACATTTCACAGCGGTGACAAGGTTTTTGTTGAGAAGTGCGAATCCATTGAAAAGGGAGAGATCGGTATCTTTATCGTCAATGGAGATGCTTTTATTAAGGAACTTGGAGACAAGTGCTTGATTTCTCATAACAGTGCATACAAGCCCATTAAGCTCTGTTCTTCCGACAGCGTTTACTGCTGTGGCAGAGTTCTTGGAGTGGTTGAGGAATAATAGTTAAACGCATCCTTCGATTTCCGTTGGATGCGTTTGCTTATATTTAACTTAACTATGAAAGGAAGTTATTTTATGGATGTAAGAACGATTAAGATGGCATCTTGGTTGCACTTGGAAGAAGATAATCGCTGACGAGAATGCTTATATCTCTTGGAGTGCGAGGATATCACGGCATAAATACAGCCTACGGTTCAGAGCTCTGTTCCGTAGGCCTTTTCTTTGATTACAGTGGTGTAGTTTTTGATTCGTGTGACAGCATTTTCGTCTGCTTAACTAAATAGCCATCTTACAAATAAGAAAGCAATTAAACCAAAGGCTAAAAGACACTCTATGGCTTCCCAACTTGCGCCGTTGGCGATAAAAAAGATCAATATGAATATAACAATTGCGATGACAATCCAAGCTGCACATCCTATTCTATTACCACCTGAACTGCTATTTCCACCATTTCCACCACTTGTGTTTTTGAATGCGTGATAATCATTGTGAAAGGGCATGTTGTTCCTCCTTTACTTATGAATGATATAATCCCATTCATCACTAATGAATTTTTCATAGTCAATGCGCACCACACCCTCTTTGCAGTTGTGATAGCACATTCGACCTGCCCAACCTACGTAGCAGATTTCTCCACTGGGGAGAAGTGCCACAAGATCGGTTGTTTCTTTCTCAGTGGGATTAGTTCCACAGAACATGATTCCTTCTGTTTCAGCTTTCTGATAAAATTGCTTACAGAGGTCGGTGTTCTTAAAATAGAAATACACCTTGTTTGTTTTGCTGATGAATTGTTTGATTGTTCGCATAGTATGCACTCCTTAAACATTTTTCCTTAAAGAGTGCAAAAAAGCAATCCCATCGTCACGACAGGATTGCTTGATTACTCATATCACCCCATCGTTCAAGCTTTAGCACCTTGCCCTTCGGCGGTTGCTGTGCGGTCATAGGGCTTGTCCCTCGCGCACTCTTTATAGGTTGAATTAGGTCAGTTTACAAGGAACTACACGCAGACCGTGAAAC